>WPCK01374777.1_pt1 | contig 123092 bp, 118 predicted proteins | sample 5399851 | NCBI WGS metagenome assembly WPCK01 (sample SAMN12869471, study PRJNA574797) | sludge metagenome | isolation source: wastewater treatment of pH11 | place: China:Beijing | collected 2019-05-20 | reverse complement strand
AACAAACACGCCCCCACCGCCCCCCCTTCCCCCCCCCCCCCCCCCCCCCAAAAAAAAAAATAACACTCCCCGTCGGCAGATCCGACTGACGCCAAGTGGCAGACCCTCGGGTCTGTTCGAAGCGGGGCCTGCTCTTTTCATCTGGAGGTGGAACTCCCCTTCAGAGTCAAGGAGACGGGTCGAACTGATGAATCCTGTGCCCATCGAAGGTAAAAAGCTGCAACGACAAGGGTTGCCCGTGTTCTTCCGGGTCGTCCAGGCCCGCAAAGTAATGCTTGCCTGTAAGTCGACGCAGATGTTCAACCGCACGCCGATCACCGGAGCCGCACACATACAGCACATCTCTGGTCCCAGCGGAAAATACGGGAGTCCCATTGAGGATTCCCTCGCGCAACCAGTCCCCCGCATTCAGCATGAACGATGCGGTCAAATCAGGATCCTCGGGAAAGTCAATCCGGAACACTCCTGGGAGCGCATCTGGCTGCGGGCTAGCCCCCAACTTGATTAGGCCTTCAGAAGGAACCGAGGTGATTCCCGCTTCGCTGATGACCATTCTCCTACTCGCGTCGTAGAGGAGGACGATCGCGCCCTGTCTTGCAGCATTCATGTCAAGGCCGATTGATGAGAGCATCTCCCGAGACACCATCACCCATTGATCGCCTAAGTCCAGGCTCAGAGTGAAGCAGACATCCGATGTGACCCGATAGGTGAATGGTGCGGCCTGCGAGTGTTCCCCTGCGGCGCTGAGTTCTCGCCAGGTACGCTCAATATCCTCGATCCGGTGCATCATCGGGTAGAGCGGTGGGAAATCTGCGATTTGTCCCGTCCCCACATCACGCATGCGGACATGGAGTTGCCCCTCGGCATCGCTTTCCATCAGGACCTCTGTGAATGCAGGTGACATTCCGGCCCTAGAAGTCTTCGATGATGAGCTTCTTCATTCCCATCATGTGCTGGAAAGCATCTGGGTGCTCCATGAGTTCGTCGATATTCTCGGGTACCACTTGCCAGCTCACACCGAACTTGTCTTCCAGCCATCCGCACTGTTCAGCTGCCGGATTCGCCGTCAGAGCATCCCACACCTGGTCGATCTGCTCTTGATTGTTACAGCGGATCTCCAGTGACACCCCGGGGTTGAAGCTCAAATCCTGTTCCACACCGGAGTCCATGGCGACAATCCATTGCCCCATCGTCGTAAACGCCCCGTACATGATGGACTCGGTAGTTGCGGGTCCCTCGTCTTCCTCGTAGGAGTAGATCTCCTCGACCTCAGCTTCCGGCAACGATGCCACGTAGAAGTCGATTGCTTCCTTCGCCTGGTTCTGCCGTCGTCCAGCAAACATCAAAGCGGGCATCAAGAAGGATGCAGGCTCTGACTCAGGATCCGTGAGGATTAGTTGCCAGCTGACACCATACTTATCTTCAACCCATCCGTATTTATCACTGAATGGGTAGGACTGTAGCGGCATCAATACCTTCCCCCCATCGGAGAGCACGGCCCAAGCTTCATCGATCGCAGCAACTGCTTTCCCAGCTCCGTCATATTGCAGCGGTGCAAAGTTCGCCATCAGTGAGATCGCGGAGTTGGGCCGGAATGTGTCGTTGGAATTGATCAACGTCAACTCCGATCCTTGAATCCACACTGATACCACTACTGGCAATCCAGCGAAGTCCTTCTGGAAGTCAGCCAGTCCAGTCTCCGGATAGCGTCCGGTAACCAGTGTGCGCGAACGTGGAAATGCCCGACAGTAAAAATCAGCAGCCTCTTCGGCATTCTTGTTGAACCACAGGTTTGGGACGATGCGCTGCATAGGGTCCTCGATTCGTCAAGCCGCATCACGAGTTCTCACGGCGGTGTCTGCACATTGTGTCGCGCGAGGTGGCGCAACACAATGTGCAGGATCCGTTAGGGACCTTGAGCGACTAGCTGTGGCCCAAGTTGCCCGCGAGCTTCAGCAATAGACGAGCACCAAATCCAGTCGCCCCTACAGTCAACCACCGGTCGTCCTTGTCGGAGGACATCGGTCCCGCAATGTCTATGTGTGCCCAAGGGATCTCACCGACGAAGTTCGACAAGAACAACCCAGCGGTAATAGAGCCTGCAAGGCGACCACCAACATTACTCAGATCTGCGATGTCGGAATCCAACAGTTTCATGTACCGCTTAACCAGGGGGAGCTCCCAAATTTGCTCTCCAGTTTCAGCAGCGGCGTTTTCAAGTTGATCAACAAGCGCCTGATCCGTACCCATAACTGCCGCAACATCTTTACCCAGGGCGACCATTTGGGCACCCGTCAAGGTTGCAATATCGACGATCCATGTTGGATCTGTCTCTGCGGCAAGTGCCAGTCCATCCATCAGGACCAGTCGCCCCTCAGCGTCCGTATTCTTCACTTCGACGCTCTTGTCATTGCGAGCCATGATGACTTCACCGACTCGCATCGAGTTCCCCGAAACCATGTTGTCGGTGATCGGTGTCCAGGCATCAATCGGGAGCGCTACCCCCGCATCCGCCAAACCGGTGAACGCTCCAAGGATCGCCGCAGCCCCTCCCATGTCCATCTTCATTTCGATCATCGAGTCAGCTGGCTTAAGGCTCAACCCACCAGAGTCAAACGTGATCCCCTTGCCCACGAGGGCAAGTCGCTTGGAAACCAATGCAGATCCATCCGACACGGACCCAGCCGGTGTGTATGCCAGCTTGATGAGTCGCGCTGGAACCTCGGACCCGCGGTTAACCCCAACAATTCCACCGCAGCCCAGTTTGTCCAGTTCCGCCAACTCGAGGATCTCGACACCAAATCCGAACTCGGCACCAAGTTGCTGAGCGATTGCCTCAAACTCACGGGCAGTCAAATGCCCCGGAGGAGCATTCGTCAGGTCGCGGGCCACAACGGTTGCTCGCGCGTAGGCTTTGGCAGATGCAACCGCGACTCGATAGCCCTCAACCGCATCGTTCTTTACCTCCGTGCCAACAATCGTGAGTTCCTGTAGCGGGATTCGCTTACTGGCTGAATCCTCTTGCTTCTTGAAAGTGGCGTACTGGTAGCGCGCAAGCAGAGCACCCTCAGCAACTGCTGCGGCCAAGTCGGGTGTCGTGCCACCCGGTAGGACCAAGCAAGCACCAGTCCGGGTTGCCACCGCACGAGCACCAGCAGCTCCAGCTTCACGGTAAATGTCAGCATCAGCGTCCTCGTGCTTCCCCAGCCCAACCACCGCGGTGCTGGAACCATCTGCCGCGGGCACAGCCAACATGCTGCCTGGCTTGGCTTCGAATCCAGCGGACTCAAGCGCCTCGCGATCCCAACCCAACGCACCGGGCAACTGTCCTTCTGCGTGAACGAGGAATATTGTGGAGCACTCTCGACTTGTCGTACACGGGAGATCAGAAAGATCGGCTACAAACGAGACGTTCACATCGGATAGCCACTTGATGCTGGGAACCAGATCGACCTCGAAAGAATCTCTCACAGAAGACACTGCAAAACCACCTAACAATTGGGAGCTGTCCCCGAAAATCGACCGCATCTCCCCAGGACAGGGGCAGCAAGGACATGCCTTCAACCATACCGATGACCTCCGACAGAAAGCGATTTCGCGGCTGACTTCACCTTGAGCGAACTCGGCTCAACTTTGCGTGACGAATCCACGTTGAGAATGCCTGTTAGTGAGGATTCGAGACCGCGCAAGATTACAGTGAGTCACACTGAAGACAGCGAAGCGAGCGGCGAAGTTACCGGCTCCAGTACAGGCGCGAACAACGACCATGTAATCGACGCGTAGCCACAGTGGGCAGCGAGGTACAAAGTCAGGGGTGAGAGCAGCATTCGCAGCGGTATGCTGGGCAGGTCCCAGCATACCGAGCATCGCAGAGGACACCGCTTGAGAAACTGTTGGAGAGCTGGATCAAAGCTGGCCTTGCTCGCAGCCGCCGGGTCCGTCGTACTCTCGAGTGCTGTTGGCGGAGCGTTGGCCCATGGGGCTGAGGAAGATGTACGCCTCCCTGTCAGTGGCACAGCCGAATCAACCAGCACCTACCACTCCCCCGGCATGGTCCCAGCGGATGGTGACCCACAACCGGTGACCGCCTCCGTTACGGACCTGCCAGGTTCGGCTGCACTCACCCTGATAAATGCGGAGCGAGCGAAGGAAGGCCTGCCACCGCTGGTCAACTCCTACGCGATGTTCCGCGTAGCTGCCGACTGGGCGCGCTACATGAACGGCATCGGTCAATGGCCGCACATGTACCAGGTTCAGGGAGTCGACCAGCATTCATTTGCTCGCAAGAACGGCTTTGGGACCGGAGCGGACTTGATCGCGGTGAACGTCTCCGATGAACTCAGCGCTGCACGCGGATGGTTGGGATCCGAGGAGCATCGCCGTTGGCTAATGGACAAGAACGGCCCCATGAAACACGTGGGCGTCGCACGTTCAGGGATCTACTGGACCATGTACCTCGCCGGTCATCCGCTGAGTGACCCGGCCCCCAACACTCTCGCTTGGCCCGCGACACCAGTGGTAGGGGGTCCGACATTAGCTCCGCCAGTAGCATCTCGGATAGGACCGTCTTCGTCCCCACAATCTACTTTGGGGGCTGAGGACCTGGAGTTCTCCACGGCGTCCGACGGCCAGATCACAGCAGTTGGCTCATACTCGGGACAACCGTTGGGAGTACTGAAACAGGCGTACACGTGGACGATAGATGGCTCAGTTGTGTCCACAGGCGCAACGTTCAGGCCGAGTTCTGTGCACGTCGGCAAGACCGCAACAGTCACCTACACCGTGTCGGACTCCAAAGTGACATCTGCGCTGAGGCGCACTCATACGATCGGCTCGGACTTGCGGGTCACGATGGTCTACGTGACCGGACAGCCCAAGGTTGGAAGCAAACTTACTGCCAGCTGCGCAACAGGTGGCACTCCCATTGGCGGGAAGACGGAGTCGATCTCCTGGTTGATCGATGGAGCTCCGGTTGCCGATGCGAAGACATTCACCCCTGGAGCCTCACACGCAGGTCGAACGGTGTCGATCACATGCATCGTCAGTGATGCACTGGTTACGCGATCATCCACTACAGAAGTGCGGATCGCGGGCACGCTGATCCCCTACGTTCCAACGACGCGAATCTCAGGGAAGTCCCGGTACGAAACGAACTACGAACTTAACCGCAGAACCATGCAACTTGATCGACCTGTGTTCGTGACTACTGGAACATCGTTTCCAGACGCGTTATCCATTGGCCCCGTTGTGGCGCTAGAGAGTGGCGCACTGGTGCTCACGTCAAAGTCACGTATGGACTCTAGGTTGGTAGAATTAATCAGATCCAAGTCGCCATCGAAGATCTACGTCATCGGCGGGCTGTCAGCGGTGTCTTCGACCGTCGAATCCCAGTTGCACACCGCCGTTCCTTCGGTGCCGGTGGAAAGGATCGCTGGCAAGACACGTTATGAGACCTCAGCCGAGATCCTGGCAAGGTTCTTCTCCGACCGCTCATTTAGCCGCGCGTTCGTGGCCACTGGCCGGAACTTCCCAGACGCTCTGTCAGCTGCTGCAGCAGGAGGGGCGATTGGGGCTCCGGTGCTGCTGGTCAATGGCACCGGGGACCGAGGCTTGGAACCCCGGGTGCTCGAATTTCTAAACGCGAGAGGAATCATTGACTTAGCAATCGTCGGATCAAATGGCGCAGTAAGCGCGCGGGTCGAACTCAACCTGGAGTCTATTGGGTTCTCCGTGAAGCGTCTGGGTGGGGCCAACAGATACCTGACGAATGAGGCGATCAACGATTACGCGGCAAACATCGACGGTTCCGCGCCAACGAGTCTTTGGGTTACAACGGGCACCAACTTCCCCGACGCCCTGTCTGCAGCTGCCCCAGCTGGGCGGCCGACGGAGCGCTTGATTCTGTCCAGCAAGAAGTGCATGCCCCAGCCAGTAGTTGCGCAACTGATCAATTGGCCGCGTTCCAGTGTCACCACGGTGAACATAGTTGGTGGGGTAAGTGCCCTGGGGCCTGATGTGTACAACCAGGTGGCCTGTAGGTAGGGGATCATGGTGCGCGACTGCAACCAGCCACTGGAGTCCCCGCAAATGGCTATGTCGATGTCCGTAGGGAGTAAGCTCGTGGCCGAAAATATTCAGCACCCTGAGACACCACAAGCTGTCGAGAAAAACTCGACCGAGACGGACTGGAATGAAGTCTTCCGATTGGAGGCAGAAAGGTTGTGGCTCGCATCGCGAGTCCAGGTAGTTAATGACCAGCAAAATTGACTTCAAGAGGACACTCGACAGCTATCAGGCAAAGCAGGGACAGTTCCGCATCCTTGAAGTGCCGGAACTGCAGTACCTCATGATCGAAGGACACGGGGACCCGAACACCGATCCGAGTTACTCAACTGCGCTTGAGGCACTGTACTCCGTGGCCTACAAGATCAAATTCGCGAGCAAGAGCGAACTCGGACGCGATTACACCGTCCCTCCACTCGAAGGACTTTGGTGGGCGAAAGACCAGAGTTCATTCACTACCAACCTCGACAAGAGCAGCTGGGACTGGGCAGCAATGCTAATGGTGCCCGAGTGGATCGACCTCGCCATCTTTGAGGGCGCAGTTCAGAAAGCGCGTGCCAAGAATCCATCACAACGACTAGGCGATATCCGCCTCCAAACACTCGCTGAAGGACTGTGTGTCCAGACCCTCCACCTTGGGTCGTTCGATGACGAGGGACCCGTACTGCAACAGATGCACGAGAAGTTCATCCCCGAAAACGGACTACAACCAACTGGCAAGCACCACGAAATCTACCTCAGCGACTTCCGCAGAACCGCACCCGAAAAACTGAAGACGGTACTCCGCCAACCCGTCACTGCAACTTCCTCGTAGGAACAATGAAGGCATCCAGGAAGGTTCTCAACGAGCAAGATTTGCTGCCACGATTACCTCAAGCTCGCGAATTTGCCGAAACTGCGAGTGGATTGACCGAGGCAGCAGGTCCTCCAGCACTCATAGGCACCTATGGGGCCTAGAGCCACTTATCGCACATCAACCGCGACGACCTTCCCACAGACACAGCAAGTGCCCACCGGCATCCCGGTGGGCACTTGCATACGAGTAAATGTCTCAACCATTTTCTCGAGTGGAGATGGGGGGAATTGAACCCCCGTCCGACGACTGACCCCGAGGTCTTCTCCGGGTGCAGTCTGCTTTACATTTCTCAGCCCTCGGCATCACGCAGACTAGCTACCGAATAGGCTCAGTCAACTAAGTGTCGGTCCCCATCCGCTGACATGATGTAGACCCAGTGGCTCTCAAAATGACGCCGGTACCTGAGTTGAGAGCAACACTCAGGCCGACGGACTTAGGGTTCTGCTGCAGCTTAGGCAGCGAGAACGAAGTCAGTGCTCTTCTGTTTGGCACTTATTGGTTTGCACGCATTGTTTACGAGAAAAGCGCACGTCCTCGACCCGCTTCCCCTCGATCGTCAACCGCCGTCGAAACCGATCATCCCCTATGCAGTTTTAACTAGTGCCCGAAAATGGGCGCATATCAGTCTATGCCTGAGGACGCTGGGACTCAATGGCCCCAAGGTGTCGATCCGGCAACAATCGCTGCGGTTAGCGCCTTGGTCGTTTCAAGTAGTTCGACATTGCGCGCTTCGCTTCGCGATTATCTTGTGCTTCACGAAGGGCATGCCGTTTGTCGTATTCTTTCTTGCCTCTACCAAGGCCGATCTCGACTTTGGCTCGCCCGTCTAGGAAATAGAGTTCCAGAGGAACGACTGCGTACCCCTTCGCCTGAGACTTGATCGACCACCGTTCGATCTGGCTGCGGTGAAGAAGCAGCTTCCTTTTTCGTGTCGGCGTGTGGTTGTTCCAGGATCCTTGGGAATACATCGGGATGTTCACCCCGTACAGCCACGCCTCGCCATCGCGGAACTCCACCCATCCGTCGACAAGGGAAGCACGCCCCATCCGAAGAGCCTTCACCTCGGTTCCTCCAAGGACCAGACCGGCCTCCAGGGTGTCTTCAATGTCATAGTCATGACGGGCCCGTCGGTTGCGCGCGACAACTTTCTTCTCGTCAGATTTCGCCTTTCGATGCTGCGCTTCAGTCAGCTTCGGCTGTTTCCAAGGCTTGACCATTGCGCCAGCTCCGTTCTATTTAAAGCCTGAACAGTTGACCACATATGCTGAAATACGGCAACCGAGAGTACAGTCCCCATAGGACAGGCCAGCAATCGGAGACCAACTGCCCTTACATGTACGGCAGGATGCTGACCGGGGTTCCATCCAAGTAAAGGATCAGGTGCAGGTGGCATCCAGTGGAGTTGCCCGTCGATCCGGTAAGCCCGATGGGCGTAGAAGTTGTAACGGTCTGACCGGGCGACACCAGGATTCCACCATTTTGCAGGTGCAGGTGCGAGGTGATGTATGAATGGCCGTTGGTCACTCCGTGGTTAATAGTCACGTAGTTCCCACCCCCACCAGTTCGCCCGGTGTCAATAACGGTGCCAGCGCGGGTCGCGTACTGGGTGGTACCGCAGCCTGCTCCAAAATCAGTGCCGTCATGGAGACGGAGATCCCCGAAGATCGGGTGAACGCGATAGCCGAAGTAGGAAGTAACTGGAGCATTGAAGCGGAATGGGTTTGCGAACATGCCACCCGAGGATGGTGGTGGACTGTTCGGTTGGCCATTGGATCCGGGGTCGCCTGACTCCTTTGCACGCTTCCTGTCGATCTCAGCAATCTTCTGGACGGCAGTAAGGCGTTCGTCCTCGGCCGTTTGAATCTGCACCTGGGCTTCCCCACGGCGAGCTTCCCAAGCCTTTTGAGCATCTTCTTGTTCAGCTCGCTTGGTCTCCAGATCAGCAAGTCGGTCGGCTACCTTCTGCTTCGCATCCTCTGCGGCATGATAGGCCTCTTCTGCTTGCTCCGTTAGCTCGGTGATTCGAGTGGTGACCGCATCCTGCTTTTCGGCTTGGTTCTCCGCAACAACGATGCCTGTTCGGACATCATCAAGGGCTTTCGACTGGGCTCGGCTCAATGCACTTGCCGCAGCAGCACGATCGCTGATCTCACCCAAGTCCTGCATGTTGATGACAACTTCAAACGGGGAGATGGAGTTGCCACGATAGATGTCTCGAGCCATCGAACCAACTGCAGACGTGAGTTCAGATTCCTTGTCCTTGGAAGTCTCGATCTCTGTTTCAAGCTCTTGCTTCAGAGCTTCGGCGTCCTCCAACTGCTCCACCAGCTGCTGGTAGTGGCGCTCGGCCACGGCCAGGTCATCTTCTGCTTGGGCTAAATCGTCCTCCGCCTGCTCCAGCTCTCGCTGCGTCTCTTCTGCCTCAATAAACAGATCGGCCAAGTCGGCGTCGAGACCCTCGAGTTCGCTGCGGAGATCCTCGATCTCCTGCTCTTTGGTCTGCTGCTGGGCCAAGGCATCATCACGTTCATCGGCATTAGCGCCGATCACGCTAATAGAGAAGATCGAGCAGAAAACAAGCGCGATGACAGCAAGGAACAACGCCGAAGCGGCGATCCTTCTGTAGTGTCCCTGCTCGTTATTCGTACCGGTCATCCTCACACCCGCGTGTACTTGGCCAACGAAAATGCGGAAGCCACTAGGGCTAGCAACAACGCCGCTCCAACCAGAATCGGCGTAATCAGCCAGACATCTTGGTAAGATACAAATTTAGCCCACAGGAACGATTCCGCCAACCAATTGTTCACCAAGAGGTGAACCCCGGCAAACAGCGTGCCCACAGCGAGGCCCGCGCCGACCAACGCCGCGATCGCACCCTCGATCATGAACGGCGCCTGGATAAACAGGTTCGAGGCGCCAACGAGGCGCATGATCTGCGTTTCCCTCTCGCGACTCATCGCTGACAATCGGATCGTCGTCGTTATAAGTAGGACGGCCGCGACCACCATAATCCCAGCCAAACCAAGCGAAAGCATTTTTGCTTTTTCGAGGACGTCGAACAAAGGTTCAACGAGTTCCCTCTGGTCTCGGACTTCGGATACGCCGGGGCTCCCGGAGAATTCCTCGAACACAATCCGATACTGCTCCGGGTCGACCAGCTTCACACGGAAGGAGAACTGAAGCATGTCGGCCGTGGTCCAGTCTCCAAGAGCCGTCTCACCGTACATCTCCTGAAAAGCCAGGTAGGCTTCCTCCTTGGTTTCCTCATATACCTCTTGGATATACGGCTGCATCTCCGGGGATGCCAGGCGATCCCGAACTTCTTGAATCTGCGCTTCGGTCGCCTCTTGCAGGTCACAGGACGGCGCGCGATCATCCTGCGCACACATGTAGATCGACACTTCGATCTTGTCGTACCAGTCGTCTTTCAGCATGTTCACTTGCAGCTGAGCAAGTGCAGCGACACCCACGAACAGCAGGGACACATACGTGACGATTATGACGGCAACGGCCATGGCTTTGTTGCGGACAAGGCCCTTGCCGGTCTCCGAAAGGATGAAACGTAATCTCATGACTAGTTGCTCCCTCCGTACACGCCGCGGTCCTGGTCACGAACAACTCTGCCGTGCTCCAGTTCAATCACGCGCTTGCGCATCTGGTCAACGATCTTTGAATCGTGAGTTGCCATGACGACCGTGGTGCCCGACCGGTTGATACGGTCTAGAAGGCGCATGATTCCAAGGGACGTCTCAGGATCCAGGTTTCCAGTCGGTTCGTCAGCCAGCAGAAGCTGGGGGCGGTTCACCATTGCACGCGCGATGGCGACACGCTGTTCCTCGCCACCGGAGAGCTCAGTGGGAAGACGCTTTTCCTTTCCGCGCAGACCAACCATGTCAATGACTTCGGGGACAGCCTTGCTGATGGCATGCCGCGGCTTGCCGATAACCTGCATGGCCAGTGCAATGTTCTCGTACACCGTCTTTGACGGAAGCAACCGGAAGTCTTGGAAGACGGTTCCGATTTGCCTGCGTAACCGCGGTACGCGCCACTGCGAAAGGTTTGTGAGTTCACGGCCCAGAACCCACACCTCGCCAGAGGTGGCCCGCTGCTCACGCATGATCAGCTGGAGCATTGTCGACTTACCGGAGCCCGACTTTCCAACCATGAACACGAATTCTTCGCGTTCGATCTCCACCGAAACATCGTCAAGCGCAGGGTTTGCACCCTTCACATAGACCTTGGTGACATTCTTGAATCGAATCATTACTCGCTCTTGCAGATTGCGGAGGCAGACTCCCAAGGGGCAGTCTCCCTGTTCTTTTCCAGACTAAGCACACATGGCCGACCATGCCGTTTCCGACACGCGTCCCAGACAACTGTGCGCAGGTCGCGCTGAAGTTCCCCGTTCGTTACAGGGCCTTCTGTTCTTGCTTGCGCCAACGGATACCCGCGTTGATGAAACCGTCAATATCACCGTCGAACACCGCCTGGGTGTTGCCGGTCTCATACTCCGTCCGCAGATCCTTGACCATTTGGAAGGGCTGGAGAACATATGAACGCATCTGGTCGCCCCAAGACGCCTTCACGTCACCTTTGAGTTCGTCCTTCTTCGCCTTCTCCTCCTCATGACGGCGAACGAGCAGTCTGGACTGGAGAACGCGCAAGGCTGCGGCTCGGTTCTGGATTTGGGACTTCTCATCCTGCATCGACACCACGATTCCTGTAGGGATATGTGTCATACGAACCGCGGAGTCCGTTGTATTCACAGACTGTCCACCGGGGCCGGAACTGCGGAACACGTCGACCTTTAGTTCCGAATCGGGAATCTCAATGTGGTCCGTTGTCTCGATAAGAGGAATGACTTCTACAGCGGCAAAGCCCGTCTGGCGGCGTCCCTGGTTGTCGAATGGGCTGATGCGTACAAGGCGATGGGTCCCAGACTCGACTGAGAGCTCCCCGTATGCGTAAGGTGCTTCCACCTCGAACGTTGCCGACTTGATACCCGCACCTTCCGCATACGAGGTGTCAAGGACTTTCGTACGGTACCCCTTGCGTTCAGCCCAACGCAGATACATTCGCATGAGCATTTGGGCGAAGTCAGCAGCGTCGACACCTCCGGCACCGGAACGGATGGTGACGACCGCATGACGTTCGTCGTACTCACCGTCAAGCAGCGTCTTGATCTCCAAGTCGGACATGTCGTCTTGCAAGCTCTCAAGATCCGACTCGGCTTCTTGGAAGATTTCCGCACGCTCCTCGTCCGTGGAGGCTTCTTCCGCAAGCTCAACAAGTGCCTCCAGGTCATCGATGCGCGCCTCAGTCTTGTTGAGGCGTTCCAATTCTGACTGGAGGTGACTTAGCTGAGAAGTCACTTTCTGCGCCTGATCTGGGTCATCCCAAAGATTAGGGGCGGCTGCCTCATCGGACAGCCGGTCGATATCCGCCTTCAGCCGGTCGGGATTGGCCACCGACGAAATGTTGCTCATGGTGGTTCGCAGCGCCGCGATGGCTTCGGGAAACTCAATACTCACGGTTTCAGCCTAACGGATGGAACTACACAGTTCGGCGCGCCCCCTTCCGCAGCGGCGGACGCGCGATACGTTGGAACGGTGAATACTGACACGTCCGGCGCTCCCGATACCTCAGTCCTTGAGATGGCTGCACTTGCCGCTGCTGCGGTACGAGGACTGCGTGTGCGCGAAGTGAGATCTTCCCGCGGTGCCGGGACAAAAGGTACCAGCGCCGTGACTGTTGATGTGGATGGGAATGAGTGGCAGGTCTACTCCCCCAATCGGATCATGACGGCTGAACAGTTGAATAAGTATGTTCGCGTCCTCGATGTGCTGGCCACTGCCCACGGTGAGGGCAAACTCCCATTTGCGGTCCCTGTCCCGAAGGGCGTGGTGAACCGCAAGAGTGGAAACCTGGTCTTCGTGTTTCCCGATCTAGGGGGTGAAGAGGCAACAGAGCAGGATGTCGCCGGAGCACGTTTGTTGGCCAGTTCCTTGGCCCAGGCGCTTGCCGCGTTGCACAACTTGGCCCCTGCCCGTATCGCTTCGATCACCGGCAAGACCAGAACGTCCGAGGACCAACGAGCTTCTCTCACGGCACTTGTCTCTCAGCATTCGGCAGCTATTCCAGCCGAGTTACGGACGAGGTGGATGGCTGCGCTTCAAGACGACACCCTGTGGCAGTATCAGGCCGCTCCGATCCACGGTTCGCTCGCGGCTGAGGACATTCATATTGCAGGTGGTGCCGCTGTCGTTGGCATCAAAGGGTTCGAGGAAGCACACGTTGCCGATCCCGCACGCGACATCATCTGGCTCACCTATATTGCTGGACCGGAGTTTTTCGAGGAATTTGAGAGCGCCTACTCGCGTGTTCGCGCAACACACGATCTGCACTTGCTGACCCGCGCTCAGTTTCTGGCGGAACTCGAAACGCTGCAGTGGTACAACGCTGCTGTTGGCGCGGAGGATGAGGGCTGGCGTCAAGATGGTCTGGTCGCTTTGCGGGACATGGACGTTGAGTTGCGCGGAACCCACTTGGTGGAGCCGTCGCCGGAAGTGGTGTCGATCAGCTTTTCCGCAGACGAGGAACCTTTGCTACGCGTTAAGTCGGCACGCAGAAACTCGGGTGAGAGCCTGGAGGTCGGTACCCGCTCAACAGACGCAACTGCGGCTCTTGGTGGTGAGAACGAGGAACTTGACCTCGAACTGAATCCGGCCACTGACGGCAGCCTCGAGATCTCAGGTCACGTCGAGTAGTCTTTCGATCTCCTCTAGCTTCATGAGCCGCACACCTTCCGGGGCGATGAAGACGAGAGCTGGGACCAGTTCGGCCCGTGAGCTACTCGAAGACGTTTGTCTATTCGTCACTTCTTGGGTCTGTCTGGCCATCTGAGCTTGCCACGCGAGTTCGTATTGGCTCAGTTGCGTTCTGTAGTAGCGCAGATCGGCCTCTGAAAGGCTGTCAGGTAGGCTCCGTCGCGTTTTCCAGTCGATAAGCCAAAGCGCATCGTCGGCGCCCTTGAACACGGCGTCAACCCTGCCGCGCACAGTCAACCCGTCTGCCGAGTAGGTGAACGGGACCTCCAGACCTTCGACGCTGCGGTCTGTTAGCACATCCGATTTCAGGAGTGCTGTCTTCAGGCTCTCAAGGAACTCTTGGTCGGTCTCGGAAAGTGCAACCTGCAACTCGGAGATGTCGTCTGCGGTTTCTTGCTCCACCGATGCTGCCGCGAACTGTTTGAGGTGCAACTCGATCCAAGCGTGGAATGCAGTTCCCACCAACGTAGTTGTCGCGGGCGCCGCAGGAACGGGTCGTAGAAGGTCTTTCAAAGCTTGGTCCGGCCGCGAGTCGAAGTAGGCGAGCTCAGTTACGGCAACCGGTCGCTGCTGAGCGATCTGCTCTATCGCTCCTTCAATGGTCAGGGCATCCGCGCTGTATCGGGAACTTTCGTGTCTGCGACGATGCTCGTTCAGCAGGGCCTCCACGTCCCTGGCCAGTTCGCGGTCTTCGATCCCCGCGATGACTTCGGCGACGATGTCCGATGAGTTGCGACCTTCGAGATCCCGCATTTCTTCCATCACCCGAGAGGCGACCTGTTCGGACCGTAGTCGCACTTCGCCTGGTGCAGCGGGGAACATGGTGGCATCTCTGGTTGATTGGATCTTCTCAATCTCTTCGGCGGTCGGGCTTGGCTCCAGTCGGCAAACGACACCGGGAACCTCAGCCGCTTCAGTGAGAAACATCGATGGAGGGCGCACCCTCTTTCTGCCGGTCCACCAAGATCCTCCGAGATACAGCCATTGCCGAGCCCTTGTCATCGCCACGTATGCCAGTCGTCGTTCTTCGCGGTTTAGGTGATCCCCGATGTCCTCTTTGAACGAGCTCTCTATCGCCGAAACTCTCATGCTGCTGTCCCAGACCTCAAGCGGTGGAAGGTGCGACCGGTCTTCACGGTGCGGGTATGGCAGTAACCCAACGTTGGTCCACCAACCGCCTTGAGGAGCCGGGGGGCCACCATCAGGCATAAAGGGCCCCCTTTTCGGGTCTTTGTCTCCGCCACGGTAGCTAGGGAACCTACCGCGTTCCATGCCTATGATCGCCACCGCGTCCCATTCGAGACCCTTTGATCCGTGGATCGTCATGGCTTGGACAGCGTTTGGATCGACGTCTAGTGACGGAATCCGTAAGCCTTGCTCTTTGGATTCAACGGCGCACAACCATGCGAGGAAGGCTGGTAGTGAGGCTTGCTCGGTCGATGACTGGTAGTCGGCAGCCATCTGGACAAACTGATCGAGCGTGTCAGAAACACCGACAGATGTTGGATCTGCGAGCGCTTCCATCTCTGTGCCCATGACTGATCGCGCGACCTCGATTTGATCGACGATCGAGGCGTCCTGCATAGAGCGGATGCGCTTTAGCTTGCCGCCCAGCTGAGAGATGCGCGCAGTCCCGGTCTTGCTAAGTCCCGGCGAGTAGCCTCCCTCAAAGATGGCCTCCACTGCCTCGGTGAGCAGCGCCTCTCGACCAGAGCCATGGTCAGAGGTCGGACCCGAGCGGCGCAGCCTGCTCGCATACGATCCAAGTGCCCGAAGATCGCTTGCCCCCAGGTCAAGATTGGCTAGCAGACGCATCAACTGACTTGAACGGCCAATGTCGGACGTGATTTCTAAAGCAGCCCGCAGATCGGCTACGGCCGGGTGCTTGAGCAATGCATCGCCGGACGCCAGTTGGGCGGGTATTCCGGCCTCACGCAGCGCTTCGACAGCTTCTACCAGCGGCGCGGCAACTCTGGACAAGACTGCTACCGACACAGGTCGGTCTTTTCCAAAAACAAGTTCCACCCGTGCTCTTCGAACGAAGTCCACGAGGTCACTGGCCGAATCGCTGGCGAACCTCCTATACGACCCTTCTACACGCCCGCGCCCCGCGCCCTGGCGTGCCGACAGTTCTTTGATCGATACGTCTCCCCCGACCTCAAGCAGGCCGGGGGACTCGCTTCCTGCGGCCATCGTTCCCGGGATACGGGGCGTCCAAGAGGGCACTTTCGCGAGTGGCGCCGCAATGGTGTTTGCCACTTCAAGTATCAACTCGTCGTTGCGCCAGGCGGTGCTAAGTGTCAGCACTTGGTTGTCAACCCGGTGGTCCGTGTTGAATAGCGGGTGGAAGTCTTCCAGTGATGCGGCAGAGGCTCCGCGCCACCCGTAGATGGCCTGGTTGGGGTCTCCAACGGCCGTCACCGGGTGATCCTTGAACAGCGTCGAGAACAGTTCCATCTGAGCCACCGACGTGTCCTGGAACTCGTCTAGGAAGACCACTTGGTGGCGCTGGCGAAGCGCCTCCCGCGCTTCGGGAACTTCCTTGACGATTCTTGTTGCCGCCCCCACCTGATCCGCATAGTCCATTCTCCCTAGCTCGCGAAGGCGAGCATCGAACACCTCAACAATGTCAAGAAGGTCTTGTCGCTTCTTGACTGCCACGAGTCCATCTTTATGGAACTTGCCGAATGGGGGTTTCCCCCCAGTCTCGGCTCTGAACTCCTCAAAGCGATGCTCCAACTGTCTGAGCCTGCGCCGCGCGTCCTCGACCGTCATCCCCTGGTTGGCGATCTCCTGGCGCAGCGAGATCGCGCAGTCGATAGTCGTCGAGGGACTCAGTCCTTCTGCCAGCGGCCTCTCCCAGGCTTCAACAATTTCGGACATCAGTTCCCACGAGGCAGCGGTCCCAATGTGCTCAACTTGGGGATCCAGGCCGATCAGAGGGCCGAACTCCCTGACGATGGATAGTGCGAATGCGTTGTACGTCGTCGCCTCCGGCCCGCTGGTCAGCATGAGTTCGGATGGCGAAGGCCCCGCCCCACGCAATTGACTCGTGCCATGCAACTGGTTGAGGCGGTCACGAAGCCGCTGTTCAAGTTCTCCCGCTGCCTTCCGGGTGAACGTGAGGCCAAGGATCGCGTCGGGTTCAACTCCGTAGTATGCCGCGACAAACGTCGCTCGCAATGACAAGGTCTCGGTCTTGCCGGATCCTGCCCCTGCAACAACAAGTAGTGGCGTGGGGAGCTTCTCCCCTTCCCGACCCACATGAGTCGGATAGATCGCAACTCGAGCTTGCTCCGCCGTCGGTTTATTCAGCCCCAGGTCCACAACAATTTGATCCAGAGCAGCAAGCTCTTGCCCGGTGGGAGCGAGTTGATCGGTCATTGCGTCATCCTCGTCGATTCCTCTTGGGCCGGGCACACTGACTTGAACTGGCAGTATCGACACTGATCCTCGCCAGCTATCGCCTCCAGTCTCACTCCGCCAAGCTGCTTCGCGAGATCCTCAAGTGATTCGCGTTGAGCATCCAATTCGCCAGGTGCGAGCGGCTGCTGCGTAGATGGCTCGCTTGTCTTGTCATCCGCAAGTTGCAGTAACCCGGCACCCCCGGTGGCAAAGCCGTTTTCACTAATTACCAGCTGGTACGTCAGGAGCTGTTCGTGTCGATCCACCTTCGAGGCCGGTATCTTCGCCCCCGTCTTTATGTCGATCACTCGAGCTGTCCCATCAGGGTTGATCTCTAGGCGGTCGATTCGCGCATTAACCAGGGCATCGTCCAGCTGGAAGCGCATGGATATCTCGGGTTTCACTTCGATGTCTGAACCGACCGACTCCACGTATACGGCCAGTCTTTCCACCATCCCTGTCAAGCTCTCAAACTTGGACTGCTCCCAGTGGGTTGTCATACCGAACCCACGCTCGTCCCACTTTCGCCTAAGCGCTTCCAGCATCGGCTCTTTTGGCCCGCGCGGATACTCTTCCGCGATCTCGTGGATCAAACTACCGGTCTCAGAAGAACTCAACTCGACCGGTCGCTCAAGCGCATCTTTATCCCCCGCCTGAACTGAGTTCAAGAACCCTTTCAATGGGCATTTCTTCGCGGTCTCAACCGAAGACGGACTGAGCCGTATGGGGCCGGCACTCAGCACGGGTGAGTCTGAGCTGAGGCCTCCCGACGCCGACCAAGTCGAGGGATCTGCTTCTGCAACGCCCTCGACCGCCAGCAGAGCCAGCAGTCTCGCCGCCTCCGTCTGGTCTATCCCATCAGGTGTTTCGCCACTTGGTGTCATTGCGCGTCGGCGAAGCAGACCGACAAGGATTGGCATCGTATACGTGGAGTCGGCCTCGGCATAGATTGGCTTCCCGTCCTCGTTCACCAATTCGCCTACCAGTCCCGCCTCTGACAATCGCGTGAGGAATGGACTAGCTGCCTGTTCGGACGTCTCAACCGCAACGAAATGCAAGTAGCTTCGAGATCGGGTTACCGCGGAGAGGAATAGTCTGGCTTCGTTCTTCCTGCGCTCCAATGCCGACTCCCGACGGTCGTTGGAGTGAGCGATTCTCAGATCTGGAAGGTACTGAGCGATCGGGGCTTCTCCCGGCCAACCCCGTGCCCCCGCATCATCAATAACGATTCGAAGCAGCGAAAGATCTGCCATCGAATCAGAGCCCGATTGGGGCCAGCTTCCAAGTTGAGGTCCAACTATGCAAACAGCGGACCACTGCTGCCCTGCAGCTTGACTCGCCGTGAGTATATGAACCCCTGGGTCAGCCAGTCCTCCCTTTACCAGGGAATCCGACGCGACGGTCTGAGATAGGATCTCCTTTGCGAAATCGAATGCGCTGGTGCCTGCAGACTCTTCGGAAGCCAGTTGCTCCTGCTGCCACAGGTCCGCCTTTCGCATCAAAGCAATGACTGAATCCAGTTGGTCGCCCGCTATCTCACGATCAATCCGACGGTCGGGTTCCATTGCCAAAGCGCGCTCACGCAGTTCTCCCTCTACGCCCGCGGCATCCCACAAGCGCCAAATGCCAACGGCCGCAGACTCCCCAGCCGACTGCTCCTTGATGCCCCAGACCCTCCGCGCGCGACGAAGCTTCTGAAGCGTCTGGCGCCTGGCTGCAGTTGCTCCGCTCACCGCCAGTTCCAGCATGTTCTGCGGGATTTCCAGCAGATCGAAGGCCGACGTAATTGTGCCCATAGCGGCTTCGGATGCCAGAGACTTCAAGTCCCTGACCAACCGGTACATCTCCAGAGGATCAACGTTTACTAATGGTGACCTGAGTAGATTCATTGCCGCGTCGAACGTCTGGTCATAGTCGGGGGCTCCATCACCGCCGTGCGCAATCCGCCCACCCAGTTCCAGCAGCCTAAGCAAGATTGCCGTGATTGGGATGCTTCCAAGTTGCACTGGACGCTCTGAGGCGTGGAGCGGGACTTGCAGCCTGGCCAGTCGTCGACGCAACGGCTCAATCATGCTCGCATTCCTGACGATGACGGCCATGTCATCCCAGTCGATGCCGTCTATTAGGTGATGCCTACGTAAGCGCTGGGCGACTAGAGCGTCTCTCTTGGTGTCCGTAGCCGTGAGGTCCGCAGTAACGTTGCCGGCAACCCCAAAGCCAGAGGCTGCACAGACTGTGCTTGCGGGACGCACTGCCGGTTCCAGCCACTTCCGCACCTCGCTCGAAACAGCAGCGATGGGGGCAACCGACCTTAGATTGCGTCGCAGATGTACGGTCTGCACGTCCAGTGCACCAGAACTGTTTATTACGCTTGCCAACTCCTGTCCCAGATCGGGGCGACCACCCCGGTACTCTGCCGTTGCAGAAAGGGGCGAGGACAGAAGAACAACCTGTTCGCAGTGTCGAGCCAACTCAGCCAGTAACGGCACCGCTGAGGCCGGTAGATCCTGGATATCGTCAACAATCAGGACACCGGGTACCGGCTTCACGGCCTGCACGCCAAATGCGGCCTTGTTCTGATCCCAACGACTCAGGAGATGTGCAGCGACTCGCGGTAAGCGAGCAGTATCGATCCGCCTTGTGTGCACATAAAATCCGGAGTCACCCTCGCCTGCGAGCTCCGCATAGGCGACGCCCGCGACCTGCCACAACGGACGATTGAATTGTTCACCTAGCCACACAAGGTCCTCGGGTAACAATCCCACCTCACCGCTTCGAGCAATCAGATTTCGGGTCTCCATCCGCATATAGGGACTCGCCAGCACCTCGGAGCTATATAAGTCCGCAAACCGCGCCTTATTGCGGCTGAGAAAATCAGCCAGCTGGGCATCCTCGCGCGCCCCCGACAAGAACTCCAGGCGAGGTAGCGGATCTTCGCGTTCCACCTGCCATAGCCCGGCCACAAGGTGAGCGTAAGAATTTATCGAACGAATCAACCGATGCGCCCCGAGGGCATGGCCGCTACCACCGGTGACACGGGCAGATTCCGACCCGAGGAAAACGGATGCATCAAGGTCTGCGGCGCGACGCCGATCCGGTGTCAGCACAAGTACCGGCGCCCAGTGATCCGGCAGATACTCGGTCGAGGTGTTCCCCGGACGCTCCCGGCCGTCCAGCAAACGCATTGCCAGCTGCTTGGCCAAAGTGGTTTTCCCCGATCCGGGGGCTCCGTCTACCAGGAGACTCTCACCGTTCCTGAGGCGGTTGAGAACGTCGGCCACCGATGCCACCCGTTCAAGCCCCTGGTCACCTGATTCTGTAGACACGGAACTGGACTTCGAAGGCTCAGGCATAACTTCCTCGTCCCCCAATCTTCGGCCGAAAACTCCCACCCCTGAAGTATTCCCGATCCCTCCGACAAATCCGGCCGTAGACTGACTGCATCCAGCGCAACAGACCGGGAGCAGCAATGAAACTAACACTGAACTTTCGATCCGGAATTGCCCCTCTGACGCTCGATATTGAGCAGGAAGAGGAAGAAGTCCTGAGGCGCGTCAAAGACGCGATTGAGCACGGCAAGATCCTGGACCTCACTGATTCTTCCGGCGACCGCGTATTGATTCCCGCCACCAACATTGGCTACGCAGCGGTGCCCGCGCGCCAGTCAACTCCCATCGGCTTCGGCCGGTTGGTCTGACCGGCCCACACCAACCCGAAGCAACTCGCGACAGGTCGGGTTAAGCTTTGAGGTTCACGGCTTCCATGCGTTCGCGGTGCCTCTTGGTCGAGTACTTGACGATCGCGTCGACGGTGTCCGGATCCATGGCCAGTTCAGGGTAGGTGAATAGGGTTGCCCGCAATAGTCCAAATGCTTCGCCTGCAACGCGCCGTGCCCACAGCGATAGGCGCGCGGCCAGCTGCTCATCTTGGGCGGTGAGCGGAGCCAAGTGCTCACGCACCCACTCTCCCTCGCCAACGTCCCACTGTACGAGCTCGTCCTCGAACACCTGGTGACGATCGCTCAGTTCCTTGAGCACATCCGCGAAGATGCCGATTACGATGTACGACTTCACGCATCGCTCCCACCAGTTGGAAGGACGTGTGCGGTAGTCCAGTTCATCGAACATGCCCGCGTACTGCCCCGATGCTTCCACAACGGAGAAACCCATGCTGTCCGCATATCGGTCCAGGTACTCGAAACGCTTGAAGGAGTCGGAGGACATCTTCGCCAAATCAACGTGGAACCTGGTGCTCGGGGCCTGGTCTCCGTCCTTCGCCAGTCGCGTCATCGCAGCTAGCGCGCAGTAGGCAATCAAGCCAACCGCAGACCGCGTGGCCTCTGAAGAATGCTCTTCGGTGGGGGCTGAGATGGTCTCTTCGACTACTGCTTCTTCGCTTGTCATGGGTTAAGCCTATAACTCAAATAGCGACCTTTCTATTCGTCCGGTCTACACTGAACGGGAGGTTGCCCGGTCGTGAAGACTGAGACTACGGGTAATGGCGGGAGTGACTCCCCCACTTTGGATTAAGACGATCGGCTGCCTGGACCATTTATGGACTCCATGGAAAGGCTGATTGTGAGTCAAGAAGTAACGGGCGCAAGCGTGCCCGCAGAAACCCCTGCCCAAACCACCACCGATGTGGCCGAGCAGACTTTTGCAGATTTCGGCATTGATCCCCGGATCTGCGATGCCCTAGCTACCGCTGGTATCACCCATCCCTTCCCGATCCAGGCGCTGACTCTGCCCGTTGCGCTCGAACGGCGCGACATCATTGGTCAGGCGAAGACCGGCACGGGCAAGACACTCGGGTTCGGGTTGCCACTGCTCACCAATGTCGTTGGCCCCAACGATGACGGGTACGAGGACCTTGCGGCGCCAGGTGCACCCCAAGCCCTGGTTATCCTCCCAACCCGTGAGTTGTGCAAGCAAGTAGCCGAGGACCTTCGCGTTGCCAGCCGGAATCTGTCTACCCGTGTGATCGATATTTACGGGGGCGTGGGGTTTGAGCCTCAGGTTGCAGCGCTTCAACGTGGCGTGGAAGTTGTTGTGGGGACCCCCGGTCGCCTGATTGATCTGGCAAATCGTGGCGTCTTGGATTTGAGTCACGTGAAGACCGTGGTCCTCGACGAAGCGGACGAGATGCTCGACTTGGGTTTCCTCCCCGACGTCGACAAACTGCTCTCGCAGGTTTCACCTACCCGCCACTCCATGCTTTTTTCTGCGACCATGCCTGGCCCAGTTGTTGCCTTGGCTCGCCGCTTTATGCGCCAACCTACCCATATCCGCGCGCAGGATCCAGAGGACCAAGGCGCAACAGTCACCGCTGTCAAACAGTTTGCTTACCGCACACACCCCATGAACAAGGTGGAGGTTCTCTCCCGCATCCTTCAGGCCGAGGGCCGCGAGCGCACCATCGTCTTCGTCAAGACCAAGCGTACGGCGGCCCGCCTAACCGAAGAACTGACGGAGCGAGGATTCGCAGTCGGTGCCCTGCACGGTGATTTGGGTCAAGGCGCTCGCGAGCAAGCACTGCGCGCGTTGCGCAACGGGAAGATCGACGTCATGGTTGCCACCGATGTCGCAGCACGAGGAATCGACGTCGATGACGTCACGCACGTCGTGAACTACCAGAGCCCCGAAGACGACAAGGTTTACCTCCACCGCATCGGCCGCACGGCCCGTGCGGGCAAAGCGGGCACCGCAATCACATTCGTTGACTGGGATGCGATGCCCCGGTGGGGACTCATTGCAAGAACCCTTGGCCTTGACATTGCCGAGCCTGTCGAGACCTACCACACCTCCGATCATCTTTACTCTGACCTGGATATTTCCACCGATGTGACGGGGCGCCTGCCCCGTGGTCAGCGCACCCGCGCCGGCCTGTCTGCAGAGATGGTCGAGGACCTTGGTGGCTCATCGTCCAAGCGCAGTCCGAAGTCATCCGGAGGCCACGGCGAAGGCATCGATGGACGTCGGAAGTCCAGAGGTAAGAAGTCGGGCGGAGCGCAGGGTCGCGGTGGAGTTGGAGCCCGCAAATCCAGCGGCGGCCAGAAGCGCAATCGGCAGCGACGTCGCGTCAACCGAAACGATAGTCAGTAATGAACTGGAAGACTGCCGTCATGATCATCTGAGTGGCAATGGCAGCCAGTAGCACGCCGGAGATTTTAGTGAGGATTACGACTCCGTCCTCACCCAGGAAGCGAGACAGAACGACGGAGAATCGCATCGTCAACCAAATGACGACGTGCATAAGTATCACTGCAACCATAACGGCCGTCCACCCGGATATCGTGTTGTGTCCTTGATTCACGGCAACCATAACGGCGACGATGGCACCAGGACCCGCTAGCAGGGGTGTACCAAGCGGGACCATGGCGATATTCGTTTTGGACTCGCTGTCGTTCTGCCCGAAATCAGCACTACCCATTAGCAGCTCCATCGCAACCAGGAACAGCAAAATGCCACCCGAAAGCTGCAACGCTTGCATGGATATCTGCAATCCCTTGAGGATGTAGCTACCGAGAACCGCAAAACCAACGATTACCAAGAACGAGGTGAGTGTGGCTTGCTTTGCTGCCCGATGCTGGGACTCGCGGCTCTGCCTGCCCGTCAGCGCCAAGAACACTGGAATGGTTCCTGGCGGATCCATGATCACAAACAGGGTTGCGAACGTCGTCGCCAATAACGGCAAGGAAATGATCATGTCGATATTCATGGCCTGATCACCTCAATGAACCCTTGTTCTTCGATCTCGTGGATCAGCGACGGGTCCGTAGTGTTCTCTGCGAGCCGGTTTGGTTTACCAGCCCCGTGATAGTCAGATCCTCCGGTTACGGGAAGACCGAATAGTTTTGCGAGCCGATCAACTTCTGCGCGATCAGCAACAGTGTGGTCACGATGGTCGCGCTCAAGAGCGAACAACCCGGCATCGACCATCTCTGCGACGATGTCCTCGGGAATGGTTCGGCCGCGGCTGCTGGCCTGCGGGTGCGCGAATACGGGGACTCCCCCGGCTACGCGAATCATCTTCACCACATCAACGGGATCCATGCAGAACTGGCGCTCGTAGTAGGGACCGTGGGGGTGCAGTATCCATTCAAATGCCTGCGATCGATCAGCAGTGTGTCCAAGCGTCACCAGTTCGTCAGCAAGGTGCGGGCGCCCCAGTGGCGCGCCGGCAGCCCTGCGTTCAACATTTTCCCAGGTCAGGTCGGGAAATTCGACACTCAGGTTCTGAACCATCTTGCGCAGACGGTTCTTGCGGGAACTCCGCGTTTGCTCGAATGCTTCGAGCATTGCCGCATCCTGAGGGTCGGGCAGCAACGCCAGCACATGAACGGGACGCCCTTTCCACTGCGCGGAAACTTCCACCCCGCGAATCAAGCCCACGCCGTGAGCGACTGCGGCTTCCTCGGCTTCCACCCACCCGGCGAATGTATCGTGATCGGTGATCCCGACGACGTCGACCCCTGCATCTTTCGCGGCACGCAGCAATCCGTAGGGAGTATCAGTCCCATCGGAGTGAAGTGTGTGTGCGTGGGGGTCAATAATTGTCACCAAGCAATCTTAGGCCTGCGGCTCAACCTTGGTTGGCCCGGAAGGGGACATTCAGGTCGAATGCGAGGACAATCGCAAGAGCGAGGTCGGCTTCCTGCCACGGAGGAGGAAGCTGGCACTCCATCCCGGAGCCGCTTTGGCGATCGTGAATGCGCTATCAACGGCGATCGCTTCGCCTGGTCAAGTCCGTTTTCCGGCCAACCGGAACTTCGCAGGTGAGTACGACGGCGGCCTGTGTCTTGTCTAGTCGGGCAAGCCGGATCTCTCGTGTGGCCCACCTCGGCAACGGAGTCCAGGGCCAATATCTGGCCTCGCAGGCAGCATGCCACAATAGATACATGACCGACATATCCGAGAAGAAGAACAACGACCAACCGATTGACAGCCGTGGTGATAACCGTTCGCATCGACCTCAGAGCAAGGCCTTCCGCGAGTTCATGGCGAGCAACTGGGGTGATCGTATGCCCGTTGATCTCGAGTCGACAGGTGCCCAGGATTTCATCGGAGCCCGGCACCGCCTGGTTGGCACCGCATTTGAGGACGACCGCCTGGTAATCCCCGCAGGCACTTTAAAAGTTCGCAGCAACGACACAGATTATCGATTCCGTGCGCACTCGGCCTTCGCGCACATGACTGGGTTGGGTGGTGAGATGGAGCCCGACGCCGTTGTCGTGCTTCACCCCGTTCCATCCGAAGACCGCACGCCGGAAACCGGGGATGCCGCAGGAGCAGACGCGAGGACGCACGAGGCCGTCTTGTATTTCATGCCCCGCGCTTCTCGTAAGTCCGAGGAGTTCTACGCTGATTCCCGCTACGGCGAGTTTTGGGTGGGAGCCAGGCCAACCCTAGAAGAGATGGAGTCAGCCACGGGGATTCGATGCGCACATATCGAGACCCTGCGTGATGCGCTCGCAAAGGACGCGGGGGAAGTTCAACTCCGCGTCGTCCCTCAGGTCGACCAGAACGTCTCGATCATGGTCGATGAGGTTCGAAAAGAAGCCGGCCTACCTTTTGGGGATGATGCAAAGTCTGCGGACGAGGAACTTGTTGAGAAGCTCTCCGAGATCCGCTTGAATAAGGACGACTTCGAAGTAGAGCAGATGCAGAAAGCTGTCGATGCCACCAAGGATGGCTTCGAAGCGATCATCCGTTCGCTGCCGCGCACAGTTGGACATCCCCGCGGCGAGCGCATCATCGATGGCGCATTCATGGCTGTCGCCCGCGAGCAGGGCAACTGGCTTGGCTACGAGACCATCGCTGCCGCAGGAAACCACGCCAACACCCTGCATTGGATGGACAACACCGGTGAGGTCCCCGAAGGGGTCCTCGTACTGGTCGACGCCGGCGTCGAAGTGGACTCTCTCTACACGGCGGACATTACAAGGACTCTGCCCGTTAGCGGCAAGTTCAATGAGGTCCAGGCAAAGATCTACTCCGCCGTTCTAGAAGCCGCCGAAGCCGCTTTTGAACGCACGAAGCAACCCGGGGTGAAATTCCGCAACCTTCACGAGGCCGCCCAGGAGATTTTGGCTGCGAGACTCGAAGAATGGGGTGTCCTGCCGGTTCCCGCAAGTGAGTCGCTGAAGCCCGAAGGTCAGCAGCATCGCCGCTGGATGCCCCACGGAACCAGCCACCACCTGGGAATCGACGTGCACGACTGTGCCCAAGCGCGCAAAGAGATGTACCAGGATGCAGAACTGGAACCGGGCATGGTTTTCACGATCGAACCTGGCCTCTACTTCCGTGCTGATGACCTAGCTGTACCAGAAGAATTCCGGGGCATCGGGGTGCGCATTGAGGATGACGTCGTCATTGAAAAGAATGGAACGCCACGACGGTTGAGCGAGAGCATTCCTCGGACAATCGAAGATGTCGAGGCGTGGATTGCGGAGGTCCAGGGTCGGTAGTCGGGTGGACAAACGGCCTCTAGGCCGAAGAGTCCTCTTCTGCATCGGCAACTGACTCCCGGTCTGAAGCGATAGAACTCGGCTCACCCGATGTCACTCCCGAAGCGTCGGCTTCCGCATCCGCAAGCCGAACTCCGTACCTCGGTGGCTCTAGGTTGATTCGATCGCTAGAACGCTCCTGCCGTTCAGAAGACACCGGGGACACACCATCGGATTGTGACTCTGAAGCGCCCCCGCCGGTCTGTTCGCTCTCGGACCGACCAAGTGCCTGCTTCGCAACACGCTCGTCGGCCTGCAGCAGACGCGTCGGCCGACGGATCGACCCAGAGATGTTCCCCTGGGCACTCGCCAGCAAGTCGAACGCACGCTGAGGATCCGCAGAGACCAGCACCGCATACCGTGCCGCAACCATCGATGAGCGGGCTGCAAACGACCGCTTTCGGCTCGACATCGACCAGGTCAGCACTGAGATAAGCACTCCTGCGAGCACACCGACGCTGATCGCGATCAACGCGATCACAGGGGTAGCTTGCGGCATCATAAAGAAAGACAGCAAGGCCATCAGCAACCCCCACGTGAGGCCTTGCCCTGCGCCAGAGATAGCAACCCGAGCGGGTGTCAACTTGCCCACGACTTGCTCCACCAAATGCAAATCGGAACCGACGACAGTGACAGTGTCTAGGGGAAATCCGGCCTCACCAAGAACTTCGACCGCCCGCACCGCTTCCTCGTACCGCTTGAAGGCAGCAACCTCGGTTCCGGTCGGCATTTCCGGCATTAGTGGCGATCGCGCGGAGTTTACGCTCATATGTGGCCCTTCGCTTCTAGATGACATCAGCCTACGGTGACCGATGGGGTTAGCGCCAAGAACTTTCGCGCACAGCGCCAGAGCAGCTCACCGTATGTCCCCGCGCACACTGCACATTTGCATCGCTGTTGACGACCCCTGCTGAATCTCCCCTAGGCTGGGAGAATGACAGTATTACGTGACGACGTTTTTGAGGCTCTAGCAACCGTCGACGATCCCGAGATCCGACGCCCCATCACCGACCTTGGAATGGTCGAAGATGTTGTGATTGACGGCGGCGTCGTTACGGTCAGTATCCTTCTCACTACGTCAGGATGCCCCCTACGAGACACCATCACTGTCGATGTGCAGTCAGCTGTCGGGAAGCTCGACGGAGTGGAACGGGTCGAGGTTCGCATGGGCGTCATGAGTGATGAGCAGAAGAAAGCTCTGCGGGAGAAATTGACCGGTCATGCTGAACGCGAGATCGTGTTCAACCGCGCGGATTCGTTGACGCGAGTGATCGCCGTGACCTCTGGCAAGGGCGGCGTTGGGAAGTCCTCGATGACCGCTAATCTCGCGGTGGCCCTTTCTGAGAACGGACTCAAAGTGGGCGTCCTCGATGCTGATATCTATGGATTCTCGCTTCCTCGTATGCTCGGTGTGAACACAGAACCGCAGTCGATCGATGGCATGATCGTCCCTCCGATCGGCGCTGGCGGCGTCAAAGTGATCTCAATTGGCATGTTCGTTCCCGAGGGACAACCGATTATCTGGCGCGGCCCTATGCTTCACCGGGCACTACAGCAGTTTCTGGCCGACGTGTTCTGGGGAGACCTGGATGTGCTGTTGATCGATATGCCTCCGGGCACCGGCGATGTAGCGATCTCCATCGCACAGCTTTTACCTAACGCGGAGATCCTCATCGTCACCACCCCGCAGGTTGCCGCCGCTGAAGTCGCAGAGCGTTCCGGTGCAATCACCACCCAGACGCGTCAGCGCGTTATCGGCGTCATCGAAAACATGTCGTACCTGGTCCAACCCGACGGCTCTCGCCTGGAGATCTTCGGAACTGGTGGCGGCTCGACAGTAGCCAGCCACCTGTCAGTCCTGCTGGGCTACGAAGTCCCACTTCTTGCCGCAGTCCCCTTGGATATCCGTCTTCGCGAAGGCGGAGACGTTGGCGTGCCGGTCGTGGCCGAGGAAGATGCGCCGTCATCTGTCGAGTTGAAAGTACTCGCGAAAAAGGTCTCCACTCATACTCGAGGTCTTGCCGGTCGCCGGCTGGGAGTTGCACCAGTCGGACGATAGCGGACACACGCATTTCAGTCGCCGATCGGTGCTGTGCAGACACCATACGACGACACTCCGGGGTAAGTTGGAGTCAAGACTTCTGGCTACTGCTTCCGCAAGACCGTGCTGATCTCCGAGAGGACTTCCATGTCTACCGACAAGAGCTATGTTTGGGCGTTCTGCGAAAACTTCTCGCTGGAACCCTCTGAGATTCAAAGCGCGCGTGAGGTAGCCCTAGAACTTGGCGCTGACCCCGTATCGACCGGGACAGGATCGCTTTTACGCTCTATCGCCGCAATGAGGCAAGCGAAGTCCATCGTAGAGATCGGAACTGGAGCCGGTGTCTCCGGCCTATGGTTGGCTGCGGGGATGGCGCCAAAGGGCGTGCTTACAACGATCGACCCAGAATCCGAGTTCCAACGTGCCGCAGCGCAATCATTTCGCGCCGCGGGAGTTCCATCGTCGCAGGTTCGCTTCATCAATGGCCGAGCTTTGGATGTGCTTCCGCGGCTTGCGGATTCCTCCTACGATATGGCCGTGATAGATGCACTTCCCGAGGAGACCCCTGGCTACGTGAACCACATGTCACGAGTTCTGCGTCCCGGTGGCACACTGGTGATCCCCAATGGACTGTGGTTTGGTAATGTAGCTGATCCTGCTCGCCGTGACCCCTACACGGTGATGATGCGTGAAGTGTGCCGCGAGTTGGACGAATCCGAAGACTTCGATGTCACTGTTGTCCCGACGGGCGACGGAGTGGTGCTGGCTGTCAGGAAGTAGCAGCCGTCCAAGTTCGATTGGTTCCGCATCACGCGACGACACGTCAAGTCTGTTCGACTGCGCCCGCGTCACACTCACCGGCGTACACGCCTGGATTTCCCAGACTCCCCAACTGAAACCCCTTCCACATCTGTAGCAGTTGTAGGTAAAAATCTCTGATTTTCTGGGATTTTTTGCCTACAACAGTCACACATGTGGAAGCCCACCCGCGCACACCCCAGCCTCAACAAGAAAGGGCGACCGCACTTGTCGTGCCGTCGCCCTTTGTCCTCTAGTTCTTATCAAATCGCCTGCTGGAGTACTTCCGCAAGCTCTCCCGCCTCTTCAGGGGTGAGTTCAATTACCAGGCGTCCGCCACCTTCACTCGGAATACGCATTACGATTCCGCGCCCTTCCTTTGTAGCCTCCAACGGGCCATCACCGGTCCGGGGCTTCATCGCAGCCATGTCAGCTCCTCACGTTTAACTAGGCATTCTGAGCGCCTACTACGCTATTCTATCTGGAATCACGCGGAAATATCGGGCTGATGTACCCAAGTTCGCGCTAAGTGGCACTGCTCCAGCGAAAGGTCTAGTCTTCTTCGCCTGCATCCCTCGACATGGCTTCAATTCTTGAGAAGCATGCATCCACTGCGTCCTCGGCCGTATCCACCAAAGTCATCAGGTCGATGTCACCCGGGCTAATCAACCCACTCGCTGCCAGTGTCTCCCGCATCCAGTCCAGCAACGGCGTCCAAAAATCCTTGCCAACCAAGACCACTGGGAAGGAGTCGATCTTGCGAGTCTGGACAAGAGTCAAGGCCTCGAACAGTTCGTCAAGGGTGCCGAACCCGCCGGGAAGCACGATGAACCCCGCGGCATACCGCACGAACATGACCTTGCGGGCAAAGAAGTATCGGAAGTTGATGCCCAGATCGACCCACTGGTTGATGCCCTGTTCGAATGGAAGTTCGATACCCAGGCCAACCGAAGTGCCTCCAGCGTCGAAGGCGCCTTTGTTCGCGGCTTCCATGATTCCGGGACCGCCACCGGTGATCGTTGCGAACCCTCGTTCGGAGATCAGGCGTCCGATTTCCTCGGCCAACTCATATTCCCGAGTGCCAGGCTTGGTGCGCGCCGAACCGAACACGGAAATCGCATTGACGATGTTGCTGAGGGAACCGAAACCTTCAGTGAACTCAGCCTGTATGCGAAGTACGCGCCACGGGTCTTCGCTACGAGACTGAAGCAGTTTGCGGTCGGCTGTCTCCTCCGGAATCATCTGCCCGCGAAGCAGTGCTGGCCCTCTTCGGTAGCTCTGACGGTTCAGGTTCACGGATTACTCCCTCGGCGAGGATAGATGTTGAACATGGCGCGACCGACGCCCTGGATAACATATTCCTCAAGCAGGATACACGTGCAGAATACTCTGGCCCGAACCCGCGGGCGCGTCCCAGAAGAGAGCAATACCGACTGCGTCCTGATCTAGAGGTCCCGTCGAAGACGGTAGCTTTGTTCTATGGACAACGACTTTCTTGAGCGAACAGAACCAGACGACCTGGCACGTGAAGCCGCCTCTGTCATCCGCGAGCACTCGGGTACGGAGGACTACGACATCGCCCTAGTGTTGGGTTCCGGTTGGGGCGGTGCGGCCGAACTGATCGGCGAAACCATTGATGAACTCCCCACTTGGGAGGTGCCAGGCTTTTCGGCACCGGCGGTTGCTGGCCACGGTGCAACCACCAAGACGATCCGAATTCGCGGATCCCAAAAGATCGCCCTGATCCTCGGTTCCCGCACCCACTATTACGAAGGGAAGGGTCTTCGCGCCGTCTCCCATGGGGTACGCACTGCAGCTGCACTGGGGGTGAAGACAATGGTCCTCACGAACGGCTGTGGCGGCCTGAATCCTGACTGGCAACCCGGACAGGTGGTGCTCATTCGTGACCACATCAACTTGACGGCGGAGTCCCCCATTGAAGGGGCCAACTTCATCGACTTGACCGACCTGTACGCTCAGCGGCTCCGCGACATCGCGCACTCGGTAGATCCGACACTCCCAGAAGGGGTGTACGTGCAGTTCCGCGGACCGCACTACGAAACACCGGCCGAGGTCCATATGGCCAAGGTCATCGGCGGTGACCTGGTCGGCATGTCCACTACATTGGAGGCGATCGCAGCACGCGAAGCCGGCATGGATGTTCTGGGCCTCTCTCTTATGACTAACCTCGCCGCGGGCATCTCCCCCACGCCCCTTTCTCACCAGGAAGTCATCGACGCTGGAAACAAAGCTGCACCACGAATCGCAAAGCTGCTCGCAGAAGTAGTCCAAAAGATCTGATACCGATGATTCAACATCCCTGATCTGTCCACACAACAGGAGTCGCTATGTCTGCACCATCCACATTTGACCGTCAGTACGTCGAACGCTGGATTGAGGACGATCCAGAAATCGCAGATTCTGACGAACTCACCGAGCTCCTTGAGCAAGCCGACGAAGGGGGCGAGGACGCTCAGGCTGAACTTGCCGACAGATTTTCCGGCATGCTCACATTCGGGACTGCAGGGCTTCGCGGGAAGCTGGGTGCCGGACCGAACCGGATGAACCGCGCAGTCGTAATCCGTGCGGCAGCTGGTCTCACCGCGTTTCTGCGCTCGCTGTTGCCCGAAGGTTTCACGGTGGTCATCGGCTACGATGCACGCCGCGGATCCAAGGAGTTCGCCCGCGATACCGCCGCCGTAGTCGAAGGTGGGGGTGGTCACGCGATCCTGTTTGACCAGGCTCTGCCAACACCGCTGACGGCTTTCGCCCTTAGGAAGTTGAACGCCGATGCTGCCGTCATGGTTACGGCTTCCCATAATCCGCCCGAGGACAACGGCTACAAGGTCTATCTTGGAGGGCGAGCCGTCTCCGATTCCGGTCAGGGTGCCCAGATCGTGTCCCCATTCGACACGCAGATCCTGGAGCAGATTGTCACCGTGGAGTCGGTTGCTTCGGTGCCACGAGCGGACTCGGGGTGGGAGTACATCGGACAGGATATGGTCGACGCCTATGTCGAACGGGTGAAGTCTCTGGTTCCTGGCGGTCCTCGCGACCTGAAAATCGTACTCACTTCAATGCACGGAGTGGGAGGCGAAACCGCGCTGCGCGTTCTACACGCGTGCGGGTTCAACGACGTGACAGTCGTGGAACAGCAGCACAACCCCGACCCAGACTTCCCAACCGTTGCGTTCCCAAACCCCGAAGAGCCGGGAGCTCTAGATCTTGCGGTTGAACTGGCAGCGCAGACCGGTGCGGACCTGATCCTGGCTAACGACCCGGATGCTGACCGGTCCTCGGCCGCAATCCCCGATCTCACCTCACCGACAGGCTGGCGCCAGCTAAGTGGCGACGAAGTTGGATCACTGCTGGGTGACCAAACGGCTCGCGAGGTTGCCGAGGAACGCAGCAGGCAGATCGCCGACGGTCGGACGTCCGAGGACAGCCCCGCGACCGAGACTCCGGTGCTGGCAAACTCGATCGTGTCTTCTCGGATGCTCGGAAGGATTGCTGAAGCCCACGGCCTGCGCCATGTTTACACACTGACCGGATTCAAGTGGATCTCCCGGGTTCCTGATCTTGCCTTTGGATATGAGGAGGCCATCGGATACTGTGTCGATCCCGACTACGTGCGCGATAAAGACGGTATTTCCGCCGGAGCGAAGCTTGCGGGCCTGGCAGCGACGTTGAAGGCAAAAGGATTCGGACTGGGCGACCAGCTCGATTCACTGGCCAAGCAGTTCGGTCTGCACGCCACGGCGCCACTGACGATCAGGGTCGAGGACTTGTCGCTTATCACCCAAGGCATGGCAAATTTGCGTGCAGACGGCATCGCGGAGATTGCGGGGGCACGCGTAGTGGAATCCATTGATTTGGCAGAGGGCTCTCCCAATCTGCCACCTACCGACGGCCTGTTGTACGTGACCGACCAAAACGATCGGGTAGTTGTGCGCCCGTCCGGTACCGAGCCAAAACTAAAGTGCTACATCGAAGTGATCGAGCCGGTAGCAGAACCTGCTGGCGATGGCGAAGTTCAGGCGGCCAGGATCCGCGCCGCTGCAAGGCTTGATGAGATCCGCACAGATATGCGCGCAGCCATGGGCATCTAGCCGGGCAGTGCCTCACCGATAGCCTGGCACAGTGTCTCACCGAGATGGCATCGGACCGAACTGAGTATCCCTCGGGGCAGGCTCCTGCCCCGAGGAGCAGTTCCCGCTAGTCGCTCAGCCCCTCCAACACCGCTACGGTACCCGACAGTCCAAGCCTGGTTGCACCGGATTCGACCATTGTCAGCGCGGCAGCAGTATCGCGGATGCCGCCCGAGGCCTTGACCCCCAGGTCGGGGCCAACCGTTTCACTCATCAGCTTCACCGCGTGCGCTGAAGCGCCACCAGTCGGGTGGAAGCCCGTAGAAGTCTTCACAAAATCCGCTCCAGCTTCTTTTGCAGCCTGGCAGGCGGCGACGATTTCCTCGTCCGACAGTGCCGCCGATTCGATGATGACCTTCAAGATTGCATCGGGAGCAGCGTCTCGGACCCCTTGGATTTCTGACTCGGTGGACTCGAAGTCACCCTGCTTGATGAAGGCCAAGTTTACGACCATGTCGATCTCATCTGCACCGTCTGCAGCGGCCTGCCTAGCTTCCAGAGCCTTCACCGCAGGCTTCACAGCACCGGAAGGGAAACCTACGACAGTTGCCACCTTCAGGCTCTTGGGGACATCAACGGGAAGCATCGAGGGCGAAACGCAAATGGAATAGGCGCCAAGCTTCACGGCTTCGTCGACAAGCGCCCGAACATCTGCAGCCGTAGCCTCGGGCTTCAACAGCGTGTGGTCCACCATTGACGCAATATCGGCACGTCCGAGCTTCATTTCATTGTCCATCTGAAGGCTCCTTGGTCTATTGGAAGTGGGTCTATTGAGTTGGACCGTATTCTTCCGTATCTATTTGTGTGATCGATCTAGTCGGTGACTCGATCGAGAATCAGATCGAGGGTTTCTGTGGGCGGTTCCTCGGTTACTTCGATGGCACCGTCCAAAGCGTCGATAGAACGTTCGAATCGCTCCGGAGTATCAGTGTGAAGGGTGAGAATCGGCTGGCCCTTGACGACGCGATCTCCAGGCTTAGCGTGAATCTCCACGCCTGCACTTTCCTGAACAGCCTCACCCTTACGAGCACGACCCGCACCAAGCCGCCAAGCACAGATTCCGACACCCCAGGCGTCGAGTTTCGACAGATAACCTGATTCCTCGGCCACGATCTGCTGCTGATAGTCAGCAACGGGAAGCGGCGCATCCGGGTCTCCACCCTGCGCACTGACCATCTGACGCCAACGATCCATGGCGCGGCCATCCTTGAGCGCCGCCTCCACGTCGACATCCACTCTGCCTGTTAACCGCAGCATTTCCTCGGCCAACTTCACCGTCAGTTCAACTACGTCAGACGGTCCGCCACCAGCAAGGACTTCGACAGATTCACGCACCTCAAGGGCATTTCCAACAGTCAGGCCAAGGGGTACCGACATGTTGGTGAGAAACGCAGAAGTCTTGACCCCGGCATTCGAGCCAAGTGCAACCATGGTTTCTGCAAGTTTCCTGGCATCCTCCGTATTTCGCATGAATGCACCGGAGCCTACTTTGACGTCAAGGACCAAGGTGCTGGTTCCCTCGGCGATCTTCTTCGACATGATGGAAGAAGCGATAAGAGGAATACAGTCAACAGTTGCTGTGATGTCGCGAAGTGCGTAGAGCTTCTTGTCTGCTGGGGCGAGTCCGTCGCTCGCAGCGCAAATGACGGCACCGGGTCCGGACTCCAGGAGATCGAAGACTCTGGAGTTGCTGAGTTCGGCCCGCCACCCGCGGATCGACTCCATCTTGTCCAGCGTTCCGCCCGTGTGTCCTAGTCCGCGGCCTGACAACTGCGGCACAGCGACATCGAAGCAAGCCACCAGCGGGGCCAGTGGGAGCGTGATCTTATCCCCCACGCCACCGGTTGAGTGCTTATCTGCAGTGGGCTTGGAAAGACTCGAGAAGTCCAGCCGTTCGCCCGAGTTCATCATCGCGGTCGTCCACCGCACAATCTCTCTGCTGCCCATTCCGCGAAGGAAGATCGCCATGGCGAGGGCAGCCATCTGTTCATCACCGACCACTGCGCGAGTGTAGGCGTCGACTACCCAGTCGATCATGGGGTCGGAAAGCTCTCCCCCATCTCGCTTCACTCGGATGATGTCGACAACATCGAAAGCTTCCAGTGCGCTCATTGGTTTTCCTTCGCTGTCGGTGCGTTATTTCTTGGTGCTTCCCAAACCAGCTCTAGGTCCTCAAGTCCGAAACCTCCGGGCAGGACTTCCCTCATCGTCATTTGGCCCTGGGGCATTTCAAGGACCAGATCCGGTCCCCCGTGTTCCCACAGAAGCTGTCTGCAGCGACCACAGGGTGAGGTGGGCTGGCCCCGGCCGTCCACGCAAATGAAGGCCACAATTCGGCCTCCGCCACTGCGGACCAGGTCAGATATCATCCCGCATTCGGCACAGAGAGAAACGCCGTATGCGGCGTTCTCCACGTTGCATCCACTGACCATGCGACCATCATCGACCAGTGCTGCTGCCCCTACCGGATACTTTGAGTAGGGACAGTAGGCTGTCTCCATCGCAGCAATCGCTTCTTCACGCAGTGTCTTCCAGACTTCCTCGTTGATTTCTTGAATCATCTCAGTCACCTGCTCTTTCACCGTCACCTCCGCTCGGTGCTAACTGCAAGCAACCAGCGCCGTTGGCGATTTTCACCTATGGATAGGGGTCCCCCTCGGCAGCCGGTGCCCGCACCGCACCGACGAAGCCCGCAACTGCCAAGATAGTCACTACGTACGGAATCATCAGCAGGTATTCGGCCGGTACGGACGCACCAACCGCCTGCATGACCGCCCCGAGGTTAGTCGCAAAGCCGAACAGAAGCGCTGCGGCAAGGGCCCCCGTCGGGTTCCAACGACCCAGAATCATCGCCGCCAAGGCGATAAAACCGTTGCCAGCGGCCATGTCCTTGGAGAACGTTAGGCCCTGGCCGATGGTAAAGAAAGCTCCACCGAGACCGGCAACCGCTCCACCGATCAATACGTTGTGCCAGCGAATCGTGTTGACTTTGATGCCAACAGTGTCCGCCGCCCGTGGCTTTTCACCGACCGCCCGCGTACGAAGCCCCCAGCGGGACGAAAATAGCATGAACTGCAAAAGGATCACGGCGGTGTACATCGCGTAGACCAATATCGTCTGGTTGAACATGACCGGTCCGACGATCGGGATATCCGCAAGCAGAGGGATCTTGATGACTGGCAATTTCAGCGGCTGGTTCAGGTGTGACGAGTTTTTCAGCAACGTCGAGAACATGAACGACGTGATACCAAGCGCCAGCATGTTCAACACGACACCCACGACGATTTGATCGGCGCGATACCGAATGGCAAAAAGAGCCAAGAGCGCTCCGATCAGAGCGCCTGCTATCGGAGCCCCAATCAGGCCAAACCACGGGTTACCGAAGATCGACGCCACAACGGCTCCGGAGAAGGCGCCGAACAGAAGCTGACCTTCGATAGCGATGTTTATGATGCCGGAACGTTCGTTGATCACACCTGAAAGAGCGCCGAACACCAGCGGTGTCGCGAACATCAGACCTCCGGCCAGTAGCGACACGACTGGAAGGTTCGAGTTCGGTTTGTCGCTGACGGCCCAGACCAGGAATGCCATCACAAAGGCGGTTCCGACTATGACGACCATCCAGCCGGGAACCTTCTGTCGAGTGATCGCCCGCTGCCAGATCCAGGACGTTATCGCAATGCCGACGACTGCAAGAATCCAGGTTCCAACCGGAGCATTCAGGTGCCATACGCCCGCGTTGAACCATCCAGATGCTCCAGCAAACGAAATGTTGGAGTGTCCGTGAGAGCCGAAGGCCACGAGAACCGTCAACAGGGCCATTACCAGCGTGACTATAGGATCCCGCCAGGAAATGGGGATACGAACTCCGGTTGCTGCGGCCTGGGCTTCAGACATCTGAGGTGCGCCAGGGATTGCGTGGTTAGCTGTTGCGGTGCTCATGCCACTGCTCCTTTGGACTCGGAGTCGGCCACCTTGGAATCGGAAGAGTCCTCGGCCTCAACCTTCCGCACTGTCTTTTCCTTCTCCGCCTGGCGCATCCGGCGATAGCGGATCGCCTCCGACGCTGCGATCATCAAGACGATGATCGCCTGGGTGATCTGGACGATGTCCACCGGAATACCCGCAGAAGATTGCATCACTGCACCCCCTGCGTTCAGGGCTCCGAACAGCAGGCCTGCGAAGAACACCCCCATCGGTTTGGATCTGCCAAGCAGCGCTACCGTGATCGCATCAAAGCCAATGCTTCCTGCGACACCGATTGTGATCGACTTTTCCGTTCCGAGGACGGGGGCTGTAGCTGCGAGACCAGCAAGGGCACCGGAAATGACCATTGTCATCATGATGGTCGATTTGACGTTGATTCCCGCAGTCCTGGCAGCCTCTTGGTTTGCACCGGCAGCCCGGAGCTCAAAGCCGATTGTTGATCGACTTAACAGCCACCACACGAACACAGCTGCCAATATCGCAACGATGAAGCCGAAGTGCAGGCGGAAGCCTCCGCCCAGCAACTGCGGATAAACCGCGTTGGTGCCGACCTTCATCGACTTGCCCGGGTATCCATCTCCGTGGAATGTCTTTGTGGAGAGCATCGCGGTGAGGAACAGAGCGGCAACCGAGTTCAACATGATCGTCACAATGACTTCATTTGCTCCCAACCTCGATTTCAGGATGCCGGGGATGAAACCCCAAACGGCACCGCCAACAATCGCGCCGAGCATAGCCACCAGCAGGTGAATCACCGGTGGCAGATTCCAGGCAAAACCAACATATCCGCCCAGAAGGGCACCCATGATTAGCTGGCCTTGAACGCCGATGTTGAACAATCCGCCGGTGAACGCAACAGCAATGGCAAGGCCGGCAATAATCAGCGGAACTGCCCTGACGATGGTTTCACTGAGCGGCCGGAAAGCAAGAGTGGGATTCGACTGGGTCCAGTCAAAAATAGATCCGCGAACAAGCGCGACGAAGAACGAGGAAAAGGCTTCCCAAGCTGCGGAGAAGAAGTCTCCCGGAGCGGCGAACAGGTAGCCTGCGGTGCGCTGCACATCGGGATCAAAAACAACGACAATCAGTGCGCCGATTACAAGAGCAACCGCAATCGCAATCGCGACCGTGGCGGCCGACGGGCTAAAGAAAGTGCGCAGGATCTTATGGATCCAGTTCTCTTTGCCGACCTTCGGCTCGTTGTCAAGGTCACCGGCTAGTGGATCTAGGACGGGAGGTCCAGCGGGACTAGTCACGGTCGGTCCTCTCGTTGTCGTGGTTGGTCTGGGTTGCGGATAGTGCTTCTTCGTACGGCACTCCGGCCATCATCAGGCCCAGCGTGTCCCTGGATGTGTCCGCCGGGACGATTCCTACGATCCGTCCGCGGTACATGACCGCTATCCTGTCTGCTAGTGCGCTCACTTCGTCAAGCTCTGTGGAGACGACAAGGACCGCCGTTCCTCTATCTCGTTCCTCGACAATTCTCTTGTGAACGAACTCGATAGAACCAACGTCAAGTCCGCGCGTCGGTTGGGCTGCCACGAGAACGTCAATGGGTCGCGACAATTCGCGGGCCAAAATTGCCTTCTGCTGATTACCGCCGGAGAGCGTTGAGATCGGATCCTCGACACTGGTCAGGCGCACGTCGAATTCTTCCACCAGTTCTCTGGCGTGCTTGTCGATAGCTGCCGGGTGCATGTTGAGTCCCGTGGCGAACGGTTTGCGGTCGTAGACATCAAGGATTATGTTCTCAGCGATCGAGAACTCCGCGATCATTCCGTCCTTGGAACGGTCCTCGGGCACATACGCCAGCCCAGAACGAAGGCGCTTCTTGATGCCGACTTTGTCGATCTCTTTCCCACCCATCGAAATGGCACCGCCATCGGGCGTCTCCAGGCCCAAGATGACCTCGCAGAGCTCTGTCTGCCCATTGCCTTGCACGCCGGCAATGCAGAGAATCTCCCCGCTGCGAACATCGAAGCTGACGCGGTCGAGGAACACGTGTCCGGCGTCGTCGACAAGTGTCACATCCTTGAACTCAAGGATCGGGGCACCTTCTTTGGCCGGGGGCTTGTCGACGCCTAGATTTACCTCACGGCCAACCATCATCGAAGCTAAATCGCGTTCAGAGTCACTGGGCTTAGCCTGGCCCACAACTTTGCCGCGGCGGATGACCGTGATCTTGTCAGCGATTGCGCGCACTTCACGCAGCTTGTGGGTGATGAAGACGATTGAGGTGCCAGATTCCTTGAGTTGACTCATTATCTGGATTAGTTCGTCAGTCTCCTGCGGCGTGAGTACGGCTGTTGGCTCATCGAGGATTAGGACTTTTGCTTCGCGCGACAGAGCCTTGATGATCTCAACTCGCTGCTGAGCACCCACGGGCAGGTCCTCGACCACGGCATCCGGGTCGATATCAAAACCGAACCGGGCCGCAAGCTCATTGACACGCTGACGAGCTTCTTTCTTGTTGATGATCCCACCCTTGGCGGGTTCATAGCCCAGAGCCACAGACTCAGCGACAGTGAACACTGGCACCAGCATGAAGTGCTGATGCACCATTCCGATACCTGCGGACACAGCATCACCGGGACCATGGAACCGGACGGGCACGTCATCAATGAGGATCTCGCCATCGTCGGGTTGATAGAGGCCGTAGAGGACGTTCATCAAAGTTGATTTGCCGGCACCATTCTCACCAAGCAGGGCGTGGATCTCCCCCGGCTCAATCACAAGATCTATGTGGTCGTTGGCAACCAGTGGACCAAAGACTTTAGTGATCCCTCGTAACTCGAGTTTCACATCTGTTCCTTCATTGGCGTAATGCTGCTTCACTGTGTTGGGGGTCATAAGTGTATCGCGACGGCCGACTCCGGTGTACGGAAGCGGCAGTACACACGTGGCCGACTAGGGGTCGGGTGGAATTGCTTAGGGGGTGTAGAAACGAATCCACACCCCCTAGTGCATCAACTGTTTGGCAACGCGTAGTCGCCCGGTGGCTACTTAGGCGTGTTTACGCTTTCAACCACGATGGTGCCGTCGATGATCTGCTGGCGAAGTTCGGCAATCTCGGAATCGAGATCATCCGGGATCAGGTCAGCGAACTCATGCCATGGGGCAATTCCTACGCCACCGTTTTCCAAAGTTCCAACGTAGGCCTCTGCGGAGAAATTGTCGTCGACAACGGACTTGATGACGTCGTAGACCGACGCGCCAATTTCCTTCATGACTGACGTCAAGATGACGCTAGCGGCCGCGGGTTGAGTCTCGACGCCATCCGCGTCAACCCAGACAGCCATAGTGCCAGGCTTATCCTGTGCTGCAGCAAGCGTTCCCAGACCAACGGGGCCTGCAACAGGCATCACCACGTCGGCTCCCTGCTCGAAGAGCTGCTCGGTGAAGAGCTTGCCCTTGGGCTGATCTTCGAAGTTGCCGACGGCCATTCCGTCCTGCTTCTCCTTATCCCAACCGAGCAGTTGGACATCGGCGCCCTTAGCTTCGTTGTACTTGGCGATGCCATCCTCATAACCATCTGCAAAGATGGCAGTCGACGGAAGGATAACGCCCAAGTATGTGCCGACCTTGCCGGTCTCCGACATCGCTGCCGAGGCATAACCTGCAAGGTAGGAGGCCTCTGCCGTGTTGAACAGCAGCGGCTTCGCATTGTCGTGCGGGTTTTCAAACCCAGAATCCACCAGGGCAAACTTGGTATCCGGATACTGTGTAGCTGCTTCATCCATGGCACCAGCCATCAGGTATCCAACACCGATGATGATGTCGCATCCACCCTGAACCATGTTCTCAATGTTCGGAATGAAGTCAGCGTCCGACTGGGATTCAGCCTGGTCGACCTCTACCCCTAGTTCTTCCTTGGCCTTCATAAGGCCTTCGTGGCCGGATTGGTTGAACGACTTGTCGTCGAAGCCGCCCGAGTCAGAGACCATGCAGGCCTTGACCTTGGTTTCCGGTGCCGGACTTGCTTCACCGGATGTTGGGTCCTCTTTGCCACCTTTGTCTGGGGCCTGCCCACAGGCAGCGAGGGCGAGCGCAGCGGCTACTGCGAGAGCGCCGAATCGTAGAGAATTCTTCACAAATTCCTCCTGAACGAATAGACAACACGTGCCCTGAAATCGATTGAAGACCTTTAGGCCTTCAGAACACGTCACCTCTATGCTACGAGACAGCCATGATCGACGCGGTCAGTTGGCAGTATCGCTATGCATCCGCAACCTTGGCGTGGGACGTGTGCGATCTCGGCGTAGGTCTGGCATCTGTTCGGAAGTGTGAAGATTCGACTCGGGTGTGTTCGGAAGTGTGCGGGATAGCCTCGCAGAAGCGAGAAACACCCTGAGCGATTCAGCGTTATTCCGCCGATTATGGCAGATCGGAGTAAGCAGTTGTATCGGGCCTATCTACACAACCGAACACACTCGGCTTGCGCGCATACACTTTCGAACAAACCCGGAGGGGTGAACAACAGATCCGGGAGTGACAAGACCGTTCCATCGACCAGCTAGATCAAGTGATCCAGCCCCTGATCCTTCAGAGCCTTCGGGGCGTCCTTCACCTTCTGCGCAAGATCACGGGTCGTAACAAGCAGCGCGTCCCCGGAGTCAATAACTATCGCGTCAGGGATTCCCAGTACGACAATCTTTCTTCGAGCGGCACCGGGCGTTGACTCAACGTGCACAATCGAACCATCTGAGTCGATCAGCAGTGGGGCTATCGCAGGGTCTGGGATGTCCGAGTCGATTTCTTCCGTGCTCGAAGGTGCATCCACACTAGACTCGCGAGTCTCGTGCATAGCGACGAAGTCGCCCACATCCGACCATCGAGCTTCTGGCTCAAGAGGAGTCACAGCGATACCACCATCGAGAGCAAGTGGTTCCGCAATAGCATGATCGATCGCCACTCGAGGCAGACGCTCCCAGAGCATGTCGATCTGCTCAGGGTCCGAAGTATCCCAAAGGGAAGCGAGAGCAGAAAGATCCTCGTCCATTTGCGGGTGCAAGTGCTGCATCGCCGAAACCAAAGTCCCACACTTCATCACGAACATGCCCGCATTCCACAAAAATCCACGGCTGACGTAATCAAGAGCAGTCTCAGCGTCAGGCTTCTCCACGAACCGCGCCACCTTGAAGACAGACTCACTTACCTGGTCGGAGGTCGGCTCTATATAACCAAACGCGGTCGACGGACTGGAAGGCTCCAAGCCGATAGTCGCAACAAAACCCTCCAGCGCCCCACCAACAGCGCGGCTGACAGCAGCGAGAAACAAGCCCTGGTCCCGAATGTCGTGATCCGCAGCAAAGGAGCCAACAACTGCGTTGTCTCCATGGCTCTGCCGGATAACATACGTTGCCAAGCCGATAGCTGGCATAGAGTCACGGCCGGTGGGCTCAGCCAGTACCTGAACGGGTGTATCAAGTGGCAGGTCCCCTGACAGCCGCAAGTCAGAAAGCTGGTGCTGCACAGCGTCCTGGTGGTCACGGCCGGTAACAATCGTGAAGGAACAAGCCACTGGAGCAAGACGCAGCACCGTGTCTTGAAGCAATGAACGACCCGTGTCCAATAGATCCAGCAGGAACTTGGGGCGGCTCCTTCGCGAAAGGGGCCAGAGCCTAGTTCCCGCTCCCCCTGCAGGAATGATCACGTGGAGATTAGGTACGTTCATTGCGGACACGACGCTGCGTCTTTACCTGGCGGTTGTTGTAGGAAATCCAGCGGACGATGATCAGGCGTTGGCGTCAGAAACAGACTCTGTGGATGACTCGGCAGTGCCTTCCGCAGATTCCTCAGAGATTTCCTGGACGGCGGTGACCGTGATGATGACGCGCTCCGGCTCGTACAAAGCTTCGGCACCCTCGGGCAGCTTCACGTCAGCAACGCGGATGTGTGTTCCTTCGGTCAGGCCTTCGACATTGATCTCGATGTGCTCCGGGATGGAGGTGGCGGGAACGGAGATCAGAAGCGCAAACTCCTCCTGCTGCATCTGAGTGCCAGGCGCTATTTCACCAACGATCATCAAAGGAACTTCAACTTCAACCTTCTCGCCTGCACGAACAACCTGGAGATCAACGTGCAAGATGTCACGGCGGACAGGGTGACGCTGAATCGCCTTCACTAGCGCCAACTGGGTGTTCTTGCCGTATTCGACGTTCACAACAGCGTTTGCCGAATCCTTGACAATCAGGAATACCTCATGGCCCGGAAGATCCAAGTGAACGGGCTCGAAATCGTTGCCGTAAAGAACGGCGGGGACGTTTCCTGCGCGGCGTGCGCGGCGTGATGGGCCCTTACCGAATTCCGTGCGCTCAACACCAATAATCTTGAGTTCAGTTGCAGCCATGGCTGTCATCCTTACGTGTTCTGCGGGTCGAGACCCGGCTCCTATTGCCTTGCCACGACGACCATCGCTAACTCACGACAACCAACCACGTCGATCACGGAGCTCAAGCCCACCCATCTCCAACCGACCATATCCATAAGACCTGATCAAGTAGACCTGGAGCTTGCCTCCCTCGCCGGGGCAACCAAAGAATCATAGCGAACTGGTGGGAATGCGGCCAAACCCCAGGGTATTCAATCGGTCACTATGGGTGTCGTATGTGGGAATCGGACAAGTCGCAGGCGGGAGTCGGGCTGGAAAGATGATCGTGCACTTGAGTTCCCGAGCATCTGTGCCTGGGGGGTTCCCCACCAGCAAACAAACCATCTAGCTCAGGCAACCCCGTCAAACATCGAAGTGACCGAGCCGTCGTCGAAGACCTCTTTGATGCCTCTCGATAAAAGAGGAGCGATGGGCAGCACGGTCAGTGCCGGGAACTGTTTCTCTGCCGGGATCGGAACGGTGTCTGTGACTACGACTTCTTGGGCACCGCAACCAGCGAGGCGCTCTGATGCGGGATCGGAGAGGACAGCGTGAGTCGCAGCCACCAGCACACTCTTCGCACCTGCCTTGTAGAGCACACGCACAGCTTCAGCGATAGTGCCACCAGTGTCGATCAGGTCGTCAACCAGCACGCACTCGCGACCGGTAACGTCGCCGACAACCCGGTTCGCAACTGCCACATTCGGACGCGTGGTGTCACGAGTCTTGTGTACAAACGCCAGAGGACAGTTCCCGAGCTTCGCGGCCCACTTCTCGGCAACTCGGATTCGGCCAGCATCTGGAGACACAACCGCGACCTGATCCAGGTCTACCTGCTGCTTTACGTATGCGACCAACACTGGCATCGCCCACAGGTGGTCAACTGGCCCATCGAAGAACCCTTGAGCCTGCGCCGCATGCAGATCTACGCTCATCAGACGGTCCGCACCGGCATGCTTGTACAGGTCAGCGACCAGGCGAGCAGAAACAGGTTCACGCCCCTGATGCTTCTTGTCCTGGCGGGCATACGGATAGAAGGGAGCAACCGCGGTGATGCGCTTGGCCGAAGCACGCTTCGCAGCATCGATCATGATCAGTTGTTCCATGAACCACTTGTTGATAGGAGAAGTCATCGACTGCAGGATGAACACGTCGGCACCGCGAATCGATTCGTTGAACCGGAAGTAGATCTCGCCATTGGCAAAGTCATAGGCGGTGGTCGATGCAACCTCCAAGCCCATTGCGTCACCAACTTGCTGGGCTAGTTCGGGATAGGCGCGTCCGCTCGCTAGGACCAGTCGCTTGTCTACCGAAGAGATAATTCCGGTCAACGTTCGTTCCCTTCACTCCGGAACCTCGGACTTGGCCCAACGACCGAGTACGGCTCCAACACCCTATCCCCTGCTATGCGCGTGCTCACTACATAGCTGCGGGGCACCACTGCCCCGCTTCCAACAATAGAATCGACAATTGTTGAACCGGGACCAACTCGGGCGCCCAATCCAATCGTGGTCTTCCCGACTAGCTGCGTGCAAGGCTCGATCACAGCATCCGGCTCAATATCTACGTCCACATCGACGCTGGTCGTCAGCGGATCAACGATGCTGACTCCCGCGATCTGGTGGGCCCTGCAGATCCGAGCGTTCATTTCCTTTCGCAGATCTGACAGTTGGGCGCGGTCATTGCACCCCTCGGCCTGCCACGAATCGTCAAGCACAAAGCCCTGGGCGATACGGTCCGCCGATACTGCCACTGCCACTGTGTCGGTTAGGTAGACCTCACCCTGATCGTTGCTGGATCCGATGGACTCTAGGGCTTCTAACAGGAACTCCGTGTCAAACGCATAAATACCGGCGTTTATCTCGCGGATCCGAAGCTGCTGGTCTGTGGCATCGCGGTGCTCGACGATTGCAGCCAAAGCGTCCTCGTCCGTACTGCGACGAACTATGCGGCCATATCCGGTGGGATCGTCGACTACCGCGCTTACTACAGTGACTGCAGCACCATTCGCCTCGTGCTGGGCAACCAGCTTCTCCAAAGTGTCGGTCTGCAGCATAGGGACGTCGGCATTGTTGACAACAACAGTTCCGGTAAGAGGACACCCCTGTTCGGCCGCACCTTTCAGCGCACAGTACACGGCACGTCCGGTGCCGGGTATCTCGTCCTGGTCAGCAATCACAACACTGTGAAGAACCCGAACAGCTTCCTCGGCCACCTTGTCACGATCATGGCGAACTACAACGACCACGTTGTCCGGGTCCAAGCCCATCACGGCGTGCATTGCGTGAGAAAGAAGGGTGCGTCCCAAAAGTGGGTGGAGGACCTTGGGTAGCGAAGACTTCATCCGGGTACCCTGGCCAGCAGCCAGCACGATTGCTGATCGGCCCTCAGTCACGCTGTTACCTCCGGATTTCACGGAATCAGGTACACGCTTGTTGCTCACCCGCTGGTGACAGTCGCATGGGTCGACCAAGCAGCCGCCATGGGACATTCGCTAGTGTACTCGCCAGCGTACGGGAGCAGCTCCGCCGCATGGACTCGAACCACGACTAAGGGCACCAAAAACCCCTGTGCTGCCATTACACCACGGCGGAAAACACGTGCCATTCTGCCATATCCACCCCGGTGCTGCGAAAATGCATTGCGGACGGGCAAGGTTCAGCCTGATGTTTCCTTCGCTCCAAGTAGCATTAGTGCGCACCCACGCACGGGGGCTGCGCTCCCTCGAACGGAAATGAGGTATCCATGGCGACTCCGCTAGTTGTCGCGGAAGATCTGCACTTGGAATACCCGACAAAGCTGGTGTTTGACGCTGTAAGCGTAGGTGTCGAGGAAGGTGACCGAATCGGAATCGTCGGTCGCAACGGCGACGGCAAATCGAGTCTTCTGGGGATGATCAGCGGATTCATAGAGCCGCACACGGGCCGTGTCATTCGCCGTGGCGGGGTTGAAGTTGGATTTCTCTCACAGGGTGATTCTTTGGATCCATCTGCGAGTGTTTGTGAAGTAATAGTTGGGTCGCGCCCTGAGCACGAGTGGGCCGGCAACGTGAAGATCCGCGACATCATCGCTGGGCTCGTCGCTGATATTCCATGGGACGGGCTAGTTGGAGACTTGAGTGGCGGACAGCGGCGCAGGGTCGCGCTGGCTGCACTACTGGTTGGCGACTGGGACCTGATTGCTTTGGACGAGCCCACCAACCATCTAGATGTCGAGGCAATTGCGTGGCTTGCTGAACATCTGAAGAACCGCTGGGGGCGAGGATCCGGTGGGCTGCTAGTCGTAACGCACGACCGCTGGTTCCTGGATGAAGTCTGCACCGAGACCTGGGAAGTACACGACGGAGTCGTCGAGCCATTCGACGGTGGATACGCCGCGTACGTTCTTCAGCGCGTGGAGCGTGACCGCATCGCCGCAGCGACCGAGCAAAAGCGTCAGAACCTGATGCGCAAAGAGCTGGCGTGGTTGCGCCGAGGAGCTCCGGCAAGGACGTCGAAACCCAAGTTCCGCATAGACGCAGCGAACCAGTTGATCGAGGATGTTCCGCCCCTTCGCGATTCCATTGAGTTGCAGCGCATGGCCGTTGCAAGGTTGGGCAAAGACGTCGTGAATCTTGACGATGCCTATGCCGGGTACGGAGACGGAGACGTCTTGAAGGACGTCACGTGGCATATAGCTCCCGGTGAACGCACCGGACTTCTGGGGATTAACGGAAGCGGGAAGTCGACTCTACTGGGGTTGATCTCCGGGGAGTTGAAGCCGACTGCCGGGCGCGTGAAACACGGCAAGACGGTACGACTGGGTATCCTGGACCAGCAGTTTTCACAACTGGCGGAGATTGGCGAGGACCGCGTTCGCGAAGTGCTCGCACGCCACAAGACCACCTTTACAGTCGATGGGAAAGACCTGACGCCCTCGCAGTTGCTGGAGCGTCTAGGCTTTCGGCGCGAACACCTGCAGGCGCGCGTCAACGAATTGTCTGGCGGCCAGAAGCGTAGGCTCCAGCTGCTGTTGCTGCTGTTGGACGAACCTAACCTGATCGCCCTAGATGAACCGACCAACGATGTCGACGCGGACATGCTTGCTGCGATGGAAGACCTGCTCGATTCTTGGCCTGGAACCTTGATTGTCGTGTCGCATGACCGGTACCTGCTTGAGCGGGTGACCGACCAGCAGTACGCGATCCTTGACGGCCGGTTACGGCATCTGCCCGGCGGAGTCGACGAGTTTTTGAGGCTACGGCGACAGCAGGTCAAAGCGGGGTCTACCTCGACTGACCTCTCCGTGGCCGGAGATGCGGGAACGGACCTGGCGGCTTCTGGTGGGATCCTTAGCGGAGCTGAGCTTCGCGCGAAACAAAAGGAATTGGCAGCAGTCGAACGCAAGATGGATAAGGTCGATTCGCAGATCACGAAGCTTCACCGGCAAATGGCAGACCACGACCAAAGCGACTTCGAGGGGCTTTCGAGGCTGACGGTGGACTTGAACAGATTGAACCAGGGCAAGAATGCCCTCGAGGAGCAGTGGCTCGAGTTATCCGAAGAACTGAGCTAGGGGCGTGCCCCGCGACTTTCATTCCCTCCGTCATGGGAATGCTGTCGACCTGCTTGTACACTGCTGGAATCTCGAATCTCGCGATGCGGGTTCTAAGAGATTCCTATTCGTTCAGCAACGTTAAGTTAGCGGTTGAGCTTCCGACGGCTGTTGGGCACCGAACAGCCTCAGGGATGCGGGAGAGGGATCCAGTCTCGTATACCCCAACTGTCGCTACTCGTCGTCACGCCTCTCACGGTGCTTTTCACGGTGCACTTCACGCAACTCTGCTGCCTTCTTGGTCACGGCTTTCAATCCCTTGACTCCAAGGTCGCGAGCTTTTCCTGCACCCTTGAACTCCGTAGCCAGGATGCCTAGTCCTCCAAGCGCAATCAGGGCGCCCGGACCGGGTAGCGGCATCAACACCACGCCGAGAGCTGTGGTCGCAGTTCCTACAACACCCACCGAAGTACGGTATGCACGATCGGTTTTCGGGTTCCTACGAATCGCTTCACGCGCCGAGTGGGCAGCACGCCGGGTGAACCCCCTTGGGTTGGACGAGGAATCAGGGATGTTGCCTTCGGCACTCACTCAGTTACCTTCCGTAGTGGAATCAGCAGGAAGCGATACGCACCTTGTCATCCTTTGGCTGGCAGATGGCCTGCTAGTAGCCGACACTGCTGAACCTACACCGGCGTCCCCAGCCGGTACCCCACCCCGCGCACAGTCTGGATCAGGTCGCGATCGGTCTTGCGCCGGATGTAATGCACATAGGTGTCGACAGTCCCTGCTTGATCTCCACGGTCGAACACCGCATTGAGCAACTGCTGCCGAGTGAACGCCGTATCCGGCTGTGCCGCCAGCACGCCAAGAAGCGCGGACTCCTTTTCGGTGAGCACAATCCTTCCAGCATATGGAGACTCGATCGTGTCATTGTGCGGGAAGTAAGTCCAACTCCCGATCGCGATGCCTTTCGACGGGCGACTGTAGTTTCGAGTCAGCGCGCGTAGACGCGCCTCAACTTCCTCGAAATCAAAAGGCTTCGCCAGGTAATCATTGGCACCGGCATCCAAACCGCTGACCTTGTCGATCACTTCTCCCAGCGCCGTGAGCATCAGCGTGGGTGTCGCATCGCCCCTCTCTCGCATCCAAGAAACCAGATCGATGCCGTCTCCGTCGGGCAACCTGCGGTCCACAATCGCGACGTCAAAGATCCGGTCCCGCAAGTGCCGCTGCGCCTGAGCGATATCCGTCGCCAGCATGACGTTCCAGTTGCGCGACAGCACATCTCGCATGATCGGTCCGAGCTTCGGATCATCCTCGACAATCAGCAGTTTGGAAGCATCGTCATTCATAGTTCCGCTCGCATTCGAGGACGTAGCTTCCTAATGTCCCACATCGGTACATCCTCTCCGAACGCGGCCCGATCATATTGCGAACGAGGGATACGGCAAAACATAACGGCGTCCGCATTAAGTGATGCGGGTCTCCTTGGGGGCCCCAGTCCTCTTAGAGAAATCTTAGTCGCACCCTTGGAAGCTTGAAGCATGACAGAAGCAAACAAGAACGCGAATAGCGAAGATCAGCAAGCCACAACAGAAATCCACGTAGAGGAAGTCGCCGAGCCGACGACCGATGCCAATGACTCCGCTCCAACCTCCGTGGCCCCGACCGATACAAAGGCAACCGACACCCCGACTCCGGGGAACGGAGATTCGGACAAAGGCAAGTCCTTCTTCAAGCAGCGTTGGGTGAAAGTAGCCAGCTTCAGTGCAGTTGGGCTCCTGGTGCTGGGCATCGGCGCCGGAATCGGAGCAGAGATTGCCGATGACCACTTCAACAACGACCGTCATGACAAGGGACATTCGCAGGTCGAGAACCAAGATCGACCACACCGCGGGGACCACGGTCGGAAGAGCAAGGAGAACGAGGGGAAGATCGATCAGAACTCCGATCGGACCGGAGGCACCCCCTCCAGGCCGGATAAAGGAAAATCTGGAAAATAGGATTAGTCCCAGAACGACTACACTGGTGGCAGCAGCAGGCGGAACACCGTGCCGTTCTCTCCAGTGCGCTCGACATCAACGGATCCGCCATAACGAGTGACTACATCGTGCACCAAGGCGAGACCGATGCCGTGGGAGGAGCGTTCCGGGCTTCCCGCATCACCGGATGCAGTCCCATGTACGAAGCGTTCAAAAACGCGCTCGGGCTCAATACCGGTAATGCCCTGACCCTGATCTATCACGCGAACTACCTGCCAGTGACCCGAAGTACTCGCTTCGATTGTCACCACGGAGCGATTTTCTGAGTGCCTGATCGCGTTATCCACTAGAGCCAGGAGAGTTCGGCGCAGTGGCAGGTAGGGAATACCGACGAGGACCGTGCCTTTCGCTAGCCTCTCCTCGGCGACAGCCAGCGTTACTCCGGACTTCTGGGCAAGTAGTTCCATTTCAGAGCGAACCTGCTTTATGGCTGCGCGTAGGTCCGACGGATCGAACTCTTTGGAGGATTCCGACACAGTTGCGAGAAGGTCGTTGACGATTTCGATCATCGTCTGAGAATCGCCGCGTAAATCGGCGAGGATCGGCTTGATCTCTGCGGCATCTTGAGGGGCGAGGTCCTGCGACATGAACTGGAGCTGCTGAATGCGAGCATCCAGAACCGCCAGTGGAGTCCGAAGCTCATGGCTCGCGTCGCCGATGAAGTTGCGCTGACGCCTCATAGACTCTTCCAGCGGTTTCACGGCCTGCCGGGCAAAGAGCATTGCCCCGAGCCCCGCGAAGACGATCACGCCGACCACGACCACCACTCCAACTTCCAGGAAATTTTCCGGGTCGATTGCGATCCAAACGGTATCGTCGCCGTGATGTTTGGGACGATGGTGGTCGGAATCGAGCCACAGGTACCCCAGCAACAGGATCGCACCAGCGAGCACCATGAATGCACTGAGTGCCGCGACCTGCCAGCCAACTCGACGGGCCGCTCTGCGGGTAACGGGCTGGTCCGGGTCAGCAGGGCCACGCGCATTGCGACACCGACCCAATCCCACCAAACTCAGCACCTTCACTGGCACCTCCGACAATCAGACTAGTGGGAGGAGTTCAGTCGACTTCCACCCTCAGAACTTCGCCCGTATCCGCATCCAACTGGACTTCCATGCGGTTGCCCGAAGCATTATGAACTTTGGCTTCCCAGACCAACGTCCGGCGCTCTTTATCCAAGGCGATTTCGACAATCATTCCTGGCTCGACTTCCTGGATTTTTGCAATAGCCTCGACAATCGACAGCTTCGGATCTGCAAGTTCCTCGTCGTCAAGCTTCTCGGCGTTCTGTCTCAAGACCTCTCCGCTGATCCTGTCGATGTAGAGTTCGGTTCCTGAGTCATCCTGAGCTCGAACCTTGACCTCCCATACCGAGGAACCCTTGTGATCGTCCAGTTCAACGGAGATGACCGTGCCCGGGACTTTTTCGAGCGCGATGTCGATGGCGTTCTCAATCGAAAGTTCTGCAGACGATGTGGCGGGAGAACCAGAACCACTGTTCCCCTGGTCTTTGGCAGAGTTGGCCGACTGGGTGGTCGACTGATCTTGCACGTCCGAGGATACTGAGTTCGAATCCCCCACATCCGAGGACGTCGGGTTCGAGGAGGCAGCCGACCCATCGGAGCAGGCGCTCACAGTCGCTGCCACTGTCAATGCAAGAGCGGCCAGACCGCCCGTCGTTGCTTTGGTAAAACGCTTCATGGTGAAGTTCCTTTCGTTCCGTTTCACTAGTCTGGAAGAGACAAACTAAGAAACCTCCAAGAGTTATTTGACGTGCAGTATCGCACTTTCATGTAAGCATGGGCAGTCCCATCAGCAGTGTTCCAACGGCGATCAGACTAGGTCCAGCCACTGCCTTAGGCGTTTGTCGATCGCCGATGCCGTCGATGCGGGACCCGGTTGAATTGCTCGGAAGAAACACAGCCATGTAGCACTGGTCGCAAGGATTGAGAGTACGAGGAATATCCAGCCCTTGCACACAGAAGCTGCCTACCGAGCCCGCGCTCTCACCAGTGCAACGACAGCCTCAACGCTCAACCCTGCCTTGCGAGCCACCTCCAGCAACTTGTCGGCAACCCCCGTCAATTCCCCGAGTCGAGCAGCATTTTCCGATACAACTGCACCGCGTCCTCGGCGTAGCTCTATAAGGTCCTCGTCACGCAACGACTGATAGGCCTTCAAGACTGTGTGAAGGTTGACCCCTAGTTGCTCAGCAAGGTCCTTCGCGGAAGGGAGTCGATGCCCTGCGGTCACGTCTCCGGCGGCAATCTGGGTTCTGATCTCTGCTGCGATCTGCTCAAACAATGGCTGGTCGTTCCCAGTATCAATACGGATAAGCATCAGCTACTAGTCCCCGACCGAGCCTCCGCGTCCGCAGAACTGCGAGCCCGATCCACCAGCGCTAGCAGCACTGCGGCCGCAGTCCTTGCGTCATCCACAGTCACCACGAGTTCCGTGCCGTTGACCCGCGTCACTACCAAAGCTTCGCCCGCGCGAGTGATCACTCCGCGAGCGCGCGGCTTGATCCGCCACCCCCAACCGCCCCAGTCGACCACAGGGTTCACGTTCACAACGCCAACATCTGCCACGTCGGCGAACTTCACACTGTCACGCGGCCAACCCATGTACGAACGAATCAGGAGACCTCGGTTTCCCACACTGACCCGGAATGCGCCAAGCATGCTCATGAGGATCAGGAGGAACAGAGAGGTCGCCAGCAGAACCCAAGCTGTGGCGCTCTTGGTCGACGCAGTGAAGACTGCCGCAACGACGAGGCTGGCCGCAAGCATCAGTATCGGTACCAATATCCAGCGTGTGGAGGATGCAATGCCGGACCACACAACGTTTTCTCCTGGCGCCAAAGCCATTGGTTCAACGTGGCTCTCAGGGTCAGGAACGACTTCAGGAGGCTTTGGAAGTACGGTGTATGAAATCAGCGCAAGTACCGTCGCTACACCCAGCCCAACCAGGAGGATTGGGACCACGGACGGTGAATCCTCCGCACTAGCCAACCCACGCTGAATGTAGATCGAGCCCGCAGACACAACCGCCATCAACACACTCAGCCACACTGCGGAAGCGACCAAGAAGCGCAGCATGGACGAGTATTTCCCCTTCCGGGCTGCAGCGATACCCGAACCAGCTATCCCCACAGGCAACAGCCATGCAGCAACCACCACCATCACCAAGTATGCCCATGGCGGTGCAAACCCATTGGGTGCGCCGGCTCCATTCCAGTGGATAGCGACCGGATTGGGTACATCACCCATCCACATCACGATCAGCACAAACGCCGGAACAGTGATCAATGTGGGTACGAGGACCCCCACAATCCACAGCCAGCTAGAAAAGCTACGACCTTCGCTCAACGCTTTCACACCTACCCTTACACCAATCATCTAGTTGTTATAGTTATACTATAACTAATGAACATCGGTGCCGCTTACCTGCTTGACGTGCCCTCGCTTCGCCCTACTTTTTAGCCCTGCTGCTTAGCCCAGCTGCTTCACCGTGTTGCCTCCTGGGGCATTCGCACTCGGAGTGCGGCCCCAATACGACACCAGGCACCTCACACCCGGTATCTGGCACTTTTGCGGCTGACAGATAGCAAGATTCAAGGCTTCTCTCACAAGTGCTGCCCTCACAAGTGCTGCCCAAGTAGGCAAAAACAGTCCTGAAATCGAGAATTTTTGCCTACTTCGACTACAGATGCGTGAGCAGGCACAACGAGACGGCCTCGAACCCAGATTCGCTGCCAATGTTGCGCGCAAACACGACTACTACTCAACCCCTTAGGGGCGGAGCCGGGAACCACCGTGTCAGCAACAACCCTTTGGGACTATTCGACTTGTAGGATTTCGGAACTAGAGCCCAAAAGAAGGACGGCCTGTGACAAGTTCACTTTCACCTGCTCCCATGTTGGAAGACGGCACCGACCCATCGACGCTCCCGGTAGAACAGATCGCCACCGCGTTAGGCGTCGACATCGAACAGGGATTGTCCTCCCCAGAAACTGCTGCGCGCCTAGAGAAGTTCGGACCTAACGACCTGGTCGAGTCGGAAACCGAGCCTGCTTGGCGCAGGTTCATCCGCCAGTTCGCTGATCCGTTGGTCTACCTGCTGCTGGTAGCAATCGCGATCTCGGTGGCAGCATGGATCTTGGAAGGTGCTCACGGGGTGCCGATCGATGCGGTCGTCATCCTGGTGATCGTCATCGCGAACGCTGTAATCGGCTTTGTACAGGAGAACCGTGCCGCCGATGCAGTTGCAGCGCTCGCAGACATGACCGCATCCCATGCCACCGTGCTCAGAGACGGTCGGCTTACAGACGTGCCGTCTTCCGAAGTGGTTCCGGGCGATGTCCTCGTACTCGCAGAAGGCGACGCGGTGGCCGCTGACGCACGCCTGTTCACTGCGTCATCGCTACGAATTCAAGAAGCGTCACTGACCGGCGAATCGGAAGCTGTGGAGAAGAATCCTGCGACGCTCTCCGCACCAGCTCCCCTCGGTGACCGCAGGGACATGGTATTCCGCGGCACCGACGTGGCTCGCGGTGTGGGTCGAGCCATCGTCACCAGCACCGGAATGAACACCGAGGTCGGCAAGATCGCCACTCTGCTGGACGAAACCACGCACGACAAGTCACCGCTGCAGGTAGAGATTGCGAAGATCTCGAAGACGCTGGGCGTCCTGGTCATCATAATCGCGATTGTGGTGATGGCGGCTCTAGCCCTGATCAACGGAGTGAGGACCCCTGAGGAAGGGATTCAGATCCTGCTCATGGGTGTCTCTTTGGCCGTCGCGGCGGTGCCGGAGGGATTGCCCGCGATCCTCTCCCTGGTTCTCGCGATTGGCGTTCAGGCGATGGCCCGCCGCAATGCAGTAATGAAGAACTTGGAGTCCGTGGAGACGCTCGGTTCGGTGTCGTTCATTTGCTCTGACAAGACAGGGACGCTGACCAAGAACGAGATGACCCTGCGTGAAATCATCACCGCCTCGGGCACCACCGCTCTGTCGGGAACTGGGTACGATCCGTTGGGCTCGGCGGAAGTGACCGAGGGCGACGCGAATGCGCTTGAGGAAGCTCGATTGACTCTGGCGGCTGGATGCATTGCCAACAACGCCCAGCTCGATAAGGCAGGAGGATTCTGGGAGATTCAGGGCGATCCGACCGAGGCAGCATTCTTGGTTGCGGCGCCTAAGGTCGGCGGGGTCGAGGAACTGGTGGCCTTCACAACCCGCCTGGCCGAGGCCCCGTTCGATTCCGAACGCAAGATGATGTCGGTACTTGTCCGTGGCAACGACGGGAGAGACCGCATATGTGCCAAGGGAGCGCCCGACGTCTTGCTGAGGCGCTGCGTGTCAGAACACGTCAATGGTCAGACGCGGCAGTTGGATACGGCTCGGATCGAACAGCTGCAGGCTACGGTCAACGATCTGAGCAAGCAGGGGTACCGCACGCTTGGTGTCGGTTGGAGAGAGACCGAGGACGGGTCCGTCGCCAATCCTGAGGAGTTTTCCGAGGATGGCGAGTGCGACCTGGTCTTCGGCGGAATAGTCGGCATCATTGATCCGCCTCGCCAGGAAGCAGCGGATGCGATACAGGCTGCGCACTCCGCCGGAATCAAGACTGTGATGATCACCGGCGACCATCCCGTGACTGCCGCACGCATCGCCCAGGACCTGGGGATCGTCGAGGACGGTGCGGCCACTGATGTCGTAACAGGCCAGGAACTCGATGAGCTTGATGATCGACAACTCGCCGAAGTTGCCGCTGATGCACGTGTCTATGCGCGCGTCTCCCCCGAACACAAACTTCGGATCGTCGACGCACTACAGGATTCACGTGAGATTGTCGCGATGACCGGTGACGGCGTGAATGACGCACCAGCGCTGAAGTCTGCGGACATCGGGATCGCCATGGGGATCACCGGAACCGAAGTGACCAAGCAAGCCGGGGAAATGATTCTGGGCGACGACAACTACTCGACAATCGTTGCAGCCGTCCAGCAGGGACGAGTCATCTTCGACAACATCAAGAAGTTCATCCGCTATCTGCTCAGTTCAAACATGGGTGAGGTTTCGACGATCTTCCTCGGCGTCGTATTGGGCAGTGTCATCGGACTGGCGGATCCGGCGAACCCCGGGGCGACCGTTGTTCCGCTGCTGGCCACGCAGATCCTGTGGATCAATCTGGTCACCGACTCGGGGCCCGCGCTGGCGATGGGCGTTGACCCACAGATCGAGGACGTTATGGCGCGCAAGCCCAGAAGTCTCAATGACCGGATTATCGACCGCCACATGTGGTCGCGAATCATTGGAATCGGACTGGTCATGGGCATCTTGAGCCTCGCCGTCCTGGACCTGAACCTTCCCGGCGGCCTCTGGAGCGGCATGGCGAGCCTGGTGCCCGTTGACCAGCAGCTAGATGTCGCCCGCACAACAATGTTCACTGCGCTGGTGTTCATGCAGTTGTTCAATGCGCTAAACAGTAGATCGGATACCACAAGTGCGTTCTCACACTTGTTCACCAACCGGTGGCTTTGGATATCACTGGCTGGTGCGACCATCGCACAGATTCTTGTGATCCAGATTCCCGCACTGCAGACCGCATTCGGGACCATCTCTATCGGGTGGCAGCACTGGTTGCTCGCAGTTGGCGCCGGGGCCACTGTCCTCTTGTTCGAGGAGATTGTGAAATCCGTGCGGCGTTGACGAACTGAACGCATGAACGTCTAGGTCCCGCTTGCGTGATAGGTGTAAAGTGATGCCGTTGCTTCACCGACATTCGGCCGAATCGGCAACACTTGGGGAGTTCTGAACGGCCATCGTTGTCCGCAGTAGCGCAGCCAAACATCGATGTGCGCACGTTCACGAAGCGTCTATGTACTTCCTTCATTAAGTTCCGTGCAATTGTCACAGCACCCGTAATTCTGAAGGATACCGATAGAGATTAGCACCTTGCACGGTCGCCCCACCCTATAAAATCATCTGCCTGTCTCAACACTGGCTAAACCTAGTCGGACTCGCGCTCCGGGATCGCATCCCCTCTTCTTCAATGTCAGAAAAGCACATTCGAATAGAACGGGAACAAACCAAAAGACTCCGGCAAATGCTAAGATTTGACCGGCGGCCACTCGCGCTTATGCTGCCGGTAGAAAGACTGGAGTTTCCTGCAAGCTCCCCCCGAACCTCCAACTTGATCATTTTCGAGCACCGCATTGTCTAGGCGCTGCCACTGGCCTTCGGTGAGGGAATCAAGCTGAACAAGCTTGTTGGTGGCGGCAATAGAATCTATGTAGGTTACGGACGCTTCGAGAGCTGAGAGCAAACCGCCAACCAGCGGCTCAGCAAACCTCTTTTTTGAAGTCAGCCATTGGAGGATTAGCTCGGCAGTTTTCCGGGCATCTTCGGGCAAGACTTGTGGGTATTGGGTGCGACCAATGAAACCAGCGGGATCAGCACCGAGCCGCACTAGGTAAAATGGAGTGTTTGCGCCTTGTGCCCAGCCGATCTCCTGCTGGCACCAAGCACTGTCGTTAACTTCGGGATGAAGGATCACGACGAAGGCTTCCATGGTCTTGAGGCCAACCTCGATCTGATGCTGCCAGTCGTGGTCGTAGGTCATGGAATCGTGGGCCACGAACCCAGAGATGCCCATCGGGGACAGAGCCTCGGCAACCTCCGAAGCGAACTTCTTGTGCCTGGCCGAGTGGGAGAGGAATACGCGAATCATTCCAGGCTTCCAGATCGGTGTAGCATCCAGTTCCAACTCTGCGTCAACCCGCGGAGTGATGTCTGTAGGAGGACTCTCTAGCACCACGGTACGCATCGCGATGAGGTCGGCGTCCTCAAGACCGACAATGGCATCCTCGAAGCCGTAGTCATCATTGTAGTAGGGAGAGATGGGGTTGCAGCCGAACTCCGAGAGCAACATATTGACCTTACGAAAGGACCACTTCTGATTGTCCCGGTCGATCTCGTCCACCAGGTCGCGCTTAATAATGAAGCGCTGTTCCCTAGTCAAAACCATGCCTCGATTGTACCTGTGGGCATTGGGAGCGGCTGCTCGTCCACCCGTCTAACTTCGAAACCGCACCTCATCGAGGAGGGCAACAAGCTTACCGATAGCTCTCTGATTGTCGGTGGTTTCTGGCATCGTAGTTCCACCCGTGATGACCAGGAGGAATGAGCGATGAACGCGACGCGACCCCCGGAGAAAAGATCTACTGGGGATCTACTAGATCTTTTCCGTTACGATAGTCCTATGACCGCCACCATCGATATGCCTCCATCGCTTACTGAGATTGCCCCAATCCCAGCTGTCGAAGGGGGCTTCAGGACGGTGCTTGCTGACCCGCCGTGGCGCTTCGCCAACCGAACCGGCAAGGTGGCTCCAGAACACCGCAGACTTGATCGCTATGGCACGATGGACCTCGAAGAGATCAAGGAACTCCCAGTCGGTGAAGCAACCGCCAAGGATGCCCACCTGTATCTTTGGGTGCCCAATGCCCTTCTACTTGAAGGCATAGAAGTGCTTCAGGCCTGGGGATTTCGCTATGTGAGCAACATTATCTGGGCGAAGCGCCGCAAGGACGGCGGACCCGACGGTCGCGGAGTCGGCTTCTACTTTAGGAATGTGACTGAGCCCATCCTATTCGGAGTCAAGGGCTCAATGCGAACGCTCGCTCCAGCCCGTTCGACTGTCAACATGATTGAGACCAGGAAGCGCGAACATAGCCGGAAGCCGGACGAGCAATACGACCTCATTGAGTCCTGCTCGCCTGGCCCCTATCTTGAGATGTTTGCGCGCTATGCTAGGCCCGGCTGGAGCGCCTGGGGCAATGAGTCAGCTGAGGATGTCCAGCCAAAAGGAAAGGTTCATCGCGGCTATGAGGGTGGCAAAATCGACCAATTCCCGCCGCTTGAGCCCAACGAGAGGATGAGTGGGTGGCTCTCTGACCGGGTCGCACGCATCCTTGTTGAGGAGTACGAAGCGGGAGCCTCTGTCCAGCAACTCGCCGACTCCTCCGGCTATTCCATCACACGGGTCCGGGCTCTTTTAGTCAAGGGTGGCGCGGAGTTCCGTGGCCGTGGTCGTCCTCGCAAACCGCTGGAGGCTGTTAGCGCGTAAGAAACTTACTCATCTTCCACAGGTTCACTCGTCGCTTCATCAAGATCACCGATGCTTGCGTGCGGAAACAACCGCTCAGCCAACCGCTCTACATGACCTCCGGCCGTGTGGTTAGCTGCGATCCGCCTGATCTCTGCATCCAAATCTGCTGGCGGCTCATAGCAACGAGTTGTGATTGCAATAGCGAGAATAGGACAACCCCCACCGTCACCGCGCTCAACCCGGCGCACAAGCTTCTCAAAGTTCGAGGTGGTAGTGGTCCCGAGCGGATCGGTCGGAGTCTTCTTCAGCCGCTCATTCCACGCTGGGAAACCAGAATCGACGTTGTTGAGTTCCTTGGCTCTGGCAATTGTCTCGCTCCAGAGCGCCCTCATCCCGCTCTCGCGTCTGACAAGCAGGACCCCGAGGTCAAGAACGCCAGCTTCATACAAGCTCCGAAAGTTGGAGAAGTCCCGGTCGAGGTTCCCATCTTTAGGATTCCATTCGATATCGAGACCGACACGGCCTTTCACGTTGTCGATCTGGTGTCCTTCATACTCGCTGATGCTGACTCGAACAGTCTTGGAGGTTTCGCCCGCAGGCCTATAAGGGTTGAGCACTAACTCCGTCTTGAGGTTCTGTTTGAACTTCGCTTCGCGCCAACCGTTGACGCGAAACGCCTCGTCAAGTTCAGCAGCGATGAAGTGCTTGTTGCCGCCGGCCCGCACAATTCTCTCCACATCGAAGTGGAAGCCGTCCAGGATGGTGGACATTTCCTCAAGGAGTTCCGGGTTGGATGCCTTGAACATCGCGGCGGCGTTGCGCGTCTCAATAATGTCGTAGCGTTCAATGACAGAAGGGGGCAACTCGGTGCGCCATGAATCGGTCAAGTCCATACCTCTGAGCCTATCTGAGTGAGCTTGCTGGGCGCATAGAGATCGCGATCGCGCCCGCTTTCACCATGGTGGGCTATGAACTGCTCACAACGTAGGCGGGAGCCCCCTTCGCGTCCCCCGCCAACAGTGCCGCAATCGCCGTCGTCAATGGAATCGCGAGCACCAACCCAATCGAAGCGACTGCGATGGAAACAATCTCTGCGGCGATTTCGTCGTAGGTGACGAGGTCGAGGAACCTGTGGTCGAATGTGCTCGCCAGAAGCAACAGCCCCAGCGCGCTACCGACGTAGGCGAAGGCGATTGTGTAGACCGTCGACGCCACATGATCGCGCCCGATACGCATAGCGCGGACAAAGATTGACCATCGGGATTCGTGCGGGGCAGCCGCCCGCAGTTCCCACACCGAGGATGCCTGGGTGATGGTCACATCGTTGAGGACACCGACTCCCGACAGCACCATTCCGCACAGCAGAATGCCACGCAGGTTCATGCCGGGCGATTGATACGCAAGCATCGACATCTCTTCATCTGCACCCGGTATCAGATGACTAGCGGGAATCGCCCACATCGCCAGAGCAGTCACTAGCGCGATTCCCAGCAGTGTGCCAAGAAGCGCCGTAGAAGATTTGACGGAGATTCCGTGCGCCAGATAGACAACGATGAACAAAACTGCGCTCGCCGTGACCAGCGCGACCGCGAGCGCGGGACGCCCTGCCAGCAGAGTTGGCAGGGTGAAGAACCAGACCGTGGCAAGGGCGCCAGCCAAACCAATCAGGGCAGCAAGTCCCTTCAGGCGAGCGACCGCAACAACTGCCACTGCGAACAGAATCCCCAACAGTAGCAGCGGCGTCGATCGGTGGAAGTCGACAAAGATGTGGGTGGGAATCTCAATGTCACCTTCGACTTCGGGGGCGGGAGGAAGCTCAACCAACCTCATCTTCGCCCCCACAATATCGGGAGTTACCACCGTGGGTGCCATATCCAGCAGGATTTCCTCGCCTGTCTGATCAATCCTCACCTTCACCTTGGCAGGATCACCGGTCTCCAGGCTGCCGGGACTTTCGATGCCAAGGACGACTCCACTCACGTGTGTACTGCCCTCGTAGTCCACCGAGCGTTTCCCCGGCAGCATATCGGCATCCGGCCACAGCATGATCAGGCCCACGAGTGTAGCGACGAAGGTTGCCGCCAGGATTACTGTCATAGCGATCAACGCTGTTCTGCTCGCCGGAACCTTTCCCGAGTGGCCGTGGGCATCGAGTTCAGCCGGGTCGCTGGCGATCATATGCACTGGTCGAAGTCCTCCTACGACAAGAGGTGTTCGCTTGCCGTGGTCGCTGGAAGGACCCACTCCGGCAGGCCGTCCTCAACCCTGGCCCCGATAGCTGGCCCCCAGGAAATCGCCGTTCCTCGCACATCGGGTAGGTCCTTCAGCCCGAGGGCAATGTCTCGGGCTGCGTCCTCGTCCGTAGCCAAGCACGCTATCGTCGGCCCCGACCCGGAGACCACCCACGCGAGCGCCCCTAGGTTTAGCGCCTCATTTCCCACGTCGGCCAGTTCGGGGCGCAGGCTAAGCGCCGCATCCTGCAGATCGTTGTCCATTAGGGGGATGAGGAATTCCGGTGGAACAACCTCACCAAGTTCAGTGCGCAACCGGCCGCTCAGCGCCTCTGACCGAAGCGGAGCGCCGACCTGCGTCAGTTGGTCGAAACGTCTGAACACTGCTGGTGTCGAGAGGCCTTCGCTTGCAAAGGCGAGGACCCACCAGTGACTGCTGCTCGTGGGATCTGCACTCCCATGCTGAAGCGGAGTTATGCAGTCGCCGTGACCAACGCCCAGGGAAATGCCACCGTAAAGACACGCTGGGACATCAGCACCCAACTTTGAGCCGATAGCAGCTAGCTCCTCAAGTGACAGACCGCGGTCGAACAGCTCATTTACCGCGACGAGCGTCGCAGCTGCATCTGCCGAGCCGCCTGCCATCCCACCCGCAACCGGCAGAGTCTTGTGGAACGTGAGCGACACATCCATGCCCACTCGAACATCCAGGGCGGCTGCGGCTCGAACACCTAGATGACGGGCGAGGTCAGAGCCATCAAACTCGTCTGCGAAACCCCGTGTCTTCTCCTTCGACAGCTGCGGGTTATCCCCCTGGCTGGGAGCGCCATAGATGAATGTTCGGACGTTGGAGACACCTCTCGCGTCAATCTCGGCCGTCGCATGCGAAGCTGAGCGCTCAGCGACCACGTATTCGCGAAGGCTCAGCCCCTCGAAAGCAGTAACTAGCGGATGGTAACCGGACTCATCGGGGGGTCCAGAGTACAGCGCAAGATTTACCTTGCCCGGCGCCGATGCGATGACCTTCATTGGCCCCGAACCCCGTTACTATTCCGGGCTCCGGTGTCAATTCCAGCGTCAGCAGGTCGCCAGCCAGCATTGAGTGCGCCGCGAGCGAGGTCCACGAAGTCTGAAATGGTTAGCATCTCCGGCCGAACGCTCCCATCGATGCCCGCTACCTCAAACACTTCGGCAAGATCACTCCCCAGAACTCCTTTTAGTGAGGCACGAAGCATCTTACGCCGCTGTCCAAAAGCCACGTCGACCAGTGCGAATGTCGCTAGCCGCAACTGCTCAGGCAGATCGTCCTCGGCCACATCTCGCGTGAACGCAACCAGGCCTGAGTCCACATTTGGCTCCGGCCAGAACACCTTGCGGCCTACCGAACCAGCTTTGCGGGAGGAGCCATACCAGCCGAGTTTCACCGTTGGGGCACCGTAGATTCTGCTGCCAGGATCAGCGGTCAGGCGATTCGCGACCTCCTTTTGCACCATGACGACGCCGCGCTCAATGGAAGGGAACAGATCCAAAGCGGTCAGAAGGATCGGTACCGCAACGTTGTACGGCAAGTTAGCCACCAGAGCCGTTGGTGCATCGGATAGATCTTCGCGAACCAGATCCAGTGCGTCCTTGTTGACGATGGTCAATCGGTCCCCAAAATCCTCACTCTTGGCGACAACAGTCGCAGGGAGCTGCTGTGCCAGTCGCGGATCGATCTCGACGGCGATGACGCGTGCTCCCGTCTCCAGAAGAGCTAGAGTCAAGGACCCGAGTCCCGGTCCGACCTCTAGGACTGTGTCTTCGGAGGTCAGGTTGCTGATTGAAGCGATCTTGCGAACCGTCCCAGCGTCGTGTACGAAGTTCTGCCCAAACTTCTTGGTCGGGGTAACGTCCAGTTGCTCAGCCAGGAGCCGTATCTCCACGGGACCCAGGAGGGTGTCTTCAGACTTCACTGCCATGGACACTCCCCCTCTGTCTTGCTATACGGGGGCGCTCGAGGCCGCCCGACCGCGAGATCTACCTAACGATCTCGTGGTCCAGAGTCTCCGCGGCATTCTCCATAGGTCCCAGATCGGTGACCGTAGTGAATCCGGCCTCCTTCATCATGGCCACAGCCTGCCCGGAACGATTCCCCGAACGACAGTAGACGAAGTAGGCCGCGTCGGGATCCAACGACGGCAACGCTGCGGAGAACTCACCCGAGTTGAAGTCCAGGAGCTCAGCGCCTTCCAGGTGTCCTTCGGCATATTCTTCGGGCGTACGGACGTCCAGAATCACGGCACTCTCGCTCGCGTCTCCCGTGGACTTCCCGCCCGAATCCCCACCGGAGCATCCCGCCACTGCAAACATCATCGCGAAAGCTGCTGCTCCGGCCGCCATTACTGCTGCAAAACGTCGCATCAGAGCGACCTCCTCGTTTTGTCACCAAGTCCCGTATAGGTTCTTCGAGTTCGTCATCAATGTATCGCAGGTTTCCTCTACAGATGCAGCCCATAGGTCCGCAATCTGACGAACCGTATATGGCATCGAATACGACGCGTTGGGGGCCCCTCGGTAAGGGACCGGAGTCAGGTACGGGGCATCCGTCTCGACGAGGATCCGGCTTCTGGGAATCAACAACAATGCCCGACGCATCTCCTCGTTCGCCGGATATGTAAGAGGACCCGCGAATGAGGCATACCAACCCTTATCCGCGATCTGCTGCGCTGCGAGCATGTCACCGGTGAAACAGTGGAACACGATCGGCTGATCGTCCCATGCCGCATCATTGAGCAGGCCGATTGCGTCCGGATATGCGTCACGAACGTGGATTTGCAGAGGGAGATTGTGCGCGCGAGCTAGCTCCAGATGTATCTCGAAGGATTCCTTCTGTGCTTCGCGACCCGGTTCCGCGGTGCGGAAGTAGTCCAGTCCGCTCTCCCCTACTGCTACGACTTCCGGGTCGCTCAGCAGCGCCGAGACCCGCTCGAGAGCAACAACTAGTGGCACATGGTGGTCTTGCTGATGGTGGGTGTGTCCGTCGGGAGACTCATCCAAGAACCCCGCATGGAGGGCAGCTTCGTTCGGGTGAAGTGCCAATGCGGCCTTGACTTGCGGCCACTGCCGTGCCAGTTCAACTGTTCCATCAAGGTCGGGAAGCGCGCACCCCACCGTGATGAACCTGGTGACCCGCATGCGCTCTGCCAAGCCGATCTGCTCTTCGATTGGCATTTTGTAGCCGTTAGCTGACGGGATCTCACGTTCAGTCAACGGAAGATGAGTGTGGTTGTCCATCACAGGTGATGGAAGTGGCTCTCCAGGTTCGGGCCAACTCCGGTTTTTACGTGCCATGGCTGCCTTACGGGGACCTACCCCGTTCACTCCCACTCGATGGTTGCCGGTGGCTTGGAGGTGATGTCCAAGGTGACACGGTTGATCTCTGGAACCTCGTTGGTGATGCGGTTGGAGATCTTTGCGAGGACGTCGTAAGGGATGCGTGCCCAGTCGGCAGTCATCGCATCCTCGGATTGAACTGGTCGGATGACAACCGGATGACCGTAGGAGCGCGAATCGCCCTGCACACCGACGGAACGAACGTCAGCAAGAAGCACAACCGGGCACTGCCAAACGTCGGAATCGAGGCCCGCTGCAGTCAGTTCCTCGCGCACAATCAGATCAGCTGCTCGCAGAATGTCCAATCGTTCCTTGTTCACCTCACCGACAACTCGGATACCCAAGCCTGGGCCGGGGAATGGCTGTCGGGCGACGATGACCTCTGGAACTCCGAGTGCTCGGCCGATCTGTCGAACTTCATCCTTGAACAGGCTGCGAAGCGGTTCGACAAGTTCGAACTGCAGGTCCTCCGGGAGTCCGCCCACATTGTGGTGGCTCTTGATGTTCGCAGCACCAACGCCCTCGCCTGACTCGACTACGTCTGGGTAGACGGTGCCCTGAGCCAAGAAGTCCACCGTCTCACCTTCAGCTTTGGCCTCTGCGACAAGTGCGGCAGCCGCTTCCTCGAACACACGAATGAACTCATTGCCGATGATCTTGCGTTTGGTCTCAGGCTCCGTAATTCCGGCCAGTTTGGAGAGGAAACGTTCGGACTCATCGAGCGTGATCAGCCGAATGCCCAGCGTCCCAGCATAGTCACGCTCAACCTGCTCGCGTTCACCAGCGCGCAGCAGACCGTGGTCAACGAACACGCAGGTCAAGCGGTCACCAATTGCTCGGTGAATCAGGGCGGCAGCTACCGAGGAGTCAACTCCACCTGACAGCGCACACAGCACCCGACCATCACCGACCTGCTTGCGGACCTGCTCGATCAGAAGCTCAGCAACCTCATCGGTGTTCCACGTCGCGTTGATCCCAGCTCCCACGTATAGGAAGTTGCGCAACTGCTGCCGACCGAACTCGCTGTGGAGCACCTCCGGATGCCACTGGACACCAAAGACCGAGCTCTCCACGTCCTCGATCGCAGCAACGGGCGTTGTGTCCGAGTACGCCGTCACTTGGAACCCGGCGGGAATCTCCTCAATGAGATCGGAATGGCTCATCCATACTGTCTGCGTCTCTGGTTGATCCAGAAGCAAGACTGAGTCAACATCTACCGCACGGTTGATCGGTGTCGCACCGAACTCGCGGGTCTCCGTCTGCACAACACGGCCACCCAGCTCGTGAGCAATAAGCTGGCATCCGTAACAGATCCCTAGCATTGGAACCTTGCCTCGAAGCTCACTCAAATCAAGTCGGGGTCCGTCAGCTGCATAGGCGGACGACGGACCGCCCGACAGGATGACTGCAGCCGGTTTTCGATCAAGAATCGCTGCGGCGCTGGTGGTGTGAGGAACGATTTCCGAATACACACCAGCTTCGCGCACCCTGCGTGCGATCAGCTGGGCGTATTGGGCGCCGAAGTCAACTACGAGGACGAGTGCTGAAGCTGGATTATTCACGCGGCAATCCTAACCCCTGGGCGCTAACTCCAAAGAAGTGGATCCAGAGAAGCAGTTCGGTGCGCCCGGTCAGGGACTGCGGCCTGCGTTCGAAAGTGCGCGCCCCGATGGCGCCTGCGTTCGAAAGTGCGCGCCCCGATGGCGCCTGTGTTCGAAAGTGTCATCACGCCCGGGACTATTTCCTCCAGTTACCCAACATATCGTCGAAATCCCGGGCCAAACTGACAAAATTGAGCCCTCGCGCAGCTGCTTGCGCAACAGAATCGAACGCAGCCAGCTGTGCGCACCACACATCCGAACAAACCCGCGCCAACGAGACACACTTACGAACAAACCCAGCCCTAGATACCCATCCGAACCAAGAAGTGTGTCCGCGGCCTCGCAGCTCTGCCACCCGGTAGCTCAGCCCACTAACTCTTCTGCCAGGATTCCCAAAGTGAGGCATATTCTCCACCTTGGCCAACCAATTCGGCGTGACTTCCTAGTTCCACAACGTTGCCGTCGATCATCACGGCCACCCGATCAGCATCCTGCGCCGTGTATAGGCGGTGTGCAATGGCAACGACTGTGCGTCCATCAAGGACACTGGCCAACGAGCGCTCCAATGAACGGGCGGCGGTCGGATCCATCAGCGACGTGGCCTCATCCAGCACCAACGTGTGCGGATCCATCAAGACGATTCTGGCCAGCGCCAACTGCTGAGCCTGCGCCGGTGACAAAGACATGCCTCCGGCACCGACCTCAGTGTTGATTCCATCCTCGAGCTCATTGACCCACAGGCTGGCGCCGACCGCTGCCAGAGCTTCTTCAATGTCCTCGCCGCCGGCCCTGTCACGCGCCAAACGCAGGTTGTCCGCGATGGTCCCAACGAAGACGTGGTGCTCTTGGGAGACCAGAACCACCTGCTTCTGCAGGGCGTCCTCGGTTAGGTCAACTAACTCGACTCCGCCGACGGTGACGCTTCCGCGAGTCGGTGGGTGAATGCCTGCGATCATGCGCCCGAAGGTCGATTTGCCAGCGCCCGAAGGGCCGACCATCGCTAGTGTCTCACCCGGAACCAGGTCCAGATCGACACCGTGAAGCACGTCTTTGCCCTTGCGGTAGGCGTAATAAACGTCAGTCGCAACGATCTCCGTGTTCGTCGGCTGCTCACCAGTTGGCACGCGGTCAGGTTCCACCAGCGAAACACCGAAGATGCGTGCCAAGGCCGCCTGAGCAGACTGCATGTGATCAATCCAGAAAGTAAACTCCCAAATCGGTCCTCGAATCTGGAAGGCATACAGGGTCACCGCCATTAGCTGGCCTGCCGTCACCAAGCCTTTTGGCAGCAGCCACGCACCAAACACCAGCACAACTGCGACCGGAACCGTCACGAAGAATACCAATGTGGTCAACAGGAACATGCGCTGCCATCCGGTGTAGCGCTCCACGCGCCAGGATTCGCGGATCGCTTCGTCGATTCGCCTGTTTCGCTGAGGCCGCAGGCTCATCGCATCAACAGCATCGGCATTCTCAATGGTCTCCGAGATCGTTCCCGAGATTCGCGCCCAAGCACTAGCTTGCGCTCTGTAAGCCGGAATCGTGCGCGGCAGGTACCACTTCATGATCGGGACCGCGAACAGGAATGGGAGGATCAGCGCAATCGAGAGCAGCGGAGACATGATTACTGACGCCACAATCGTGACGACAATGGTCGTGGTGAGCACCATGATCGCCGATATGCCTTGGCGGACCATGAACTGCACCTGCTCGACATCTCGGGTCGTGCGCCCTAGAAGATCGCCTGTTCCAGCTTCTTCCACCGTTGAAAGAGGAAGGTGCGTGACAATATCGACCAGTCCTTCGCGCAGTTGGGCGAACACGTGCTCGCCCAGGATCTTCGAGTAGAACTCGGCGAAGTAAGCCAGAAACGCACCGACGACAACCAGCGCGAACGCAGCCAGGATGACAATCCCGATCACGCGCAGGGTGGTTCCCTGCTCGATCCTGTCTGTGACATCACCGATGAGCCACGGCAGCGAGACCGCAGTGAATGCAGCTCCGATCTGCAATAGGACTACTCGGATGAACATTGCACGGTGATCTCTGATGAGCAGTCGGAGCTGCTGCAGGATCTGCCGAGTGTTAGCGACCGGAAGCTTCATTGATTTCACCCGCCTCTCGTTGGACGATTGTTCGGTAGAGCAGTGCGCCGGGATCCCCGGCAGCCGCCGCTGCCTTTAGCTGTTCATGTGTGCCACGGGTGACCTCTTTGCCGTCCCCGTCCAGCACGATGATTTCGTCGCATTTCTCCAACCACAGTGGAGACGCAGTGACCACCACGGTTGTCTTGTCTGCACGTTCCTTGGACAACCGCGAAGAAATGCGTTCTTCAGTGTGGGAGTCGACCGCGGAGGTGGGTTCGATGGCGATGAGGACCGACGGATCGGCATACACGGATCGGGCTAGAGCCACTCGCTGACGCTGACCACCGGACAAGTTCCTTCCGCGCTCGGTAAGCCAGCCGGCCATCCCACCCTCAAGGGAATCGAGAACGTCGTGAGCATCGGCGATGTGCATGGACTCAGCCAAGCGGTCGTCGGCCGGTACGCGGTCGGCGCGGAATAGCATGCCTTCACGGCGTGCCGCTTCCTCCAGGTGCTCCCGGTAAACCAGTTCGGTGACACCGCGCGTTGGTGGATCCTCAGCCTTGGAGGCACGCAGACCGGAGTGCAGAGTTCCCCTAAACAGCTGGGCGTCAGCTTCCGACAGAACAATCTCCTTGCGGACCACATCTAGAGGCAGGTGTCGCAAGCTAATGTCTCCTAGGCGGGCTTCATCTGCGTCGTCGACGCGGGCCATCCGTTTCGCCACGGCCGCAGAAACATCCGGCGATTGCGCTACCAGCGCCGTCAACTTGGCTGGTTCCACGGTGACACCAGTTTCGACGTCGGTAAGGGGAAGCGAACCATAGTTATCCGGTGCCAACGCCAGATCTGCCTGAGAGTCGTCCACCTGGGGCTCCAGTGAATGGAACTCCGAAAGCTTCTTCGCAGCGATCCAGCCGCGGGTGCCAAGTTGCGCAACCCACGCTGCAATGTTGATTGGCCTGCGCAAATACGCCGTAAGCCCGGCGAAGGCGAACAGTTCACCCGCCGTGAGCTTTCCATCAAATACCAGTAGCGCTCCGTAACCAACCACGACCGCCATGAAGAACATGGGGACCGAAGAGCGCAGCACCGCAAGCGCCGCCTGGTTCCCAGCAACCCGGATCGCGGCGTCTTTGACTCTGGTGGACTGTTCCTTGTAGCGGACGTTGTAGTAGTCTTCACCGCCAATTCCTCGCAGAACACGCAGACCCGTCACCGCGTCAGTGGAGATGGTGGTGAGCTTGCCCTGTTCCTCGCGGTGGATTGCCAGCTTGGTTTGAATTGGTTTTACAAGGAATGTCACAGCGATGACCGTCAGCGGGAATCCGATGACGATCACCAGACCCAACGGCACCGACATGTTCAACATCACGTAGAGCACCACTCCGAACGCCAGCATCGATGCGATTGCTTCGGACGTGAAGATCACCAAGGTTCCAATGTGGTCCGAATCGGCAAGTATTGCCGTCACGACGTCACCAGCGGGCTTGTCTTGTTTTGCCGCTCGACCGGCACGAGAAATGCGGTGGGCGACCGTGCGAGATGAGCCAAGTGCGCCCTGTAGCCAGTTCGCAATCTCCAACATCTGGTTGACACCGTCAGTCAGCGCCATCACCAAGACCATGCCGAGGAAGATCCCGACCCATTTCCATAACTCTGCCGACAGCCCGTGGTCGATCGCGGCGTCAATACCGAAACCGATCACCACCGGAAGCATCGCGGAAATGATCGCGTTAATCGTCAACGTAATCGACTGCAAAACGATTGAGAATTTGGCTGCACGCAAGACCGCCTTGAGAAAGGCCCAAGGGGTACTGCCTAACTCGCCGGGAGGTCCCTGTGGTGCTTGCAGCATCCTTGGCCACCGACGCGGAGTCTTGCCGAGCGGAGGCAAGTTCGTACCCAGCTCATCTGCGCGCGAACGCAGGAATGCAAGGGTTTCTGCGGTGGTTTCGGACATGGATGATGATGTTTCAGTCACAACTGCGCCTCTTTAAGACAAGTCTGGATGCATGCGCGAATGAAGCGCAACTAACAAATGTGTTGCCGACTCGCGGCAATCAAACAGGGATCTGGCGGGATCCCACTGGCACGTAACGTGGCCGCTCAAGCCACAAAACCGCTGGTCGCGGAGCACTTTGAGCGAGGACGCGTGCTTTCATACTGCATCAGACATGACGCAAACACTATCACCGTGGCCCACCGGCCCGGAAATCTGTTAGGTAACGATTCAGCCGATACGTCGGAGGGATTGTCTACCATTGAGAAAGGCAAGGAGGTCCGCCTAATAAGGGACCCGTACTGTTCGGCTTTTGCCTCTTTGGGGCGGTAAGGATCGAAGCGTGTCTTCTCGACTAATGGTGGTGGGCAGCGAAGCCTCACCCGTGACAGAACAGGTGTACCAGGACCTTCAGGAAGTCCTGGCTAATCACGCGACTGAAGGAGGACTGCTGTGCACAGATGCTGCCTCTGGACTCACCGCACAGCAGATCCTCAGTGATCCAAAGAAGGCGCTCGCTGTCGGGGCAACTAGTCTGCGATCAGCGCAGGAAGACTATGTGCTGGTGCAGGGACTGACCTCTGTTCCGGCGGTCAGCTTCGATACCTTGGGGTGGAACCTGGATCTGGCAGCAAACGCCGGACTGACCGTCATCTACGCGATTGACGGCTCTGGCATGAGCGCCGACCTCTTGACCCAAGACATTTTGACCTTCATGGACCGGGCTACAGAGCACTACGCGACCGTGGTGGCAGTAGTCGTCTCGGGGGCTCGTGGACTGAACGTGAACTCTCCGGTTGCTTTAATCCACGCACCGGTTACCGAGGAATCTGTGGACAAGATCCTCGGCCCCGCACCACAAGCACTCACGGCACTGGGCTTCCAAACGGACCTGCTGAAGCAGGCTGGCGAAAACTGCAAACGAATCGTTCTTCCGGAATCGGATGACAACCGCATTCTCACTGCAACCTCTGAACTGCTTGCGCATGGAGTGGCCGACATCGTCCTCTTGGGCGAGGACTCAGCAGTGAAGACTCAGGCCGCTGAACTGGGTGTGAACGTCGATGGCGCCACTATCGTCTCGACTTCGGACCCCAGCCTTGCTCCGAAGTACGCAGCCGAACTGCATCGCCTTCGCGAAGCAAAGGGGATGACTGCAGAGCAGGCTGCAGAACTGGTCTCTCAGCCCACATACTTCGCGACGATGATGGTTCAAATGGGAGACGCGGACGGCATGGTGTCCGGCGCAACACACACGACCGCAAATACCATCAGGCCCGCTTTCCAGATCATCAAGACCGCTCCCGATGCGGGGCTGGTTTCCTCGGCGTTCCTCATGCTCATGGCAGATCACGTGCTCGTCTTTGCGGATTGTGCCGTGGTCGTTTCACCAAATGCGGAACAACTGGCTCAGATCGCGACCACCACAGCCAACACAGCCAAGCAGTTCGGAATCGACCCGAAGGTTGCCATGTTGTCGTACTCGACTCTGGGTTCCGGTTCCGGACCGTCGGTCGAGGTGGTTGAAAAGGCAACTGAACTTGCCAAACAGAGTTCCCCGGATCTGCCAATCGAAGGGCCTCTTCAGTATGACGCCGCGGTCGACCCGACGGTTGGCTCGCAGAAGGCCCCTGGCTCGCTGGTTGCGGGAAATGCGACCGTCCTCATCTTCCCTGATCTGAACGCGGGAAACATTGCATACAAGGCAATCCAGCGTTCCTCTGGCGCTGTCGCGGTCGGACCGATCCTGCAGGGTCTACGCAAGCCTGTCAATGACCTGTCGCGCGGCGCGCTGGTCGAAGACATTGTTAACACCGTCGCAATCACCGCTATCCAGGCTGGAGGCGCCAACTAATGGTAGAAACCGTTCTTGTTATCAACTCGGGATCGTCGTCCATCAAATACCAGTTGATCGACCCGAAGATCGGCCACGTACTCGCTTCGGGCCTCGTGGAGCGTATCGGTGAGGAACTGGGCCATATTTATCACCACTATTCGGTGAAGGAAGTGGACATTAACGAACCGATCCCGACACACGCTGACGGGCTGCGAATGGTGCTGGACCTATTCAATGAGGTGGGTCCGGCACTCGCCGAAGCCAACATCGTCGCGGTTGGGCATCGTATCGTTCAGGGTGGCCGTTACTTCTCCGGCCCCGCGCAAATCGATGAGCGAGTCTTGCGTCTGATCGACGAACTATCTGCGCTTGCACCGCTGCACAACCCGCCGGCACTCGTGGGCATTGAGGTGGCACAGCAGCTCATGCCTGACATCCCACAGGTCGCAGTGTTTGACACAGCGTTCTTCCAGGATCTTCCTGCCGCTAGCGCCCTGTACGCGTTGGATCGGGAGATCGCAGAGCGCTACTCGATTCGCCGTTACGGCGCCCATGGGACTTCCCACCAGTTCGTATCCAACCGGGTCTCAGAGATCCTGGGTGCTCGCGATCTTAAGCAAATCGTTTTGCACCTTGGCAATGGCGCGTCGGCGTCAGCGATTGTTGGAGACCGTGCAATCGACACATCCATGGGTCTGACACCTTTGGAAGGACTGGTGATGGGTACGCGCACGGGCGATATAGACCCGGCCGTTACGTTCCATTTGCAGCGCGTTGCAGGAATGAGTTTCGAGGAAGTTGACGAGCTCATGAACCGTCGCTCCGGCCTGAAAGGTCTGGCTGGAGACAATGACATGCGTCAGGTTCGCGAGATCGCTCGCTCGGGAGACCACTCTGCACGCAAGCGCGCACGCGAAGCACTTGACGTGTATGTAAACCGCATCGTGAAGTACATTGGCGCCTACACCGCTGAGATGGGCGGGGTCGATGTCATTTCGTTCACGGCCGGCATCGGTGAAAACGACATTGACCTGCGACGCGAAGTCTGCTCGCGACTTGAGCCTTTGGGCATTCTGCTTGATGACGAGGCAAATAATCAGCGTCCTCGTCAACCCATAACTATCTCCAGGCGCGGGTCAGTTGCACGCATCATGGTGGTCCCAACGAACGAGGAACTCGCCATCGCCATCCAGGCGATGACGGTTGTGTAGGGCGATGAGCCGGACACTAAGGGACCAGTCCATCTACAGTCAGGGGTTTGCCCGTGTCTGCGCTGCCTCCGTGCCGGTGCACCTTGGCTTCCCCGAGCGCAATGCTGAGCAGATCATTCAGGCTGCCACCGAGTGCTCGCAGTTGGGCGCCGCTCTAGCTGTCTTCCCCGAAATGTCCGTAACCGGCTACAGCATCGATGATCTAGTCGAGCAGGATGAGCTACTCGAATCTGCCTGCGCCGCCATTGATCTAGTTGCGGCCGGCACTGCTGATCTTTCACCGATCCTTGTTGTCGGAGCACCGCTGAAGTTCAACTCTGCACTCTACAACTGCGCGGTGCTCATCCATCGCGGCAATGTTCTGGGCATAGTTCCCAAGTCGTATCTGCCCTCTTATCGAGAGTTCTACGACAAGCGGTATTACTCCACCCGGCCAGCCACCGGTATCGTGCCGTCTGTAGACATGGTTGTCTGGTCGGGCGGATTGAAGCCCGCGTCGTCGACCGACGCGCGCGCGATTCCATTCGGCAACTTCCATGTGTCAGCAGCGGATGTACCCGGGTTCCAACTAGCAGTCGAAGTATGCGAGGACCTTTGGGTTCCGATCCCTCCGTCTTCTATCGCCGCTCTGAGTGGCGCCACCGTCATCGCGAACCCATCGGCGTCGCCGGTAACGGTAGGGAGGGCTCGTCGGCGCGAGGACCTGGTTAGGGCCCAGTCCGGAGCAACCCTGTCAGCCTACGTGTACACGGCTGCCGGTTTCGGTGAATCATCAAATGACTTGGCGTGGGACGGACAGGCTTTGATCGCTGAGGCCGGCGAACTGATTGCCCAGTCCGAACGCTTCCAGCGGGAGACCTCCATCGCCGTCGCAGACATTGACCTTTGGGACTTGCAGCACCGACGGCTTGTGCAGAACTCGTTCGCTGACAACGCCAAGAGCCTGGGGCTGGAACAAGAGCGGCCGCTCATTGTCGAAGTCACTCTGGACCCACCAGAAGTACTTGAACTGAAGCGACCCAATCCACAGTTCCCGTTTTTCCACGGTGATCCGGAGAAGATAGATATCGACTGCTACGAGGCCTTCAACATCCAGATCTGGGCCCTAGTTCGCCGAATGGTCTCAATGGGTACACCAAAACTGATCCTTGGAGTCTCGGGTGGCTTGGATTCCACCCATGCACTTCTGGTGGCGACGAAGGCAATGGATTCGCTGGAGCGTCCTCGAACCGACATAGTGGCGTACACGATGCCTGGTTTTGGAACTACAAGCCGAACCAGACAGAACGCGGAAGCCCTGTGCAAGTCGCTGGGAGTGACCTTCCACGAGCTTGATATTCGGCCCGCCGCAGAGGTAATGCTGCAGGCCATGGGGCACCCCTATTCCCAGGGCGAGCCGCACTACGATGTGGTCTTTGAAAACGTCCAGGCAGGATTGCGCACCGACTATCTGTTCCGGTTGGCGGGTCAGCAGGGTGGCTTCGTCGTTGGCACCGGTGACATGTCGGAGCTAGCTCTAGGATGGTGTACCTACGGTGTAGGTGATCAGATGGGCCACTACGGGGTAAATGCCGGTCTGCCGAAAACCATGATTCAACATCTGATTAGGTGGGTCGCGAGGAATGTGGAGTTTGCAGTCTTGGATGATGCCTCCAGCACTGCGACAGCTTCGTTGCCTGACGTCCTGGAGTCGATCCTAGCCACCGAGATATCACCGGAGTTGGTTCCTTCCGATGGTGCCGAGCCCACGCAGTCCACGCAGGCGATAATCGGCCCGTATGAACTGCAGGACTTCACCTTGTTCCACGTCCTGAAGGGTGGGGCAAGCCCCTCTCGGATCGCATATTTGCAGGCCGCGGCATGGGGTGGCGATTCTGCGGAGGGTGGGTACTCTGACAAGGAGATCCTGCACTGGATCGAAGTGTTCTTCCGTCGCTTCTTTGCGAACCAGTACAAGCGCACTGCCGTGCCGAACTCTCCGAAGATTGTTGGTGCTGGCTCCCTGTCACCTCGTGGTGACTGGCGCATGCCATCAGACGCGCTGGCCAGTCAGTGGCTCAATGAAATAGAACAGCTGAAGAACACCTACGCAATCGAAGGGGACGGGAGCACCAAATGGTGATCGCTGCGATTGTCCTGGCCGTCGTGTTCGCACTTGCGTGCGGTACGTTCATAACCTATGCCCTTCGAGCCCGCAAAGATACGATCCCGTTTCGTTCTTTCTCCCCTGTGATCGGCCGCTATCCGCGGCTCAACGAGCGCACTTGGGTAGAGATGCATCGACGCGCGGTGCCGAATCTGTGGACCGCCGCGGCGGTGTGCTTGGTTCAGGCAATCGCATTCGCAGTACTTGCCGCTTACCCCAAGATGCTCACAGATAGCTACATGATCACGCTAGCGGTCGTCGGTGTAGGTCTATGCGTGACCCTGATGTGGCTGGCCGGGCGCCGCTAGTACGGTGACGTCGATCGGATCGGTCACGTCGTAATAGATCATGCCCTGAAATTACGTGCCACAGATATGATCGGGAACTCTGACGGAAACATGCGGGAAACTCGGGGTCTGAAAGAATGTGACTCGGCACCATTGCACATCGGATACTGCACGCGGGTCCCGAGTCGGCAACGGGCGGGCCTCCCCTCACTAGAGTGAAAGCCCGCCCGTATTCGCACATTCGCGACTGACAGCTACGAAACCCGCAAGTAGCTGGCGCAATTCACCGGCCGCGACCAATCAGTTACGACCAACTGTCTGAGGCCTACTTGGCCGCGGGCGACGTCATCGAGTAGACGTCCAATGCAACGTCGAGTTGCTCGGGTGTGACCTCACCGCGCTCGACGAAGCCTAGATCCTCGACCGCTTCACGAACGGTCAGATCAGCCTTAACCGAGTGCTTGGCGATCTTCGCTGCGTTCTCGTATCCGATCAGGCGGTTCAAAGGGGTCACGATCGACGGTGAAGACTCCGCGTAACGACGGCAAGCCTCAACGTTGGCGGTGATACCGTCAACGCAACGAACCGCAAGCGTCCTGGAGACATTGCCCAAGATGTTGATCGACTGCAGCAGGTTGGCTGCCATGACAGGCAGCATCACCAGCAGGTCGAAGTTGCCCTGGGCCCCCGCAAATGCAATTGCAGCGTCGTTTCCAATAACCTGCGCGGCAACCTGGACCGTTGCTTCTGGGAGGACGGGGTTGACCTTGCCGGGCATGATCGAGGAACCGGGCTGCAGGTCAGGAAGGTTGATCTCGCCAAGACCGGTGCGCGGGCCGGACCCCATCCAGCGCAGATCGTTGGCGATCTTGACCAGGGACACTGCCACGGTGCGCAATTCGCCCGACATCTCGACCAGGGAGTCCTGAGCTGCCTGCGCTTCGAAGTGGTTGTCAGCTTCACGGAACGGGTAACCGGTGTTCTCCGCGATCAGTTCGATCACACGCTCGGAGAATCCCGCAGGAGTATTGATCCCGGTGCCCACGGCGGTGCCGCCAAGAGGAAGCTCAGCCAGTCGAGGCAACGCAGACTCAACACGTGCGATGCCGTATTTCACAGCCTGTGCGTACCCGGAGAACTCCTGGCCCAATGTGATCGGCGTTGCATCCATAAGGTGGGTGCGACCAGATTTCACGACGTCAGCGAATTCCTTCGTCTTCGCATCAAGCGAGGCCTCGAGTGTGCGCAGGCCCGGAAGCAGTACCTGCTCGATCGCCTGGTAGGCAGCAATGTGGATTGACGACGGGAACACATCGTTGGAGGACTGCGATGCATTCACGTGATCGTTCGGATGCACCGAATCTCCGCGCACCTTGCTTGCAAGGTTGGCGACAACTTCGTTGGTGTTCATGTTCGAGGACGTTCCAGATCCAGTCTGGAAGACGTCGATCGGGAATTGATCGTCGTGATTGCCGTCGATGACCTCGTTGGCAGCGACAACAATTGCATCAGCAATGTCGCCATCAACAACACCCAGTTCCTTGTTAGCAATAGCCGCAGCCCGCTTGATCTGTCCAAGGGCTGCAACGTGGTGCGGTCGCAACGTCTCACCCGAAATCGGGAAGTTCTCCACTGCACGCTGAGTTTGTGCGGCGTAGAGAGCATCGACGGGGACTTTGACCTCGCCCATGGTGTCGTGCTCAATGCGGTACTCGGTCATGTCTTGCTCCTTCGTGGATCGAAACCCATATGTTGCCCATTATGTTGTGCATATTCACCAACGAGGCTACAGGTCGCAGCCGTCAAATTCGTCGGACCTTTGGCGGATTCGGGCGGATGAAAGTGTGATTTGGAAGGTCCTCGTACGTCTGTGCAGAAACCCAGCTGGCCTACGTTGGTGAGTAGGGGCTGACTACAATCTCCACGCGCTGCAGATCCTTGACTTCTGAGTATCCGGTTGTGGCCATGGTTCTACGGAGAGCACCCACAAAGTTCAAGTGTCCTTCGTCGCGGTCCGATGGCCCAAAAAGGATCTGTTCCATGGTTCCCACGGTATCGACCTTCGCCCGATGTCCACGCGGAAGCATGGGATGTGTCGCCTCTGATCCCCAGTGCCAGCCGCCGCCCGGAGCGTCTTCTGCGCGAGCGAGGGCTACCCCCAGCATCACCGCGTCAGAGCCGCAGGCAATCGCCTTGATCATGTCTCCCGATCGTCCAAGGCCACCATCTGCGATCACGTGCACGTAACGGCCCCCAGATTCATCCAGGTAATCACGACGGGCTGCCGCCACATCTGCGATGGCCGTTGCCATTGGGGCGTGGATACCCAGGGACCTGCGAGTCGAGTGAGCCGCTCCCCCTCCGAAGCCGACGAGGACCCCTGCGGCACCTGTCCTCATCAGGTGCAGAGCGGCAGTGTACGTCGCGACACCTCCAACAACCACGGGTACGTCAAGTTCATAGATAAAGTGTTTCAGGTTCAGAGGCTCACGCTGGCTGGAAACGTGCTCTGCAGAGACTGCAGTACCGCGGATCACGAATAGATCCAAACCGCCTTCCATAGCTGCGCGCCAGTGGCGCAAGACCAGTTGTGGAGAGAGACGACCCGCCACGACTATTCCCGCATCTCGCAGGGTACCTAATCGCTCAACGATCAGATCATCGCGGATAGGTGCGGCGTAAATCTGCTGCAGCCTCAATGTTGCGTTCCGCGCAGGAAGAGAAGCGATCTCTTCCAGTAGTGGAGCGGGGTCCTCGTATCTGGTCCACAAGCCCTCCAAATCGAGCACCCCCAGGCCACCGAGCTTTCCGAACCTGATTGCGGTCTGCGGGGACATCACCGAGTCCATGGGCGCCGCCACGATCGGAATCTTCAGATGATAGGCGTCCAGTTGCCACGACACATTGACGTCTTCAGGGTCGCGTGTGCGGCGGGCAGGAACCACCGCAATGTCGTCCAGGGAGAATGCCCTGCGAGCGCGTTTTCCGCGACCGATCTCCACCTCTGAGCTCACGAGTTCATTCTATGGTCAGCGGACTGATTGCGACGCCGAGGAAGGAGTGTCTGCCGCAGGGCCAGAGGTCACCCAGCTTGGGCAGCCGAATATGTCGGAGAAACCTGCACAATGTAACCATGACTGACCTACTGACAACGGATACATCACTGGATCAAGCGGCATCCTGGGTTACCGGTCCCTGGCTCGCATTCGACACTGAGACAACTGGGGTCTCACCAAAGACCGACCGATTGGTAACGGCGGCCTGCGTGATGCGTCCGCAAGGGGCACTTGGCGGAATCGACGTCACAACCAATTGGCTCGCGGATCCCGGAGTACCGATTCCTGCTGCGGCAAGCCAGATCCACGGGGTGACCACAGAGCACGCACGTGCGCATGGTGCGTCTATCGCTCAGGTCCTGGATGAAGTCAACGAGATGCTTGCATCTCACATGTCTCAGGGAAATGTTGTCGTCATATTCAATGCGGCATACGACCTACCGCTGATTGAGGCCGAATCTCTGCGACATGGGGTCACTCCGCTGTCGTCTCGGCTTGGAGGGCGAATTGCACCCGTTGTAGATCCGCTTGTAATTGACCGGGCAGTGGAGCGATACCGCAAAGGTAAGAAAACCCTGTCTCTCATGGCAGAAGCCTATGGACTGGATCTGCCGCAAGACACGCACCAGGCACATGTCGATTGCTCGCTGACACTGGACGTGCTAGCGGCAATTGTGTGCAAGCACCAGGAACCTCGTAGCGTCGAAGTGACAGACCTAGACAGGTATCACCGCGAAAAGCATGGAGAATGGGCGAAAGACTTCGAGTCGTTCCTGGCAAATCGCGGGCGGCAAACGCACATCAGTCGAACTTGGTTCTAGTTGGACTCGTCAACCCTGTAGTTCGGCGCGTGGGCAGTGATGATTATGTCGTGTGGGTGCGACTCGCGCAGCCCCGCAGGCGTAATGCGGATCAGACGACCACGCTCCTGGAGTTCTGCGATGGTCGGCGCACCAACGTAGAACATCGACTGGTGAAGACCGCCAACCAACTGGTAGACAATGTCAGCTACCGTTCCAGCGTAGGGAACCTGTCCTTCGATGCCTTCCGGAACGATCTTCTCATCCGAAGTCACGTCGGCCTGGAAGTAGCGGTCTTTCGAATACGACTTGCGTCCCCGCGAACTCATCGCAGAGACGGCACCCATGCCACGGTAAGACTTATATTGCTTGCCACCCTGGAACACCAGTTCACCGGGGGATTCATCACAGCCCGCAAAGAGTGAACCCAACATTACCGACGAAGCTCCTGCGACTATCGCCTTCGCTAGATCGCCCGAGTGGCGCAGACCCCCATCCGCAACAATCGGAACCCCTGCATCCGCACAGACACGCGAAGCCATATCTATTGCAGTCACCTGGGGAACACCGATACCAGCCACCACGCGAGTCGTACAGATCGAGCCCGGGCCAACGCCTACCTTGACTGCGTCGGCGCCAGCGTCGATCAGAGCCTTCGCACCATCTTCGGTCGCAATGTTTCCACCCATGATGTCAACACCAGCAAAACCATCATCAGCTTTGAGCCTGGAGATCATCTCGCAAGCCAAAGATGCCCCGCCATTCGCAGTGTCTACGACAATTACATCGACCCCAGCTTCCGCTAGCGCCTCAGCACGTTCTATGGCATCACCCCAGTAACCGACTGCGGCTCCAACCAGCAGTCGGCCGGTAGCATCCTTGGAAGCATTGGGGTACAACTCAGTCTTCACAAAGTCTTTGACGGTAATGAGGCCAGCGAGATGTCCTTCCTCATCCAGCAGCGGAAGCTTCTCAACGCGGTGCTTAGCCAGTAGTTCTTTGGCTTCCTCACGTGCGATACCGGACGGAGCGGTAATCAGCGGCATAGGCGTCATACACTGCGCCACGGTAGTCGTCGCCCACTGCGACGCTGGAAGGAAACGCAGATCTCGGTTCGTGATGATGCCGATCAGCTTGTCGTCATGGTCGAGGACCGGCAAACCTGAAACTTTGTATTTGCCACAAAGGGCATCGAGTTGGTCGATTGTGGCATCTGCACTGACTGTGACAGGGTCGGCAACCATGCCTGACTCAGAACGCTTCACCTGGCGGACCTGGTCAGCTTGGTCAGCGATGGACAAGTTTCGGTGGATGATACCCAGGCCACCCTGACGGGCCATCGCAATGGCCATACGTGATTCGGTAACGGTATCCATGGCGGCAGAAAGCAGTGGAATGTGAAGCCTCAGGTTCCTTGTTACCTGGGTCTGCGTATCCACTGAAGACGGAACGACATCGGTGAGCTCCGGGAGAAGCAGCACGTCATCGTAGGTTAGGCCGGTTCCAACAAACTTGTCTTCGCGATACGTTCCCATGGCCAGAGTTTAGCTAGCACCAAGCAGTCAACGACAACCTATTTTGTCGGTTGTTCGTCACGTATGCCTACGCGGAGGGCTCTGTTGCCTCCGATATTTCACGCAATGCCGCTGCAAAAGTCGGCTTGTCTGCAATCATCGGCAGCAGCAACATCTGACCAACATGGTAGATGTCAGGTCGATCTGGCCATGTGCGACCACTGGGCATGTTGTCGTGGTCCAACTCGTGGGTCCATGCTCCAGGAGCCGTGTTGAAGTGCTCTTTGAAGTATTCCCACCATGTCGTAATATCGTCAGCTACTCCGAAACGAACGAAGTCATTGGCGATGGCTGGTGAGATCGAGTCCAGGTCGGCATCTTCACCTGTTCCACTAATCTGTGCTAGAAGGACAGTTGCTGCGGCAATTGCTTCGCAGACGACCCAGTGCATGCGTTCACAGACAACCGGCTGGCCGCTCAGATCCGTCGTGTAGACGAATCCTGGACGTCCATCTGCACCCCAACCATCGGCTGCGGCACGCTTGTACAGATTGAACGCTGCGGGAAGTAGCCATTCAGGGGCACTTCCATCGGCGCCGATCAGGGATGCGCGAGCGTGCAGCATCAAACGTGCCCATTCGAAACCGTGGCCCGGTGTAGCACCAAACGGGCGGAACGGGTCTGCTGGATTGTTGGAGTTGAAATCGGGGAGTGGGAACCACTTATCAGAGAAGTGTTCCGGCAGACGCCAGTTCTGGGCAGCCCCCAGTTGCGCGACAAACTCGATAATCATCATCGCACGATCCAGAATAGATCGTTCCTTGGTCACATCGAATGTCGACAGGTAAGCCTCGACCGTGTGCATGTTGGAGTTCAGGCCACGATAGGCCTCAACCGCTTGGAATGCGCGATCCCAAGCCTCAACGACACGTCCTTCATCGTCGCGGTACCAGCGATTACGCTGGTTCTCCACTGCTTCTTCGAGAAGCTCATTGGCCCCTTCGACTCCGGCCGCTACTGCGGAGTTGGCCGCCAACTCCACGAAGGCGTGCGCGTATGCTTCCTTGCGATCATTGACAGGGATACCGTGCCCGTCTTCACCAATCACTGGCTTGATCGCTGCGAACCAGCCACCATACTCGGGATCTTTGAAGTAGGTCGACAGGCTCTTCACTCCGTGTGCGGCAAGGTCAGCAGTTCCGGATATGCCCAGCATGCTGGCAAGTGCAAACATATGGGTCATTCGGCAGGTGATCCACAGTTCAACAGGCTTCTCGGGATCTATGGTGCCGTCAGCGCCAAGGCGCCCGAACCCCGTGTCGACTTTCGAGTGCTTTCCAAATTCGATGATGTCATCGAATTTGGCCTTCAGATCGTCGAAATCGAAAAGAGACTCAAGCCTCGCGTCGCTGGGACTTGTCATCACTGCTCCTTCACAGGGATTCACGGGTACTGCAGTTCAGTCTAGTCCCTTGTGGTCCAAAATTGATGCTCGATACTGCAAATTAAACTATTGAATCAAACAATTTTAGGTTGTTATCGGCAAGCTCTCGCTCATAAGTCACCATGACTAGGTAAAAAGTAACGAAATGGAGTTGTGTCAAGGGTGTTGTTTGTGGGGGTGGGTTCCGGGTTTTTGGGGCCCACACCCCTTTGGTTGGATGGGGTTGGGAGGATTGTTTTCACATGTGTGAGTGTTGTAGGCAAAAACCGGCTTGAAAACGAGGATTTTTGCCTACAAGTCACACAGATACGAGCAGATACTCTCATCAAGCATCCCGGCGCCAGGATCACGGCCTCACCCTGCCGGGTTACGCGCCACCCTCCCAACCAACAAAAAGGAGCGGGCCCAAGAAAACCTGGAACCCGCCCCTCAAACAAGACCTCTAACACAGCCTCGTTATCATTTAGCCGTCTGTCGACTCGCGAAGTCAGGACTCAGCTGACAGTGGCAAGAACGTCTCGAGCAGTGAGGATAAGATATTCCTCGCCCTCGTGCTTAACTTCGGTTCCACCGTAGCGGCTGTAGATGACCACGTCACCTTCAGCAACGTCTATGGGCACCCTGTTGCCATTGTCGTCTACACGACCTGGACCAACAGCGACGACTTTGCCCTGCTGCGGCTTTTCCTGCGCAGTGTCGGGAATAACCAAGCCGGACGAAGTGGTCTGTTCAGCGTCCAACGGGCGGATCACGATGCGATCCTCCAGAGGATGAATGGAGATCGACACAGTCGCACTCCCTTTCTAGATGTCTAACAAACACATTCCCAGTGCCCTGCCGTCGCGGGGGTCAAGGCGCTCAAAGGATCGAGGATTCCCTCGATCTGGAAATAAGTCTAGGCACGTTTTTGGCACTCTTACAACTTGAGTGCCAGAGATCGCAGTTGGTCTGAACTCAGACTGTTCCGCGGAACTGATCGACTGGAATGCCACCGACATGACATGATCAGGGGCACGATTTACGAGTAGGAGGGTTCACTATGGCTCTCGAGTTCAAGCAATCAGGGCGCTCTTCCGTGGGCGTCGAATGGGAGCTTCAGCTAGTCGACAAGGACTCTAACGACCTGCGTCAGGTAGCTGACGCCGTCATCGAACGTACTTGGGAGTCCGCAGAACTTCGACCGCTGGTCCACAGAGAAATGTTGCTGAACACGGTTGAGATCACGTCAAAAGCTCGCGACACCATCGCAGAGTGCATGAACGATCTTCGCTACTCTGCCCGTAAGCTGCGACCGATTGGCGATGATCTGCGAATCGACCTGGCAACCGCAGGAAGCCACCCATTTGCCCGGCCCGCCTACCAGCGGGTGACCGATTCGCAACGCTACGCAGAGTTGGTTGAGCGCACCCAATACTGGGGGCGCCAAATGCTGCTGTACGGCGTTCACGTTCACGTGGGGGTCGAGGACCGAGACAAAGTACTCCCCCTGATTAACGCGGTCATTACGCGCGCTGGGCAGTTGCAGTCTCTCGCCGCGTCCTCGCCTTTCTGGGTCGGAGAGAACACCGGCTATGCCTCGAACAGGGCCATGGTCTTCCAGCAGCTGCCAACTGCGGGCATACCCCCACAGTTCCACGACTGGAGTGAACTTGAACGCTACCACTGGGGAATGACAAAGACGGGTGTCATCGACTCTTTTGACGAGTTGCGCTGGGATGTCCGCCCCTCCGTCAAACTGGGCACAGTTGAAGTTCGAATCTTCGATTCATGCACCAACATCCTTGAGGTGGAGGCGCTTGCCAGCTTAACCCACGCCCTGATTGAGCACTATTCAGACATGCTCGACGCTGGCGAGACGCTGCCGATCCTGCCGGAATGGTTCATCGCGGAAAACAAGTGGCGCTCAGCCCGGTACGGCATGGACGCCATTTTGATTTTGGATGAGGACGGGAATGAGGAACTCGTCGGTGAAACAGTCCTGAAGATGCTTGAGGAGCTGGAGCCCACGGCCCTAAGACTTGGTTGTGCCGAAGGGCTGGAGAAAGTCCGTGAGATCTTGCGAGTTGGAGCCTCCTACCAACGCCAACTCGAGGTCGCCAAGATCGAGCCCAAGTATTCCCTGGATAACGTCGTGGAACTAATGCGTGCAGAGATGCGCGCGGACCGGCCGATGACTGCCGAAGAATTCTTTGACACCCGCAAAGACTACGGCGATCACACGGGAGCGGGACGCCGAATCTGAGGGCTACAGGCAGGAGACTGTCAGTCGCATGTTTGACTTCGGGCCGAAGTCAACGGGTGACGGAGGGAGACCTGCGGCTACAACTTGCGCCCCGAGCGCAGCGATCTGCGCCCCGTTGTCCGTACACAGTCGGATCGGCGGGATACGCACTTCGATACCACGCGAGTCGGCACGCTTCGCAAGCAGTTCACGCAGTCGAGAGTTCGCGGCGAATCCACCACCCACGACGATTACCCGGCACCCATGATCAACCGCTGCTTGCACTGTTTTTGCAGACAGCGAGTCGTTTATCGACTCTGAGAATCCCGCAGCAACATCCGCGTGGTTCGCGTCCGGATGCGCTTCCAGGAACCGAGACACGGCTGTTTTCAGCCCGGAGAAGGAGAAGTCGTACTTATGGCGCTCCTTATCCTTGGCCGCGTGCAAACCGCGCGGGAACAGCAATGCCATCTTGTCTCCCTCACGCGCCAACCGGTCAACGTGGGGACCTCCGGGATACGGCAGCCCAAGAAGGCGTCCAACCTTGTCGAAGGCCTCTCCCGCTGCATCGTCCAGAGTGCCTCCTAGTTCGATGATCGAAGTGGCAATGTTCTCCACCAGCAGCAAATTCGAGTGTCCGCCCGATGCCACCAATCCAATGAACCGATCCGGCAAAGGACCATGTTCCAGGCCATCGACAGCCAGATGCCCTAGGACATGGTTGACGCCGAACAAAGGCAACCCCAGCGCTGCGGCCAAACCCTTGGCCGCGGTGATTCCCACCGTCAGCGACCCAACAAGTCCAGGACCGGCTGCGCAAGCAATCGCGTCAACGTCACCAAGTCGTACACCTGCAGCCTCTAGAGCCGCATCCAGGGTGGGGACAAAACTCTCTAGGTGAGCCCGCGACGCGATTTCTGGGATCACACCGCCGTAACGGACGTGCTCATCCATCGAGGTGGCGGTTACATCGCCCAACAGAGTGGTTCCTCGCACAAGTGCCACACCCGTCTCATCACACGTAGACTCGATACCCAAGATCAGCGGGAGGTCCAAAGGCCGCTCTTGAGGTTGGGCTGCAGGAACCACGCTCGCACTACTCAACTGTCACCGACTTAGCCAGGTTCCTGGGCTGATCGACATCGAGCCCTTTGGCTGTCGCTACCTCGCAAGCGAAGACCTGTAGTGGAATCACCTGGAGCAGTGGCAGGTACAGGGTTGGTGCGGCAGGAACTCGAAACACTACATCTGCGAAGTCGTTGACTGAATGGTCACCGTCCTCGGCCACCACAAAGGTCTTGGCTCCACGAGCGCTTACCTGCTGAATCGCGGAGACCACCTTCTGATGCAGTTCAGGGCGGCGAGGAGTAGGAACGATGATAAAGACCGGTTGCCCCTCTTCAATGAGCGCGATCGGGCCGTGCTTTAGCTCGCCCGCTGCGAAACCCTCGGCGTGAATGTACGCGATTTCCTTCAGTTTCAGAGCACCTTCCATTGCCACCGGGTAGGCGACATGGCGGCCAAGAAAGATAACCGATGTCGCTTCCTCCGCCATGGCGTCAGCCACTTGGCGGACGGAGTCGGCACGGTCGAGAACCGTCCGTATCTTGTCAGGAATGGTCTGGAGCTTCTCCAAGTAATCCTGGATTTCGTCGAGATACTTGTTGCCACGAACCTGCGCTAGGTAGAGACCAAGAAGATAGGTTGCAGCAATCTGCGCGGTGAAGGCCTTGGTCGATGCAACTGCGATCTCAGGGCCCGCGTGGGTGAGAAGCACGGCATCGGACTCCCGTGCAATAGTCGAGCCCGGTGTGTTGACGATCGAGAGTACGCGCGCGCCCTGCTCACGAGCGTGGCGGATCGCCATGATCGTGTCCATGGTTTCGCCTGACTGGGAGATCGCGATAACCAAAGTCTTCTCGTTGACAATGGGATCGCGGTAGCGGAACTCGTGTGCCAGCTCGACTTCTACCGGGATCCGGCACCAGTGTTCAATCGCGTAACGCGCGACCTGTCCAGCATATGCCGCTGTTCCACAGGCGACGATGATGGCCTTGTCCACCGAGCGCAGAACCGATTCGGGAATCCGAAGCTCATCCAGAGTCAACGCGCCCTTTCGGTCCAGACGATTAGCCAAGGTGTCACGAACTGCACGAGGTTGCTCATTGATCTCCTTTTCCATGTAGGTCGGCCAGCCATCCTTGTTGGCTCGGTCGCGAAGGAAGTCGACGGTGAACTCACGTGGAGTGACTGGAATCCCGTCCTCGTCCACAACCACGATTGCGGTTGGGGTAACGGCAACTACCTGATCTTGACCGATCTCAACGGCATCCGTTGAGTAGTCGGCAAACGCGAGCGGATCCGAACCCAGGTAGTTGCAGTCTTCACCGCGTCCCAGGACCAGCGGAGACGAACGGCGGGCTGCAATCACGGTGTGCGGTACATCGGCATGCATCGCCAGGAATGTGTATCCGCCAACCAGTCGGCGGGTGACTTCAAGCATGGCTGCGAAGAGTCGGCGCGCCTTCAGTTCTTCGTCTCCGTCCAGTCCCGGCAGCTCTCCGTCCCAGGGGAAGAGCTCATCGTTGGACAGGGCCTGCTCTAGCAGGTGGACGACTACTTCGGTGTCAGTCTCCGAGGTGAATTGATATCCGGCAGCCCTGAGTTCAGCCTTCAGGGGCGCTGCATTCTCGATTATGCCGTTGTGCACAAGAACCAGTTTGCCGTCGCTTGAGACGTGCGGGTGCGCGTTGGCGACGGTTGGCTCACCATGCGTCGCCCACCTGGTGTGACCAATCGCTGAAGTCGCGAGAGGAATCTCGGCCGCATCTAGTGCTCGTTCCAAGGACGAGAGTTTTCCAACCGCCTTCACGACACAGGGCTTTTCCAGATCTGGCGAGGCAAGGGCTATTCCCGCCGAGTCATAGCCACGGTATTCAAGTCGCTTGAGACCGTCTATGACGACGGTGCGGGGTTGCTCACTCGGTTGCTTTGATACGTAACCTACGATTCCACACATGACTTTCATCGAACCACTGGGGCCCCCTGTGTGCAAACGGCACGCGCGGAGCGGACCGGATGTGGCGCGTTAGGACGGTACCTGAGAGACGTGCGAAACGGTCGGTGCCCTCAAGCACCGACCGTTTCATCACCAGATATTCAGTTAGGCAGACACCATTGCAACCTCAGCAACAGCCGCGATCAGGCTCCCTTGACCAGGGCCTTGCCCAGTTGACGGTTCAGCGTCGAGATGACATCCAGAGGAATCTCCTTCGGGCATACCGCAGAGCACTCGCCAATGTTCGTGCATCCACCGAAGCCCTCGGCATCCATCTGGTTCAGCATGTTCACAACGCGAGCAATGTTCTGCGGCTCGCCCTGCGGGAGCAGGCCGAGGTGCGTAACTTTCGCGGAAGTGAACAGCATTGCCGAAGCATTCGGGCACGCTGCAACACAGGAACCACAGCCGATGCATGCGGCCGCTTCAAAAGCAAGGTCCGCATCGGGCTTCGGAACCAGGGTTACGTTCGCATCCGGAGCTGCACCCGTATTCACCGAGACGTAACCACCAGCCTGGATGATTCGGTCGAACGCGCTGCGGTCGACAACCAGGTCCTTGATGATTGGGAACGCACTTGAGCGCCAAGGCTCGATCGTGATCGTGTCTCCATCGTTGAAGGTGCGCATGTGCAACTGGCATGTGGTCGTCTGCTCGGGACCATTGGCGATACCGTCGATGACCACACCACATTGACCACAGATGCCTTCGCGACAGTCCGAATCGAATGCGATCGGTTCTTCGCCTCGTGCGAACAGTTCCTCGTTGAGGATGTCCAGCATCTCGAGGAATGAGGAATCCTCGGAAACACCGCGGACCTCGTACTCGTGAATAGCACCCTTGTCTTCAGGGCCGTTCTGGCGCCAAATTCTAAGTTTCAGGTTCACTTGTAGCTCCGCTGCTTGAGTTCGATGTTCTTGTAGTTCAGCCTCTCCTGGTGCAGGATCGGAGGCTGGTCCTCGCCCGTGTATTGCCATGCCGACACGTACAGGTACCCGTCGTCATCACGGAGAGCTTCGCCTTCCGGAGTCTGGGACTCGAGGCGGAAGTGGCCACCGCAGGATTCCTCACGGTTCAGTGCGTCAATACACATGAGCTCACCGAGTTCGAGGAAGTCCGCGACGCGACCCGCCTTCTCCAGCGACTGGTTCAACGAATCTGGATCGCCAGGGACACGCAGGTTCTGCCAGAACTCCTTGCGAAGTTCGCGAATCATGCCGATTGCCTTGAGCAGACCGTCGTGGCTACGAGCCATCCCGCAGTATTCCCACATAATGTGGCCCAGTTCCTTGTGGAATGAGTCAGCACTGCGATTCCCATTAATCGCCATCAGGCGATCAATGCGGGCCTGAGCAGCTTCGCGAGCTTCGACTGCGGCGGGTGAATCCTCGTCCATCTTTTCGAACGCGAATGCGCCGGAAAGGTAATTGCACATCGTATTCGGAAGGACGAAGTAACCATCGGCCAGACCCTGCATCAGGGCCGAAGCGCCAAGGCGGTTTGCACCGTGGTCGGAGAAGTTCGCTTCACCAGCCACGTACAGGCCCTGAAGGTTGGACTCCAGGTCATAGTCAACCCACAGGCCACCCATCGTGTAGTGCACGGCCGGGTAGATACGCATTGGAACTTCGTAGGGATCCTCACCGGTGATGCGCTCGTACATGTCGAACAGGTTGCCGTATTTCGCGGAGACAGCGGCCTTGCCCAAACGGTTGATCGCGGCCGAGAAGTCCAGGTACACGCCACGGCGTTCCCCATCGACCTTCGGACCGACACCCTTGCCGGCGTCACACATGTTCTTCGCCTGACGCGAAGCGATGTCACGAGGAACCAGGTTGCCGAATGCCGGGTAGATGCGCTCCAGGTAGTAGTCGCGATCTTCCTCGGGAATCTCACGCGGATCCTTTGAGCAGTCGTCAGCATCCTTGGGAACCCAGATGCGTCCGTCGTTGCGCAGCGATTCCGACATCAGCGTCAGCTTGGACTGCTGGTCGCCGTGCTGCGGAATGCAGGTCGGGTGGATCTGCGTGTAACAGGGGTTACCGAAGTAGGCACCCTTGCGGTATGCGCGCCAGATGGCTGTCGCATTGCAGCCCATCGCATTGGTCGACAGGAAGAAGACGTTGCCATAACCGCCCGAAGCCAGGACCACCGCGTCAGCGATGTAAGTCTCAAGCTCACCGGTTACCATGTCGCGGGCGATGATGCCGCGTGCACGACCCTTGTCAACGATCAGTTCGATCATCTCGTGACGGGAGTGCTCGGTGACGGTTCCTGCTGCAACCTGACGCTCCAGTGCCTGGTACGCACCGATCAACAACTGCTGACCCGTTTGGCCACGGGCATAGAAGGTACGTTCAACCTGGACGCCACCGAATGAACGGGTGTCTAGGTAACCGCCATACTCGCGAGCAAACGGAACACCTTGAGCAACGCACTGGTCGATGATGTTGCCGGATACCTCTGCCAGTCGGTAGACGTTAGTCTCCCGAGCGCGGTAGTCGCCACCTTTGACCGTGTCGTAGAACAGTCGGTAGACCGAGTCATTGTCGTTCTTGTAGTCCTTCGCGGAGTTGATGCCACCCTGCGCAGCGATGGAGTGCGCGCGGCGGGCCGAATCCTGGTAGAAGAACGCGTCGACGTTGTAGCCCTGCTCACCGAGTGAAGCGGCAGCTGCGCCGCCTGCAAGGCCGGTGCCGACTACGATAACGCGAAGCTTGCGTCGGTTTGCCGGGTTAACCAGGCTCACCTCGTTCTTGCGGGTCGACCAGACCTTTGCAAGGGGAACGTCGTTCGGTGCCTTCGTGTCTTCGATCTCGTCACCAATGGTGAACAGACCGAGGGACAGTTTTTCGTCAATAGAAGTCATTTTGTTTTCCTCATCCCTCTCAGTGGATTACGCCGATCAAGATGAATAGCGGAGGCATCATAAACATCACGAAGATGACGGCTGCAAGAATGCCTGAAAGCCAGACCATGAATGTGCGGGTGTTCTTGCGCACCCAACCCATCGTTTGGAATGCGGACCAGAAGCCGTGCCCCACGTGCGATGTGACTAGTGCCACGAATACCAGGTAGGCCAGGAATATCCACGGGCTCTGGAACGAAGCGACCATGCGTTCATAGGGCGTTTCCGTGGCGGTGAAGCCAGTCTTGATGGTCAGCGTCGTGAAGTGCAGGAGATGGAAGATGATCCCGAAGATCAGCAAGACACCGGTTAGGCGCATCGTGCGAGCAGCGTATGCATCGACCGCGCTCTTCTTCACTACGTAGCCGGTCTTGCGAGCCTTCTTCGAACGGCGCCAAACATCGAATGCAGCCAGGATGTGGATCAGGATCAGCGCCAACATGATGAAGCGGAAGACCCAGATGAATCCACCATGGGGGAAGATCGGAACGAACGCGTCTTCATGGAGCCAGTGAGCGTAGTGGTTGTACGCCTCTGGCCCCAGGAACATCTTCAGGTTCCCGTACGAGTGGAATAACAGGAAAAATACAAAGAAAAGTCCAGAGACGGCCATGAGTTGCTTAACGAAGACACTCGTGGTCCATGCACGACGTTTTCTCGTGACAGAAGTAGTTGTGGCCATGGGTCACAGATTAACCGTGCATTTAGTGAACGCTGTGGGACCGAGGGCCGAGGAATGTCGGACGCCGTATGCGGTGCCGTCCCAAGGTCGTGGACCCAGTAGAAGTTTTGGCGTAATTGCACCGAAATTTCAGTCTTGACACGGTTGATGACTTTTGACATTTGAGTAGCACGTCACCCGGCCTGACAGAGTCGCCCAAGACAGCCCGTAGGCATTTTAGAAAACACCCAAGTTAGGGAATGTCTACCGAGCCGATTTCTCCGGCTGACGGGGACGTCCGCAAGGACTGGCAGACACCGTTACCCGTATCGAGTTCCAGTCGCATAGTCAAGGCATCTTCGGTGGGATTGCGGTAGTAGTTCGGGACTCGGGCAAGGGTCCGGAACCCTTCTTCCTCGTACAACTGGCGCGCCACCGCATTCGACGCACGCACCTCGAGGAAGATCTGCTTCATGCCTCGCGAGGATGCACGCTCCAGCAGAGTGCGCAGCAGTGAACGCCCCAACCCCCGCTGGCGGTGTGAGGCAATAACCGCGATGGTCATCAAGTCGCCTTCAATATCACCCTTGACCCCGCCGTACGCGACAAGGGTCGAACCGTCGAAGATTCCGCAGTAGTCGGACCAGGGGGATGCGAGTTCTTCGAGCACCATCTTCTTCGACCATGCGTCTGCTTCGAATACTTCTCGTTCGATCTGCAGGATTTGATCTATCTCAGCACTGTCAACCGTCTCGATGGACAGCGCGCGCGTCGTGTACTCGTTGCTTTCATGCACGAGCAAGTCAGGGGGTCGGGGCACTGGGCTGAGGCACTTTCACGTGTACGTCCGGGCGACGCAAATATAGCGGGGCAAGAGGAAACTGTGCCGACTCCCCCAGCCTCGCGATTCGCGCATCCACAATCTTGGACAGTGCTGCCGGGTCGACCGCGACCACTTCCACCTGGAGGGACCCGACAGACTCGGGTCCCACGAGGGGCGCGGGTTCCGGACATGTCGATGACATCAATGCGAGTACGTCTTCCACCGGACCGACGTTTGGACCGTCAAGTTGATCCACGTCGATAATCGAGCTTGCGCCGTCGGACCAGACTGCACTGTATCGTCCCCAATAGATCTCCTTACGCTTGGCGTCAGTGACCACGACGACTTCCATCTCGCGACTTAATGCACGGTCCCTTAAGCCGTCCATGCCCTTGGCGTCCGCCGACGCCAGATTCTCGAGAGCCGAAAGAGCCAGTCCCTCCTGGGAACCGACGCCATAGACCGGGAGGCCCAAACCGCGTCCAAGTGCCACTGCGAAGGCGATACCAGCTCGCAGTCCCGTGTACGGCCCGGGACCTGTTCCGACACAGATACGCGAGATGTCGGCGCGCTTCAGGGCATCGGGCGTATCAGCGCTGGGACCTAGGAGCGGACGGAGTGCTTCGCGCGTGATTGTCGCGAGCGACTCCGCGTGCCTACGCGGGTGAGGATCAGAACCTTGACCGACAAGGCGTCCTTCTTCAACCAAAGCGACCGAGGCAATCGTGGAGGTGTCAATGCACAGGGATCTCATGCCAGTCCTGCCTCTTTTAGTCTCAGCTCCCACTGAGGGCCAAGCGGAATGAAAGTGATCATCCGGGGTTCCTCGTACGTGTTTTCGGGTAAGTCCTCGGCGGTACCGGCAGACGCGTCGGTAACGGAGCTAGCACTATCTGAACCAAACGCGAACTCGATCTCTAGGCGTTGGTCCGATAGAACTTCTGCGCGACCACGCCCCCACTCGACAACAGTCACGGCCTGGTCGACTGATGCATCGAGGTCGACCGTCTCCAGGTCCAGGTCATCTTCAAGGCGGTAGGCATCGACGTGCACCAGGTGGGGACCGTCGACCTCGGACTCGTGGACTCGGGCAACGATGTAGGTGGGCGAAGTCACCTGGCCGATGACGCCAAGGCCCTTCGCCAAGCCCTGCACGAACGTTGTCTTTCCAGCACCTAGGGGTCCAACGAGCAGAAGAACGTCACCTCCGCGCAGGATTTTTCCAAGCCGCTGCCCGATGGCACGCGTGGTGTCCGCATCGATCCCTTCGAAAGTGAGGGTCATGCGTAGTCACCTCCGACGTAGTCGCGGGCAAGATGCCTGGGCAATGACGCGATGATCTCGTAGTTGATGGTCTCAGCTATATCCGACCACTGCTCGACCGGGGGATGCCCACAGTTCGGATCACCGAACAGAACGACTTCAGCACCGATCGACGCCGGAGCACTGCCGTCGCCGCCGGATCCCGGTCCCAGATCTACGACGAATTGATCCATGCACACCCGTCCAACGATCGGCGCGTTGAACCAACTGTCCGTGCCGAGAACTGCCACTTCAGCGTTATTCGAGAGCAACCGGGGAACCCCGTCGCTGTATCCAACCGGAATCAGCCCAAGCCAGGTGCGACGCTCGGCAACCCAAGTCGCTCCGTAGGACACGGTTGCACCCGGTTCTACCTGCTTCACTTGAGAAAGGCACGTTCGGTACGAGGACGCAGGAGTCAGACCCAACTCTTGAGAAGTGGCAACACTTGGATTTGGGGACAGGCCGTACAGTCCGATTCCCACCCTAACCAGGTCGAAGTGAGCTTCCGGGTACCAGATGGTTCCTGAGGTCGCGGATAGGTGTAGCAGTTCGGGAGATAGTCCCGTAGCGCGGACCCGGGTTTCAGCGTCTTCGAAGCGCATGATCTGGAGTCGCGTTTGCTCGTCTCCGGATCCCTGTGGGTCGTCTGCCCAGGACAGGTGGGACCAGAGTCCGACAACTTTAATGTCGCCAACGCTCTCGGCCTGCAGGAGAGCTTCGCATAGGGCGACAAGATCGTCGGAGGTGGCCCCCGCACGCCCCATTCCGGTGTCCACCTTCACGTGTACAAGGACCGGGTCCGAAGCCCCTCGAATAGCGACTGCCCGCCTGATGCACTCCAACTGCTCTTGGGTCGAGACCGAGATCTCCAGATTTCCATCGAGAACGCTAGACCAATCTCCCTTAGGCTCGTTGAGCCAGCTGAAGATATGGGCCTCGTTGGGCGCGATCCCAGCTTCGTCGAAAGCACGACGTAGCTGGAGCGCTTCGGGGACTCGGGCCACTCCGAACCACCGAATGCCGTCGTCCCACAGGGTTAGTGCGACTTCTTCCAAACCCAAGCCGTAACCATTGGCTTTCACGACTGCCATTAACTGGGTATCTCCCGCATACTGCTTCAGCCTGCGGGCATTCGCGCGCAGCGCGTCACGATCAATACGGATGGCTGCCGGAAAGCTGGAGCAGTTCGCTTCTTTCACCCCGCTATTATCCCACCTCGCAAAATCGGTGTCTGCGGGTGGTTGATGGTGGGCGCTTCATGGTCCGCTCCAATGCACTTGCTGGCAGCACTTGGCGGCAGCGGATTAGGCCACGTCCAACGACTTCGCAACCCCAAGCAAGATGGCGCCTACGATCAGCAGGATTACACCGATTATGACGACCTTCATTTCCTTCTTGGTACGGCGTTCCTTCAAGATCAAGATGCCACCAAATGTGGATATCACCACTCCCAACTGCGAAAGTGTGAACCCCACTGCGACACCGACGTTCACCTGCGAGTACTGCATCAAGACGATACCCAAGCCCCACATCATGCCGGGAATCAACATCTTGGTTGTGGTCCTGGAGAACTGCGTCGTGCTGGGACCAAGACCCGGCGACAGCTTTGGAAGCGTCACTATCAGGCCCGTTAACAGGAACCCACAAGCCTGGGGGAAGAAGCTCTGGACGGGATCAACATCAAAGTAGCGCAACCCGATGATGAACACCACGAATCCGACCGTGGACAACGCGGTCTCCCACAACCCGCGCTTCCAGTTGATCGTCGATCCACTCGAAAGACTTCCGCCGGATTCCTCGACCTTGATAATTGGTTGGCTGCCCGTCGTCGGGATGATGGAGGGTGCCGGCATCATCGCAACCCCCTCAGTCAATGGGCCATCCAACGGCATCGAAGGGACCCTCTCCGTGTAGGCGCTAAGTGCCACACCGGCAACCACCAGAGCTACCGCAAGGAGTCCGACCGGCAAGGCGGCCGTACCAATCCACTCCCCGAACAGCAAGACGCCCAGCAGTGCGATTGCGACCAGCTGTCCACCAGTTGTCAGCGGCATGACACGAGAGACACCGATCGACTGGAACGCCTTGAGTTGATACTGGATCGCGATAGCCACAACGATGCCAGCAGCAAAGGCAATCGCCATGTCCTTGGCAGGCAGGTTCACACCAGCGAACATGGCGAGAACTGCCGCAACGATGAACGCCCCGCTCAGCTGACCAACTGTCTGCTGCCGGTTGTCCCCACCGATCTTTCCGATCACAATGCCGAGGGATCCATACAGCAGTGACGGCATCAGAGCGATCACGAAATCCATGTGTCACGCTTTCGATTGTTGAGAAGTTGATCGATGACTTCCGGCACCAGTGAGGCGATCTGGGAAGCTCGAATCGGATGGCCTGCGCGCACCACCGGGGGTTCAGTGGACGGGGAGGTCAGGACCCCAGAGGCGAAAGCTGCCGCCGTACCATGGAGCCACACTCCAGCAGCCACCAAATCGATCAGGGAGCATTCACTGTTTGCGAGCTTTCGGTGACCGGCGGCGATAGTCCCTCCAAGTATTCCCGCAAGGACATCGCCCGAACCAGCAGTGGCACCCCACGCCGAAGGGGCTAGATACTCGTAGACCAGTCCTTCTTGCGAGGCGATCCAAGTAATGCCAGTCTTTAGCGCGACGACAGCCCCGGTTGCCTGAGCAAGAGCGACAGCGAGATCAGGGCCAGACAACGACTCGGCTGGCGCGGTCTCAGATGCGCTCTTCACGTCCTCCCAAAGTCTCTGAGCCTCCCGAAGATGGGGGGTGAGAACCAGGTTGGGGTTTTTTTGTTCCCATCGAGACGCATAGTGAACCGCTGCAGCATCGACCACCATCGGGACGCATGCGTCTGCAGCCAAATCAGCTATGTCCTCGGCAATATCGACTTGCACACGATCCCATCCGGACCCAACCACAGCGCACTGGAACTGACCAGCATTGAGGACAACTTCAGGGAACTGCGACACCACCAATGCATCGCAGTTGGAGGGCCCCCGATAACGAACCATGCCTGGACCGGCCGAAAGGGCTCCGGCGACGCCGAGCACCGCCGCCCCCGGATATGTTGATGAACCAGTCGCCATCAGTGTCACTCCGCGCGAGTATTTGTCGTCATCGGGACCGGGATCCGAAAGAAGGTTCGCAACGAATCGAGCTGATGGAGCTGGCGCGCCGTATGCCCCCATGGTTCCTCCTGCATCGAACCGTTCGCTTTAACCATTTAGGTGAATACCCTAAAGTGTAGTGCTCTGACGTCTGGCATGCATCCGGCGTGAGAAGCTGCCCGAGCCGCAAGCGCGAATGCCTCGGAACAGGGGATAATCGGCTGGTGTTCCAAATAGACGCAGTGACCGAATCCCCCAGTCCGTTTGCGCATTACTCCCGCGATCAGTGGTCCGCCCTGGCAAAACAGACGCCGCTGCCGCTTACTCCAGAGGACGTGGAGCAGCTTGCATCGCTTGGCGACCCCTTGGACCTGGGCGAAGTTGATGCGATCTACCGCCCGCTATCGGCCTTGTTGCAACTATATGTTGATTCTTCGCGTCGAACAGCCGTTGGGCGTCGCAGTCTGCTGCAGGAGCCCTACAGTCCCCCAACCCCATTCATAATCGGAATCGCCGGTTCGGTTGCAGTCGGCAAGTCCACCGTCTCGCGCTTGTTGCAGCTGCTGCTGTCCCGTTGGCCGAGGACACCGCGAGTTGAACTAGTGACCACGGATGGGTTCCTCTATCCGAATAACGAGTTGCGCCACCGCGGGCTGTTGGAACGCAAAGGTTTCCCAGAATCGTACAACCGGTCCGCACTGATCGAGTTCGTAGCGCGCATCAAAGCTGGCGAACCCAATGTGACTGCCCCCGTGTACTCGCACGTAACATACGACATCGTCGAAGGTGAAGAAGTTTCAATCAACTACCCTGACATCCTCATCATTGAGGGGCTCAACGTTCTTCAACCCGCCAAAATTGGCCCGGGTGTTCCCGGAGTCGCACTTTCCGACTACTTCGATTTCCGGCTTTATGTGGACGCCCAGAAGGAACATATAGAACAGTGGTACGTCGACCGCTTCCTCACGCTTCGTCAAACCGCCTTTTCCAACCCAAGATCATATTTTCGCAATTACGCTGACTTGAGCGACGAAGATGCCGAGCGCACCGCGCGCGACATCTGGGCCTCGATCAACGAGCCCAACTTGATCGCCAACATCGAGCCGACGCGTCCTCGTTCCACTCTCGTGCTGCGCAAGGACGCAAATCACCGAGTGGAGAACGTGTATCTGCGCAAAGGGTAGCCGCCCAGAATGCTTGGTTCAGACAGTCACACGTCTACACCCGTCACCCTGGGGCATGGGATCCCACAATCCGCTACAGCGACAGATATTTGCGCACGGCGACAGCAATGGTCTCCGCGAGTCCGTCAGCTTGCTGCTGCTCGGGGGCTTCGACCATAACTCGAACCAACGGCTCGGTTCCAGATGGACGCATAAGCACGCGTCCAGAGTCACCAAGCAGTTCTTCGACATGGCGGACTGCGCTTTGAACGCCCTCATGCTCTAGTCCGTTGCGGTTTACCCCACCGACATTTATGAGAATCTGGGGGAGACGCGGGATCTGTGAGGCCAGTTCTGTGAGCGCCTTGCCGGAGTTCTTGACAGCTGCTGCCACCAGCATCGACGTGAGCACGCCATCACCCGTGGTTGCATAGTCCGAGGCAATGACGTGACCCGATTGCTCACCACCCAGGTTGTATCCACCGGATCGCATTTCCTCAAGGACATAGCGGTCGCCGACGGCAGACTGCACGGTGTTGATGCCGTGCTCCTTCATGGCATTGATAAGGCCCAGGTTGGACATCACTGTGACGACAAGGGTGTCGTGTGCCAGTCGTCCTTCGTTCTTCATCTGGATTGCCAGCAAGCCCATGATCTTGTCACCGTCGACCATGTTGCCCTGCGCGTCAACAGCCAAGCATCGGTCAGCATCACCGTCATAGGCCACACCAAAATCCGCGCCAGAAGCCACCGTGACCGCCTGCAACTGCCCCGGGTGCGTGGATCCGCAGTCGTCGTTGATGTTCATTCCGTCGGGGAAAGCATTGATGACAACCACATCCGCACCAGCCCGTCGGAGTGCTTCGGGGCCGAGGACCGAGGCCGCGCCGTTGGCGCAGTCCACCGCGATGCGAAGTCCTTTCAGGCTGGTGCCGCAAGACTCAATGAGGTGTTCGATGTAGGACTTTTCGGCAAGGTCATCGTCGTACCAGACCTCGCCCACATCCCCTCCGGTTGGGCGCTCCCAGTCGGTGTTGAGGAGGGCTTCGATGTCATCCTCGATCACATCATCCAGCTTGTAGCCACCGTGGGCGAAAAACTTGATCCCGTTGTCGGGCATCGGGTTGTGGGACGCCGAAATCATCACGCCCAGATCAATGTCGTCTTCGGTCGCGCACAGATGAGCGACGGTTGGTGTGGGAACAACTCCTATGCGGACCACATCGACTCCAGCAGCAGCAAGGCCAGCACCCACTGCATGGTCAAGAAACTCACCCGAAATGCGCGGATCCCTGCCAACGACTGCTCGGGGCTTGCGGCCATTGGGGGCGAGCGAGGGGCCGATGCGGCGAGCAGCCGCCTCCCCCAGCTCCAGTGCAAGTCGGGCGGTCAGGTCGCGATTTGCAAGTCCGCGCACGCCATCGGTTCCAAAAAGCCTGCTCATTCGAAGCCCCTCAAGTAGGTGGTTGCCGAAGACAAGAATACTCTGTCGTGCCTATGCGGTGCGGGGCGTCCTGGGAGCCCCCACTGCGCGGACCTCAAGTGGGTGTCCAGAGATAGGACGACGAGCGCCCCTTTCGTAAGTGTGACTGCTGTAGGCAGAAAACCCCCGAATTCGATCTAGTTCTGCCTACAGCAGTCACACTTACGAAAGCAGGAATCTGGAACGGCTCAGAGCACACTCAGCAAGTACCGAATCCAAGGCCAAGCAGGAAGAATGTCAGGACCCCCGCACCCACGGTGACATGCACCGGGTGCGGGGGTCCTAGAGTCTGCTTGAGCCTTACTCCTCTTAGCGGTTCGAGATTGAACCCTTTGGGAGTGCTCTCGCGCTCAACTCCGTTTAGCGCTTCGAGTACTGCGGCGCCTTGCGAGCCTTCTTGAGGCCAGCCTTCTTACGCTCGACAGCGCGAGCGTCGCGAGTCAGGAATCCTGCCTTCTTGAGGTCAGGACGATTAGCATCACGGTCGATCTCGTTCAGCGCACGAGACACGCCCAGACGCAGTGCACCAGCCTGCCCAGACGGTCCACCGCCGTGGATGCGGGCGATGACGTCGAAACGGCCTTCGAGGTCCAGCAGCACGAACGGTGCGTTCACCAACTGCTGGTGCAACTTGTTCGGGAAGTAGTTGTCGAGTGTGCGACCGTTAACGGTCCATTGGCCCGTGCCGGGCACTAGGCGAACGCGAGCGACAGCTTCCTTACGACGCCCGAGGCCTTGGCCCGGAGCGGTGATCGAGCGGCCCGCGCCAGGAGCAGCGGTCTCCGTCTCGCTTGTGTACGAGCTGGGAATGAGTTCCTCTTCTTCCAGCTCCAAAACTTCGGTGGTCTCAGCCACGTCTCTCCTAAAGGTCTGAGTCTGAACCCGGGTCAGGGGTTAACTACTGGGCGATCTGCTTGATCTCATACGGTTCGGGCTTCTGTGCCGCATGGGGATGATCCGGGCCAGCGTATACAAACAGCTTCTTGCCCTGAGCGCGCCCCAGCGAGTTGTGGGGCAGCATGCCACGGATTGCCTTAGCTACAGCACGATCCGGGTTCTTCTCCATCAAGGTGCGGTACGGTGTGGCCCGCAGACCACCCGGGTAACCGGAGTGGCGGTAGGCCATCTTCTGATCCAGCTTGTTGCCGGTGAGAACGACTTTGTCTGCGTTGACGACAATGACGTAATCGCCCATATCCATGTGAGGAGCAAACGTTGCCTTGTGCTTGCCACGAAGTAGCGTGGCAACCTGAGCCGACAGACGTCCGAGTACAGCGTCAGTCGCGTCAACGACATACCACTTCTTGTCGGCATCCTCAGGCTTCGGTGAGTAGGTACGCACGGGTGTAGCCTTCATTTCTATTCAATCATCGAACCGGGACACTCCACTTTGCGGGAAGTTAGCGCACCGATCCTCGGAAAAGTCGCTGCCGCGTGGGGGCCTCTACGCGATAATCACGCACGAGGTTACGTCGCGTACGAGTGGGATTGAGTCCGCGGCGCACGTCCACACAACATCAGCCAGTCTAGCTACGGCCTGCGAAACCGGTCAAAGGCAGGCGCAGAAGTGTGCGCGAGTCCTCACGCATTGCCGTGCGGCCCTGCCGTCGCCATGGGAGCGGGCGCTCCACTAGCCCTGCCTGTCACCACAGCATTCGTCTGTTTCCGACGAGGACCGAGTTCTGCGCGCCTCCGCCGATCGCTTTGCCCATTCTTCCTCGGGCGGATAGTCGACACCAACCAGAGATAGTCCGTGCGGGGGAGCAACGGGAACCCCGTGATCACGGCTAGGGCATTGAACTAGTGCTCGAACCCAATCCAGGTGGCGGGTTCCTCTGCCGACCTCAACAAGGCCTCCAACGAGCGTTCGGACCATCGAGTGGCAGAATGCATCAGCAGAGACCTCAATGTGCAGCAGTCCGGGTTCCTCGCCGGGAATGACCCGCAATTCGGAAAGACTTCGGATGGTGGTCGCCCCCTCGCGCGGCCTGCAAAATGACAGGAAGTCGTGGGTTCCGACGAGGACGGCTGCCGCCTTGTTCATAGCCTCCACATCAAGTGCACCATACGGCACCCACCAGCGATAACCGCGCTGAAGCGGATTACGTCCATCGGCGCCAACAACCAGCGAGTACCTATAGTGCCGGGCCAACGCCGAGAACCTGGCGTCAAAGTCCTTGCTGACCCTCGTGATCTGGTTGATGACAACGTCGCAGGCGCCTTTGGGGGCCTGCGGAAGCAGGCTGTGATCGGACAGGGAGCGTTGTCTCTTGCCATATTCGGCGGCCAGCAGGCGATTGATCCGATCGCGGAGTTGCGTGAAGAACTGGGTCGGCTCCTCGGACTTCGCGGTGAGCCGCAAGACAGCTCCCTCGGCCACATCTACATGCGCTACCTGGGCGACGGCGTGAACTCCCGCGTCGGTGCGCCCCGCGACACTCAGGCGAGTGGTCTTGCGGAGGATGGTCGCAAGCGCGTCCGTCACGGTGCCCTCAACGGTGCGCAAACCATCCTGCGCGGCCCATCCGTGGAATCCAGCGCCGTCGTAGCTGAGGTCTAGTCGCAGGCGAGCCATGCGCGAACTCCTCCCAAAATGCCCGCATCGTTGGATACGAAGGTGACATTGTCACCAAGCTTTTCGCGTTGGCGTGCAGTGATTCGGGCAGCGTTGCCACCACCGATGTATAGGTAGTCCCAGGAATACATGCGATCGAGTCCCTCTATCACTCGTCGCGCGCGCCGCGACCAGTGCAGGTCTCCCAGCCGCAGCCTTTCATGCTCCCCAAGGTAGTCGTCGTACGTCATCCCCCAGCGGATGTAGCCCTGGGAAACCTCTATGTGGGGGGCGAGGACCCCGTGCAGGAACACTGCATTGCCCAGCCCTGTACCCAGAGTCACGATGGTCTCCAAGCCTTCGCCGCGAATCACGCCAAAACCTGCAACCTCGGCATCGTTGAGGACCAGTGTCGGAACGCCCAGGGATGTCTCAAGGGCCGCACGCATGTCGAAGTTGTTCCAGGCATCGACCAGGCTTGGAAGGATCCGCGAACGAGGACCATCTTTCGTGATGTAGTGGGGCGTCGTGACCACTCTGCCGTCGCGGATCATCCCCGGCATGCCGACAGTTGCACGATCAGCACCGGGTAGCGTGTCAGCCAGGTCTCGGATGGTTTGGACCAAGAGCTCGGGCGGGAGCGGATATGGAGTCGGCGTGCGAACCGGAGTCGATACTGGACGCGCTTCGGCGTCGAGGACGCTCGCTTTCACACCTCCGCCCCCGCAGTCGACACTGAGTGTCAGCCGTGAGTTCTCGTTAGGCATGAGACAAACCTACCTGCTGCTAGGAAGTGGCCTTGATCTGTCGCCTCTGTTCGATTGTGCAGTCCCAGACCCGGGTCCGTTCGGAAGTGTTAATCGGTCGCACCATTTCTGTACAACTCGCCAGTAGTTTTTCGCTAGATCTCGGTCCTCGATAGCGTAGATACTCGCACGCTCAAGGGTCTAGTGCACACAACCGAACAGACCCGGGGTTGAGCATCGCACAATCGAACAAACCCGAGGCTCAGGACCACACAGTACATCCGCCCCCTGCTGTGCAGCAGGGGGCGGATGTATTGTTCTGTCGTATCTGTGCAACTCGCACAGTCGACCGGGCAACCATAGGTTAGCCCAGCACGTGTACTACTCGGCCTTAGGAGCCTCTTCGACGACCTCTTCAGCAGCTTCTTCAGTGGGTTCCTGAACAGCGTCCTCTACCTTGTCAGCCTTCTTCGCGGTCTTCTTGGCAGCAGCCTTCTTCGCGGGGGCTTCAGCAGCTCTGACAGTTGCCTTCTTCTGCAGCGGCTCGGTTACGATCTCAATGACAGCCATGGGAGCATTGTCGCCCTTGCGGTTGCCGATCTTTGTGATGCGGGTGTAACCGCCATTTCGCTCAGAATCGAGTTCAGGAACGATCACGTCGAACAGTTCGTAGACGGCGTCACGGTCGATGATCTTGCGGGCGACAACACGGCGATCATGAATCGTGCCGCGCTTGGCCTTTGTAACCAGCTTCTCAAAGTAAGGCTGAAGGGTCTTCGCCTTGGACTCGGTGGTCGTGATGGACCGGTTTTCGATCAGCTGGATCGCCAGGTTGGCAAGGATCTTGCGCTGGTGTGCAGCGCTGCCGCCAAGGCGAGGGCCTTTCTTCGGAGTGGGCATTAGTGCTCCTGATTAGTTAATGTTCTTGAAAGTTCTTCGGAACGGATCTTGGCTAAGGAACTCCGGACGAGACTCACGTCCGGTAATCCTCGTGGGCCAAAGCCAGATCCTTACAGTTCGTGGGTGTCGCTGAAGATTGACTCGTCGCCGTCTTCGGTCGAAGGCATCTGAGAGTCCTTCAGTACCATTCCCAGACCAGCCAGGGACTGCTTGATCTCTTCTATTGACTTGGTGCCAAAGTTGCGGATGTCGAGCAGGTCAGCCTCCGAGTGAGCGACAAGCTCACCCACAGTCAAGATCCCGCGACGACGCAGAGCATTGTACGAACGCGACTGGAGGTTCAGGCTCTCGATCGGCAGTGCCAGATCAGCAGCGAGTGTCTCATCTGTCGTCGTGGTGCCGATTTCGATGCCCTCCGCCTCGACGTTCAAGTCGCGAGCCAGGCCAAACAGTTCAACGAGGGTCTTGCCAGCCGAAGCAACCGCATCGCGAGGAGCGATCGAAGGCTTGGTTTCGACATCGAGGATCAGCTTGTCGAAGTCGGTGCGCTGCTCAACACGCGTGGCCTCCACGCGATATGTGACCTTGAGTACCGGCGAGTAAATCGAATCCACGGGGATTGCATCGTAATCGTCATCCGGGTGCTGGTTCTGAGCGGCAGAGACATAGCCACGGCCACGCTCCACAGTCAGTTCAGCTTCCAGCTTGCCGCGCTCGTTCAAAGTCGCAATCCTCAACTCCGGATTGTGAATCTCAACGCCAGCAGGGAGCGTAATGTCCTCGGCAAGCACCTCACCGGGACCCGACTTGCGCAGGTACATCACGACAGGCTCATCGTTGTCCGAGGACAAGACCAGCTGCTTGATGTTCAGGATAATTTCGGCAACGTCTTCTTTGACACCTTCAATGGTCTCAAACTCGTGGGGCACGCCTTCGATGCGCACGGAAGTAACCGCAGCGCCGGGAATCGAAGACAGAAGCGTACGACGAAGGGAGTTGCCCAGGGTGTAGCCAAAACCGGGTTCTAGGGGCTCCAGGACGAAACGGGAGCGGTTGTCCGAAACGACATCTTCAGTCAGGATGGGTCGCTGTGCGATTAGCACGTTCGGTTCCTTTCTTATCGACGCCCGCCATATGACGCCGAGTGCAAGTTCCGCTTCTGCGGAAAAGGATTAGGTTCCTGGAAATGTGCCTTCGTGGCAACGGCTGGCAGCCATCACCACGAAGGATGAAAGAGCGAACTAGCCGCGACGACGCTTCGGGGGGCGGCAGCCGTTGTGAGCCTGAGGGGTGACATCCTGAATGGTGCCAACCTCAAGGCCCGCAGCCTGCAGCGCACGGATCGCGGTCTCACGACCGGAGCCGGGGCCCTTTACGTAAACGTCGACCTTACGCATGCCCTGTTCCTGTGCGCGGCGAGCAGCCGCCTCAGCGGCTAGCTGTGCTGCGAACGGGGTGGACTTACGAGATCCCTTGAAGCCCACCTGACCGGAGGACGAGGATGCGAGCACGGCACCCGTGGGGTCCGTGATTGAGACGATTGTGTTGTTGAAGGTGGAACGAATGTATGCGTTCCCCTGTGCTACGTTCCGCCGTTCTTTCCTACGCGGCTTGCGCGAGGAGGTGGCGCGAGTCTTTTGAGCCATGTTTTTCTGTTTCTCCTACAGGATTTGGGGCTTTAGCTTGCGGGCGGGGTATTGGGGGCCGAGGAATTCCGCTTCGGATTGTTTCCGAGGAACTACATCTGGGCCAGCTCACCGCGTGTCTCTGCTTGCGATCTGCCCGAGCCTTACCTCTACTTGGCCTTCTTCTTACCGGCGACTGTGCGCTTCGGACCCTTGCGAGTGCGAGCGTTGGTCTTCGTGCGCTGGCCGCGAACAGGAAGACCACGACGGTGGCGCAATCCCTGGTAGCTGCCGATTTCGATCTTGCGGCGAATATCTGCCTGCACCGTGCGGCGCAGATCGCCTTCGACCTCGTAGTTCGACTCGATGTACTGGCGAAGCTTGACCATGTCCTCTTCCGAGGCATCCTTCACGCGAAGGTCTGGGCTAACTCCAGTAGCTTCAAGAGTTTCCTGTGCGCGAGTACGACCCACGCCATAAATGTAGGTGAGCGCAACTTCCATCCGCTTATCGCGGGGGAGGTCCACGCCGGCTATACGTGCCATTTACATGTGCTCCATCAAATTCCGAAGGTGGTCGCCCTGCCTACCGCTTGTGCGGCTCTGGCCTTCGGACCAGGGGTCTGGATGTCTAGCGTGCGAGGAAGATCCCTGAGGACTCCACCGCTTGCCATACTCTGTCCAGTTGGCGGGCGCTTACTGGTGTCAGGTCGTCAGCCCTGACGCTGCTTGTGACGAGGGTTCTCGCAGATCACCATGACGTTGCCGTGGCGACGAATCACCTTGCACTTGTCACAGATCTTCTTGACGCTTGGCTGTACTTTCATTGTTTTCCCTTTGCCGCAAAGGCGGCTTGTCGAAGTCTGGCTCCCCCACCAAGGCTGGTACCCGGCAGTGGTCAGTTCCGGTTACCTGTAGCGATAGACGATTCGTCCGCGCGACAAGTCGTATGGGCTGAGTTCTACGACAACACGGTCCTCAGGAAGAATACGGATATAGTGCTGGCGCATCTTGCCCGAGATATGTGCAAGCACAAGGTGCCCGTTCTCGAGTTCGACGCGAAACATTGCGTTCGGTAGCGCCTCTACGACACTTCCCTCGACCTCAATTACGCCATCCTTTTTTGCCATATCCTCCGCTAACCTTCATTCTGATTGTTGCGCTGCTGTGAGCATGCCCGGCTATCAACACTAGTCCAAGGAATCACCTGGACGAAAGCCTGTGAGCGTGCTAGTTAGCGAAGTCACGTACAGGAGTTATCCCATACGGGGCCAAGCGGGACTCTCCGGCATCAAATGCAGTCAACACCGCGATTCCTTTTTCACCGATAGCAACCGTGTGCTCCCAGTGTGCGGCATCCAGTCCGTTAACCGTCACTACGGTCCAGTCGTCGGCAAGAACGGCGGAAGTCGCATCGCCTACAGTCAGCATGGGCTCGATGCAGAGAACCATGCCAGGACCGATGCGAGGACCTCGTGAGCGTGTGCGATAGTTGTAGACTTCGGGTTCCTCGTGCAATTGGTTCCCAATGCCGTGGCCCGTGTATCCCTCGACGATGTCTGGCTGCCAGCCGTACTTGATCGAGGACTCAAATACTGAGTCCTCGACTGCGGCACCGATATCTCCCACGCGCCGTGCGGTGGCTGTGCTGGCTATTCCAGCCCACATCGAGGTCTCGGTAATGGCGTTGAGTTCTTGACGCTTCTGTTGAAGCTCGGGGTCATCTCCCCCGTCGAGAACGACGGTGAACGCGGCATCCCCGTGCCACGGGCGTCCATCATGCTGGACAACAGCACCGCAGTCAAAGGACACAATATCGCCTGGTTGCAGAACGCGGTCTCCAGGAATTCCGTGGACGATTTCCTCGTTTACCGAGATGCATACGGATCCGGAGAAACCGTTGTAGCCCAGAAAGTTCGGCCTGGCGCCTGCCGCAATGGTCACGTCGTAGGCAATCTGATCGAGTTCTTTGGTGGTCAAGCCTGGTTTAACTGCATTACGCAATTCCGCATGGGTCTGCGCAACGACCAGTCCAGCCACGCGCATGTTCTCCATGTCACTCGGGGTTTTGGCTGCTAGACGGCGACTAGCCATTTTCAACGCAGAATCTCCCCTAGATGTAGATGTTGCGCTTGCGGAGCGCTTCGTACATGTTGTCGCCGACTTCTTCTGCGCTGCCGGAAGCATCAACGACACCGAGAACTCCGTGGTCCTCGTAGTACTTTGAAAGTGGCTCAGTCAACTCGTAGTAGACCTTCAGCCGTCGGAGGAAGACTTCTGGGGTATCGTCCGCGCGGCTTTCATGCTGAGCACGATTGGCAAGGCGTTCCAACAGACGTTCCCTTGATGCCGAGAACTCCAGCGCGACATCCACGGGCATCCCCAATTCGGTCAACAGTTCATCAAGGGCAAGAGCCTGCTCCAGGTTTCGGGGAAAACCATCGAGGACAAAACCGTGTTCGCGCACGTCTTCTTCTTGAAGTCTGGCCGCCACCATGGGAATGGTGACCGAGTCTGGGACAAACTCGCCGCGGCTTATGTAGCCATCAGCGAGTTGTCCCAACTCGGTTTGCTCAGCAATGTTCGCGCGGAAGATCTGGCCGGTTGAGATCGCGGGGACCCCTAGGCGCTTGGCCAACTTGGCGGCCTGAGTGCCTTTGCCGACCCCGGGAGGGCCGAGCATGATGACGGCTGTCATCGAAGGAATCCCTCATAGTGGTGCTGCTGCAACTGAGTGTTGATTTCTTTGACGGTCTGCAGGCCGACACCGACCATAATCAGCAGCGTAGTACCGCCGAATGGCATCTGGTTCGGAGCGAGTCCCAGAGCGAGGATCACCAGTGATGGAATCAAAGTGATTATCACCAAGTAGATTGCGCCGACGGTTGTCAGACGGTTCATCACGTAACGCAGGTAATTGGCCGTTGGGGTGCCCGCACGGTATCCGGGGATGAAGCCGCCGTAGCGCTTCATGTTGTCCGAGACCTCTTCAGGGTTGAACGTGATTGAGGTGTAGAAGAACGCGAAGGCGAAGATCAGCAGAGAGTTCACCAGCATGTATCCCCACGTTTGCGAGGAGAAAGTGCGTTGGATCCACTGCACCCAACCATCGGTCGGTTGGCCGAACTGCGCGATAAGAGGCGGCAAAGCCAGGATCGAGGTGGAGAAGATTACCGGGATGACACCAGCCATGTTGATCTTCAACGGAATGTATGTCGTAGTTCCACCGTATGTACGACGTCCGACCATGCGCTTGGCGTACTGGACAGGAATTCGGCGCTGAGCTTGCTCAACATATACGACGACAAGGGTGACCGCGAGAATCACCGCGATGATAACCAGGACCTTCCACCAGCCGCCAGTACGACCGATGTCGATGAGGTTCAAAGGCATCGTCGAGACGATCGAGGTGAAGATCAGCAACGACATACCGTTGCCGACGCCATGTTCGGTGATGAGTTCACCGAACCACATGATGACGGAGGTGCCTGCAGTCATGACCAGAACCATGAACAGGTAGGTCAGGAATGAAGCATTGGGGATCACATCGTTGGGGCAACCGGGGAACATGCGTCCGGAGGATGCCATGGTGATCATCGTTGTCGACTGGAGGACCGCGAGGAAGATGGTGAGGTAGCGGGTGTACTGAGTCAGCTTTGACTGGCCCGACTGCCCCTCCATGTGCAGATCCTGGAAACGGGGGACGGCTACTCGAAGAACCTGGATGATGATCGATGCCGTGATGTAGGGCATGATGCCCAAGGCAAAGATCGACAGCTGCATCAATGCGCCGCCAGAGAACAGGTTGAACATATCCAGCAGGGACGTCTGATCTTGCACTGCAAGACACTCATTGATGTTCGCTGAGGAGACGCCGGGGGTCGGAATGAAAACTCCGAGTCTATACAGCGCCATGATCAGCAACGTAAACAGGATCTTCCGTCGCAGATCAGGTGTACGGAAGGCTTGGCCAAATGCGCGAAGCAAGTGTCCTCCTGGAGGATTTAGCAGGGCTCCTGTAGCCGAGCAATGGCTAAAGGATAGCGGTATTAGAAATGGTTACGGGGAGGGCAGCCACTTGGGTACCCTCCCCACCACCATCAGCGAGCGGTTAGCGAACCGCCGACTTTCGTAATCTTGTCTTCTGCGGCTGCGGACCACTTGTCCACAACCACATCTAGTGCAACGTTCACGTCACCGGTGCCAAGAACCTTTACCAGTTCACCTTTGCGGACTGCGTTCTTAGCGACCAGATCCTCGACAGTGACGGAACCACCCTCTGGGTAGAGTTCCGCCAACTTGTCTAGGTTGACGACCTGATATTCAACGCGGAACGGGTTCTTGAATCCACGCAGCTTGGGCAGACGCATGTGAATAGGCATCTGGCCACCTTCAAAACCCTGGCGCACAGTGTTGCGTGCCTTGGTGCCCTTGGTGCCACGACCGGCAGTCTTGCCCTTGGAAGCCTCACCACGACCAACGCGGGTCTTGGCCTTCTTCGCTCCGGGAGCTGGTGCCAGGTGGTGGAGCTTCACAACCTCGCCATCAGCGGGGACGTTGGCTGTCTTCTTGGCCCGAGATGTCTTGTTCTGTGCCATCGTCAGTCAGTCTCCTCCACATCAACCAGGTGCATGGCTGTGCGAATCTGACCGCGGATCACCGGGTTGTCGTCGCGTACCGTGCTCTGGCCAACCTTGCGCAGACCGAGCGTCCGCACGGTCTCACGAATCTTCCTCTTCTCGCCAGCAGATGACTTGACTAGGGTGATCTTCAAGTTTGCCATCAGTTGCTCACCCCTGCAGCAGCCTTCTCGGCTTCCTTCTTCTCGGCCTCCGCCTTGCGCTCTGATTCACCAGCTGCACGTGCTGCCAGCATGGTAGTCGGAGCAACACGCTCAAGTGGAAGTCCGCGGCGTGCAGCTATTTCTTCCGGCTCTTCGAGTTGCTTCAGCCCATCGACAGTTGCACGAACGATGTTGATCGCATTGGAGGATCCCAGCGATTTGGTCAGCACGTCGTGAATGCCTGCACATTCAAGGACTGCACGGACCGGACCACCAGCGATAACGCCGGTACCTGGGGAAGCGGGACGCAACAGGACAACTCCTGCCGCTTTGCGTCCTTCAACCAGGTGAGGAATAGTGCGTCGGATCATTGGGACACGGAAGAAGTTCTTCTTCGCTTCCTCAACACCCTTAGCAATCGCTGCGGGAACTTCCTTGGCCTTGCCGTATCCAATGCCTACGGTGCCTTCACCGTCACCCACGACAACCAGGGCGGTGAAGGAGAACCTGCGTCCACCCTTGACCACCTTGGACACGCGGTTGATCGTAACGACACGCTCTAGGTACTGGTTACGTTCCTGATCACGGCGGGAGTCACGGCGGTCGCCGCCTCCGCGCTGACCGCGTCCGCGGCCCTGACGCTCTCCGTCGCGGCCATCGCGCGCGGAGTTGCCCTGATCGTTATTCACTTGCTGCGCTGCAGCCATCAGATGCTCTCTCTTTCCTTCGTCGCGCTCACAGCGTGAGGCCGCCCTCGCGGGCGCCTTCCGCCACTGCCGCCACGCGGCCGTGATACTTGTTGCCACCGCGGTCGAACACTACCGTCTCGATCCCGACTTCCTTCGCACGCTCGGCGATTAGGGAGCCAATCTTGTGGGCCTTCTCGACCTTCTTGTCGTCTGCCTTGCGCAGTTCCGGCTCCATAGTCGATGCCCAGACCAGGGTCTTGCCCTCGTCGTCGTTCACCAGCTGAACGAACATGTGGCGATTGGAGCGAGTCACAACCAGGCGGGGACGCTCTGCCGTACCACTCACCTTGTTGCGGACGCGCTGGTGGCGCCGCTTGCGGGAGATGGCCTTGCCTTTGCCCTTGACCGTGTAAGCCATTACTTACCAGCCTTTCCAACCTTGCGACGCACAACTTCGCCTTCATAGCGAATGCCCTTGCCCTTGTAGGGTTCCGGCTTGCGTAGTTTGCGGATATTCGCAGCAACTTCGCCAACCTGCTGCTTGTCGATACCAGTCACAATGATCTTGTTCTGAGAGGGAACAGCCAACTCAATGCCGACGGGCGGATCAACCGTGATGCTGTGAGAGTAACCCAGTGCCAGTTCGACACTCTTGCCTTTAGCGACTGCGCGGTAACCCGTACCGACAATCTCAAGTGTCTTCGTATAGCCGTTGGTGACTCCCTCGACCATGTTGGCGATAAGTGTGCGACTAAGGCCGTGAAGGGAACGTGCGACGCGGTCGTCATCAGGACGGCTCACAACGATTTCATTGCCCTCGAGCTTCACGGCGATTGGGCTGGGAACCTCGAAATGAAGTTCACCCTTTGGGCCCTTGACCGTGATGTTCTGCCCGTCAACCTTTACGTCAACACCTGCGGGAAGAACTACTGGCTGCTTGCCAATACGTGACATTTCGTCCCTCCCTTACCAGATGTAGGCGAGGACTTCCCCACCCACACCTTTGTCCGATGCCTGACGGTCGGTCAGCAGCCCGGAGGACGTGGACAGGATTGCCACACCCAGGCCACCGCGAACCTGCGGCAGTTCTGTTGACTTCGCGTACACACGCAGACCTGGCTTGGAGACTCGCTTCAAGCCGGTTATCGCGCGTTCACGCCGGTTTCCGTATTTGAGGTCCAGGATCAGCGTCTTTCCAACACGTGCATCCTCAACCCTGACGCCCCTGATGTAGCCCTCTTTCACAAGGATCTGCGAAATGGCGTCCTTGAGCTTTGAGTAGGGCATCGACACGGACTCGTGGTGAGCCGTATTGGCGTTGCGCAGACGCGTCAGCATATCTGCAATTGGATCAGTCATTGTCATTTTGGGGCGCACCCCTTCCTCGACGTGGTTTCCCGCGGCAATCGCCGCCGCTGGACCTGCATCGTAAGTGTTACCAGCTGCTCTTCGTCACGCCTGGGAGATCGCCAGCAAGGGCGAGTTCGCGCAGGCAGATCCGACACAGACCGAACTTGCGATAGACGGAGTGGGGACGACCACAGCGATTGCATCGCGTGTATGCCCGAACAGCGTACTTGGGCTTGCGGCTTGCTTTGATTTTCAGAGATGTCTTGGCCATTGGTCAGTCCTCTTTGAACGGGAAGCCGAGCTTTTTGAGCAAAGCGCGACCTTCCTCGTCATTGTCAGCCGAGGTCACAACGGTGATATCCATCCCGCGCACCCGGTCAATGTTGTCGACGTTGATTTCGTTGAACATAGACTGTTCGTTTAGACCGAACGTGTAGTTGCCGTGGCCGTCAAACTGCTTGGCAGACAGGCCGCGGAAGTCACGGATACGAGGAAGTGCGGTCGACAGAAGACGGTCGAGGAACTCCCACATCCGGTCACCACGTAGCGTTACAGACGCTCCAATGGGCTGGCCTTCGCGCAGCTTGAACTGAGCGATTGACTTCTTCGCACGGTTTACGCGAGGCTTCTGACCCGTGATCGCAGTGAGATCGCGCAGTGCGCCATCCATCAACTTCGAGTCACGAGCAGCATCGCCAACACCCATGTTTACGACAACCTTGACAGGCTTGCCGACCTGCATGGGGTTCTTGATATCGAACTCTTTGACAAGGTCCGGTACCACCGTTTCCTTGTACTTGTCCTTTAGGCGAGGGCTCATGCGTCCAGCTCCTTACCGGGCGTGATGCCGCGCTTGGCACCGCCACGGGCAACGCGAACGCGAACGGTGCGCTTGCGACCGTCACGCTCAACAGTGTCCTCGCGGAAACCAACGCGTACAGGCTTCTTGGTGGCCGGATCAACCAGCGCAATCTTTTCAATCGCAATCGGTGCTTCGAGGGTGGTGATGCCACCTTCGCGACCCGACTGGCCCTGGCGCACATGGTGGGTCTTCAGGTTGACACCCTCGACCAGTACCTTGCGGTCCTCTGGGAAAACCTTGATGACGCGGCCTTGCTTGCCCTTGTCTCCGGGTGCCAACGGCTCCAGGCCCTCGGCCTCGCGGCGAGCATTGCGCGCTGCAAGCTTCTTCGGGTCAGAGGAGCGTCCGCGGACTACCTCAACCAGGTCGCCTTTACGAATCTTGGCGGCCATCAGATCACCTCCGGGGCGAGCGAGACGATGCGCATGAAGCGCTTATCGCGCAGTTCACGGCCAACGGGACCGAAGATGCGTGTGCCGCGAGGCTCGCCGTCATTCTTCAAGATCACCGCTGCATTCTCATCAAAACGAATGTAGGAACCATCGGCCCTTCGTGAGGACTTCTTGGTGCGGACAATAACCGCCTTCACCACTTCGCCCTTCTTGACGTTTCCGCCGGGGATGGCGTCCTTGACGGTGGCGACGATAGTGTCGCCGATACCCGCGTAACGTCGACCTGAGCCGCCGAGAACACGGATGCAAAGAACTTCCTTTGCGCCCGTGTTGTCAGCGATCTTTAGTCGCGACTCCTGCTGGATCATGTCTTGTGACTCCTGTCGTCGTGCCGGTTCTCTGTATCCCGAAAGACTATTGGCCTGCCGGGATCAGAGCCTGGCCGAACGGATTAGTTGCTTGAAAAGTGCCTGGCAATCGGTTTGAGCCGATTACTTGGCCTTCTCCAGGATCTCCGCCACTCGCCAGCGCTTCGTCTTGGAGAGGGGGCGGGTTTCCATGATGCGTACGAGGTCACCCACGCCGCATTCGTTGTTCTCGTCGTGCGCCTTGACCTTCTTGGCCTTGCGCATGACCTTGCCGTAGAGCGGGTGCTTTACGCGATCCTCGAGCAAGACCACGACGGTCTTGTCCATCTTGTCGCTGACCACCAGGCCGCGACGAACCTTGCGCTGGTTACGCACTGGCGCTGCAGTTGAATCAGACATCCGATTTACTCCTCGGTGCTGGGCGCGGTGCGGAATCCAAGTTCCCTCTCACGCGCGATCGTGTAGATCCGGGCGATGTTCTTACGAACGGCCTTCATGCGGCCGTGATCTTCCAAGCTGCCAACAGCCTGAGAGAAACGCAGGTTGAACAGCTCTGCCTTGGCGCGCTCGAGCTCCTTCTTGAGTTCAGCGTCGTCCATCGCATCGAGCTCTGCCGTCTTCAAAACGTCGTTAGCCATCAGCTCTCAACACCTTCACGCACAACAAAACGGGTCTTCATGGGCAGCTTGTGGCGGGCGCGACGCATAGCTTCGCGGGCCAAAGGCTCCGGGACACCACCAAGTTCGAACATGATGCGACCAGGCTTGATCGGAGCAACCCACCATTCAGGAGCACCCTTACCGGAACCCATACGGGTTTCTGCGGGCTTCTTGGTTAGCGGACGATCCGGGAAGACCGTGATCCACACCTTGCCGCCACGCTTGATGTGGCGGGTCATAGCGATACGCGCAGCTTCGATCTGGCGGTTGGTCAGGTAAGCCGGCTCTAGAGCCTGGATTCCGTAGTCGCCGAATGCGAGTTCGGTACCGCCCTTAGCCATACCGGAGCGCTTTGGCCGGTGCTGCTTGCGGAATTTCACGCGGCGGGGAATGAGCATTGGCTCAGGCCTCCGTTCCGGTAGTAGTAGCGGGTGCTGCTTCTGCAGCGGCGGGTGTGGACTCAGCCTCAGCGGGTGCAGTCTCGACGGTTGCTGCTCCGCGCGAATCCTGTCCGCGACGATCTCCACGCTCTCCGCGACGGCCGCCACCACGGCGGTCACCACGACGTGCGGAACCACGACCGGCCTGCTCGGCTTGCTGGCGAGCGAACTCGCGTTCGGTCATGTCACCCTTGTAGATCCAAACCTTCACGCCGATGCGGCCAAAGGTGGTGCGGGCCTCGAAGAAGCCGTAGTCGATGTTGGCGCGCAAAGTCTGCAACGGCACGCGGCCCTCACGGTAGAACTCGCTGCGCGACATTTCCGCGCCACCTAGGCGACCGGAGCACTGCACACGAATACCCTTGGCACCTGCACGCTGGGCAGATTGAATGGCCTTGCGCATGGCGCGGTGGAACGAAACGCGAGCGGTAAGCTGCTCGGCTACGCCCTGAGCAACCAGCTGAGCATCAATCTCGGGATTCTTGACCTCAAGGATGTTCAACTGCACCTGCTTGCCGGTGAGCTTCTCAAGATCCTGACGCAAACGGTCAGCCTCGGCTCCACGGCGACCGATAACGATGCCGGGGCGAGCAGTGTGCAGGTCGACACGTACCCGGTCACGAGTGCGCTCGATCTCTACGCGGGAGATACCCGCACGCTCCAGACCCTCCTTGAGAGCCTTGCGGATCTTCACATCCTCGTCGACATAATCGCGGTAACGCTGGTCAACGGTTGTCGAATCGGCGAACCAACGCGAACGATGTTCGGTGGTGATCCCCAGGCGGAAACCAGTGGGGTTGACCTTCTGGCCCATCTAGCGATCCCCTTCTTCTTCGTCGGTACCCACAATCACGGTGATGTGGCTGGTGCGCTTCAAAATGGTGCCCGCGCGGCCCTGAGCGCGGGGGCGGTAACGCTTCATGGTTGGTCCCTCGTCGACATAGGTCTCCAGAACCACCAGGTCGGATTCCTGCAGGCTTTCACCCAGATTGTCTGCAAGCACGAACGCATTTGCAACAGCGCTGTTCAGCACCTTGCGAACGTCCGTGGCGACACGCTGCGGGGCGAATGCCAGAATGTGATCGGCCTCCAGAATGGACTTGTTACGGATCTCGTTTACGACCCGTCGTGCCTTCTGGGGCGTGACGCGAACGAAGCGCGCCTTCGCCTTGGCTTCCATAGCTTACTTCCTCACTTCCCGGCGGCCGACTAGCGGCGCCGCCCCTTGCGATCGTCCTTCACATGGCTGCGGAACGTGCGCGTCGGTGCAAACTCTCCCAGCTTGTGACCAACCATCGACTCGGTAACGAAGACCGGCACGTGACGACGACCGTCATGCACTGCAAAGGTCAGTCCCAGGAAGTCTGGAGTGATCATCGAACGGCGTGACCAGGTCTTGATGACCTGCTTGCTGCCCGACTCGATTTGCTGATCAACCTTTTTCTGCAGGTGGGCGTCTACGAAAGGCCCCTTCTTCAAACTACGTGGCATAATCCAGGCTCCCTATCAGCGCTTCTTGCCGGTGCGACGACGACGAACGATAAGCTTGTCGCTCGGCTTGTTCGGGCGACGAGTACGACCCTCAGGTTTGCCCCAGGGGCTAACCGGGTGACGACCACCGGAGGTGCGGCCTTCACCGCCACCGTGCGGGTGATCCACTGGGTTCATGGCCACACCGCGAACCTTGGGACGACGCCCCTTGTGACGGTTACGACCGGCCTTGCCCAAGGAAATGTTCCCCTGCTCCGCATTACCGACTTCGCCGACAGTCGCGCGGCAGTCGAGATCAACGTTGCGGATCTCCCCAGACGGAAGACGCAGCTGAGCGAAACGCCCTTCTTTGGCGACGAGCTGGATTGATGAGCCAGCGCTTCGAGCAATCTTCGCGCCCTGACCTGGATTCAACTCCACGTTGTGGATAACGGTACCCAGGGGGATGTTGCGCATCGGCAGGTTGTTGCCGGGCTTGATGTCAGCCTTGGGGCCAGATTCAATCGGGGTGCCCTGTTTCACGCCTGAAGGGGCGACGATGTAGCGCTTCTCGCCGTCCGCGAAAGTCAGCAGTGCGATGTTTGCGGTGCGATTGGGATCGTATTCGATCTCTGAAACGACTGCGGGAACACCGTCTTTGTCGTTGCGCTTGAAATCGATCACACGGTACGCGCGCTTGGCGCCACCACCGCGACGACGCGACGTTACGCGCCCGTAGGAGTTACGTCCACCAGTCTTGGACAGAGGGCGGACCAGCGACTTCTCCGGCTCGGTACGGGTGATCTCAGAGAAGTCCGAGACACTGCCGTGACGACGTCCGGGAGTAGTCGGCTTGTACTTACGAATAGCCATTATCTTGTTTTACCCTCCGGCTCAGATCCCGGCGTCGCCGAAGACGTCGATCGTGCCTTCGCGCAGCGTCACGATTGCACGCTTGCGGTCAGGGCGCTTGCCCGCGCCGTCACGTCGACGGTACGTCTTGCCAGCCCGGTTCATCGTGGCGACCTTCTCGACCTTAACGCCGAAGATTTGCTCGATCGCGATCTTGATTTCGGTCTTGTTCGCGCGAGGATCAACCTCGAAAGTGTACTTGCCTTCATCTTGAAGTCTTGACGACTTCTCAGTCACCACTGGACGCAGGATGATGTCGCGCGGGTTCTTGGAAGCTTGCAACGTGCTCACTTGTCGTCCTCCTCGGCGCTCTTCTTGGCAGTGGCCTTTTTGTCAGCCTTCTTGGCTGCAGATTTCTTGGCTGCTGCCTTGACGTCGTCCTCGGCTTTCTCGGCTGCCTCTTCAACCTTGCCCACTACCTTCTTGGCAGCAGATTCGATCTCCTCGGCAACCTCTTCGACCTTTTTGGCGGCCTTCTTGGCGGACGACTTCTTAGTGTCTGCTTTCTTGGCAGGAGCTTTCCTGGTGGCTTCCTCAGGAGCTTCAATCGTCTCGCGAGCCGGAGCAACTAGAAGCGCCCGTTCAACGTAAGCGTTTATGGCATCTTCGGAGAAGAGAACCTCATCAGCGTTCACAACGTCGTACGTGTTCAGCTGATCAGACCAGAGAATATGAACCTCAGGGACGTTCGAGTAGCTCTTCACGACCGCTGTAGCACCGTCTTCGTCGCGGTCGACAACAACCAAAACGCGACCACCCTTGGTCACTGCACTGAGAATCTCAATAGCAGCCTTCGTAGAGGGGGTGTCCTCAGCAACCAGGTCCTCTAGAACGATGACGGCTTCATTGCGAGCACGGTCTGATAGAGCCGAACGCAACGCGCCTGCAATCATCTTCTTGGGAGTCCGCTGCGAGTAATCACGCGGTTGCGGGCCGTGAACGACGCCGCCACCCTTGTAGTGAGGAGCGCGGATCGAACCCTGGCGGGCATTACCGGTGCCCTTCTGGCGGAACGGCTTGCGGCCACCGCCGGAAACCTCGCCACGAGTCTTGGTCTTGTGGGTGCCTGCGCGAGCAGCTGCGCGCTGAGCCTCTACAACCTGGTGGATCAACGGCACGTTCAAAGGAACGTCGAAGAGCACGCCAGGGAGAGTGATCGTGCGGCTGGTTGCTTTCCCCGAAAGGTCGAGGACCGTAACTTTGCGATCCTGTACCGGATTCTTCTGCGAAGTCATCATGCCCCCTTCACAGCAGTGCGAATAACAACGACTGCCTTATTCGGGCCGGGGATAGCGCCCTTAATGAGCAACAGGCCCTTATCGGTATCCACACCCGTAACTTCCAGGTTCTGGATAGTGCGGCGGTTGCCACCCATACGGCCAGCCATCCGCTGACCCTTGAAGATACGTCCAGGCGTTGCACAAGCACCGATCGAACCTGGCTTGCGGTGAATCTTGTGAGCGCCGTGCGATGCAGGGCCACCCGCGAATCCGTGACGTTTCATGACGCCAGCGAAGCCCTTGCCCTTAGTCGTGCCAGAGACATCGACCTTGGAACCAGCTTCGAAAGTAGCGGCGTCGAGTTCCTGGCCCAAAACGTAGCTGTCAGCATCTGCGGTGCGGAACTCCGCAACATGACGCTTAGGCGCTACGCCAGCCTTCTCGAAGTGGCCAAGCAAAGGCTTGGTCACGCGGCGAGGATCAATGTCCTCAAAGCCAATCTGGACGGCAGAGTATCCGTCGGTGTCCTCGGTACGCACCTGAGTCACGACGTTCGTGCCGACCTGCACGACAGTCAGGGGGATGACACGACCGTTGTCATCCCACACCTGGGTCATGCCGAGCTTGCGGCCCAGCAGCGCCTTCACGGGCGCGGCCGCCTGCTTGGTGTCAGTAGTCATTGCAGATGTCCTCAGAGCTTAATCTCGATGTTCACGTCGGCCGGCAGATCAAGACGCATGAGCGAATCGACGGCCTTAGGCGTGGGATCAATGATGTCAATGAGCCGCTTGTGCGTGCGCATCTCGAACTGCTCGCGGCTGTCCTTGTACTTGTGAGGAGAACGGATTACTACGAAAACGTTCTTCTCGGTCGGCAGCGGCACCGGGCCCACAACTGTGGCGCCAGCGCGCTGCACAGTGTCGACAATCTTGCGTGCCGAGCTGTCGATGACCTCGTGGTCATACGACTTGAGCCGGATGCGGATCTTCTGTCCCGCCATGCCGTCTTACCTCTTCTCGTACCAGATTCGTCACCGGCCCCCGCATTCGGGCGTGTCTGCGATGAGACGCACACCGTTGCGGCTACCAGATCGGCTCTGGTTGGGCCTATGTCTTGTCAAAAGAACTACGGCTCCGGGGTCCGCTAGTGCCGACTTGTTCTCCCACGTCTTGAACCCTGTCGGAATCGGAACTCAGCGAACTGAGCCCCGACCTGCTTCCACTTTGGAAACTAGGGCTGTGGGGTATTCCCGTCGGCCAGGCTCTGGTGCCCGGGCCTTACCTTTCTGCAAGTACACACTGAAGAAGGAAGTACCGAAAAGTGCCTCAACCTTCAGCGTCTACCGCGTCCAGGACCACCCCGCTTGTGCAGGGCAGCTTGGATAGTTTGGCACGCCTTGGCCCGCAACGCCAACTCCCTGGGACGAGATACACACCACCCCGTCGGCATCTTCGGCTCCAATGCTCACGTTTCGGGCGTGTCGCGGCCCCAAAACATGGCTGATTACAAACTATGCCACATTCGTACGCTGCGATGATGAGACCGACATCGCAGTCCTCACCGCGGTCGCAATGGTCCCCTCTGCAACAACCCGTCGCCCTTTGTAGACCACCAGGGACTGGCCGGGCGCGACCCCACGGATCGGCTCCGCCAGCTTAACGACCAAGTGTTCGAGGGCGTCGCCGTCGCGCCCCGATTCGATCTGCAGAGCAGAAACTACCGTTGGTGTGCCGTGGGCCCGAATCTGCACCGTGAAGACGTTCTCAGGGACGTCTCTGAGGGCCCTTGCCCCCATTGCCGTACCGAACGCTTCCTGCGCGTCCTCGTCCACAACCAGGTCTTCCGGGGCTGACTGCCAAACCAGGTTCCGGGTCGCGATCGTGTTCACGGAAAGTAGAGTCGACTCACCTACAACCACGGTGTTGGTAGCAGGTTCGGTCGCCAGCACGTACCTTGGTTTTCCCGATGTCGAGGGCGTCCCAATGCGCAGGCCCTTTCTCTGCCCGATCGTGTACTTGTAGTACCCGGAATGCTCTCCGAGCACCGCGCCGTCTTCATCGACAATTTGCCCGGGCGCAGAGCCGAGGTGGCGCTCAAGGAATCCGCCCGTGTCACCATCAGGAATGAAGCAAATATCGTACGAATCAGGTTTGTTGGAAACCCCAAGACCACGGATTTCTGCCTGCTCACGGACCCATGCCTTCGAGGGCGCATCGCCCAGGGGAAGTAGAACATGCGATAGCTCGTCGCGACCCATCACCGCCAGAACGTAACTCTGGTCCTTCAACTCATCATCGCCGCGATGAAGTTCGCAACCATCTGGTCCATGGACCATCTTCGCGTAGTGACCCGTGCAAACCGCATCGAAACCTAGGGCTCGACCGCGATCCAGCAACTCTTTGAACTTCACGAACTCATTACAACGAACGCAGGGGTTCGGTGTGTGCCCCGCTCGGTACTCCGCCAAGAAGTCGTCAATGACAGTCTCTTCGAACTGCTCCGAAAGGTCCCAAACATAGAAGGGAACCCCGAGGATCTCCGCAGCTCGCGCCGCATCCTGGGAGTCCTCTAGGGAACAGCAGCCCCGGGATCCGACCCGGCAGGCTTGCGGTTCACTAGACAACGCCATGTGCACGGCTGTGACATCATGACCGGCGTCGACCGCAAGCGCCGCTGCAACAGCTGAATCAACGCCGCCCGACAGTGCCGCAAGAACTCTCATTTTGGTACCCCTTGACCTTCCGTCTCCCCACCCTTTCGGCGAAATGACCGGGAGCTACCTCGCAGGTCATACTGGTCCATCCGTTGCGCTTGCTCAAGAGCGTGGGGCAAAGCTGCGAGGAATCTGTCAATCTCGTCTTCTGAAGTTGTGGCACTCATTGACACTCTGAGAACCCCGAGGGCGGAGTTTTCATCACGCCCCATGTGGAGGAGGACGGAAGAGGGTCTGGTAACGCCTGCGTGGCACGCGGAACCGGCTGAAACGTGGATGCCCTGGCGGTCCATCTCTAGCAGGATGACCTCGGGGTGGGCAGTCGGGAGACTGAGGTGAACTATCGACTCAACTGCTCCGGCAGTCGTTGTCAGCGCGACTTGCTCGGGAAGTCCCCCCAGAAGTTTGGCGCGCATTTTGGCTGTCACACGTCGACGCTCACCGAGTTCACCCACTGCTTCCTGTGCTGCGACGCTAAGAGCAACCGCGCCGGCAACATCCGGGGTTCCTGAGCGAATCCCTCGTTCGTGGCCACCTCCGGGCCGATCGGACTTGAGCGCTATACCTCTCTTTACAAGCAGTGCGCCGGTTCCCACTGGCGCCCCAAATTTGTGACCGCCAATCGTCATGAGGTCAAGGCCGAGAACAGAGAAAGACACAGGAAGGTTACCGATTGCCTGCGTCGCATCGGAGTGTACGTACGCACCCGGTGCAAGTCTGCGGCAGATCTGTGTGAACTCCTCAAGTGGCTGGATCACTCCTGTCTCGGAGCAAACCATTGCCAGCGAACCAAGGGCAACCTCACGCCCGGCAGTACGAGACGCCAGGGCGTCCTCGTCCAGGTCAATGACTCCGTCATCTTGCAACGGGATCATCAGGTCAGTAATGCCGTTCGCGCGCAGGGGCACGCGTTGCTCAAGAACTGCCGGGTGTTCCACACCTGAAAGTAGCCACGCCCACTCTGATTCGGGGAGCTTCGCTCTGCGGCCCAGTGCAGCACCTGTCACTCCCAGAGCGGCTGACTCTGTTGCACCGGAAGTGAAGACCACTTCTGCACGTTCGGCTCCAAGCGCCTCTGCGAGCCGCTCCCGTGCCTGCTCCAACAGCAACCGCGCCCCTCGTCCACCAGCGTGGAGCGACGAGGGGTTTCCCGGTCGAGCCGAGAGTTCATCAACGGTCTCAAGCCAGGCCCGCTTCGCGGACGCTCGCATGGGGGTGGTTGCTGCGTGGTCTAGATAGACGGGACCGAGTGGGGGTTTGTCGGGAGTTTTCCTCAACTTGGTGGCGTCCCTAGCTTTGCGCCGAAAGGATTTCCAGAGCCTGCGGCACGACCTCACTTACGTCCCCCACAACCGTGAAATCTGCGAG
>WPCK01215995.1_pt1 | contig 125582 bp, 104 predicted proteins | sample 5399851 | NCBI WGS metagenome assembly WPCK01 (sample SAMN12869471, study PRJNA574797) | sludge metagenome | isolation source: wastewater treatment of pH11 | place: China:Beijing | collected 2019-05-20 | reverse complement strand
CTAAAGTGCTTCACTTTTGCCTCAATTCGGTCACCCACTAATTTTCCACCCTGGTAGACTAGGTTCCCGTCCTCACCAAGATAGTAAACTCCTACAAGATCTCGGTTAACTTGATCGTTTACCTTTAATGATACGAACACTGGTTGCTTAAATTCAGCCAGCTTATGTTCTTTTCCGTCTTTTCCAATTACCTTCAGGCTAAATTCAAATACATCTCCTGCACTCTTAATTGATGCACCGTTTTTACTTGAAGCTTTTTTCAGTAACTCGGCTGTAACCTCTGTAGCTACTGTGCTCACAGAAAAGACGATTTGACTTCCAGCCAAGTCTGTTTTCGAGACTAAAGCTTGTAATTGACTTACAACGGCTGCTGGTATTTCTATTGTGACATCTTTCCCTTGAATAACAAGAGGACTGTTTCCGTCAAAGACTGTGGCATTCGCTGGTAAAGTGACTTGTTTCACTTCTGATCCAATATCAACCGTAATCTTCCCATCCTTCACTTGTGGGTTAGTTACTACCAGTTTAGATCTATCTGGAGTAACCGGTGTTGGCGCTGGCGGGACCGGATTTACTGGTTCCTCTGGTTCCCCTGGTTCTCCTGGTTCTCCTGGTTCTCCTGGTGAAGGTGCCTCAATTGCTGGAAGCGCTCCTACATGACCACCATCTGTCCCAGATGTATTTAATTTGCTCTCCAATGTCAGACGGAGGAAATCACCCCAAATGATATTGCCTTCATCGTCTCTTTCATAGGTGTTTGGTAATTGGATACTAACAAAATCAGCCACTTCAACAATAACCCCTTGGCTATTTGTCGTCTTTTCGCCATCAAAGAAGAAGTTGGTTTCATCTACATTGCCTGAGACAAAGTCTGGAACTGTTTCTTCAGTTTTACTTCTAAAGGATAGATTGTTCCTAAAAATCCCCTGCTCTTCAGCTGAAAAATACGGATTTAATCTGAAAATAAAATTAAATCTTCCATTATCGAACGCTGTATTGTTTTCGACTACGAGAGCTCCTGGATTAAAGTTATCAGTAAATCCGTCCATATGGTTCTCAAATGCAAGGTTATTTCTTACAATATGAGCGACAGGTAGGCCTTCTCCACCAACTTTAAATCCATTACGGTTTCCGTAGGCAATGTTGCCATCTAGTATGACTGGCATATTAGGACCCTCATTAATTCGATTGTACAAGTCCCAACCATCATCAATGTTGTTATAAGCAATGTTACCTCTAAAGATGTTTCCGACCCCTACACCTAATTTAGCTGCAAAGCCATCAGCATCAACTTCAGCTGCGTCCTTGTTATGGTGAGAAGTACTATTTAAAACTAAATTGTGCTTCGGCCATAAGTCTGGATTTGATCCATCACCAGTAATATGGAGTCCCGTATTTCCGTTATAGCTAAAGGTCATCATTTCAATAATATTATGATCTCCCTTTAATCTCATGCTAGTAGAAGAAGCTCGAGTTAATTCGATGCCATAAAGGTGCCAGTAATCAGCTTCAAGGCGGAGAATTTCACCAAGGCTTCCCCTTCCGTCAATTACTACTTTTTCACCATTGTATGGTACAATGCGCTTCATTTTCCCTTCTACACTACTATATTCTTTACCAATTCTAATTGTAGAGGATGGTTCATAAGTTCCCTCACGCATAAAGATAGTTTCGCCCGGTAAAACGAATTGAATTGCAGTTGCTAGATCCATAGGATCGTCAATCGTTCCTGTTCCAGAGTTAGTACCATCTGGAGAAACAAATAGTCCTGCTCCATTAGTAAAGATTTTTTTCGTTACTGTTAAATTTTTCGTTATTGGTGATTGAGACGGTGCACCAATAGGAACATACGTAACGGTAAACTCAGTTGTTTCATTTTCCAGTGTTTCTGGAAAAACCAAGACTTCGTTCGCTGTTACCACTAAATTACTAGCAACCTCTACTCCATCCTTTGCTATTGTCACACTTCCACCGTAATTAGCTAAAACTCTTAAGTCGTAATCTGCAGAACCAGATTGAGGTGCAGATACTATGTTCATCGCCACATTTGCTGGTGGTTGCTCAACTACTGGAGACGCTACTGTATTAGCTTCACTTAAAGTAATACTTGCATTTTCTACGCGGATTTTTGCGTTTCTAGCTGCATAGAAGCCAACGTACATATTATTCTCATCAATCACTTGAACTAAATCCGCTCCGTTTACTACTCTTTCAAAACTAACTAATTCACCTAAATGAGTCGTGTACGTTGTCGACAAAATAAACGATGTATCGGTTCTTTCTAGCTTCATTCTAATTGGTGTGTTAAGACTAACGTTTTGATTATGACTCGAATTAAACGTCGAGTTAGAGAATGAAGAACCAAAGTTGCCCCAAGGATAAAGGACACCTGTTCTAAAAATTGGTGCTACTCGTACTTGGGTTTTCCCGGAACCAGCACGAACCCCTACGCTAAACATATTTGATGCTGCAGGAACTTCTTCAAAGCCTAGTAACATTGGCTCTTGTCTAGCTCCGCCATTCACATCTCTAACCATAATTCCTGCACTATCTTGACCATGTGGATTAGCATCAGTTTCTGGACCGAATTGCTCAACGAAAATATCTGCTTCTAAAATAAAATTGTGTACATTTGGATCTAGAGCCGTATAGTAGAATGTTAAACCGTCATGGCCCGGCGCAATCTTTCCGCCGCGACTTTCTAAAACAATCGAACCTTCTATCGTGCCTGGCACTTGTGGTTGGGCATAGTTAGTACCTACCTTCTCAGGCAATACATTTGAATTGAAATTTAAATCAGTAGATTGACCAAAGGTAATTGAATTCCATTCTAATGATGGAGTATCTTCTTTTGGCTCAAGATACTCAATGGCAATACTATTAATTTTGATATTAGCAAAATTCTCTCCAGAATTTCCTTCCGTACGAAGGTGGATAAATGAAGCATTAGTTCCGACTTCAGACTCAATGACTAGTTTCGTAGGAACCTCTTTTGCAACAGCATCGTAAATTCTAGATGCTCCACCATGAATTGAATTTGCTTGCCCTGTTGTATTATTGTCTACATAAACTTGAAACTTTCTTTCTCCACTAGCTTCAGCAATATCCAATGTCAATCGGTAAGGTTTGCTTAAATCAAACACTCCACCTGGAGTAGTATCAGCGCTTGAGTCAGTAGTTGCAAGAGCTCCAACGGTAATCCTAGCCCCGCCTTGTAATGTGACCTGCTCGAATGAAACAACAATATTTGAGCCGCCACCCTTTATTAAGTACATTGGTTTTGTTTCATCATTAGGAAGTGGTTTATAGGCAGCAGTAAATAAATTATCTCTAGTTGCTCCTTCAAAGTTATCAAAAAATACAAGACTACTAGGATCTGTTGGATCAACTGGATCTGGATTATCTCCAGGATCTCCTGGTAATTTTGTATCATTTCCTGGTAAGACATACGTAAAGAAATTGCCCCAAACAATATTCCCTGCTGAATCTCTTTGATTTACGATACCTGGTAAAGCCCGTGGGTCTATTGGCAATACAGGCTCTTGAAAGATAAATTGCTCATCTGTTAATTCTACTCCTGAAGCATTCTTAGACACCGAACCATTAAACATGAAGTTCTCATCTGATGCTAGATTTGATGGATAACGATCTCTTGTTGAAAAATCTCGTTGATAAGAAATCGCTCCATTAATTTTAAAATCAGGAGTGATATGGTTATAGGTTGTAAAGTCTAGGTTACCACTGCTATTGTTAAAACCAATTACATTTTCAGCAATAAGACCAGGGTTACTATTACTCGTAATTCCGTACTTCCCGTTATTAAAGGTTAGGCTGTTACGAATAATATGTGGTACATGGACACCCTCTCCACCTAGTTTGAACCCGTTTTTGTCTCCGCCTCCACCAGTTCCATTGGTAAGTACCCCGTTATTAAACGCAATACTATCCTCAATGACAACGACACCGATTGGACCTGAACCAACTTTTGTATAAAGATCATAGCCATCGTCGACATTATTGTGAGCGACTACACCTCTTAGGATATTCCCCTCACCAACAGTTAGCTTAATTGCAAAGCCATCTGCATTGTTTTGAGCAGGGTCCATGTTGTCGAACGCAACACTATACTGAATTAAGTTATGTGACGGCCATTCATCCATCGTCACGAATGAATAATCAATTCTACTCATTTGGAAACCTGAGTCACCATTATCATAAAATCTACTATATTCCACAACATTGTGATTTCCAGCAAGATGATAACCTTTCGTGTTACCGGCTGAACGGGTGAAATCTAAACCTGATACATGCCAGTAGTTCCCTTCATGAAGCATTCCATCAGATAGGCGATCAAAGTCAAAGACTGGCCTTGATCCTTCTTCTGCTACTAAATACTTCATCGCTTCGGCTGTACCATCGTTATAACGTTTAATTCTAATTGGCGACGATCGTACATAACGACCATCTTGAACAATGATTTTTTGTCCAGGTCTTACAAAATCAATCGCTGTATCAACATCTAATGGATTGTCTTTTGTTCCTGTTCCTTCTTTTGATCCTGTCGGTGAAACGTAAATATCTCCACCTTCAACAAATGATTTATTCGTTACAGTAAAGTTTCTTACGACTGGAACGTAAGAGGTTAAATACTGCCTATCATCTGGGATAAACGTTAGGCTAAAGTTAGTATTACTATTTGGGCTAATCGTTGAAGGTAGCTCAACGATTTCCCCTGCTGTTACATTTACATCTTGAGAGATTGTGTTAAGTCCTTGTCTAACAGACAATACCCCATCAACATTTGCTCGTATTTTTAGATTGTAATTCGTTAATGGCGTTTTATCTAAAGAGAGAACTTCAACTCTAGGCTTTACTGGCTCTATAGGCGGATGCACCCTAGGAGCGTCTGTAGCTGCAGCAGTTACAGAAAACTTAATATTATGCACTTCAATTGTCGCTTCACGAGCCGTATAGAAACCGACATATAGCTTATCATCTTGAACGTTCAGAATTTCCGGCTCAAAAATGATTGCCTCATGTTCGTTATTTAATTTTCCTACGAATCCACTATTTGTTTTTGATAATGTTAAACGATAATCTTGAGCTGGATACGTATTCGTTGTTGATGGTCTTTCTTGCTTCAACATGATACTTTGGATATCTTGACTTCCTTCTCCATCAGAAGCAACAACACCTGTTCTAGCAAATAACTGAGTTCCATTTGGCCAAATGGTGCGCCCAGCAAATCCACCAATTGCTGCGATATTTGAAGAAAATACCGCTGAGTCATTTGGCTGTCCAATAGCGTCCCTTGCCATGATCCCAAACGATTCCTGACCGTCATGAGGAGTTTTCGCGTAATGAATGACTTTAATGTCTGCTGATAGCTCAAAGTTATCTTCTGCTGCGTCAATCACAGTGTAGTAATACGTAATTCCGTCATGATCTCCTGTAATTTTCCCAGCGTTTTGTCCGGTTGAAGCCTCAAGTTTAATGACTCGTTCTTCAAGTGCACCATCTTTAATAACTTCCCAGATATTTCTTGTAGTACCAATAGATTGACCGAATCTAATGAAATTCCATTGATAATCTAGTTTCTCTCGAACAGTTACTTTTAGTGTTGTACCAGAGATACCAGTTTCCTTTGGAACGATTTGAAGCTCATACGTTCCAACTTCAGTGTTATTAAAATTAGCTAACTCAATTTCATAAGCAGTTGGAGCTAGAATTTCCTTTTCTTGATTATCATAAACTAACGACACTTCTAAGCCGTCACTCTCGAATGTCTCACCAATAAAATACGTTGTTTTTGGATACTTAGTTACTTCAATGCTCTCTAGTTCTTTTTCTTTAACTGTTACATTGAAAGTGGTAGAGACTCCTTTATAAGAGATGGTTAGTTCTTTTTGCCCTGGTGACGTCGTATCTAAGGAAGACACTGTATAATCTCCTCGAAGTAACCTTACTTCAGAATTGTCACTATATTTGGCAAAGACAACGATCCCACTTATATCCAACTCGTCCCCTAGAAAATACACGAGTTTTTCTGGTAGTTGTGTAATCTCTAACTCTTCTAAGCTAGCATCTTTTACTTCAACATTAAACGAAGTAAACTTTTCAGGTACCTCTGAGGAAATTACCTTGACAGCAATATCGCCTGGCGTCGTAAACGTAAAAGCTCCAGCTTCATTCGTTGCTTCTATAATTTCAAACGTATATAAGCTATCATTTAACTCTTGAACTACTCCTGTACCATATTCAGCAACTACCGTAATTCCCTTAGGATCAAACGTATCACCTAGGTAATAGACCATTTTGGCTGGGTAGTACAAGATGTCTAGCTTTTCAATTGATAAAGCTGCAATACTAATGTCTACGCTAGCAGAAGCACCATTAAAGTGAATCGTTAGTGTATTCGTTCCAGGCTGGCTACTATCAAAGCCCGTAACGATATATTCATTTTGGGCTAGTACTTCAGTTCGCTGATTTCCTGCCGTATCAACCCAAACGGCTGTTACAACTAACCCTGATAAATCAAGAAAATCACCTACCAAATACTCCTTTTTCATAGCACTAGTATCTAAGAGTAACTCTTTTGCAACTCTAGCATCAGCCTTGATTTCAAAGTCACTAAAAGTAACTTCAGCATCTCTAGCGACATAAAATCCAACGTAAACGTTTTCATTAAAGAGCTGGTCTTGTGTAATAATCTCACTTTGTCCATTTGTGGTTACTACAAAAACATCTCCGGATTTCTTAATTCGTAAGTCATAAACCTCACCCGCAGACGGAACTCTAACATTGAACGGATTAAGCTTTACTTGTTCGCCAGTGCTTGGTTGCGTTCCAGCTACTCCATGTTTATAAAATCCTTTTACGTGATCTGTATCTAAGGCACCTACAGCAATATAGTTAGAGCTTTGTGTACTTGATCCAGGTACAAAGTCATCTCTAAGCATTACTCCAAACGATTTTTGGTTAGGTGTTGAAATACTACTATCACTATTAAAACTCTTTACTTGTGCTCTCGTACTAATTTCAAAGTTACCACTAGCTGGAAGCTCTTTATAGTAAAACGACAAACCCTCGTCGGCACTAGCCACCTTTCCACCTGATGCAAACATTGTTACTGAGCCATCTTCATGTATTGTCGGATCAGGGTTCCTACCATCACTTGTATTTGAACCAAACTTAGTAAACTCCCAATCCCCTAATTCAACAATTGGTTGGATTGATAAAGTTACATTACTAAAGGTAACAGTCGTGTTCCTAGCAACATACAACCCTACATAATTCAGGGCTTCACTATACTCTAGGATTTTGGTTTCGTCTCCAATTGAAATTGTGTAAACGCTACCAACTTTCTTTATGCTAAATTCATAGGTTTCGCCTTCTAAAGGAGGACGTGTTGTAGAAAATTCTAATCCCTCTTTCGTCTGGATCCCACCCTGTTTATAATAAGCTTTCATTTGTTGGTCTAGTGCCCCTACGGCAACATAGTTTCCAGTGAATTCTGCAAGTCTCTCATTATAAAGAACATTATTTCTAAGCATAATTCCAAAAGAAACCTGGTTATGAGCAGTCCATGCATCGACATGAGCGGTAGCTCGAAGCTCATAATTAGAGTTTGGGTCAATATCCTTAAAGTAATAAACTAATCCTTCAGTAGCTCCGGATATTTTCCCGCGATTATTGGATGCTCTTAACGTAACTTCCCCATTTTCATGTTCAGTTACTTCAAAGTTTTCGTAGTTAAGATCATTCGTACCAGTGTCCCCCATAACACTGCCTTGCCAATCACTTGTTATGTTTATCATTTCATGCGGTGACTCGTTTGCAGTTTCCGTTTCAGCAAAAGCAAACGTTGTTAAATTTAAACTAGAAAATAACAACAGAATTGACATTAACATTGGCATCAGCCGTTTACGTTTTCCCATTTCATTCCCTCCAGTTCTATGTAGTTATCAAACATAACTTTTTTTAAAACCTTCCACCTCTTTTCAATTTTTTTATGAAATGTTAAAAAGTTACACGCGCAATAACAACGTTGTTATTTTATAGCATGCAACAATAGGAATAATAAGGGTATCGGTTGGATAAGAGATTTAGTTTGATGAGAACTGCGGAGTTAGATATGTTGGTGTTAATTACCCTTAGTTAACAACGTTGTTAACTAAGGGTAATTGTATCTACTTTTAGATTTTCTGTCAACTAATTTTCTAAAAATTTAAAATACTAACCTTGTTAATTTGCGAGTTTCTTTTGCAACTGATGTTGAGTTTGTTCTTTCCTTCTCTCTCTTTCTTTCTTTAGAATAAATAAGAAAACTACGGCCAATTCTGCTGTCATACCTAACGAATGAGCAAGTGACCCCACCATTCCGTTCCAGTGAGGAACCAGACTTGAAGCTGTCATTAATACGACTAGTAACACTAGTACATGCATGCTCTGTGAATAAACCATCACCTGTGTTTGACTTCGTAAGAGCAGTAATCCGTTACAATAATCTAAGAGTGGGAAAACAATGGTCATGAGTAGAAAAAACCGTAAAGCTTGTAAACTAGCTTCAAGTAAGCGGCTATTTGCCCCCATCACATGTTCAATAAAGAAATGTCCAAGTGGTGTGAAATTGAACAAGGCTAGAATAACTACAGGGACAATCCCAATGGCAAATGTAAACTTTTTAACTTTTTCACTATTCTCATGATAAAAGGTTAAAACAATCTGATGTATATAGCTGAAGAAGCTTAGCATTAATTGAGTGATACTAAATGCAATTGCATAAGCTGCAATTGCTAACTCAATGTCTCCAGTTTTTCCTAGAAACACATTAATTAATGGCGCCACTAATACAATGATTAAAGAAGACATAATTAAAGGCTTATAGAACCGAAAGATCTGTGATTTGTTGGTAATATTATGTTCCGGTTGAGTACTCACCATTTTCTTAACTAGAAAACGCCCTTCAATGAAGCTTACAACACTCTCAATCATCATCCCAAACAAAAAAATATAAGCACCAGTTTTGGCAGTAATGTTCCCTGTGTGAATAAAGTACTGCGATAATAAGTACATACCTAGTAAACGAATAACCATTCCAATGGTAAGCCATTTTGTTTGTTTGTTCAGGATAATGACACCTTGGAATAAACAGCGAATGGCTGAAAATAAAATGACAATCACAAGTATTTGGTAGACTTCAACGATCTGCCCAACCATATTGGTTTCTACTCCAAATAGAGCAGAAAATATGAAACTTCCTAATGGCGTAAATGCAATAGTAACAGAGATTAGCATTAAGGCTGTGATGACGTAGACAGCAACATGTGCCATTAATCTAAACGATTTTTGATCCCTCACTAAGGCTGAACAGGTATGGCGTAATAATACTCCTAACCGTTCAGTGATACTAAATAAACTCATCGCAATCACATAGCTCGCTATAATTAACTCTGGGTTTTCTGCCCTAGTTAAGGTACTGTTAATGATGAGGTGAGATATCGTTACTAAGCTTGCCGAAAGTCCTAATGGTATAAAGAATTTTAATAACTTTTTGGTCGAGACAACTTCTTTATTTTCTACGGTGCTACTACTCTCTGCCATGGGATCAGCTTCCTTTTCGCTTGAAATAACAACGTTGTTATAGAATAATATAGTTTCTCTAACAATCTGTCAATGATTAGCAATTGAATGTTGACAACGTTTCCAATTAAACTTTATTATAGAATTATATAAATAACAACGTTGTTAATTAATAATCTATATATATTCCTTATTCTCATTTTTAACACACTAATCTGGAGGTGGATGGTTTGACTTATGAACTCGTTGAAAAGTTAAAGCAGCAATATATGGGAGGTTGTGACAAGTGGTATGCAACCAACTGGCATTACGTTGAAGGTTGTATCATGAAGGCATATTTAGATAGTTATCAACACACGGGTAATGAAGAGGAGTATCAATTTGTAAAAGATTTTATTGATCGCCTCGTGGACGATAACGGCCATGTCGAGCAAATTGACATTTCTTACTATAGCATTGATCAAATTCGTATGACGGCAATCCTCTTTACTTTATACAAAAAAGAACATAACCCAAAATATAAGGTTGTGTTAGATTTAATCTATAAGCAGTTAGAAACGTATCCTAGAACAACTACTGGAAACTTCTGGCATAAAACAAATTACCCAAATCAGATTTGGATGGACGGTCTTTATATGGGCCAACCATTCTATGTACAATATATCAAAGAGTTCGAGACTACAAAAGATTATTCTGACACGTTTAATCAATTTAGACGTACTCGGGAGCTTCTTTTTGATGAGAAAACGCAACTTTACTTCCATGCCTATGATGATAGCCGTGAAATGTTTTGGTGCAATCAGGAAACTGGTTTATCACCACATGTCTGGGCGAGGGCTGTGGGTTGGTATGCGATGGCTCTTGTAGATATATTGGAACTGCTCGAAGATGAAGATGTAGATACACGTGAATTAAAAGATTTATTACAAGAAACAATCGACGGAATGCTGCGCTATCAGCACAGTAGTGGCATGTGGTATCAAGTGGTAGAATTAAGCGGATATAAAGGCAATTACCTTGAGTCAAGCGGAACTGCTATGTTTGCTTACGCTATCTTAAAAGCTGTAAGACTTGGATATCTCTCTAATAATTATGCAAAATTCGGCAAGCTTGCTTTCGATGGCATCATCGAAAATTACCTCACTGAAGAAAATGGTGAAGTTCTATTAAGTGGGATTTGTAAAAGTGCAGGTTTAGGCAGACACCCAGAGTTAGGAATTATTCGTGACGGTAGTTATGATTACTATACAACAGGTGAGCCAATTGTTACAAACAACGGGCATGGTGTGGCCCCGTTCTTAATGGCCTACAATGAGATTAAGTTGCAAGAAAGTAAATCTGTTAAAAAACATGCCTCAGAAGTTTAGCAAACATGAAAAACTGCTTGGAAATCCAAGCAGTTTTTTTCTACTATTTTACTAATCCATTAATTGGCCACCATTAACCTCAATCATTTCTCCTAATAAAAAACTACTGAGTGGAGACGCCAAATATAGAACAGCATCTGCTACTTCTTCAGGTGTACCTTCTCGATTAAGCGGGATTGTTTTCTTTATATTTGCCCTAGCCTCATTGCTAGTGAACCGATCATGAAAAGCTGTTGTGATTGTTCCAGGAGCGACACCATTTACTAATATTCCGTAATCACAAAGCTCCTTCGCCAACCCTTTTGTAAATGCGCTAACAGCCGCTTTTGAGGCAGCATATACGACTGCGCCCATTCCTCCGCCATTTCTTGCAGCAATTGAGGAAATATTAATAATTCTTCCGTACTGCTTTTTCTTCATCGTTGGTATCACATGTTTTGAGCACAAAAACACTGATTTTTGATTGACGTTGGTCACTGACTCCCATAGCTGTTCTGACATCTCCTCAATTTTACAACGCTCAACAAGTGAACCGGCATTGTTAACAAGAATTGTAATGGGACCTAGATCCTTTTCGACTTTCTCCACTAGCTGAATCACTTCTTGCTCATTGGTTACATCACATTTGTAGGCAATAGCCTCTCCACCATTCGAAATTATTTCTGAAACTACTTGTTGTGCTTCCATTTGGCTATGATTAAAATTGACCGCTACTTTTACGCCAGCCTGAGCTAATCGTAAACAGATAGCTCGACCAATGCCAGTGCCTCCGCCAGTAACTAGCCCCACTTGACCATTTAAATGAATTTCAACCACTATTTAACCTCCTAGCTTTATAACAACGTTGTTATTTCTTTCTATAAATTTGAAGCTTCTAACAATCCTTCCTGCTTTTCTGCAGGCTCTTTTATGAATTTTCCAATCGATGCAGCTAATATTTGTTGAAATAAGATGACGACTATAATTGGTAAGGTTACTTGCGGTGGGAAGTATGTAATAGCTAAAGCAGCTCCCACACCGTTGTTTCTAATGCCACTATTGTAGGCTAAGCTTACGACAATCCCATGATCCCATTTGAAGGCTCTTGCGACTAAGATCCCTATGAGATAACCCGTAATCACAAGTGTTACCAGAATGACTAAGAGTAGAAGTAATTGTAAATTCACACTTGTAAAATAAGGAGCAATGACCGAGCTATTCAAGATAATAACTATTAATAAGCCCATTTTTGAAAAAGGTGCTAAGGTCGTTTTCATTCTTTGACTCTGTTTTTGATAATAGTGGCTAACGATCATCGCTAAAAGTGAAGGAATAACAATCATCCAAAATAAACCACTCATCAAGCCTATCGTATCTAGTGACACATTCGCACCAAGTAATACCTTTAAAGAAAGTGGTACCAAAAATGGCGATAGCATTGTGTTGATTAGAATTATTGCCAGTGTATTGGCTGTATTTCCATTATGAATTGACACCCACATTAAGCTGACAATGCCTGTGGGTATAATAAAGGCCAATACAAGACCTGTAATCATGTGCACATTATCAGTAAAAAACAGCTTCCCTACTCCAAATGCTAATAAAGGCATAATGACTTGTAAAATTAGCAAACAAGCTAGGATTGGGAATGGGTTTTTTAGTGAATTCCCTAAATCTTTTACCTTCAGTCCTAGGCTACTACTGAAGGTAATACATGCAAAGATCCATGGAACCAAAAATGAATAGGCTTCTAAAAAAGATAAAACCGTAATTCCTCCTAAGACACACAAAGGCGTTAGATAAGGGATTCTCTTTTCTAGAATTTCATTTAACTGGCGTATCATAGTTTACTCATTTCTACCGCTGCTAGGATAAAGGCCCCTAGGCCATGTAAATCATTCACACTTGTTTCTCTTCCTACATAATAATCGTAAACTCCACAAGAAGTTCCGATACAAATTCCTTCAAGCTGTAGACGTTCATGGTCATCGAACGTAACCATATGTTCAAGAATGCCGGCAAACGATTTCTCTGCAAAGGTTTGATAAGAACGATCAAGATACTTGTTATTGATTGCTTTTGCCATCGTATAAATAAATAGTGCTGAACCTGATGACTCTAACCAATTGTCCTCTAGGTGCCCTTTATCAACAATTTGGTACCATAAACCTGTTTTTTCGTCCTGGTACTTAAGTAAAGTATCAATGTACTGCTTCACTTCTGAGATTAGTTCCTCTCTCGCAGGATGAGATTTAGGAAGATAATCTAATATATCCACTAACGCCATCCCATACCAACCAATCGATCGACTCCAAACTTCTGGTGAACGACCAGTCGTCGGATTTGCCCAAGGCTGAACTCTTTTCTCATCCCATGCGTGATAGAATAACCCTGTCTCGGTATCTTTCGTGTTTTTTCTCATGAGCTTTTCTTGATATAATGTTGCCTCAATCAGCTCTTTTTCATCAAAGACTGTGCCGTAGATCACTGAGAACGGTCCTGCCATATACAACCCATCTAACCACATTTGGTATGGATATTTATCCTTATGCCAATAACCACCTTCAGAAGTTCTGTTAAGCGTTTTCAAAAGATTTCGAAGCTTAGTAGCCGCCACCTTATATTTGTCTTCTTTTGTTCGGTTATAAAGGGGAAATAATAATAAACCTGGTTGAATGGCATCTAATTCATCTCTTCTGAAATAAAAATTACCTTCATCGTCTACTAAATCATCTACATATTTTTTTAAATACGCAAAATATTCTTCATTCGCAGTTTGCTCCCAAACTCGGTACATTCCATAAAGAAACACACCCTGGTGATAATGCCAGCGATTTTCGGGTGGTAATTGTATCGGTTGGTACTTCTCCATCAATGAAACACAAGCTTTCTCAGCCCATTCTAATGGAGAATGTTTAACGGTAGTATGAGTCATGAATTCTATCCCTCCATTTACTTAGTTATATAGATACCTAGGATAACGGAGGAAGGATTAGTACGTCTACAATCTTTATTACAGTAAGTTGCAAATGTCCTAGTTTTATTGAAGAAAGAACTAAGATAATGAACGTAATATAAGCTAGTGATTATTGTTTTACGCTTTTCAAATCTTCATAATAATAAAAACTTTCTATAATTGGTTGAAACAATGTATAATCAAAGTAAATCCTTATAAATGAAAACGTTGTCAATCAATGGATTTTTAGGGGGGCACACATGTTACAAAAGGGTAAGACCAGATTTTTTTTCAAGTTATTGGCATTTATTCTCTTCTTAAGTACCTTACCAATCGTAATTGTCGGTATTTTCTCATACATAAAAACCTCAGATGCCATCTATCAGAAAATCATGCAAGAGAAGGTTCAAAGTATTTACCAAATAACGACCAACGTTGAACAAGTACTAAAAACTGTAGATCACTCTCTTACCTATTTTGTCAATTCTGCATTTTTAAAGGAAACGTTGAAAGAACCGATGGGCGCAGAACAATTTCAGAATTACCGCCAATTGAAACAAGAATTAAATTACTTGCAGACCTTCGATACCGGTATTGAAGATATTCTAATTGTAAGTCTCGAACAAAAATGGCTAGTCAACAATTTAGGACTTCGCCATTTAGATAATCTTGATATTGAGCATCAATTCTCAGATTATCTAAACTCTCCCTATAATACAAGTTGGGTCTTAGAAAGAAAAGAAACACCCGCTCATTTTCTTGAAGAAGGGGAAATGACAGAAACTACCACGTGTGGTTATAGCATCAGACTCGTGAAGCAATTACCTTTAATTACGAGTAAAAAAACGGGACTTTCGATAGCAAGCATTCCGTCTTGCTATCTAGTAAACAACCTAACTAGTAATAGTATCAATGAACGATTGATGATCCTTGATAATCAGTTTAAAGTATTGGCCCATAATGACCACACCTTAATTGGGACGAGCTATGCTAATCTCCCTGTAATAGAGCTACTAAATGAACCTGGCTTTCAACCGTCTGGTCAAATGACGGCAACTATTGACTCCATAGAGTACACACTCACCTACCGAAAATCTGATTACAATGGCTGGCTATACTTATCAGTTATACCTAATAAAGAGTTAAAAAGTGAAGCTACGGCGATTGGTTTGTTTACTTTGTATGTTTGTATAAGCGTCTTGGCGGGTTGCTTATTTTTCTCTTGGTTTGGCTCAAGAAGACTCTATAAACCTATTAGCCAATTATATAAAACAATGATGTCTAGTATAAAAACAACGACACTTCAAAAACAAACTCCAACTGATGAACTAGAAGCGATCGGCAATCGAATTCATTCTATGTTAGCTGAAAACAAAGAACTAGAATATAAAATTCAAGGCCAGGTCGACCAATTAAAGCATCTATTTATGGTACGATTACTTGATGGACATTTGGGCGAGGAAGAACTGTTAATGAAGTATTTATCCTATGACTTTAACGAAAAATGGAAGCAACTATGTGTCTTAACTTTACAGATCGATACACTTGATAATACGAAATACACATTAGGACAGAAAGACCTCCTGCTCTTTACTATTAATAACATCATTGAAGATCTTATTGCTGAAGACGAGCGGTTAACGCCTATCCTGCGAAAAGATGTTCAAGTAACGATTATTCTTAGTAATCATGAAACACTCGAAGAATTTGAAACTTATATAAACTCTCAAGCAACAATAATTCAAGCAAAAGTGAAAGAGGAGTTAGATTTGCCTGTTAGTATTGGAGTAAGTCAGCCTTATTCGAAACTCTCCCAGTCGAGAGATGCCTATTTAGAAGGCGTTGAGGCACTAAAACAACGTATTAAATACGGAATGAATTCTGTTCTTTATTATAAGGATATTGAAACAGGCGGTTCACTCCAAGCATTTTTCCCTGAGAATATTAAGAATGAATTATTTAATGCGATAAAGCTTGGAGATAAAGATAAGGTTGAGGAAGCTTTTCAATCGTTAATTTCAACTATTTTTTCGAAAGATTTAAATCCTAACCAATATCAAATTTCTTTAATGCGGTTACTAAATGATTTGATCTTACTAATGCAAACATTAGGAGTCGAACTTGAAAATCTAGACGATAAAAAATCATTATTCGACCAACTCTTTGAACTAGGCTCAATTGAAGAAATCGAAAAATGGTTTAAAGAAAGTATTATTGATCCTTTAGTGTCTTCTTTAGAAGAGCGAACTAACTCACAATACAAAAATATCTCGGACAAAATCATTCATATTATCCAACAAGAATATGACACAGACATTTCATTAGAAGCCATTGCAGAAAGACTACATTATAACCCTAACTATTTAAGTAGTATTTTCCGAAAAGAGACGAATATTTCCTTTAGTGAATATGTTACAATGTATCGTTTGAACATGGCGAAAAAGATGTTGCTCGAGTCAGATTTATCAATTAAGGAAATTGCTGAGATGTTTCGCTATAATAATTCTCAAAACTTCATTCGTTCTTTTAAGAAAAAAGAAGGCATTACACCAGGTAAGTACCGAGAATTACATGCATCGAAGAAGTTTGAGTAATCAAGTAGTTTTAAATACATCCAAATAAAAAGCTCTTTTTATACGAAAATGGGCTTTGATGCTAATTTTGACGCAAAAAAGCACCCTCCCTAAAATGGTTGATCCATTTTTTGAAAAAAGTATATATAGTATTCTTTTTTTGTTGGGTCCTTGTTTTTTACCTGCACTTTCAAAATTGTATATCGAAAGTAAGCACAATATTAACAATACAAATTTCCGCTAAGATGCTCCGCCGCGGCATCATTCTTTACAGGCGGAGATGCATGCCAGCTTGTGTCTCTTTCTGTTACTAAGTGATTTGTACTTAGTACCTGTTTATCATAGTTGACCGAATTACTTAGGATTAAAACGCTATACCCCTTTTTCATCTATTGCGGTGTCTGACAGGACATGGGGGTTTCGTAAACATTGTTGTTTTTTACTCTAAAATAATCGGAAAAATACTTTAGATGAAGATATCATCCAATAAATTAAGTTAGAAAAGAGCAATACTTACTAAATTAGTGGTGAATACTTTGTATTTTGTGTAAAAATCCGGCTTTTGGGATTTTTACGAAAGCAACAAACTTTGCGAAAACAGCCAAATTAAAAAGCTGCCAAAAGGCAGCTTTTTATTCATTCTGTAGCTTAGAAGATGCGGTAAACTCCTCAATAATCATATTCCCACCCTCTTCATACCATAGATTAATAGCACGTTGAAAATCCTCTTCATCGATCTGTCCCAAAATGTACCGAATTGTAGCATCTTCAATAACTTGGTAGAGCCTACTTCCCTCTAACACGAATGTATCAGAATTCAGTGCAATAGCAGGATTATGAATTAAATGTTTTTCATTATTATTAATGAGTTCTATAGCCTTCACTTGAACATCGTAGCTGAAGTAACGTTCATAGCTTCCACGTGTTTCCGCTTCACCAATTTCCAGTGCTAAATATGGTCGTACTTCGTCGTCATGCAAACCACTGTTGATAATTTTAGCCATACCGTCGACAACTTCATAGTGTTCCCCTTCAATTCCCCAAAGCAGCAGATTACTAACTTCAGGCTTCATTAACTGATCATAAAAGGCAAGAATGTTTTTTAGATCCGCTTCAGTTTTCACTGAGGATTTAGGAAATAACACGACATTCGAATAGCCTGGTATTGCCCAGACACCAAATTTGCCATGAGGTCCCATTACATAGTTATGAACATCAAAAACAACCTCTGGTTGATGAACGATAGCTTCTTTATATAAATTATTTACATCGGCCATAGACCCCACATAAATACCAGCAACGCCAGTCTTGAATAAAGCTTGCTGATCATTCTTACTAGTTACTGGGAAGTTTTCATTCATATAGCCGTTTTGGTAAAGCTCCCTTATAAAGCGTAACGTATCGATATATTGAGGGAACATAAACTCAGGCACAATTTTCCCATCCATCATTCCATAGTCATTAGGGACTCCGAACCAAGAAGAAATCGTCTTAAAAGCTCCATAAACCAGATCACTACGCTCAGCCACTCCGATGGTATCTCTTTTTCCAGAACGATTTGGGTCGTCTTCGGTAAATGCTCTTGCCATTTCAAAGAACTCTTCAGTAGTTGTTGGCGCAGATAATCCTAGACGATCTGCCCAATCCTTGCGATAAATAATTCCCTGGCGTGATAATGGTCTGCCTTGGTACAAAGAGTAAATTTTACCATCTACTTTTGTATTCGCTAAGATTTCTGGCTTTAACCTGCGTAAATTCTCATATTCGTGTAAGTATGGGCCAATCTCCCAAAATTGGTCGTCACGTATTGCATCCTTAAATTGATTAAACATTTGAAAATTCATAGGAACGACCATCGGCAAAGTCCCGGTTGCAAAGGCTGTGTTTAAACGGTCGATGTAATTGTCATCAGGAATAAAATGAATATTTAAGACAGTGTTGGTTGCTTCTTCAATCAAGCCTTTAATTCTATCGTTTGGCACCTCTGGAGTATGGAAATTTAACATAATCGATATTTCATATGGTAAATCACCTTCCAAATTTGTAGCGCTTTCATTTTTGTTACAGCCAACTAAGAAGACAACGAACAATATTAATGAAGAGAAAAGTATAGGTATCCTCTTATTTTGAATGATGTTCATACGATCAACCTCCAAATTTCCCTTACAATGTTATAACTACTATTATAACATTCTTACTAGTAAAAAAAATAAAATTTTCTGAAAAGGTAAGTTTCTAGATTATAACTACAGCTCTGCATGAGAGAACCTCACAACAAATAAATGACCTCCACCTACGGCAATAGGTGAAGGTTATTTATTATCTTAGATTGTTGTTCAATTGAGATAGTTTCGTTTCTATGTATTTTTTGGCCTCTATCATCGTTTCAGGTTTTACCGCATCCAAAATAATATCTACATGAGGCTTGTGTTCCCACAACTTCTGGAAAATTAGATCATAGTTCATCTTCCCTTTCCCTATTGGAACCCACTTATATTCACCATTTTCATCTATCAAGCAATCTTTTGCTTGGAATGCGACAATTCGATCACCAAGTAAATCAAACATTTCTTCAATTACTTGATTTTGTTCATGGAGATTGCTTTTTGTAATCAAGTTGCCTGGGTCTAATACCACACCTAAATTTGTCGAGGGAACTTCTTCTAATAGTTTTTTTAATTTCACCGCATTATCAATAAGGTGATCTTCAGCAGGCTCAATTCCAATGAAGATACCCCATTTTTCAGCTTCTGCTATGAGCTCTTGCACTGTACTCCTCATCGTTTCCCAATCTTCGTCTGTGAAAGTATCAAACGGTAGTTTCCCAGTTTCTGTCGCTACAACAGGTGCTCCAAAAAATCGCGCATAGCGGATAATTTCTTTAAATCTCTCAATGTTTTTGCGTCGCACATTCTCATCACGGTCAAATAAGTGAAGATAACTTCCTAGAACTGAAATCGAGACACCCCTCTTTACTAACTCTTCCCTTATCTTTTTTGCCAAACCTGGACTAAGCAAACCAGGCTCTGTGAAATCATAGTTATCAAAGGCCTTCCATAATGCTAGCTGTACATGAGAAAATTCATAAGAACCTACACTACTTGCCACTTCTTCAAAATTTCCTTTTCGACATAAATGAGCTAAGACACCAATTGACATGTTTATCCACTACCCTTTCTTATCGTAATTGTATTCTCGGCATTCCTTCTTCATCCGTTTGTTCTTGCTACAAGGACCTACTGTTTCAAGGAGTACTCACCTACACATCGTAAATAACTCCAAGTTTTCTAATTGCTGAGGAGTTATCATGTAGTCGATTCTCTTCTTTTTAAATACTAGTATATAATCTACGAAAATGTAATACTCTTCACCTCATACATCAGACTTCCATATAACATCTAACAAATTGATTATCTCTGATAATTAAGATTATAAACTTTTACGAAACTCCTATAACAACGTTGTAATTATTTATAAATTATTCTATTATTAAAGAAAATATAACGAAATTGCGTTAATAGATATAACGGAGGAGTATTTATGAGTATTACCATTAAAGATATCGCTAAACGTGCAGGAGTTAGCTATTCAACCGTATCAAAAGCATTAAGGGACAGTCCTCTAGTAAAAGCACCTACAAAAGAGAAAATCATTTCTATTGCTGAAGAATTAGGTTATGTCCCTAATATCGCTGCTAGAAGTCTAGTTCAGAAAAAGTCCTATACGATTGGTGTTGTCTGGCCCACGGTAGAACGCGTTGCCAATTCAGCTCTAGTGACAAAAATTAATGAGTTACTTGAACAACATTCATATACAACCTTACTATCTATTAACAAAGTTGATACGGCCATTTCCACCTTTAACCGCTTTCAGGTTGACGCAATCATTGTTTTTGCGGAGAGCGAAGAAGACTCTAAAGTGGTTAAAAAATATCAATCTACAGTACCGATCCTATACTATGGGATAAAAGTAGATAACATAGACTACCCTACCATTGATGTTAATAGGCGATTAGCGATCAAATTAGCTGTACAATATTTACGTATGTTAGGACATGAAAACATCGCTTATATTGGAGAAATTGATACTAGTGACCCATTGCAAAAAGAGAAGTACCTCGGTTATTTAGAGGGAATGGAAGCAAATAAACTTCCTGTTATAGAAGATTATACGGCTTCTACGAAAGGATTAGATGTATACGCCGGTTACTTAGCTGCTAAATCGACCTTTACGAATAAAAAAGAGATTTCTGCAGTAATCAGTGGGAGCTTTGATTTAACGCGAGGTGTCCTAAGGGCTGCCCAAGAATTAGAACTAGAAATTCCAACTAATCTTTCTGTTGTTAGTTATGATAATATTCCTCAGACAGATAGTCCTGATCTTCAATTTACAAAAGTAGGGGTACCGCTTGACCGGATTGCTGAACAAATTACACAGACACTTTTGGAGATTATAGAAGGAGAAACGATTGATCATTCAATTATCCTCAATCCAGAATTAAACATTGGAGCTTCATGTAGTAAGAAGTAATTGAAAGAGGAAGAAGAAACGCAATTATTTAGGAAAAGAAGGAAAAGCGAAGTCTGCTTTTTCTTATGACAAACGTAAGAGAGGTGCCCCGAGTAGTAACGGGACACCTTTTTCTGGGTCTGTAGGTAATTCCAGATTGTAGATTTTAGACTAGCTCTTTTTTTCTTTCTAGTCGTTCTTTATCACTTAGCCGTGGACAGCTAAAGCATTTTGTTGGTGTACCTTCCGTTTGGTAGTATAAGCAGCAGCTCGGTTTCATTCGTAACATTTTTCCTTCTTCCCTTGGGTTTTCTATCATCCGATAAACAATGTCCAAAGGATTTTTCTTTAATTGAAAGTTTACTGGATCAAGCTCTTTCGTTACGAATTGAAAATCGGCATGTACTTTTGCTTTTTGTACATCGGTAGTAGCCATCGATGTCATTAGGTCATTACTATGATATAAGCCAATCGAAAGTTGACCATAAAGGTCTTTTGGACGAATTCCGGTAGCTGATGAAAGAAGCTCAACTAAAGTTGATACGTTTTTTTTGTAAAGTTCCTCTAAGTATATTTTTCTCTCTACTTGGGTTTCTGTTAAGTCTATCAAACGAAAGGAAATTCCATAAGTATCGTACTCAGGAAGATGGTACATTTGTACTTCAATATTTTCTAAATGAGTATAAAAAAAAGTGTCGTGAAAAGAGACTACGTACTGCATGGCTGAAAGAAACCAGCCATACGCTGCGCAAAAATAAGATGCTGGCACTTGAGGATTTAATGCTTTTATTTTTGAGCCGTACGTCTGAATAAACTCATCTACTACCTCTTTTTCAGTAAGGGCTGATAGTTTAACAGAGTAAACCTTATTGGGGTGATCCTTTACACGAAAATAATAAAAGCTTTTTTCTAGAAAATGAAAGTCAATAGCACCCATTTAATGAACTCCTCTGGATTTATAGTTGGAATTACTCGCTCAATATTTTTAGTTTCTAGTTTATTTAATTGATAATGATTTTCATTTTTAATTATAGTCTGAATTTGGTAAATGTCAATGTAGTTTTCACAAAAAATTTGATTGTCCATTTGTTTAAGGGGTTCTATACTGAAGTTGGCATGCTTCAAAGGTTTGGCACCTAAGTTGCATTTGTCTAAAGTAATTGATTGGAGTGATACTATGGATAAGTTTGATACAACTTTTGAGGCGTGGATGGAGAAAAATGTGCTTGAAGAAACCAATCCACGAAGGCGGGAACTTTTAGAGAAAGGTTTGGGATATGGGACGGTCGAATTCCTGCGTAAAATTTGGTACCCTATGGTCGGCAATTTTGATCACTTGTATCCTGAATGGGAAATTCGTGATTTTAACAATCGATACCGATACCTAGATCTAGCTTATATGCCTGTTGGTGTAAAAGGCTGTATTGAAATTCAAGGCTATGGTCCCCACGCAAGAGACCTTAACGTTAGCCGTTTTAAAGATCTTTGCTGGAGACATTCTCTTTTGGCACTTGAGGGGTGGACAATCCTACCGATTGCATATCTCACTATAAAAGAAGAGCCAAAACAATGCCAACAGCTTATACTCGCTTTCGTAGGAAAATTCCTCGTCACTGAAACTCCAACTAAACTAACTTGGCTTGAAGCTGAAGTTGTCCGTTACACTCGTCGTTCATTACTCCCAGTATCTCCCCAAGAGCTCACTGACCATTTACGAATTAGTGATCGCCACTTAAGACGTATTCTCCATAACCTCGTAGACTTACAAATTCTAACTATCGCAAGTGGGAACCTTCGAGCCCGTACCTATAAACTAAAACTCTAGTGATTTTGATTTTTCCGGACACACGTTCCGCTATTTTCTCATTTTCGGCCATTTTGAGATTTTCAAGGACATACGTTCCGTTATTCTGGGTAAAATAGCTGTTTTACCTTACTTTTTCAACAAATAAGCGCCGTGGTGGCCGCGAAATTTTCAAAAAGGCGATTTCGGGCGAAATAACGGAACGTATGTCCGCAACACTAGCAACAAACCCTCTCCGCTCCTTTTCAAAGAAAAAAGAGAACAGCTACCTGTCCTCTACTGCTAATTTCGGTTTCAAGGCTACGTCGCCTTTTTCTTCATTTGGTTCTTCGGCCTGTTTCGCACGTTTGATGAATAAAGCCAGAGCCAGAGCAACCGCTGAAATGAATACTGTTACGAAAAATGCATCGTTAATTCCTTCTAACATTGCCATCATCATGATTTGCTGGTTAAGTTCCGCTAAAGCTTCAGGTGTTGAGGCGTTTGGAAGCATCGTCGTACTGAAATTGGTCGCATGCGTTTGCGTCCGGTTAGACATCACCGTAATCAATAGTGCTGTACCAATCGCCCCTGCCATTTGTTGCATTGTATTATTCATCGCCGTACCATGCGGATAGAAGCTTCTTGGTAGTTGATTTAACCCATTTGTAGAAACTGGCATCATCACCATCGACATTCCGAACATCCTAATTGAGTATAGGACGATTAAGTGCAGATAAGTCGTTTCAAATGTTAATTGGCTAAAATAGTAGCTAGTAATCGTAATAATTGATAAACCTACAACTGCTAAAACTCGGCCACCAAATCGATCGAATAGTCTACCTGTAATTGGTGACATGATCGCCATAATTAATGCTCCAGGAAGCATTAATAACCCAGCATCAATTGGTGATATCCCACGAAGAGTTTGAACATAAATCGGTGTAAGAATCATTCCGGAAAACAAGGCCATGGCAACTACCATCGAGATCGTAATTGACAATGCATACATGGGATACTTGAATACACCAAAGTTCAACATTGGTTTCACTTGTTTTTTCTGCCTTAAGATAAAGGTAACCAAGGAGATAGTTCCGATAATAATGGTTCCATAAACTAGCGGACTATCCCACCCTCTATTTCCAGCTGAACTGAAGCCATATAATAAACCACCGAAGCCTACACTTGATAGAAGTAGCGAGAAGATGTCTAAGCGAATATCCGATTTTTCCTTTTTATCCTTAAGTAATAACAATCCGCCGACAAAAACTCCAAGTGCAATTGGTGTTAGAAAATGGAATAACATCCTCCAATCATAATGCTCGACAATCCAACCAGATAATGTCGGCCCAATAGCCGGAGCCCCCATCATAATTAGACCGAAAAATCCCATTGCGGTTCCCCTTTTTTCCACAGGGAAACTAACCAACATCACATTCATTAATAATGGCATCAAGATAGCTGAACCAGATGCCTGTGTCATTCTTCCTAACAATAATAGCGGGAAAATGTGCGCAACACCTGCTAATATAGTACCCAATGAAAACAAGCCCATGGCTACAAGAAATAGTCTGCGGACCGAATACTTTTGAATCAGGAAGGCAGTTGCCGGTATTAATATCCCATTTACGAGCATATATCCAGTTGTCAACCACTGTACCGTTGCTGCATCGACAATCAAATCTTCCATAATTGCCGGTAGAGCGATATTTAATAATGTATTATTTAAAAAAGCGATGAATGCGCCAACCATTAGTACGGCAAGAATACCATACGGTGGACGAGTATCATTAATTGATTGATTCATTTTTTTCCCCCTTACCTCCCCACAACTATACACACGGTTCATTTTTTATACTATAATTATAATATTCCATATCATATATGAATGTCGTGTTTTTTGCAATGAAAAAAAACTGATAAATAACGACGAAACGAGTAGAGGTGATGAAATGAACGAAAGAAAGCAACTTGTTATTAAAAAAGCCCATCAATTGTTTGTTGAGAAGGGATTTCAGGCAACTTCTATTCAAGACATATTGGATTATAGTGAAATTTCAAAAGGAACCTTTTATAATTACTTTTCCTCAAAAAATGAATTATTGATTGCGATTATTAAAGATATTTTTAAACAGCTAGAAAAGGAACGAAATGATCTTTTGCTTGGACAAGATCCAGCTAATATTGAAATCTTTATTCAACAAATAAACTTGCAACTCAAGACAAATCGAGAAAATAATTTACTTCCTCTCTTTGAAGAAGTACTTTTCTCCAAGGATGTTGAATTAAAACAATTCCTTAAAGAGGGGCAAATTCGCTTAATTCAATGGGTATACAACCGTTTTATTGAGATTTTCGGCGAAAATAAACAAGACTACCTACTAGATTGTGCTATTATGTTTATGGCAATACTGCAATCGAATCTCAAGTACTCTAGAATGGCCTATGACCAAACAGCTAATACAGACGAAATTGTCCGTTATAGTGTTAATCGAATGATGAATATGGTAAAAGAGGTTTCTAGAGAGAAGGAGCAACTAATCGGACCGGAAATGTTGGAAAAGTGGCTACCTGGTAGTAGTGTTCACAGCTATAAACAAAAACTCTACACTGTTATTATGAACATAAGGAAGGCTCTCAAAAACGAGGCAGAAAAAGAGTATGAAAAATATACTGAGCTTCTAGATTTTATTCAAGATGAACTCCATACAAACAATCCTAGAAAATTTCTTGTAGAGAGTGCTATTCAGTCTTTGAAAACGACAAAAACAGCTTATCAAGAAGTCAAATTGTTAGAAGAACTTTTGCGAGTTAGTAAGTAGGCCCTGTAATAAGAAACGTGCAAGGCTCCTGTAGGACAATTCTCTTACATTGAAATAGTACCACCAAATGGAACAACAAAAGCTTTGGAGTTTATATCCCAAAGCTTTTGTCACGGTAATTAAACTGTAAAAAAGTTATTAGCAATTACCTGCTTATACCACCAGTAGCTATCTTTCTTTGTTCGTTCTAACGTCCGATAGTTAACATGAACAATACCAAATCTCATGCTATATCCTTCTGCCCACTCAAAATTATCTAGTAATGACCAAGTTAAGTATCCTTTAATAGTAACTCCCGATTGCATTGCACGATCTAAAGAAACTAAGTGCTGCTGGAGATAATTAATTCTTCCTTGATCCCTAACGCGCCCATCTACAGGTTCATCGTTATAACAAGACCCATTTTCAGTAATGTATATCGGTATTTGTCCATATTGCTCTGAAATATAGCACAATACTTTATAGAAACCTTCAGGGTAAATATTCCAGCCTATATCTGTCTTTTGATAGCCAACGTCTACTCTCTCATGGTCAAATAACCCTTCATTTTTGGCATAGCGTCCTACGCTTCCAGTGTAATAGTTAATGCCAAGGAAATCGATTGGCTGCTGAATAACCTCCATATCGCCTTCCTCAATGTGTAAAGAGGCACCCTTGTTCTCAAACCACTCAACCATAAATTGTGGATATGTTCCCTTAAACACAGGATCAAAAAACCACTCAATAAACCATGCTCCTGCCCGTTTGCAAGCATCAATATCCTCTTGTTTATTTGAAAATGGTTCATTCCATTCAACGTTTGGAGCATAGCCAATTTGACCTTCAAATCCTAGTTCACGGAACTTTAGAACCGCTTTTCCATGAGCCACCAAAAGATGGTGGGCTACATTAACCGCTAATTGAAGATCTTTATACCCTGGGGCATGAACACCTAAGTAGTTGGATAAATAAGATATACACCAAGGTTCATTTAAAGTAATCCAAAACTTTATTTTCCCAGCAAACTCTTTAAACATTAATTCAGCATAATCGACAAATGCATCAATTGTCTCACGATTATCCCAGCCACCTTGATCTTGTAAAGCTTGAGGTAAATCCCAATGGTAAAGAGTGCACATAGGCTCAATACCACTAGCAATTAACTTATCAACTAGACGATGATAGTAATCCAATCCCTCTCTACTCACTTTTCCTTTTCCACTAGGGAAAATTCTTGGCCAAGAAACGGAAAATCGATAGACACTGACTCCAAGTTCCTTCATGATTTCTATATCTTCCTCGTAACGATAGTAGCTATCGCAAGCAATATCACCATTGTCACCATTGAAAACTTTACCCGGAGTCTTTGAAAAAGTATCCCAAATGGACTCGCCTCTTCCACCTTCTTTTACAGCACCTTCAATTTGGTATGCTGCAGTCGCAACACCCCAAACCATATCCTTAGGAAATTGAATAATCGCCAACTGAAAGACCACCTTTTTTTGTAATAAAGTATTAATATTCTCTCTATCGCATGTAATATCCTACCTAATACGATAAGGCTTAGCAAATCTTCTTTATTCTGTCACAGGTTTACATCAACAATCCTTCAATCGCACATCTATTTCCTAATCTAAAAGAAGGGGAGTACTCCTTGTTCTATCGAGACTCAACAAGACCTGTGACGCTTGATAGCGCTAGCTTATCTGCAATTATCGTAACTCTAGGATGCTTCTTTAGTGCAGATGCTGGAAAATCAATGCTTAGATCCTCTGTAAGCAGCCGTTTGATTGCAAATGCTTTATTTTCTCCTGAAACTAATAACAAAATTTCTTTACTCTTTAAGATTGTTTGAATGCCCATGGTGATTGCATGTGTTGGTACATCAGCTATATTCGAAAAATACCGGGCATTTGCTTCTCTAGTAGATTGGGCTAGCTTAACCACATGAGTTAAGGTGTCAAACGATGTTCCTGGTTCATTAAAGCCAATATGACCATTTTCACCAATACCTAGGATTTGCAAATCAATGCCACCCTTTTCTTCAATTAAATTTTCATAGTTTAGGCATTCTTTTGTAATATCTGTTGTTACACCGTTAGGAAGATGAATGTTTTCTTTTTCAATGTCAATGTACTGAAACAACTTTTGTTCCATGTATTGATGATAACTATTTGGATGTTCTTTTGAAAGCCCAATATATTCGTCTAGATTAAAAGAAATAATAGATTTATAGGACGTTCCGTTTTTCTGAAAGTCTTCTATTAATAATTCATACGTTTTTTGAGGAGTTCCACCTGTAGCAAATCCGAGCTTTAATACAGGGGTTTTTTCGATTTTGTTTTTGATAAACTGAAAAGCCCGCTGGCTCATATCTTGATAGTCATCTGCTTGAATTATGATCAATCTAGTTCCCCCTTTTTCCAGACTAGCTTGCCCCGACAAAATGTCATACGTACATAATTGTTCTCGTCAAGAATTTGAATGTCAGCGTCTTTACCTACTTTTAAACTTCCTTTTCGGTGGTAGACACCTAAGCTTTTGGCAGGATTTTCTGCTGTCATTTGGATAATTTCTTTGATACTACAACCCGTATACTCGATCATATTTCGTACTCCAACATCCATCTTTAGAATGCTTCCTGCAAGTGTCCCATCTTCTAGAACAGCTTTGCCATTCTTAACTGTTACCTCTTGTCCACCAAGGTCATAAATTCCATCAGCTAGTCCTTTCGCCCGTATAGAATCAGTAATTAATATGATTTTTGCGGCCGTTTTGGCACGAAAAGTGGCCTTTACAATTGTTGGATGAATATGAATACCATCAACAATCAGCTCGACAAAAAGTTCATTGTTCGCTAAAGCTGTCCCGACAACCCCCGGTTCGCGATGGTGTAAGCCGCGCATGCCATTGTATAAGTGCGTAATATTAGTTGCACCTGCTTTGATTGCCAGCTCCATATCCGAATGATAAGCATCTGAGTGACCAATCGATGCAATCACATTACTTTTATTTAAATAACGGACCAGCTCAAGACCATTTTCTTCCTCAGGAGCTAATGTTACGACCTTAATTGCTCCATCAGCAAGCCGTTGCCATTTTTGAAATAACGTTACATCTGGCTTCTTAATATGCTCTCTTGGTTGAGCACCTGCTCGCTTTTTTGAAATAAACGGTCCCTCTAAATGGATGCCTAAAATTTCTGCTCCCTCAGCTTGCGAATTCATATAATAAGCTGTATTTTTAATAGCTCTCTCAATGGCAGCAACATCTTGAGTAATAGTTGTTGCTAAAAAACTCGTTGTCCCCTCTTTCGGTAAAGAAGTAGCCATATTTTTCAATGCTTGATTGGTTCCATCCATCATATCGGATCCATTTACTCCATGAATATGCACATCAATCATACCAGGAAGTGCTAACATACCAGGTTCGATCTCTATTTCTTTGTAGTCAGGATTGTGTAAAAATGAATTCATACCATCGATCTCTTCAATTTTCCCGGCATTTATTCTGATAAACCCATTAGGGATCAGTTCATTTTCTGCATAAACCGTAATGTTGGTTAGTACTATTTTTTCTAACATAACTTCCCTCCTTCAACTAGCTTATACATACCCTCTATTTTCGGCATTATATTTTAAATTTATTATATTATTTTTAAAATAAAATTACACTACTTTTCAAAAAAAATTGCATTGGAAAACACCTTTATTGTTTTAAATTACCAGAATTAGTTTTACAAATCGACAAAACCTATCTTTCGGAGGTGTATAAAAAGTGAAAGAAAAAGCTAGGAAAAATCAGCCAACATTAGCTCCGGGGATTGATGACGAAGAAGAACAAATCAGGGAAGCTACAAAGTCAGAAATTCGACACGGCGATTATACGAAGGTGATCACGTATACTACAGATGACTATCCAAATGAACCTTAAAGTTAATCCTTAAAACAAAAGGTGACTTACTGTTTGGGAAAAACAGCTGAGTCACCTTTTGTTTGTCTATTCATGGTTTAAGAACTACTTTTATACAATTATCTGTTTTCGTATCGAAGACCTCATATCCATATTTTGCATCTGTTAACGGCAGCTTATGAGTAATAATATCACTCATATCCACCTTGCCATTCGCAACCAAATCATGCAAATGTGGCATATAGTGGATGACCGGTGCTTGTCCTGTCCGGATATTGACGTTTCTTTGAAAAATATCACCGAATGGAAATGCGTTGTATCTGGCAGAATAGACTCCTGTAACTTGGATTGTACCGCCTTTTCGAACTGCTTGACTAGCCATTACTAGCGCACTCATCGAGCCACCTTGTAACTTCAACCCTGTCGCTAAAAATTCCAGGTCAGTCATTTTTCCATCCATCCCAACACAATCGATAACAACATCGGCTCCACCCTTCGTGAGTTCAAGCAAATGAGCACCGACATTTTCATAATCCTCAAAGTTTATTGCTTCAACTTTATTGGTTTTGACTGCATGTTCCAAACGATAGCCTACATAATCTACGGCAATTACTCTTTTTGCACCTTTTAACCATGCAAATTTTTGTGCTAGTAACCCGACCGGTCCACAGCCTAGAATAATGACCGTATCTCCTTCTTTCATGCCAGAGTTATCAACACTCCAATACGCAGTTACCCCAGCATCTGCCATCAAGATTAAATTGTCATCATCTACTTCACTGGACTCTGGAATTTTAAAAGGAGTAAAATTTCCGTATGGTACACGCATATACTCAGCTTGACCACCAGGGTATCCTCCAGTTGTCCCGGAATATCCAAAGTAAGCGCCCATTTCCCCGTTATCATTGGCATTATCACATTGACTCTCTAATTCATGCTGACAAAACCAGCACTCGCCACAGCTAACATTGAAAGGAATGACAACCCGATCTCCTTTTTTCACTTTTGTCACATCTGGACCGACTTCTTCAACAATCCCCATTGGTTCATGACCTATAATATAATTTTCTTGCGTATTTGGTATCATCCCGTGTATTAAATGTAAGTCTGATCCACAAATAGCTGTACTCGTTAGTTTTATGATAATGTCGTCTGATTTTTGAATGTTTGGAGCTTCTACATCTTTTACAACAACATTTTTAACTCCTTGATATGTAACAGCTTTCATTGTACCACTTCTCCATCCTATACAGTTTTACTTGGGTGGGGTTGGAAATAACCCTTTACGATTATTATTTTCCGGGAAGAGACTTAAACCGGCGATATCCACAGCCGTCTGTGCTGCTTGCAAATCTAACAATTGTTGCTCTGTTACATCATAAGGATGAAACCATTTTTTCTGGATCATCAGCTCCGTTACTTCCCCATGAAAATTAATCGCAGCTTCCATTTGATTACGCAAGGTCGTCCTCACTTCCGGACTCGCCGTTTCTGTTAGCGCTACACCATAATTTCTAACTAATTCCTTAACTGTTATCAATAGATCGACTGCAATCGCCGAATCAATCTTTTCTGGCATTCCAACAGAATTTATTGGGTCTAAGTAATCATTCATGCATGTTCACCTATTTTCTCTGTCTTTGTGTAAGGATAAAGACGCTGTAACTCTTTAATATCTAGAATGGACATTTGGACATTTTTTTCGAGTAAGGTCCGTAAATCCTGATCAAATATGACGCCTTGGATTAATTTTGATTTTAACAAGGCAACAGTTTTTAAGTTTAATATCTCATGCAAATCCAACGTTTCATGGAAGGCTAATCCTTCTGTCTCCATAACAAAACCTCCTTCGCGTATTTAATCCACGTTAGTGTGTCACTCCTTAATAGTGCCTATTCTCCTAATGTCTTGAATAATAAAGGCTGAAATACAAATCATACTCATATTAAGAAAAGCTAAGGTATTAGGAGTGAGATGTATGGTAGACAAGCTAGCTCTTCATGAAAGATTAGAACTACATGAAATTCTAACGTTTAAAACACTTTGTGTTACGAAGGCAACCACTATGGGGTCTTTGGTAGGCTGTGAAGAACTTAAGCAAATTCTTTCCACAGATGTTACTGCAGGCAGACAACATATAAATCAGTTAACAGAGCTTCTAGAAAGTGGAGGGCACTAGTCATGACAAATCTATTGCAAAACATAGCAGGTATGGCCGGAATGACAGATCAAGTGATAGCGACTGACTTTCTCATTACTTCAAAATCAGCCGTGCGGAACCTTTCTTTTGCACTAACAGAATCGGTTACACCTGATGCGCGAGATGTTCTTCGCCAACAGTTAGCTTACGCGATTGACACCCATGAAAAGATTAGTAAATATATGATGAAAAAAGGCTATTACCATCCAAGTAATGTAGATGAACAATTAAAAATTGATTTAAAAACAGCTAAAACTGCGTTAAAACTCAGCGATTAACTTTTGGGAGGCCCGATCGGATCTCCTTTTTTTACTGTAATCAAAAAGTCATACATATGTTTTAGCCATACTGGGACTTTGGAACACTATTACTAGAAATCAACAGATGCCCAACACAAATCACCCAAGTGTTCATACTATACTAAGGTAAAAACCCATATCTGGGGGCTGAATAGTCATTTTACGTAAACTTAAATGACGGAGGCGGTAGTTAACAGATGGATTATATTAACTCTTTAAAAGGACGTACGTGTTGGGTTTACCAAGGGGGTAATGATACAAGTTTTGGCAGGATTGTTGATACAACTGAAGACTACATGGTCATGCATACCGAGGACGATGAAATAATTTACTTTACTATTGACCAAGTGAAAACGATTTGTGAAGATTCTACCCTTCGCTTTGTCTCACTTAGTTGCTTTGAGAACAATCCTGAATATGTACGTGCAACGAATTTACAAGAACTCCTCGATAAACTCAAATACCGAAGTGTTAAAATAAATAGTGGCCAAGAAGTAAGAACCGGCATGTTGGCTGAAGTGAAAGATGATTATATTAGTATGTTTACAGAGGAAGATGGAGTCATTTTCTATACAAGTCACTATATCCACAGTATAAGTGAACCGAATAGGAGTACGAATGAAATATCATATCAGGAAGCAGAATTCCAATCGTTTCAACCAATTAATGATGAAATCATCGCGGCCAATTTTAACAAACTATTAACTAATTTAAAGTATAGTTGGGTTATGATTAATAGAAATCGGCATGACCGCATTGACGGTTTATTAGTAGAAGTTCATGAGGAATACCTAACATTAATACAAAAACAAATGATTATACGTGTTCCAATTGTACAAATTAGAAATATTAGTTATCCTGGTGTCAGCGTCTTGAATAAAGAAGAGGCAGACACGATTCATGATCTCTTAGTTATTGAGGAAGAGAATAACGGAAGCGAAAACCTTAGTAGTTTATCAGTAAATGAAGTCGACCCTACAAACGATGACTGCCCTACGGAGGCTGTCATAAATATCGCAGAAGTTGCCACCGAGGAGTCTACTAAAAAAAAACAGATGCAGTAAACAAAAAGAAAAAGCTGTATTTTATATCCATGTACTCTCAAAGTAAAAACGAACACTATACAAAACGTTTGATCTAAACTCTCATGAACAATAGCACCTCACATTTATTGTCGAGGTGCTATTTATGATTAATGTTTATAAATCATCAAAGCCGTTGTCAACAGAGACTTTCGTATATTGACGCGACTTCTGTTCAAAGAAGTCACTTTTACTACTATTAACATCTTCATATGCTTTGATCCATTTCATTGGATTAGTTCGATGTCCATCAAATGGTCGTTCTACCCCTAATTCATTGACTCGTTTATTGGCAATGAATTTAATATAGGCCTCTAAATCATCAATTTGAATGCCAGGGATTTTTTCGCCGATGATGTGTCTCCCCCACTTAATTTCAAGCTCGGCCGCTCGCCTAAAGGTTTCTTGAACGAATTGGTTATTTGCTTCGGTATTTAACTCTGGAAACTCTTTTCGTAATTCTTTAAAGATGTTTGAAAAAAGGTAAACATGAAGCTGTTCGTCCCGGTTAATGTAATTGATCATCGTCGAAGTTGAGACCATTTTTTGATTTCTAGCAAGGTTATAGAAAAAGCTAAAACCAGAATAGAAATTTAAGCCCTCTAGGATTACGTCATAAACGATGGATTCAAGTAATGTTTGTGGAGTTGGATTGTTAACAAAATTCTCATATCCTTCTGCAATAAAATCATTTCTTTCGCGAAGAATAGGATCATGCTTCCAATATTCAAAGATTTCATCCTGTTTTTGCTTATGCACAACGCTAGACAAGACATACGAATAACTTTGATTGTGAACAACTTCTTGAAAAGCTAGCACCGTCATTAATGCTGACAAACTAGAGTCTGTTAAGTATCTCGCTACATGCATAGAATAGTCTGTTTGAATACTATCCAAAAAAGCTAATAACCCAATAATTTTATTAAATGCTTCTTTTTCCACTGAATTTAACTTTTCATATTGTTTGATATCTGTGGACATATTGATTTCAAATGGGGTCCAAAAGTTGGCCAACATATTCTTATAAAGGGGATATGCCCAAGGCAGACGAACATCATCCCAATTTAAAACGTTTGAGCTTTGCCCATTAATTATACCTGTAGAGGCATTTGGTGCTGTGACATCATATAATTTTCTTGATTGCAATATGGTCATTAGATCCTCTCCTCCTAACTAGAACAACTTTCACAATCATCTAACTCAGTAGCTGTTGAGCGAACATAATAGGTCGTTTTTAAGCCTTGCTTCCAAGCCTCTAAGTGAAGGTCTAACAAGTCCTTCGCACGAATCGTATTTTTTACGTATATATTAAATGAAATTGCCTGATCAATATGCTTTTGTCTTGCCGCATTCTGTTTAATGCTCCAGTGTTGGTCAATGTTGTGAGCTGATTTATAGTACCAGGTTGTCATTGCATTTAAGTCAGGTGCTGTGACAGGTATTTTATAATTTTTCTTTTCTTCAGAATACTCCTTTTTGAAAATAGGATCGATCGAGGCTGTTGAACCCGCAATGATTGAGGTTGTTGAATTCGGTGCCACCGCCAACAAGTATCCATTGCGAAGACCATACTCCTTAACGTCCGTCTTGAGCTGCAGCCACTCCTCTGAATGGTAGTTTCTCGCCAAGAAATATTGACCATTTTCCCAGTCGGAACCTTTAAACATCGGATAAGCTCCCTTTTCTTTAGCCAATTCTACACTCGCTTTTATTGTGAGATAATTAATTTTTTCATATAAAGAATTGGCAAATTGGACAGCCTCCTCATCCTCCCACTTGATTTGTTTAATCGCCAAAAGATGATGCCAGCCAAATGTACCTAATCCAATGGCTCGGTATTTTTGATTGGTGAGCTGCGCTTGTGGAACATCAATCCGGTTTATCTCAATGACATTATCGAGCATTCGAATTTGAATGGGTATTAAGCGTTCGAGAACATCATCAGTAACTGCTTTTGCCAGTGAAATCGAACTCAAGTTACAAACCACATAATCGCCTGGCTGTTTTGTAATGACAATGTTTCCGTCTTTGGTTATTTCTTCTGTAACTGTTGTCGGGCTCATGTTTTGCATAATCTCAGTGCAAAGGTTTGAGCCATAGATCATCCCTACATGCTTATTAGGGTTTAAGCGGTTAACTGTATCTCTATAAAACATATAGGGTGTACCTGTTTCTAATTGCGAGACCATCAAACGCTTCATGATTTCAATAGCAGGAATAACTTCTCTTGAAAGAGTTTCAGTTGCAATACACTCCTCATACTTGGTTCGAAAGGTTCCCTTACCTTGTTGCTCATCGAAATAATCCTCTAATGAGAAACCCAACACCTGACGGACTTCATGTGGATCAAACAGATACCAGTTCTCTCGCTGCTCAACCTTTTCCATAAAAATGTCGGGAATGCACACGCCAGTAAATAAGTCATGTGTTCGAAAGCGTTCATCACCGTTATTAAGTTTAGCATCTAAAAATGAGAGAATATCTTTATGCCAGATATCTAGGTAAACAGCAATCGCACCTTGACGTTGGCCCAATTGATCAACACTTACTGCTGTATTATTCAACTGCTTCATCCAAGGCAGTACTCCTGAAGAATTTCCTTTGAACCCCTTTATGGAAGATCCTTTTGCCCGTATTTTTCCTAAGTATAAGCCAAGTCCACCACCATTTTTACTTACTGTTGCCGCATCTGTATTACTGTCAAATATTCCTCGTAAACTATCATCAACTGTATCTATGAAACAACTAGACAACTGCCCATAACTTTTCCCAGCGTTGGCTAGCGTCGGCGTTGCAACGGTCATATATAGGTTGGATAAAGCCCAATATGCCTCTTTCACATACTGTAATCTAAATGATTTTGGTTCCTTACTCATTAGTGTCATAGCAATAATTAAGAACCGTTCCTGTGGTAATTCATATAAAAGACCGTCATGTGTTTTTGCCAAGTAGCGGTCGGCTAATGTTTTTAATCCAATGTATGTAAACAAATGGTCGTTCTTTGGAACAAGGATTTTCTCCAATTCATGAATCTCTATCGAAGAATAACTTTGTAACAGATCATGATGATATATCCCCTTGTTGGTTAGAGAGGTAATCAAGTCATAGAATGAACGATAGGCTTGTCCCCCTCGATGTTTTTCAACTTGTTGATACAACTCTACTAAATATAACCTTGCAGCAACGTACGTCCAATCTGGTTCCTCACTCGTTACTCGATTAAGCGACTCTAAGATGACTAAATGTAGCGCATGTTCTTTTTCCTCTTTTTCTAGTAAAGTGTTTGCCTTTTCTAGAAAAGAGCCTTTATCTAAATTAGGAAATTGTCTTACTATCACATCTAACTCCTCTTGCCATCGAACTCTTACCATCATTGTTGTATCCACCTTTCTTTTTTCCAATATAAAAAACCTCTTCCATCAAAGAAGAGGTTAAAAACGGTACTACGGAATTTTCATTAGAAAGGTCCAAAAAATGCGTACCGTTTCTAATCTCAATCCCCGAAGACGAAGAAACTTGGAAAACAGGCAGGTCTCCTGACTTATGCTTCCTCCTACTCTGAGCCTTCCCATATAAGCACCACAAAACGTGACTTTCTTATACAGTGGGTTTCTCATTTCGTCCACATTTACAGTTGCGGGGACAGTTTCGGACTCACACCGAATTCCCTATTAAGTCTATAAAACTAGACACCTGAACTTCCAACGATATTCACTTTCATCTATATACAGTGATCATTTAAGTTTCATGCACTATATATTGTAGTTGTAATTTTATCTTACTATGGAATTGTTTGCAATCATTTCTTGAGTAAAAAAGTTAAATAGTTTTTTCCACTTGTTGATTGTTGTTTGTAAGATTAATTACTGCGCCTAGATTTCTTGCAGTATTTTTTACATTTTCATAACCATTCTCTAGTGCTTCCTCTAGTGACATAATCCCTGAGACGATGCTAAAAATCGCATCAATTCCGTGATTATACAGATCTTTATAGTCCCCACTTAAACTACCGGCAATCGCAATCACTGGTACACCGTATTTTTTCGCGATTTTTGCTACACAGATTGGTGTTTTTCCATGAACAGTTTGATGATTTATACCACCTTCACCAGTGATCACTAAGTCTGCATCACGAAGGGCATCTTCTAGTTTCGTAGCTTCAATGACGAGATCTCCACCACGTTTAAGTTCAGCAGACAGAAAAGCAAGGAACCCAGCTCCTAAACCTCCTGCTGCCCCAGCACCAGGAATCTCTTCAATGTCTTTTCCAAGATCACGTCGAATGATTGCTGCGTAGTGAGCTAGATTGCGATCTAATTGAACGATTTGTTCTTGTGTTGCACCTTTTTGGGGTCCGTAGATAGCTGATGCTCCGCTGGGTCCGGTTAAAGGATTATCAACGTCACATGCAACGACCAAGTTTATTTCCTGTAACCGACGATCAATTGATGTTAGATCTATTCGTGTTAATTTTTCTAATCCAGCGCCACCACGAGGAATTTGATTTCCTGCTTCATCTAAAAGATTTACTCCAAGAGCTTGCAACATCCCTGCTCCTCCATCATTCGTGGCACTCCCACCAATGCCGATGATTACTTTCTCTACTCCTATATCCAAGGCAACCTTAATTAATTCTCCTGTTCCCCATGTCGTTGTAAGCATTGGGTTTCTTTTATTAATGGGAACTAACTGTATTCCTGAAGCTGAAGCCATTTCAATCGCTGCTGTTTTCCCGTCACCTAGCAACCCATACGAAGCTTCGACCCTATTTCCCAATGGGCCGGTGACCGTCACGGTGGCAATCCTACCACCAGTTGCATCTACCAAAGATTGAACGGTTCCTTCACCGCCATCTGCCATCGGTACTTTCACTAGCTGACTATTGGGTAACACCTCTTTTAAACCCTCTTCAATGGCATTCGCCACCTCTAGAGCGGTTAAACTTTCTTTAAAGGAATCTGGTGCAATCACTATCTTCATGTGTAAACTTCACCTCTATGAGAGTTTGAATAACAACAAAAGAGATTACATATATTCTTCAACTAATACATAGCATCTTTCTTTCGTCAGTTGTGCTTGTGTACTAATATATTCTAGTGCCTCCATCGTTCCACCTTCAAAAACCTTGGATCTTGTCTTTGCCTCTTCATCTCGATACTTAATCCAGCCACGTTGTTCTTCTCTTAGCCTTATCATGTCACTTTGAGACAGTTGGCTTTCTAGTATGCCGTAGATTTCATTTAACGCCTGATCCCAGCGAGTGAATGCCTCATTTTGAGCTTCGATCATATCTAATTGAGTGACAGCAGCTTCTGAAGACTGCGTTAAGTCTGTTTCAATTTCTTTTAGTTTTATTTGAAATTCTTTTTTTATATTTGCTACAGATTGGTCATGAACAATACCTACAAGCGCACGATCTTCACCTATTTTCTCAAATACAAGTCGAAGACTACGCCATCCTGTTCCGTTAAGGTCTCCCTCAGTGTAAAAGTCCACGAAGTCATAGCTCTCTCTAGGATAGACTATCGTCAAATTCTCTAGTGAGCTATCTTGCCCTAGTATCTGATTTAATGCAACTTCACCATTCATGAAGTCCACATCATATACATAGCTCTTAAAATATTCCTCATTCGTTAACTCAATCTGCTGATGGAAGCTAGATGAGGTTCTCCATACGCGTAAAGTTGGATCCTTCATGAAATTCTCCAGCTGATCTCTTGTCAAAACGATATCATTCTCAATATCAACGTTAGCATCCGGAGAAAAACGGACTCCTTTTTCGTAGTGTGCCCATGCTGCAAGTGTTGCCATATCTTCATTTTTAAGTGCCCTGATTATTGTTGTTGCCGCTTCTAACGCTGTCGGTGGTAGTCCCTCTAAGCCCATTTCTGTCTCGTCTTGAGTGTATTTTTCTGCAATGATAGCAACTAATTCGTAAAAGGCTTTATTTCCGTCACTAATGAAAGAGGTCCCTGTTTCTCCTAATGTAGAACTATTCCTAATGTAAACCGTTCCATTCACATCGACCATTACCTTAGTATAAATCTCCTCAGTTGAATTTAAAGAAATTGTTAGTAAAAACTGATTAGGTTGCGCTGACTCTAGCGGATCAGCAAAATCATTTTCGGTAATTTTCAACTTCTTTAACTCATTGACTACCTTAATCATATCTGAATCATTCAAATAAAAATAAATGTCTTCTTCATTCCATCTTACAGTAATAAATTCAAGAACATCCATGTCAGTTACATCACCAAATAGATGTGTTTCTTCTGAAGGTAGCGCCTGATATTCGTTGTCCTCAACTACTTTTTGCAACATAGGTGCTAAAAGAATGCTTAAAATGAGCGCTACAGCAGCGAATGATAGATAGTACTTATATTTATATTGGTAGGACCTTTTCTTTACAGCTGTTTTCGAAGTTCTTTTATCAAACATAACGTTCATTTGGTTGAGTATTTTAGACTTCTCATCTTCTGAGATCGTCATTTTTTCTTGCAAACCATCAAACTCTTTATCCCACTTATCGAAATCCTTGAATTGTCTCATTGTGAAAAGCCCTCCTTTTCCAATTGCTCCTTTAAAGCTTTTAGACCCCTTAACAAAGTAGTCTTTACCTTACTTTCACTCCACTCAAGAATATTGGCAGTTTCTTGTATTGAAATATCCTTAATTTTTCTTAAAATGATGACATCTCGGTGCGACCTTTTTAACTTATGGAGTGCACAGTATAGTTCTTTTTCTGTTTCATTTAATGCTGCGATTTTTTCAGGAGTGTTGATCTCAGATGCAATGTAAGGAGTCCGATCGAATAGGTACGCTATCGGTCTATCCTTTCTAATAAAATCTATGGTTAGGTTTCTAGCAATTCGAAAAAGCCACCCCTTTACACTCCCTCCTTGAAAAGACGAGTATTTGTCAAAAGCAAGCAAAAAAGTCTCTTGCATAAAGTCCTTTGCCCGTTCATGATCTCCAATCATAAATAACACATACTGATAAATGTCATTGCTATAGTCAAGGTACCATTGATTGACTTGCTCCTTAATAAGTGTTTTCTCCAAAGGGTTCCTTTCCTTTCTAAGCTATATTTTTACTTTATCAACGGATGAGAATGAAAAAGGTTACACTTTTAAAAAATATAAGTAACGATGATATACGCAAACCTAGAGAATGCTGTCTGTTACCATAGTCTACCAATCAACACAATAAAAAATGAACTAATTACTTTTAAAAAAAGTAATTAGCTCATTAAGTGTACCCATTTCATACTTCATTAGAGATTTAAACTAAACTCTTATATCTGATCTCTTTAACCATTAATGTCTGTAGGTGTTCTTCCCACCCAAATGGTCTCAGTTCGTCAGTGAACTTCTTATATGCTACTCCATTTTCAACATATATCCATAAATTTGTATCTTCATCTTGGAAAAAACCAGTGATAGATGTAGATAAATGATGGAACGCACCATGCACGGAATGAATTTTCCCATAATGAATATGACTTTCTTCATAAATATCATGAATCCATTCTTCATTCATATTTTGCAACCAAAGTTGATTAGACTCAATGGGTCCAACGAGTTTCGCTTTTTTTATATGTCTTTTGAGAATGTATTTCATTGAAAGCTACTCCTTTATGAAAATCTTACACACCTAAACTTTCCTTTAGTAGGGGAACTGCATTAACAATATGGCGATTAATAGCTAGCTCTTCTGGACTAAATCCTAAGGCTAAACCAATTAGTTGAGGAAGGTGTAAGATTGGCATTTCAATATCCCCACTGTAGCCTTTCTGAGCATCGGGTTGATACATATCCAATTGCATTTGACATAAAGGACAAGGGGTAACAATGCAATCGGCTCCAGCCATCTTGGGTGAAATGCAATTCAAAGCAGTTAACTTCAACACTTCTTTCTCAGCTGGAAATACGGCATGGAACCCACAACAAGCTAGACGCTGATCAAAATCTACACACTCTGCCCCCAATGCTTCTGCAATCATTTCCATTGAACGAGGATTTCTGTGATTTTCAAACCCCATGATTTGCGGAGGTCTTACAATATGACATCCGTAAAAATTGGCTACCTTTAAGCCTTTTAAAGGCCTTCTAACAAGCTTCTTTAGATTGTCAATTCCGTAATCTTGGATAAGAGCCCATAATAAATGAGTCACTTCACTAGTACCCTTATACTCTAGTCCTGCTTGTTTTAGGCCTGTGTTAACCTTATCTTTCAGATCAGTATCCTCATCTAAGTCTTTTTTGGCTGTTCGGAGCATTAATGTACAGGTATTACAAACCGTCAGTAATGGTGCATTTAACTTCTCTGCTAAAGCTAGGTTTCTAGCATTAACACTAGTAGCTAAAAAATCATCAACATCTTGAATATGGCTTGCACCGCAGCAAGTCCAACCTTCGAGTTCAATTAGTTCAATTCCTAAAGCACTCGCGACTTTTTTTGTCGAGATCATTAACTCTCCTGCAGCAGACTCTAACGTGCATCCTGGAAAAAATCCGTATCTCATTATTTGCTCACCTCCTGGGCGTATTTGTAAATCTTTCGGATCCCCTCAATACCATCTACTTTTTTCGGCATGTGTAATGGGTTGATCTTGCCTTTTAAGATCATCCGCGTTGCTAAGGGAACACGCTTCCCTATTGTTTTAACCATCCCGTCTGTCTTAATAGGAAGCATCATTTCGTTCAATCTACCTGTCTTCTTAACATCATCATAGAAAGCATAAGCATGACGAGCACCTTGGTTATCTGTAGCACCCATTTTCATCGTAACTTTACGTAAATAAGCTATTTGGTCAGTTAATGGAATCCCCTTTGGACAACTAGATACACATTGCATACAATGAATACATTTCCAAAGCTCGTTTTCTAATACCGGTTGGATATGTTTAACTGGGTCTGCATCTCTAGAGTCTACAACGAACCTATAAGCCTTATTTAAAATAAAGGGATCAAGATAGCCACCTTCATTAACAGATAGCTGTCCACATTCTGATGTACACACACCGCAAAGGATACAGTCTGTCGGTGATGCAATCCTCGAAAATTCATGTTCACTTTGTTTAAAACCATTTTCTAAACTTCCCTCTTCCGAAGGTATTAACCATGGCTTGATTAATTTCAGTTTCTTTACCTTCGGTTTCCAGTCAATGACTAAGTCTCTAATCACTTCATAGTTTTTTAACGGTTCAAATGTTAGTACGTTCGTGTTGAACGTTTCTAGGATTTCATCTAATGCTGTTTTACAGCCTAAATATGAGACTCCGTTAATTCTCACAGCACAACTACCACAAATGGCATGACGACAAGCCGAAGTAAAATTAAATGTTGGATCTATTTCATCTTTGATCTTTGATAACGCCCATAACACCGTTTTGTTTTTCTCGTATGGAAGTTGGTATTCTTGCACCCATTTATTCAAGCCATCATAGCGATGAATTCGAAAGATTAGTTTGTCCATTAGTATTTTCGCTCCTCCGGTTTGTACTTTGTAATCTTTACAGGGATATATTCAAGTTCATACTTGTTATCTTTTTTATGAACAAGTGTGTGTGCTAAAAACTTCCTATCATCCCTTAATGGGAAATCCTTCCTTGAATGAGATCCTCTGCTCTCTTTGCGGTTAACAGCAGCTAAGGCAATTGCTTTAGCTAATGAGAGTAAGTTACCAATTTCTACGTAGTTTACAAATGCCATATTATATCGAATTGACGAATCACCAATAAACGTATCCTCGTAATCTAACAATAACTGATCAATGTCACGAATTGCTTGATCCATTTCCTTTTCTTCGCGGAAAATCCCAACGTTTTCCCACATTGTTTGAGCCATTTCGTTACGAATTTGAACGATGTTTGTCCCGCCTTTTTTATTACGGATCATTTTAAACCTCTCTTGCCATACTTTTGTTTCTTCTTCTAATTTAGTTACTGAACCAAACGACCGACGATTTGCCGAAGCTCTCGCACCAATACCTGCATACTTCCCAAAAAGAACAACATCTGCTACAGAGTTACCACCAAGACGGTTCGCTCCATGAAGGGATACACAAGCACACTCTCCAGCCGCATGAATACCATCAACTGGTGTACTTAGTGTTTGTGGATCTATGACATGGATGCCTCCCATCATATAGTGGCAGCTTGGTCGAATAGGTACTGGTTCTTCTAACATGTCTACACCTTCAAATTCCATGGCCAGCTCTCGAACTTGAGGTAAACGTTCCATAATTTTCTTTTTACCTAAATGTCTTAAATCCATCAATACATACGAATGAATACCTTCACCAAAACCACGTCCCTCTTTAATTTCTGTTTCAATTGATCTGGACACTAAATCACGAGGGCCTAACTCCATTTTTTCTGGTGCATATCGGGCCATAAAACGTTCGCCATCTTTGTTTAGTAAGTAGCCACCTTCACCACGACAAGCTTCAGATAACAATATTCCTGTAGAAGCTAGGCCAGTTGGGTGGAATTGAACAAACTCTGGATCTTTTAGAGGAATACCAATGTTAAAACACGCTGCTGTTCCGTCCCCAGTCATGTTAATTGCATTTGTAGTTCTGTTCCAGTACGCTCTCCCAAAGCCACCGGTGGCAATAACCACTGATTTTGTTTTAATTGGAACAATGTCACCTGTTTTAATATCCATCGCCACTAAACCGGTAAAATTTCCTTTTTCAACAACTAATGACAGTAAAATCCATTCATCAAAAAACTCAACATCATTTTTTAAGCATTGCTCATAAATTGAATGAAGAATGACGTGTCCTGTTTTATCAGCAGAGTAACATGTTCTAGGACTAGAAGCCCCTCCAAATGGACGTTGTGCGATGTTCCCATTTCCGTCCCTTGAAAAAGGAACACCGTAATAATCCAACTCTGATATAATTTCAGGCATTTTCGATGTAAAAAAATCAACGGCGTCTTGGTCTGCTAGAAAATCGCTACCTTTGACTGTATCCATAAAGTGCTTTTCGGTTGAGTCTGTCGAGTCACGGTAACCCATTGCTGCATTTATCCCACCCTGGGCAGCACCTGTATGTGATCTTGTTGGAAATACTTTTGATAAACAAGCAACCTTTATATTTTTATCTTCACTAGCAGAAAGTGCAGCCATCATACCTGCTCCCCCTGCACCTACTACTACTACATCATAAGCTAGCATCGGTCATCCCCCTTATTTCTTCTAATCTATTTGTTTGTAATGTTGGACCCCAAGCTCATATAAATCATTACCTTCACAATCAATGGCGACTATACACGGGTAATCGACAACTTCCATTCTTCTGATTGCTTCAGGACCTAGCTCAGGAAAAGCAACAATATCTACTTTTTGGATTGTATCTGCAATTAGCGCTGCTGCCCCACCAATTGCTACAAAATACACAGCACCATTGGCTTTCATCGAGTCAATGACTGTTCTACTTCTTGGGCCTTTTCCAATCATTCCTTTTAATCCTTGTTCCATCATCGTTGGAGAATAAGCGTCCATTCTTCCACTTGTAGTCGGTCCACAGGAACCAATCACTTTTCCAGGCTTTGCTGGAGTTGGCCCTGCATAATAAATGACTTGATCTGTAAAATCAACCGGTAGCTCTTTTCCTTCTGCTAACATATCTACTAAAATCTTATGGGCAGCATCACGTGCTGAATAGATCACACCAGTAATCGATACTTGGTCACCGGCTTTTAAACCTTTTATTTGATCCTCTGTTAATGGTGTTGTTATTTTTTTCATTTTTGAGTCACTCCTTAAAGATAAGCTTCTGTATGACGAGCCGCATGACAATTTAACGTTACACAAACAGGCATCATCGCAATATGAGTAGGGTAAGTCTCAATATGAACGGCTAAAGCTGTTACTTTTCCTCCGAACCCCTGTGGTCCAATTCCTAGCTTATTAATTTTTTCTAGTAGCTTTTGTTCTAGCTTTGCATACTCCGGATTAGCATTTGGTTCGCCCGCATGGCGTGCCAAGGCTTTTTTAGCTAAAAGTGTACATTTATCCATGGTGCCACCAATTCCTACGCCTACTATGACAGGAGGACAAGGATTACCACCAGCTTGGGTAATTGAGTTTACGATAAAATCAACCACTCCATCTAGGCCTTCCGATGGTTTACACATTTTTACTGCACCCATGTTTTCACTTCCAGCACCTTTAGGAAGGACTTGAATACGAAGTTGGTCGCCTGGTACAACCTCTGTATGAATGACGGCAGGGGTGTTATCACCCGTATTTTTACGGTTTAATACCGGATCAGCAACCACTGACTTTCGTAAATAACCATCCTCATAACCTTGACGAACACCTTCATTTATTGCGTCAGTTAAGCTTCCACCAACAATGTGTACATATTGACCAACTTCAGCAAAAATCACTGTCATGCCAGTGTCCTGACACATTGGGGCTTCTTCATCTCTTGCTAACTTCACATTTTTTAAGATTTTTTCTAAACTATACTTACCAAACTGTGATTCTTCCTTTTCTAAGCCTTCGACTAGTAACTTTTCTACATCCTCAGGCAAGTCACAGGCTGCTTTTATGCATAAGCCTCGGACCGTTTCTGTAATTTGTTCTGTTGATATTTTACGAATACTCGTTAGTGTTTCACTCATAGCTTTTGCCTCCTAAATTTGAAACTATCAATACATCGTGTTCAAACAATGGCGAGACTTGCTCACCACAGTTTGAACAAATAAAGAATGGAATTTTTAATTCATATGCATCATCGTTACCGTGAAACATTTCCGTACGTAACTCTGTTTTTAAACTAGTAAAACAACATGCTGATATCATTCTAGCTAACTCCCTTTCTACCAAAGTCCTAGCACCTTCCACCATAATCCACCGATTCCTAACCAAACAATAATGTGGATGATGGAAATGACGAAACCGATTGACCACCATTTATTTTGTGTAACAAATCCTGTTCCGAAAAATACCGGTGCTGGGCCAGAGCCATAGTGCGTTGTGCACGAAAATAAATTACTGAAAAAGGCTAGTAATAGTGCTGATAATAGAGGTGGAGCTCCTACAGCAACTAAAACAGCTAAAAATGCTGCATACATCGCACTTACGTGTGCCGTATTACTTGCAAAGAAGTAGTGCGAATAGAAGTAAACAATTGCTAGAACAACTAATGCTACAACCCAAGACATACCAGAAACAGTGCCTTGCATCGTTTCACTAAACCAAGGGATCATCCCTAAGCTATTTAAGAATGTAGCCATCATAACTAATGCCGCAAACCAAACGAGTGTATCCCATGCACCATGTTCTTTTTTAATATCTTCCCAACTTAAAACTTGTAATAGGAGAAGGGCACATAATCCAATAAAAGCAGTCGTTGTTGCATCAATTCCAACTTTTGATCCAAAGATCCATAATCCTAAAATGAGGAAGAATACACCTACCATGTACCATTCTGAGGTTTTTAGCGGGCCCATATCTTTTAGTTTTTGTTTTGCTAGTGCTGATGCTCCAGGTGTTTCTTTAATTTCAGGTGGATATAGTTTATAAATGACCAAAGGAATAATGATTAAACTAATTAAACCAGGGACTAATGCTGCGATCATCCATCCAGTCCAAGTAATGGTTTGACCGGTAATCTCTGCTGCGATACTTGCCGCAAGTGGGTTTGCAGCCATTGCCGTTAAAAACATCGCAGAGGTAATCATATCCCCTTGGAAAGCTACCTTTGTTAAGAATGCCCCTATTTTTCTTTCGGTTCCGTCACCAACTCGTGACCCATACGTTTCAGATAATGATTTTATAATTGGAAGAACGATCCCCCCAGCACGCGCTGTATTTGATGGCATTGCAGGTGCTAAAAGCAGATCACTTAGTAACAGTGAGTAAGATAAACCTAGTGTTTTCTTTCCAAATTTCATAACAAAGAAATAAGCAACCCGCGTACCTAAACCTGTTTTTATAAAGCCACGCGAGATAAAAAACGCGATTACAATTAACCAGATTGTTGTATTACTAAAACCACTAACTGCCTCGCCCATTGTTAGCGTCTTAGTTAGTACTGTTGCAGTCAAACCTAAAATTGCCACAACCCCCATCGGAAGAGGTTTAATAACAAGACCAACAATTGTAGCCACAAATATTGAAAAAAGTTGCCATGCGCGAGGTTCTAAACCTTCAGGTGGTGTAATGTTCCAGAGAATTAGTCCAATTGCTAGTGTAATTAATAATGGGATGATTTTGATTTCACTTTGCTTTTTTAACGGTTGTTGAGAAAATTGTTTATGCATTTTTTCAACTTTTTGAAGTGGTAAAGCCATGTTTTTTCACTCCTTTTTCTGATCTTGGATTTTTTGTGAATGAATTCACAAGCTATAATAAAAAAAATCCTTTTTTGCTTTTTCGGGTGCGCTAGCCCTTGATTGATCAATCATCTTTCTACTTTTACTTTACTTATTTCAAATGTATTTAAACAGTTATTGAAAGTTACTAAAACTTTAAGAAAGTATTGTAAGTGAAATAGGTTGCAATTCTACTTACAAAAGTTACAAAACCAGCATAAGAAAAAGACCTCCATATATCGGAAGTCTTTATGATCAAACATACATATTTATTTCTTTATCATCGGTAGCTATTAGTTGATGTTTATACACTGGCCGGCCTACCGTTCCATATACAATCTCTGTTTTAATGATCTTAACTTCATTCAAAAAGATTAAATATTTCCGTAACGATACTCTTGAAATTCCAACCTGGTTAGCAAGTTCTTCTGTTGAAAAAGGTGTTTTCTCTATCAATTTCATTTTACTCCATACCATACGCAACGTATTTTTCGTTAGCCCTTTAGGTAATTCTAGTATTTTTGTTGACTTTTGCTGTTTGTTAAAAAATTGATTATCTAAATCTTCTTGGCAGAGTTTTGGTTGGTTTATAATTAATGACTTCTCCTTCTTATATTCATTTAAAGCCATACAAAAACGTTCATACTCAAATGGTTTTATCAGATAATCAACAACTCCAAATCGTAGTGCTTTTTGAATACTCTCATTATCACATGCTGCTGATATAACAATAATATCAACTTCTTTTTCGGTACTTCTAATCTTTGCTAGTAAATCCCAACCTGTCTGGTTCGGCATATAGATATCCAACAATATAAGGTGGACTCTGCTTTTATTTAAAATTGCAATTGCCTCGTCGACGGATGGAGCAATTGCGACTAATTCATAACCTTCAACCATCTGTATATATCGGCGATTAAACTCAGCAACCATAGGATCATCTTCTACAATTAATACCTTCAACATTTGCATCACTCCTTGGCTTCATATGGTATTTGAATATCAAACGTCGTTCCAAAACCTTCCTCTGATATAACCTCCATCGTACCGTCCAACCTTTGAATACTCTGTTGAATAAGATATAATCCTAACCCTCTATCGTCTCCCTTAGTCGAAAATCCTTTTTGAAAAATTGTATCTAGTTGTTCGTCCGCTATCCCAACACCTGTATCGCTTACCCGAATGCTAATTAGGTTGTTTTGGTACTTTGCAGAAATAACAATCTTCCTAGAAAAGCAACCTTGAACCGCATCCATGGCATTATCAATTAGGTTTCCAAAGATTGTAATTAATTCGTGAGTTTGATCTGGATCTTTGGCAATTGGAATGTAACATTCTTCACCAAATGATAACTCAGCTCCGCATTCTCTTGCATAGCTCATTTTACCAAGGATAAACCCTGCCAATACGGGATCCTTTATATATCTTGTGATAAATCCTACATCAGTTTGTAGTTTGTTAGTAATACTCTTAACAAAATCAACTAACTCATCATAACTCTTTAAGTGAATCATACCTAAGATGACTTGCAATTTATTCATAAACTCATGGGTTTGTGCGCGCAGAGCATCCGCATAAACTTTAACCCCTGTTAACTCTTCGGCTAATTTCTTTAGTTCAGTTTTATCACGGAATGTTGCCACAACCCCAACAATTTTTTTATCAACGTAGATTGGTACTCGATTTACTACTAAAACAATGCCGTTATACGTGATCTCCTGGTCTAATTCAGATACTCCGGTTTCTATTACTTTATTCATTCTCGAATGAGGTAAAATATCTTCTATATCCCTTCCAATAAAGCGCTCCTCGAGATGGCTAATCTTTTTAAATAGACGAGTACCTTCACTATTTATTAAAGTAATTTTCTTGTTTAAATCAATAGCTACTATTCCTTCTCTAGCATAATGAAGCATAGCGCTTCTTTCTTCTAAAAGTGTAGCTATTTGAGATGGTTCCATTCCAAATAGAATTTCTTTAATCTTTTTTGCTAAAAATAGTGAACCGACAATCCCCACTAGTAAACTAAGTATTGTACCAATAACGAGAATTCTCCGATTTTCAGTTACAGCCCTTTCAACATCCTCTAGTAACAACCCAGCAACTACTGCTCCAATTTGTTCCCCAGATGGATCAAAGACGGGGGTAAAATGTCGTAAAGAATATCCAAGTGTCCCTTGTGCGACTGATATACTTTCATGACCTTGAAAAACAAGATCCTCGTCACCACCAACAAATTTTTTCCCTATCTGTTCTTTTAGGGGATGCGTCCTTCGGATCCGGTCCATATCAAGAACAACTATAAATAGGACATTAGTCGCTTTCCTAAGGTCCTCAATATGTCTTTGGAAGTCCAGATCATCAACTTCACCGTTTAATGCATCAATGACAAAAGGAGAAAGAGCCACAGTTCTAGATACATCCGCTGCCTTTTTCTCAATATTAGCAATCGTTGTACTCCCGATACTTTTACTAGTTAGATAGTTATTAATAAACAGTGCACTGATTACTACCCAACATACTAAAAAAATTATTTTCGCTCTTAATGGTACCTTTTGGAATTTCATATTTAACTCCTTTTTAGATGCTTAACATAAATATATTTTAAACGAGGTACATTCAAAATGATTGGTGTAATTGTGTGGAGTTTGTGAAGATAGGAGATAAGGATCTTAGAGTTGAAGATACACTAGTTATTAAAGTAGGAGGAGTGTTGTGAACAAAACGAATGTAATAAATCAATGGTATCAGTTATATAGTTTCTAATAGGCTTGTTTAATTCTTCCTACTTTCCAAAATTGGAGGTTAATAATTGGTTTTTAAAGTATTTCCTGGATTACGGCAACTCGTTTATTACCAACCTTCCCATCTCAAAGGAGATATGACGGCGGCACTCATTGTCTCAATCATATTTATTCCACAAAGTATGGCTTACGCAATTATTGCCGGTGTGCCAATCGTGATGGGTTTATACGCAGCAACGATACCGCTGATTATTTACGCGCTATTTGGAAGTTCAAGATATTTATCAGTTGGCCCAATCTCAATAGTTTCCCTACTAGCATTTTCCGGAGTTTCAAGGATTTCCGAACCTGATTCTACTTCCTTCTTAGAGTTAATCATCGTACTAGGATTTATAATAGGGTTTCTGCAACTACTTATGGGCTTAGCTAAAGCAGGAAAAATTTTTGACTATATTTCTCCCCTAGTCGTCCAAGGTTTTACTTCAGCTGTAGCAATCATAATAGCGCTTAATCAATTAAAGTCACTGATAGGAGTGGATCTTCCTAAATATGAAAATTTGATAACTTATCTTTATGCTATATATCAAAAGTTGCCTAATTCACATTTTTACACTGTTTGTATCGGATTAGGAAGTTTGATATTTTTATTACTCTTTAAACGGTTGCGAAATCTTTCATTCTTAGGGCCTTTCATTGTGGTTGTTGCTTCAACTTTACTAGTCAGAGGTTTTGATTTAAACACGAAGGGTGTTGCTACAATTGGAGCGGTTCCTAAAGGAATACCACAATTTTCGTTAAACTTACCTACGATCGAGATTTTCCAGTTATTATTTCCCATCGCTTTCATGATCGCTACAATTTCTTTTTTAGAGTCATATGCTGTTGTTCAAACCTTAGCCAACAAGAACGGGGAAAAGATCAACGGTAATCAGGAATTAGTTGGCCTAGGTTTAGCTAACATGTCAAGCTCATTTATTGGTGCGATACCAGTAGGAGGGGCATTATCTAGAACTGCCGTTAATTATCAATCAGGGGCTAAGAGTAACCTTTCATTATTACTAACTGCTATTCTTGTTTTCATAAGCTTACAATTTTTGACCCAGCTATTTTATTATCTGCCGCTTGCTGCCCTAGCTTCAATCATTATTGTAGCTGTTTCCCACCTAATCAACGTAAGGCAGATGAAAGTGCTAATAAAGGCGCCCTCGAAAGAAACAATATTATTTTTTATTACGTTTCTCTCAACCTTAATGGTCAATATATTTTATGGACTTATCATTGGAATTTTTTTGTCTATTCTATTTTTCATTAGTAGAATTCGGATCGTATAGCAAAAAGTAGATACTACCAATTTAGGTAGTGTCTACTTATAGTGGTAAGAATCCACCCTTTTAAGAGTGAACTTACCTGAGGTTTCTTGTCACTCCAATTATATTCGAGTCTTTTACAATTCAAGCCGAATAGTAACCTGATTTAACAGCCACTGCCTCTACTTTTTAGGTGATTTTGTAACTAATCTTCTTAATTTTCCTCGTAACATACTTATAACTTTTCTCGTCGCCGTTTTTTTCAAATACCCAAAGAGCTTCTTTATATAACCTCACCATTTCCTCAGAAAACCTTCTGTCCAACTTATACTTAACCTGTGCTTTAAGATAGTATAAATACCCGAGCATAAAAAGAGATTGGTCCTTATTACATGTGACGATTCCCTGTTCGGATAGAGTATAAGCCTTCTTATAGTCCTTCATTAAGCTTGCATTCCTTGCAGCGTTATAATAAATATTTACAAAAATTTGATTATTGTTTATTGCAGGTGACCTTTTCGCATATTCAATTATTTTAGAATATAGCTCATCCGCCTCCTCGTATCTCGCTTGTTCGTTAAATAGAATTGCCTTTGAGATCAGAATTTCAATTTCGCGTACTGAATAGTTTTTTCTACTGGTCTTTGAGAGCGAGAGTGCTTGATCGTATAATTCCTCTGCCTTGACTTTGTCATTATTTAAGTAATTGACGCAAATAGCCTCTCTCCATAAGATGTATTGCTTTAAATGTTTCACGTTAGTAAATTGAGGATTATTTTTTTCCACTTTAACCAATTCATATGCTTCGCTGTAACATCTTTTACGAATTAGCTCATCGATTTGGTCGCAGGTTTCCTTCACATAGTTATACGTCGGTAATTTAACATTTTCTTGAAAAAAATAGTCGATGGTAACCCCTAGACGCTCGCTAATTTCATAAAGAAGTTGAGCCGATATATAGACATTATCATTTTTTTCAATCGTACTTATCATGGCCTGAGAACATATACCTTCAGAAAGTTCTTCCTGTGTCATCTTCCAGTATTTCCTTAAGTCTTTTATTTTTCTGCCAATGTCATTCATCATAACCCTCCGAAAAAGCGTATATGACTAATTTTATCAATATATTTATAAAAATACTAAAAAAGGCGAGAATTTTCACAGTAAAGTACTATTTTCTGCTCTTTTTATCGTATTTTCAACAAATTCAGTTATTTCTTCTTTCTTGTATGATAGAAATATCTACTACCATGAGAAGAGGACTAGATGAAATGAACAAAAAGATCTCATATCATATAATTAGTGATTGGCATTGCCTAAATCAGACCTTTTTAGATCCTAAGAAACGAAGAGCACAGATCAGTGATAATGTCCCTTTAAAACAAAAGAAACGTTCGATGATCGTCTTTGGAATCAGTCATAAAAACATGTAATAAAACACGATGTGATCACCTTTTTATTAGGTGGTCTTATTTTTTTACAACAAATACTAAAAAGGAGGTTTCCATAATGTAGGGTATATCTCTTGACAAGAGAATGAATTTTATATGAAAATATATAGCGAATTAGAATTATTATTATAAGACATAATAATTCAAGAAACTACAATTTCAGGAGGAAACTAACAATGTCATTAATTGGAAAAGAAGTATTACCTTTCTCAGCAAAAGCTTTTAAAGATGGTGAATTTATCGACGTAACAGAACAAAGCCTAAAAGGTCAATGGAGTATTTTTTGCTTCTACCCTGCTGACTTTACGTTTGTATGTCCTACAGAACTGGAAGATTTACAAAATGAATATGCTGCTTTAAAAGAACTTGGAGTTGAAGTCTATTCTGTATCTACAGATACTCATTTTACTCACAAAGGTTGGCACGATAGCTCACCGACAATTGGTAAAATTACATATGCAATGATTGGTGATCCATCTCAAAAAATCTCTCGTAACTTTGAAGTTCTAAACGAAGAATCTGGATTAGCTGATCGTGGTACATTCGTCATCGATCCAGACGGAGTTATTCAAACGGTAGAAATTAACGCTGGTGGTATCGGACGTGATGCTAGTATCCTAGTAAGCAAGATTAAAGCTGCTCAATATGTTCGCAATAATCCAGGTGAAGTTTGCCCAGCTAAATGGCAAGAAGGTTCTGAAACATTAAAACCTAGCTTAGATCTTGTTGGAAAGATTTAAGGAGTCATTTAAATGGTTTTAGAAGCAGAAATTAAAGCTCAATTAAATCAATACCTTCAACTTTTGGAAGGGGATATAGTTCTCAAAGTTAGCGCAGGATCTGATGAGACTTCTACGAAAATGGTTGCTCTTGTAGATGAGATTGCGGCTATGTCGCCACGAATTTCTGTTGAACACACAGAATTATACCGAACGCCTAGCTTTAGTGTAAATCGCGTTGGTGAAGACACTGGTGTGATTTTTGCTGGAATTCCTCTTGGCCACGAATTCACTTCTCTTGTTTTAGCTTTGCTACAAGTTAGTGGACGTGCTCCTAAGGTTGACCAAAAGGTTATTGATCAAGTAAAAAATATTAGCGGCGAGTATGACTTTGAAACATATGTAAGTTTAAGTTGCCATAACTGCCCTGACGTTGTTCAGGCATTAAATATGATGAGTGTTCTCAATCCAGGTATCACGCACACGATGATCGACGGTGCGGCATTTAAGCATGAGGTTGAAAGCAGAAATGTTATGAATGTACCTTCCATCTACCTAAACGGTGAATTCTTCGGTGGCGGCCGTATGACACTTGAAGAAATTCTTGCTAAGTTAGGAACTGGTCCTGATGCGTCTGAGTTTGCTGATAAAGAACCTTTTGATGTACTTGTTGTTGGTGGCGGTCCAGCTGGTTCAAGTGCAGCCATTTACGCTGCCCGTAAAGGAATCCGTACTGGAATTGTTGCTGAACGTTTTGGTGGACAAGTCCTTGACACAATGAGCATCGAAAACTTTATCAGTATGAAGTATACAGAAGGGCCAAAGCTGGTTGCTAGTCTTGAAGAGCATGTCAAAGAGTACAATATTGACGTGATGAACTTACAGCGTGCAAAGCGCATTGAAAAGAAAGACCTTTTCGAGCTTGAACTTGAAAATGGAGCTGTTCTAAAAAGTAAGAGTGTCATCATATCAACTGGTGCTCGCTGGCGTAATGTTGGTGTTCCTGGTGAACAAGAGTTCAAAAACAAAGGTGTAGCTTACTGCCCTCACTGTGATGGACCATTGTTCGAAGGAAAGGATGTAGCAGTTATTGGTGGCGGTAACTCAGGTGTTGAGGCAGCCATTGACCTTGCCGGTATTGTAAATCACGTAACAGTTCTTGAGTTCATGCCAGAGCTTAAAGCTGATGATGTACTACAAAAACGTCTATATAGCCTACCTAACGTGACGGTTCTAAAGAACGTTCAAACAAAAGAAATCACTGGTACTGATAAAGTAAATGGAATTTCTTATATTGATCGTGATACGGAAGAAGTTCACCATGTCGAACTTCAAGGAGTGTTTGTTCAGATTGGTCTTGTGCCTAATACTGATTGGTTAGGTGAAACTGTGGAACGCACTCGCTTCGGAGAGATTGTTGTAGACAAGCATGGTGCTACAAACGTTCCTGGATTGTTTGCTGCAGGAGATTGTACGAATAGTCCATATAAACAAATCATTATTTCAATGGGATCAGGAGCAAATGCGGCTCTAGGTGCATTTGATTATTTGATTAGAAATTAATGTAAGGAAAGAGGGTGTCCATTTTGGAATCACCCTCTTTTTTGCTGTTAGTTTGGATTTTCGCGGCCATATATTCCACTATTTTCACATTTCCAGCCTTTTTTGAACTTTCGCGGACAGAGGATCTCTTATTCTAGTAAAAACTGTTGGTTATGATCATATTTCTCTAAAATAGCGGATCCTATGTCCTCCTATCTGGTAAATCGGCCTTTTTTGAGCAAATAGCGGATCGTATGGCCGCGAAACTCGCTATGATACTTTTAATAGTAAAATGACTTCACTTTCCTCTAATAATTCTCCTGTATTTACAAAGCCAAGTGACTCGTAAAACTGTAGAGCGGTATCATTATCCGGTTCTGTCGAAAGGCCAATATAATGGCAATCATCATTTCCCTTAAGCATGTCTATAACCTGGCGCATTGCTTCTTTTCCGTAACCCTTCCTTTGATAAGAGACATCAATCATAAACCTAGGGATCCAATACTTTCGCTCTTCAATTTCTTCTGGGTCATAATCCGTCATGACAAAACCAATAACCTCATCACCTAACTGGATCGCATACGGTGTGAAATTCGGATTTACCTTTGACTCTGCAATGGAATACACATTTGGAGCAATCCGGTCGACTTGATGATCCGCTAGCTTCAGATTTAGACACTTATACATATTTTTCTTCGTTAACTCTTGAATAGTAATGTTCACGATCTTCTCTCCTCTATATGTAGTCATTACTATTTCTCCATTGAGGGAATAAGTCCTGCTATTCCTGCTAAGAAAAGAGAGGGTTACATAAGGGAACGAAAGACAGACTCGCTGACTAATGAAGCATGAGAATGGCCCAAATGGTAACACAATACCGTCTCACGTGACTATTCAAGCTAGAGTCTGGACCAAAAGGGAACGAAAGACCGTCTCACGTGACTATTCAAGCTAGAGTCTGGACCAAAAGGGAACGAAAGACCGTCTCGCGTGACTATTCAAGCTAGAGTCTGGACCAAAAGGGAACGAAAGACCGTCTCGCGTGACTATTCAAGCTAGAGTGTGGACCAAAAGGGAACGAAAGACCGTCTCACGTGACTATTCAAGCTAGAGTGTGGACCAAAAGGGAACGAAAGACCGTCTCACGTGACAAATGAAGCGAAAACATTTAATACGAGTCTGAATAAAAAATAGAGAGGCTGCCTCAAAAGTCATTTTTTAATGATCTTCTGAATCAGCCTCTTACTTTAGTTATTTGACGCGTAAGCTTCAAGGATATATTTGTTTAATGTTCCTTTTAGGAATTCTTGTCTTCCAGACTTGTTCGTAATTTCTCCAAGTCCTAATGCATGTTTTTCTAATGCGTGGAAGTTTGATCTTCCTTCAACGATGTCAAGACCAATACCACTCGTAAAGCTGCTATAACGATCAGCGATGAAGTCTTCTAATACGCGGTCTTCTAATAAACGTTGTGCTACTTTTGTACCGATCGCAAATGCATCGATACCAGCAATGTGAGCGTGGAATAAATCTTCTGGATCAAATGAACCACGACGAACTTTCGCATCAAAGTTTAGTCCACCAGTCCCTAGACCGTCGTTCTTGATGATTTCATACATTGCTAATGTTGTTGAATAAAGGTCTGTTGGGAACTCATCTGTATCCCATCCTAGTAATGGATCACCTTGGTTTGCGTCAACTGATCCTAACATACCGTTAATACGGGCAACATGTAATTCATGCTCAAACGTATGACCAGCTAGTGTAGCATGGTTTGCTTCAATGTTAAATTTGAACACATCTTGTAAACCATATTGTTGTAAGAATGCCATACCCGTTGCAACGTCAAAGTCATATTGGTGCTTTGTTGGCTCTTTTGGTTTTGGCTCAATTAAGAATTGTGCATCGAAACCGATTTCGTTTGCATACTCTTTCGCCATATGGAAGAAGCGAGCTAGGTTGTCTAATTCAAGCTTCATGTTAGTGTTTAGTAATGTTTCGTATCCTTCACGACCACCCCAGAATACGTAGTTTTCAGAACCTAACTCTTTCCCAACTTCTAAGCCTTTCTTTACTTTCGCTGCAGCATAAGCGTACACATCAGCGTTTGGAGCTGTTGCCGCACCATGTAACCAACGTGGGTGAGAGAACATGTTCGCTGTGTTCCATAATAACTTTGTCTTACTTGTTTTCATGTAGTCTTTGATCATCGCAACGATGACATCGATGTTTTTAAACGTTTCACTTAAGCTGTCTCCTTCAGGAGCAACGTCAACATCATGGAAACAGAAATATGGAACATCTAACTTTTCATAAAATTCAAATGAAGCTTCCACACGAGCTTTCGCCAGGTCAAGACCAGTTAAGTTGTTGTATGGACGCAGCATCGTTGCTTGACCAAACGGGTCAGTACCTTCACCTGTAAATGTGTGCCAGTAAGAAACAGCAAAGCGCATAAAGTCTTCCATTCTTTTGCCGTTGATCATTTCCTCAGGATTATAAAATTTATATGCGAGCGGATTGGTTGAGTTTGCTCCTTCATAAGTTACTTTGCTAATGTTTTCAAAAAAAGTCATTTTATTTCCCTCCAAAGTTGGCTATCGATTTTTCAAGTAAGCAGCAATAATATCTTTAACTCTTTGTGCATCTTCCGTTTTAATAACATAATGGTCACCATCTAAATTAGTCGAGACATTTTGAACCCCTTGTACTTTCAAGAAATCAACAACATCACCAACTTCTTCAGACTGTGTTAAGACCAGCTTTTTTCCAATAAACTCATCGTTTACATAAATGTCATATGCATCGTGAGCATTCTTTAGATCTAGTACATCAGAGTCATAAATCCCCAAAGGTGGAAAGGCATTCTGGTTGTACGGTTCCATTTACTACACTCCTTTTTGTCATCTAAGTATTGAACAGAAGCTATATGCCAATAATAGTAAAAAATCCCTTTTTAGGAGGCTTGCAAAAATATGGTAAACTCCTTTTTTTATCGGGTTTGCGAATGGATCATGCGCTTTGCACTTTTAAACTTGTTATGGATATGCTTTACACTTCTCGGTTTTCTTGTGCTTGGTTTTTTTCCTGCAACAGTCGCTATGTTTACGATCGTCCGTAAATGGATCATGAAACAGACGGACTTCGCAATAGTGAGAACGTTTTATAGCACCTATAAGAGTGAATGGCTTAGAAGTAATCTATTCGGCACCGTAATCGTAGCAATTGGTCTCATTATCGCTGTTGAATTTGCAGTTATAAAGGATGCGAACGAACTACTATTACAAATAAGTAAGTATCCACTATTCCTATTATTTCTACTTTTTTGCGTTCTCATCTTGTATGGCTTCCCAACCTATGTTCACTATCAGGTAAAACTGTTTCAGGTATTTAAGAATGCTGTCCTAGTTTGCTTAATTAACCCATTCTATACGATCACCATGCTCTTAGGCTTATTGCTTATTTACCTTCTGGTGAAAATACTGCCAGCTTTACTACTATTCTTTGGTGGAAGCGGGACTGCATTTGTCATCATGTGGTGCTGTTACCAAGCATTTATAAAAGTTCAAGGTAGGAAAGAAAAACTAAATACATCTGTAGAAAATTAAACCTTCCACTAGAAGGTTTAATTTTCTGACTAACCTTTTACTGCCCCTGCAGCAATTCCTTCGACAATCTTGTTGCTTAGAATGAAAAACGCAATGAGAATAGGTAAGATACTGATAACGAGAGTGGCACCAATTGCTCCCCAATCCGTTGCATACTGGCCAATAAAGCTTTGGATCCCAACGGTTAACGTCCGATAGTGATCTGACCTAATGAACGTATTAATAAACACGAATTCATTCCAGTTGTAGATCATGTTGATAATACCAGTCGTAGAGATAACTGGCATCGTCATCGGTAACGTAATTTGAAAGAAGATACGGTGTATCGAACAACCGTCAATGACAGCGGCTTCCTCAATCTCACGAGGTAAGGTGTAATAAAACCCCAGTAGGATCATGATGGTTAAAGGCAAGTTAAAAGCTGTGTACGTGAGAATAATCGCGATCGGATTATCAATTAAGTTGATACTTAAGAAAAAGCTAAATAATGGGATCAATGTAGAATGAACCGGTATCATTAACCCGATCATAAACAACCCTAGAACCAATTTATTTAACTTCCAGATCATTCTTGTAATCGCAAAAGTCACTAAGCTAGCAAGAATGACTGTTAACACAACTGCTGCCACCGTAATCCAGACACTATTGAAGAAGTATAAGCCAATGTTCCCCTGTGTCCATGCATTCACATAGTTTTCCCATCTCGGCTCAGCTGGTAATGCAAAAGGAGACGCGTTAAAAACTTCTCGATTACTTTTTAATGAAAAAAGGACTAACCAAACGAGTGGATATACCTGAAACACAGCAATAATAGCTAACACTATGTATAAAAGTGCATATCCTAATTTTCCACTAATATTACTAGGATTTTGCGGTTGAGTTTTTTCCATGGCTTCCTCCCTTAGTATTGAATTTCATCTTTCGTATCCGTTAATTTTCGAATTAGCCAGGTACCTAGTAAACAAAATAGTAATAAATAGAAGCCGACCGCACTACCATACCCAAAGTTATACATATTAAAGGCCTGCTTATACATATAAGATGCAATAACTTCACTAGCACCTGCAGGTCCCCCACCAGTCATGATCCAAATGAGATCAAAGTATTTTAACGAACCGATGATAGCCAAAATAATCGTAACTTTAAAAACTCCTGCAATTAACGGAAGCTTTATTTTATAGGCAATCTGGACTGGACTTGCCCCATCGATACGCGCAGCCTCAATGATTGATTCTGGGATGTTCTTAAGTGCGGCATAATAAATAAGGATATAAAAGCCAGCATATTGCCAAATAATCGCGATGAAAATTGATAGTAACACTAGATCGCGATCCGCTAGCCATGCAGGTGGATTATTAACTCCAATGGCAAATAAAATACTATTTAACAACCCATTCGTTGGATGATATATTTTTAACCAAAGCTGTGCAATCGCAACAGATGAAAGTAACATTGGAATTAAGTAGATCTTTCGGAGAAAATTTGCTCCTTTAATCTTTGTCGCAAGAACAAGCGAAATGGTTAAATAACCCACTAAACTTACTGTTGAGAATATTGCTAATAATAATGAATGGTAGGAACTTCTCCAAAATTGATTGTCAGATAATAAGCGAATGTAATTATCTAACCCAATAAATGTCATATCTCCAATGCCATCCCATCTCATTAACCCATAATAACCTGTCATAAAGATTGGTACGTAAATTAACACCAAGATTAATAACAGCGCGGGGAGAATATACAAAGTAATAATGAATTTATTCGACATGACTCTATTCATTTTTATCCCCCTTTTCAAATTAAGATTTCAAGAGCAAATTTGTCGTGTAGCTAAAATGCTGAAAAAAGGGCATAACCTTTTTCTTACCTATGCCCTTTTTCCAATCAACCTCATTTATTTATTGCTCTGCAGCCAGAGCTTCTTCATGTCTTCTTGCAAATTCCTCAGGTGTTACATCTCCACCGTAAAGGGACTGAATTAAGTCTAAGTGAGTTTGTGCAACTGCTGCACTCATTTGAACGTCAGCATACAATGTAATGTTACTTGCATTAGCCAATTCTTCTAAGACTTCAATGTACATATCAGGTAAATCTAAATCACCAGTATCAACTCTAGTTGCTGGAATAACCCCTGCATCTGTAACAGCTCTTTCTCCCCATCTTTCCACGAAGAAACGTACAAAATCCTTTGCCTGATCTTTCACCTGTGAATTTTCAGAGACAAACAAACCAACCCCAGGGCCACCAACAAAGCTGTCAATGTCACCAGCTCCGCCTTCAATTACTGGGAATTTAAAGAAACCAATTGAATCTCTAAATTCTTGAGGAACATCTTCATTTGTTGTGTAGTTAGGTAACTCCCAAGATCCCATCATATACATTGCCGCTTGCTCGTTCATAAATGGCCCTTTCGCCTCTTCATTCCCAAGTCCGTTAAAGCCTCTTACAAACGCATTCATTTCAACTAAGTTTTGAATTTCTTCAGCAGCTTGGATTAAAGCTGGGTCTTCAAATGTGCCTGTACGATTAATCGCATTCGTTAATGTCTCAGGACCGCCAAATCGATCTGCTAAATACATGTACCACATAGAACCTGTCCATGGCTCTCTATTCCCTACTGTAATAGGAGTAATTCCGTTCGCCTCTAGTGTTTGTACTACATTTTTAAACTCTTCATACGTTTGTGGAACCTCTAAACCATTTTCAGCAAAAATGTTCTTGTTATAGTAAATTGGCGCAATGTTTAACTCTAGTGGTAAGCCATATGTCGTATCATTGGACGCAAATGCTTCTGTTGTACCAGGAATAAACTCTTCCCCAAGGCCACCTTCTAGAACATCGTCAAGTGCTGTAAACATATTCCCTTGTATAAATGGTGTCATATAACCAGCTGCCCATGTTAACCCGACATCGGGTAACTGTCTTGAAGAAGCCAATACAGTCATTGTTTCTTTATATTGGTCATTCGATAAAACATCGACATTAATCCTTACACCTGGATTATTGTCCTGGTATTCACTAATAATTGCTTCCACGATTTTGTTATGTTGTGCCGAGCTTCCCGCTGGCCATAAATGCATGAAGTTTATCGTTACATTATCTGCCCCTGCATCAGTGCCTGGAGTAGTACCTCCACCGCCCCCCTCTGGCTCTGCTGGAGTTCCACATCCAACTAGACCAATCAGGATTGCCATCAATACAATCATTGAAGATCTGAATTTCTTCACAAAAATAACCTCCTAAAAATTTTTTCGACATTTACCCAAGATTAGTAATCTAAGGATTATTCATCACGAGTTATTTTTCGCAAAAGGTACATTATTATTCCAATTTGATCAGAAAAGTTGGTTAACGTACGAATGTTTAGTTTCAATGATACAATCTATAGTTTTTGTAGTTAATTAAAACGTTCCACAAGCTATCATAAAAGTTAGATGAAAGGAGGGTAAGCCGATCTTCACTCTTAATGGTACTTTTGTAAGCGCTTTACCTAGTAATGCCAAAAAACAATTTGGAGGGATTGCAAAAAATGCGGAAGAAATTTAGTAAGTACTTATCATTATTTCTTATTGTTTTACTATTACTCCCAACAGGTTTAGTTCCGCCAGCTGTAGCAGCTGCAGAACAAACAGACACAGAAATTGTTTATCATGAAGATTTTAAAGACGGTGTAGGCAAAGCAACTAGATCAGGTGGAGCGACCCTGACACACTTAGAAAACAAACAGTTCGACGGTAATACAAACGGAAAAGCAATCTATGTAAGTAATAGAGTTAACGATTACGATGCAGTAGACTTTAACTTTACTGACATCGGTCTTGTAAGTGGCAAAACTTATACAGTTACTGTTAAGGGTTTTGTTGACAGCGACGTAACGATACCAGCAGGAGCACAGGCTGTTCTTTCTACAGTTGATAGCTATACTTGGTTATCAACCTCCAATTATGTTGCGGGACAATCATTTACGTTAACAAGAGAATTTACCAATAATAATAGTAAGGATACAAAACTCCGCATTCAATCTAATGGAGAAGGAGCAACTGTTCCTTTTTATGTTGGAGAAATTTTGATCACTGCTAAAAAAGAAACACCTGTTGAAAAGGTTGTTTATGCAGAGGACTTCACCAATGGTCAAGGCTTTGCAACTCAATCAGGTGGCGCTACCCTTACTCCTGTAACGAATAAAGTTTTTGAAGGCAATCCTGACGGAGCCGCGTTACATGTAACTAATCGAAACAATGACTTTGATGCAGTAGATTTCAGCTTTGACACTATTGGCTTAAAGAATGGAAAAACATATACGGTAACTGTTAATGGTTTTGTTGACAGTGATGTGGCTGTACCAGCAGGAGCACAAGCTGTTCTTTCTACAGTAAATAGTTACACATGGTTATCAAATGTTAATTATGTTGCAGGGCAGGCATTTTCGCTTACCAAGGAATTTACGGTTGACACTAGTAAAGATTCTAAACTTCGCGTCCAATCGAACCCTGAAGGTAAATCAGTTCCTTTCTACATTGGAAATATCCTCATCACTGAAAAAGAAACTACTGGTGGTGGCGATCAAGAACAACCGCCAGCTACTCCGAGAGAACCCGCAAAAGAATTTACTACGATCGACTTTGAAAATGGAACTTTAAGTGGCTTCGATCGTCGTGGCACTACGGAGACTTTGACTATCACAGAAGAAGCTAACCATACCGAGGGAGGCTCAAAGTCATTAAAAGTTGAAGGACGTACTCAAAACTGGAATGGTCCATCACTACGAGTTGAAGAGTATATTGACTTAGGTCATGAATATCATGTATCTGCAATGGTAAAATTGATTTCACCAACAAGTTCACAGCTTCAATTATCTACGCAAATCGGTAATGGTGACACAGCTAGTTACAATAATATTCAAGGAAAAACAATCAACGCTGCAGACGGTTGGGTACTACTTGAAGGAACGTTCCGCTATAACAGTGTTGGTGGAGAATATGTAACGATTTATGTTGAAAGTTCTAATAATGCAACTGCTTCGTTCTATATTGACGATGTAACATTCAAACCAACTGGGTCAGGGACTTTTGATATTCAAAGAGATTTAACACCAATTAAAGATGTTTATAAAGATTACTTCATGATTGGAAATGCAGTTTCATTTTCAGAGTTTGAAGGCCTTAGATATGATCTACTGAAAATGCATCACAATCTTGTTTCAGCTGAAAATGCAATGAAACCTGGTTATGCATATAACAATGATAGAGAGTTTGACTTCACTGCTCAAAATTCGCTTGTTGAAAGAGCATTACAAAGCGGATTTGATATTCATGGTCACGTACTTGTTTGGCATCAGCAAACACCAGAATGGTTGTTCCAAGATGCAAATGGAACTCCATTAAGTCGTGAAGCTGCCATTGAAAATATGAATAAGCATATTGAAGCTACAATTCTTAATTTTGGTGATGACGTAATTTCTTGGGATGTTGTTAACGAAGCAATCGTGGTCAATGGCGGTGTGGACTTAGCAGATTGGAGAAAACATTTACGTCAATCTGGTTGGTTACGTGCAATTGGCGATGACTATGTTGATTTAGCCTTCAGAAAAGCAAAAGAAGTTATTACTAAGAATAACCTAGACATCAAACTTTACTATAATGACTACAACGATCATTTTGAAAATAAGTCAACAGTAATGTACCACATGGTGAAAGAACTAAACGAGGCATATGCTGAGGAAAATTCAGGAAAACTTTTAATTGATGGTATCGGTATGCAAGCGCACTATCATTTACATGAAAGAAATACTGCCGAGAGAGTCGAACAATCATTAAAAAGATTTCTTACTATTCCAGGAATTGAAATTGGAATAACTGAACTTGATATCACTGCAGGAGCAAATGGTGTGCTTACTGAAGCAGAAGAAAAAGCGCAAGCTTACTTATATGCTCAATTATTTAAGTTATACAAAGAACACCACGAGCGTATCTCCCGTGTAACATTGTGGGGATTAAATGATGCAACAAGCTGGAGATCTGATCGTAATCCGTTAGTGTTTGATCGAAATTTACAAGCAAAAGAAGCATACTATGCGATCATCAATCCAGAGAAGTATATCGAAAATTATGATAAACCAGCAGAAGAAGAAAATAACGTTAGAAAAGGCAAGGCAATTTTTGGAACTCCTGTAATTGATGGTACTATTGATGATGTTTGGAAAAATGCTCCAAAACTTCCTATCGACCGTTACCAAGCAGCTTGGCAAGGTGCAACAGGGGAAGGAAGAGTACTATGGGACAATTCTAACCTGTATGTGTTAATTCAAGTGAGCGATTCAGAACTTGATAAGTCAGCTACAGAAGCTCATGAACAAGATTCAGTAGAAGTATTTTTAGACCAGTTTAATTCAAAAACATCAGCTTATGGAGATGAACACGGGCAATATCGAGTTAACTTTGATAACGAGCAAAGTTTTAACCCAGCAAAAATTGCAGCAGGTTTTGAGTCTGCTACTCATAAACATCCATCAGGAAATGGGTATACAGTCGAAATCAAAATTCCATTTACTGAGCTCACTCCAGAAGAGAATACTGAAATTGGTTTTGACTTACAAATTAACGATGCTAGAAACGGATCTCGCCAAAGTGTAGCAGCTTGGAATGACACGTCAGGTGCTGGCTGGAACGACCCATCTGTATTTGGTGTTGTGACACTTGTGAAGGCATTGGATAATGAACAGCCGGATCCAGGTCAACCAGATCCAGTTACTCCAACTCCGGTACAACCAAATCCAGTTGCACCTACAAATCCGGATTTAGCAAGTAAACTACCTGAAACTGCATTTAACGTCGTAGTGGAACAAAATGTTGCTGTTGTTAAGGTTGACAACGACAAGTTTACACAATGGGCTAACCAGAATGAAAAATTAGATAAAGTGACTATCGCAGTTGAAGCAGCTACTAATGTAGACGTTCGTCTACCTGCTCAAGCACTAAAAGCTGTTAGTAGCAAAAACCCACAAGCACTATTAGAAGTTGCTACTGCTGAAAAAGTATATCGATTACCTGTTAAGGAAATCAATGTCGATAAACTCGCACAGCAATTAGGTGTTACAGCTGGAGATTTAGAAATTTCGATTGTCATGAACGAAACAACAGACACTTCAGGTGCTGTTAAAAAAGGTAATCTAAATGTTGTCGCTGATATTGTAGAATTCAAGGTTTTTGTATCTGCGAATGATAAACAAGTAGAATTAAAACAGTTTAACTCGTTCGTTGAAAGAGAAATTGTTGGCGATAAGCCTTTTAATGCCAATAAATCAATTGCTGTTCAATTAATGGATGATGGCTCATTCCGTCCGGTTCCAACCGTATTCGTTGGAAACCGTGCAATCTTCAAAAGTCAAACGAACAGTAAATACACGATCGTAGAAAATACAGTTACATTCCCAGATATCACAACAAATTACTGGGCAAAGGCACCAATTGAAACATTAGCATCTAAGTATATCTTTAGAGGATACGAAGATGGTCAATTCAAGCCTAGAAACGCAACGACAAGAGTCCAGGTAGCACTTCTTATTACAAGAAGCTTAGGTCTGACTACTGATACCGCATATAATGGTCAATTTACAGATGTGAAGGGATCAGAGTGGTATGTAAAAGAAGTAATGCCTGCAATTGAATCAGGAATTATTAGAGGATCGAACGGACAATTCCGTCCACACGATGAAATTACTCGTGAAGAAGCCGCTGCAATGTTTGCTCGTGCTTTACGCTATGTTCAATATGATCAAGCGAACTTAGATACAACTAAGAAAATTTCTGCTTACCAAGATGCTAACAATATCTCGAATTGGGCAAAAGGTGATGTTGAATTCCTTCTTCAAGCGGGAGTTATGACTGGTAGATCTAATGGCAAGTTCGAAGGAAAAGCAGTAAACCAACGTGCAGAAACAGCTGCATTAGTAGTCAAATTCTTAAAAGCATCAAATCTAATTAACTAGTTCTGCATTGAAGACTCAATTCTACTTTTAGAATTGAGTCTTCTTTTTCATTGCCCCGTCCTCAAATTCTTAGATACTATTATTTCTTTGAAAGTTTAGGAACCAAGTAAATTGCTAGACAACTGACAATGACATGGATCAAATGTGCCGTTGCTTTATAGTCTCCAGCCAAATCAGTTTCTGCAGTGTACGTATTAAAGAAAAATCCTAGTAAGACAACTACTATAAACCAAATGAATGGCTTTTTCGTATATCTTTGAAAAAAGTAAAATAGTATCGACCCTATCACTACAGCCATCACCGTTGCAAAGGTAATAAACACAAGATAAAGTGTATTTCTGTCTTGACCGATAAAGACAATGTCGTGGCCAAATATTAACCCTGACACAACAAAAATTAAGTTGGCCACTGCCGCAATGATTATCGCTGCAAGGAAACCTGTTTTTAGATAGGATGAAAATTTATTCTTATACATCATCATCACCACTCCTCTTTCGCTTCATTTTTATTGCCATGTATCCCTAAAATCGATTGCATATTGTTCGAAGGAAATAGGTTCTCTCTTCAATAGTTTTGTTACATCATCAGTAACTTTTTCTGCTGTTCCAAAGCGTGTCAGAATATAAAGCATAGTCATGACGTTGGCAAATTCCTTTTTGGTTCCTCTTTTAATTAAGGTATTCCGAAACTCCAATGTACCTGGATTTTTGTATTCTATTTTTCTACCTAACGTTCTAGATAATATTTCTCCAACTTCTACATAATCAATTGCTTTTGCTCCAGTTAACGTATATGCTTTGTTACAATGCCCTTCTTCTAGTAAACAAGTTGCAGCAACTGAAGCTATATCCCGTGTATCTATAAAACTAGTTTTTGCCTTTCCAACGGGCATATACAGTTCATTTCTTAAGGCAATATCCTCTCTATGGGTCGTATTTAAGTTTTGCATGAAAAAGGATGGTCGTAAAAATGTATAACCAATACCCAAATCACGGATCATGTCTTCAATTTTACGATGTGGAACGATTGGATTTTTTTCCACTCCTAAAAGAGAAACAAACACAATTTGCTCAATTCCCTTTTCCTTTACTTTTTCCAAAAATGGTCTCATATCTTTTTTTGGTTTGGCAAGCTGCGGTGGTCGAATGAGAAAAATTTTTCGAACATTATCCAATGCCTCGGTATAGGTGGTGAAATCCAAAAAATCAAATTTGACGACGTCTACTCCCAAGTCTTTAAACCTCTCACCCTCTTTTTTAGGATCGAAAAGCGCTACTTTTACATCTTCCCCTTTAGTTGCCAGTTCACTTGCTACAAAATATCCAATATTTCCTGTTGCACCTGTAACTAAGATTTTAGTTTTCCCCATGATTAACTCTCCTTTATTTTTGTAGACCAGTCTATATATACTGGGTAAAAGCTCATCTTTTATTGAAATGAGCTTTATTTATTTAAGATCCTTGGAATGTATTTTGCAATCTGTCGTAACGGCTCTCCATCCTTTCTGGTTAATACATTAATGAATGCTCCCTCGATCATAGCGTTAATTACTAGGGCCATTTCTTGTGCATGAGCTTCTTCATAACCACAGTTGATTAACTTCGCAGCAAAAGTTTTATGCCATAAATCATACGCATCAACACAAGCGATACGAATTAATTCACTCGTATTGGCTGTTTCCAACGCTACAGCAGCTATAGGAATTCCCACCCTTTTATCCCGCTCGTCGAAAGCATTTGCTAATTCATTAATAAAAGATTGGATAGCTTTAACTGGATCCTCCTCTGCCATAAGTCCTTCTTTTATTCTCTTAGCTACATTTTCCGCAGTGTTCACCACTGCTACGCTGGCAAGTTGTTCTTTCCCTTCAGGAAAATAGTAGTAGAGAGAACCTTTTGGTGCTCCACTTTCACTTAAAATTTGATTTAACCCTGTAGCATGGTACCCTTGCTCCTGAAAAAGCCTAGATGCTGTCTCGACTATTTTTTCTTTTGAAGATTTTTTATTCGTCAAACGTAATCACCCTTTTTATAACAACTGGTCTATATATTTAAAATGTATAATGATTTACTATCTTTGTCAAACATATCTTCTAGTTTTTGAAAAATAAACTTCTAGAACACCCTGTAGCAAAAAAATAAGGTATTTAACCTAGAAATGAATTCAAGGTTAAATACCTATAGTTTATCAATACTTAAACAATATATTTAGTTTTGTTTCGATCTTCCTCTTAACTTCTAGATTAAAAATAAAGCTCTTTTCGTAAACATTTTGGCTTTTTTATCCTAAGTAATCGGAAAAATACCCTAAGATGAAGATATCAGCCAATAAATTATGTAAGAAAAGAGCAGTACTTACTATAGGAAATTCTTAGTAATTTGTGTAAAAATCCGGCTTTGGGTATTTTTTCGAAAGCAAAAAACTTTGCGAAAACAGCCAAAATAAAAGAATTACAAGGTACTTTCAACATAGTAAATAAAACGCTTAAATGCTTTCTTACCTTCAACATCCCTTTTAAAAACTCCAGCGTGTTCCAATACTGTAGAAAAAACGAATCCGATCTCATTTTTAAGGATTTCACGAATTGTACTGTTATCAAATTTATCGTATTTTGTTTTCAGTTTTTCTGCCCATACATGATGCTTTGCTGTGCGTACATCCTCTATTAAAGCAGCAACATTATCATTAACCAAGTATTCTGCCAAAACTTCCATCTCTTCTTGAAGTCTTCCTGGTAAAACGGCGAGACCCATTACTTCAATTAAACCGATGTTTTCCTTCTTGATATGGTGAACTTCTGCGTGCGGATGGTATATACCTAAAGGATGTTCAGCACTAGTGCGATTATTTCTCAAAACAAGGTCTAATTCAAAGTTTTCACCACGCTTACGAGCAATTGGGGTAATTGTATTATGAGGTTGTTCGTTTGTAAAAGCCAAAACGTCTACAGCTTCATCTGAATATACTCGCCATGCTTGTAAAATATCCTCACCTAAAGAAACTAGCTTGTGACGGTCAGGCCCTGAAATTCGAATAACCGACATTGGCCAGTTGACGATTCCAATGACAATATCCGGGTATTTAAAAAAATGAAATCGTTCTTCAATTTCAGCTAAAGCCATCGGAAATTCATGACGCCCACCTTGAAAATGGTCATGGGACAATATTGAACCCCCAACAATCGGAAGGTCTGCATTTGTGCCAACAAAATAATGTGGAAATTGGTCAATAAAATGGAGTAATCGCTCAAAACCATCTTTAGATATTTGCATCGGTTTGTGTTCTTTCGAAAAAATGATTGCATGTTCATTATAATAAACATATGGAGAAAACTGAAAATACCACCTTTCTTGACTTAGTTGAACCGGAATAATACGGTGATTTTGTCGTGCAGGATGATCGAGCCTTCCCTTGTAACCAACATTTTCCTTACAAAGTAAGCATTTAGGATAGGATAATTGTTTTACTTCTTTTGCTACTGCTATTGCCTCTGGGTCTTTTTCTGGTTTAGCTAAATTTATGGTTATTTCTAAGTTTCCATACTTAGTCTCACTGTACCAATGCTCATTTTTCGCGATTCGATCGGTTCTAATATAATTTGAGTGTTGTGAAAGCTGATAAAAATAGCTTGTTGCAACCTCCTGATCTTTGTCGTAATAGGTCTGAAATTGTTTTATCAGTTCGGAAGGTCTTGGCATAAGGCAATCCATGATTTTCGTATCTAATAAATCTCGATATGTAATTGAATTAATCTTAAGAATTTCCTGATCATAAGCCCAATCTAACATTTTATCCAATATTGGTTGTGGAGATTGTAATTCTCCTATTTGAACCTCTACCTGCACTTCCTTTTCTATTTGAAGTAACTCTAGTAGTCGATTCCTAACATAATCAACATCTTCCCCTGATATCAACTTTTTTTGAATGCCATATTGTACAAGACACTCAATTTGTTCAAAAATATTGATGGTGCTCATCTTTAAATCCCCCTGCTAGACTTCATTTTTAGAAAGCTCCTCTGTAATCTCCCTTGCACCATCACCAATATCCACAACATAAAAATCTGCTTGTAATTGAGTTTCTTGAAAATATTTATCTCTAACACGTTCAATAAAGTTATGTAAATCAGAAGTTTTGACTAAATTCACTGTACAGCCACCGAAACCAGCACCAGTCATTCTTGCCCCAATTGCTCCGGCATCCCATGCTGCTTGAACAAGACTATCTAGTTCTGTTCCTGTCACTTCATAATCGTCTCTTAAAGATCGATGAGACTCATTCATTAACTGACCAAAGCTTTCAATATCTCCAGCCATTAGCATGTCAACAGCCTTGATCGTTCTTGCATTTTCATAAACTGCATGCTTCGCGCGTCTTTGAATGACTTTATCAGTAATGAAATGTTTGCTTTGTTCAAATTGGTCAGTTGATAACTCTCCTAGCGTTTTAGCTCCTAAAGACTTAACGGCCAATTCACATTCAGAGCGCCTTTCATTATATTTCGAATCAGCCAAACCTCTCCGTTTGTTGGTATTAGCGATTACAAGGGATACTTCTCCAAGTTGAAGCGGAGTATATGAAAAATCTAGTGTTTGGCAATTCAAAAATATCGCACGATCTTTCTTCCCCATGCCGATAGAGAATTGATCCATAATGCCACAATTTACTCCGATATATTCGTTTTCCGCTTTTTGCGCAAGTTTTACTAATTCGATTTGCTCAAAAGTGAGATCAAACAGCTCTTTTACCATTACAGCTGTTACTAGTTCGATTGAGGCTGACGAAGAGAGGCCCGCACCATTAGGAATTGTTCCATAATAGACAACATCAAATCCACATGGTATAAAAGCACCTGCCTCAATCAATTTTACTAAAACACCTTTAGGGTAATTCACCCAATGATCTTCATCATGATATGCCAATTGAGCTAATGACAACTCAACGATCCCCACCTCGGAAAAATTAATGGAATAAAATCTTAGCTTCATATCAGCTCTTTTTTTTACTACGGCAAAGGTTCCTACGCTTAAGGAACACGGGAAGACATGACCACCATTATAATCTGTATGTTCACCGATTAAATTCACTCGACCAGGAGCAAAAAATACTCTTGCCCCCTCTGCATCTTGAAACAGTTCCTCAAATGTCTTCATTATCTTCTTCAAACTCTCTCCCTACTTTCCGTATCCATTTGGATTGGCTTGATGCCAGTTCCATGCGTGTAAAACAATTTCATCTAAAGTGGGATACTCAGGTTTCCATCCTAGTTCTTGTTGCGCTTTTTCGGAGGAAGCGATCAACACGGCTGGATCACCTGCTCTTCGTGGTACTATCTCGGCTGGAATTTCTTTTTTCGTAACGTTTCGGCAAACATCAACCACTTCCTTCACTGAAAAACCTTTCCCATTACCAAGGTTGTAAATAGCACTTTCATTTGTTGCTTCTAATTTTTTCAAGGCCAGATAATGTGCTTGTGCCAAATCCATGACGTGAATATAATCTCGAATACAAGTGCCGTCGTGTGTATTGTAATTATCGCCAAAAACTTTTATGTTTTCCCTTTTCCCAAGCGCTACTTGAAGGACGATCGGGATTAGATGAGTTTCGGGAGTATGATCTTCTCCAAGTCTGCCTTTAGGGTCTGCACCGGCAGCATTAAAATATCGCAAACATACAGACTTTAATCCATATGCTTGGTCTGACCATTTCAACATTCTCTCAATTGCTAGCTTAGTTTCTCCGTAAGGATTTGTCGGTATGGTTGGGTCTTCCTCTAAAATGGGGATTGCTTTCGGTTCACCGTAGGTGGCCGCAGTCGAGGAAAACACAATTTGCTTTACCCCATGCTCAACCATTTTTTTCACAAGTGTATAAGAGCCAAGGACATTGTTTTCATAGTATTCGAGTGGCTTCTCAACACTTTCGCCAACAAGGGAATTTGCTGCAAAGTGAACGACACTACTAATCGTATTTTCAGTAAAAATTCCATCTAATAGACTTTCATCACTTAGGTTTCCTTCATAATACTTTGCATCTAAGACCGCTTCCTTATGACCTTTCTGCAAATTATCAAGGATTATGACTTCTTCCCCTTTTTCAGTTAAATAAAGGGCTGTGTGACTACCAATGTATCCAGCACCACCTGTTACTAAAATGGCCATATTTTCAAACTCCTCACATTATATTTGGACTATTGTAGGTACTAAACTTACATGTAATTCCTTATATATTCATTGAGAAACTACCATATCCCTCTTTCATAATAAAATAATTACGACCAGTCTAGTTATTCTTTTAAATCCAAAACCGCTGAAAAAAATGCCAAAGCAAGCCCTTGACCCCAGCCCTCAATTCTCTTTTTTGAAGTATTACGGTATCCATCTGCACTGTTCATAACGGCTGTTCCAGTTGATACATCACAGACTCTTCCTTGATCATCTACTTTTTTTAATAAACCATCTAAGGCTTTTTGAGCTGCCTTATACGACCTTGGTGTACTTGCACCATGTAAAACGATTGCCGCAGCAATGCCAGCAGATCCTGAAGATTCTTCATACGTCGTAGGATCTGTTAATATGGTATGCCATAGTCCATTTTCTGATTGAAGTCGAATGAGCGCACTCAACTGATCTCGTAATGAACCATGAATTTCCATAAATGAAGGTTCTTGAACGTCGATCTTTCGCAACACTCTAGCCATTGTATAAGCTGCCCAGGCATTTCCTCGTGCCCAAAAAATTCCTGACATATGGTTTCCTTTTACATTATCCCAACCATGATAGTAAAGATTTGTTACAGGGTCTTGTAAATATCTCTCGTGTCCATGAAATTGTCTCAAACCATCTTGAGTATATTCATCATTATTTAGTTCTTCTCCCATTCGAATTAAGAAGTAACCCGCCATAAAAAGGGTATCAATCCAGGCTTGTTCTGGAAACACACTACTACCACCCACAGTATGCTGTAAAATACCTTCAGCAAATCTTGGTGCATCATTTACCAGATAGTCAGCTTTTTCCTTTGCTAATTCTAAATAAGTTTCATCCCCTGTTTCTTGGTACAATGTCAATAATGTATGTCCCAAAGAAACGATATTTACTGACATTGGTGGCAAACCATACTCAATGTACTCATCGATCCATTCCTTTAATAAAGATAGATACCGTTCATTTTTGGTTGCATGATAGGCTGCACCAACTCCGTAGAAAGCTACTCCAGCTGGCCAATCCCAGGTATGATCCATTTCAAAGGTTCTCTCAACAATTCGATCAATTACATCAGTAATTTGCTCTTTACTAAACTCGATTGGCTTCATATGAAACACTCCTTTGTAATTGTAGGTAACAGCAGCTTAATGGTTTTCTAATGATTGCTGAACACTATTTTCTTGTTTTCTATTTATTTTCTCAAACGCCCGAAGCGCCGGCATCATAAGTACGACTGAAAACAAACTCATACTAATTATCGGGAGTAATGCCTGAAATTGGAGAAAAATAAAAGATATAAAAAGACTTCCAATTAACATAATAATCGTAGGTAATGGGTTTAATATCATTATAAAAAATGCATTTTTTACTACATGAAGCAATTTGACTTCATAATAAATTAACGCCGGAAAAACATAAAACATGCCCATGATATAGATGAAAAAGAGAGCAATTAGTGGAATTGTTAATAAATTTAAGATCGTATTAGTGGATGAATTAAACACTAGTATATCGATGTACAAAACTAACCCCATAATAAACAGGAGGTACCCTAGTACATTACTTCTAATAAACTGTTTTTTATAAGCTAGCCAAAATGTTTTAAATATTGGTGCATCTGTTCTTTTAGTAAGCCAGTGGTGAGTAACTGAAAAAGTAGCAGCAGTCGCCGGAAATATACCAAAAATCCCTAGACCAAGGAAGGAAAAACTAACCCATAATATATTTAAGTATACTAATTTTGTAAACCATTCTAACACTCTAGTTACTGCTGTCATAGTATCCACCTCTCAACTCTTAATCATTAGTTCAAGAGGTAATTAAACTAATTACCTCTCCCTATTCTCCTTGACACACTCCACATTACCCTTTTAACCCACTCGTACTAATTCCATCAACTACATACTTCTGGAAGATAAAAAATATCACAAATACTGGTATAAGTGTAACGATTGACATTGCAAACATTGCCCCCCAGTTTGATACTGTTTCATTGCTTAAGAACATGTTTAACGCCATAGAAACTGTGTATTTACTTGGGCTATTCAAGTAAAGTAATGGACCTAATAAATTATCCCACGTCCAATAGAATGTGAAGATCGCTGACGTAGCAAGCGCCGGGGTGATTAACGGGAGGATAATACGGTAGTAGATTTGGAACGTATTACAACCATCGATGATCGCTGCTTCATCTAATTCTCTTGGAATGGTACGAATAAACTGTACGAGTAAGAAAATAAAAAACGGATGGCCAAAATATGCAGGCACAACTAACGGTTTTAGTGAGTTTAACCAACCTAGGTGCGAGAAAATAATGTATTGTGGGACCATAATAACTTCACCAGGTAAAAGTAAGGTAAAAATCATTACACCAAACCAAAATTTCCGACCAAAAAATTTCAATCTAGCAAATCCATAGGCAATTAAGGAGGATGATAGTAAGGTACCAATGACCACTAGAACTACAAATACTAGCGTATTTTTAATAAACACTCCAAAATTATGCCCCCCGAAGCCTTGCCACCCCTGTGCGTAGTTACTAAAAATAAATGGATCCGGGAGTAATGAATCAGCAGTGATAAAAATTTGTTCACTTACTTTAAACGAACTCATCAGTAACCAAATCACCGGATACAATAGGAGGATAGCAAATCCGAATACGAATATGTGATAAAGAAACCACTTTACACTATAACGTTTCATGGTTACTTCCCTCCTTCCGATTCGTAATGAACCCAATATCTAGAGCTAACGAATATTAGTGAAGTTAAAATTCCGATAATGACTAACATCACCCATGCCATTGCAGAAGCATATCCCATATTGAAGAACTCAAACGCTTGTTTGAACAAGTATAGGGAGTATAGTAGTGTTCCATCTAACGGACCGCCAGTACCCTTTGATACGATATAGGCAGGAACGAATGTCATAAAGGCAGCAATCATCTGCATTATTAAGTTAAATAAAATGACTGGACTTAACATGGGTAGTGTAATCTTTGAAAACTTTTGAAAAAAGTTAGCTCCATCTACGCTGGCAGCTTCATAATAGCTTTGCGGAATTGATTTCAAACCAGCTAGAAAAATAAGCATAGAGGAACCAAACTGCCAAACAGATAAAGAGATTAACATCCCAAGTGCAGCTGTTGGATTACCAAACCAACGAACTGGGTCAAGTCCAATAAATTGTAACGCTATGTTAACAATACCTTGATCACCGAAAATGTTGCGCCACATAATTCCGACTGCAACACTTCCTCCGATCAGTGATGGTAAATAGTACATGGTTCGATACAGACCTACTGCTTTAGAAGCAGTATTTAGTAGCATTGCTACTAGTAACGCAAAACCTAAACGAAATGGTAGACCACCAATCACGTATAAAAACGTTATTTTTAATGAATGTAAATATCTAGCATCATCAGTAAACATCTTGATATAGTTGTCTAAGCCAATCCATTGTGGCGGAGAGAAAAGATTATATTTTGTAAAAGAAAAATATAAGGACGAAAACATTGGTATGATCGTAAACGCTAAAAAACCTATGACAAATGGGGCGATAAAAAAATAGCCCCATAAGTTTTCTCGAAGACGGATAAACTTTTTGTCACTAAGTCGCTTACGATGGTTGAGTGAGAGTGGTTGATGCGATGGTTCTGGCTTGGTATTCATCTACATTCATCTCCAATCTATCGTAAAGTTTGATAGCTGATCTTAAAGATCAGCTATCATTTCATTTATTTAGTTTAATATACTCTGTGCCTGACTTCTAAACGTTGTTGCGGCTTCTTCAGGGGTAATCTGACCATATTTCATACGCTCTTGAAGACTATCAAGTAATTCAATAATCTGACCAGCGTTCGCAGGATCTAATGGTCCTAAATCAGAACTGTTTTGCTCTGCCCACTCAATATATTCAAAGATTTGTGCCTGTACTTCAGAAACTTCTGAAATTAAAGCTTCCTTTATAACAGAAGAAACTGGAACTCCACGATCGCCTTTAATAAATTTATTTGCTTCTACATCATTTACCCAGAAGTTAATAAAATCTGCTGCTGCTTCTTTATGTTTCGAATTTTCTGAAACAGAGAAATACATACTTGGCTTTAAGAATAAACCTTGTTTTGCATTTGGCCCAGGCATTGGGTGCATTTTAAATGGTTTATTTGCTACCTGCTGTAAGTTAACGAATTGGTTTGACCATTGAAAAATACCAACCCCTTCCCCTTTTACAACCGGATCATCTTCCAACCCACTTAACTGCGCTGAATAGTCAGGAGTTGGTGCAGCACCCTTTTGTACTTGCTTCATATCCATCGTAAAGAAATCGATAAATAATTGGTCATCGTCATAACCTAGCTTTCCATCTGCACCATATAAAGCTTTTCCATGAGTACGAAGGTAATAGTTGAAAAATACATCGGCTTTCATTCCTGTATCAAAAAATACACCCGCATCGACAGCTTTTTGTGACATCGCAACATAATCATCCCAAGTCCAATCTAATGGTAGAGAGTCCACTCCGATTTCCTCTAATAATTCTGGATTATAATGAAATCCAATCGCATTTACTCCTAAGTTAAATCCAAATAATTTATCGCCAATTTTACCACCAGACACAATTGTATCGGCGATATTTGTTACATCAATTTGGTTACTTATAAACGGATTTAAATCAGCTAACTGTCCATTTTGAGCATATTGACTAATTCGAGAAAGATCCATTTGAACAATATCAGGTAATTGATTAGCAGCAGCCTGTGGTGCTAACCTTTGCCAATAATCATCCCAGCTCGCATATTCTGGTTCAACTTTAATGTTGGGGTTTTGGGCTTCAAACAATTTAATTACCTCTAAAGTTAAATCGTGCCTTGGTTGGCTTCCCCACCAAGCAATACGTAAAGTAATCTCTTCTTCTTTTGCTGTCGTCGTATCATCCTGCTTTTTATCAGTAGTACTAGCATTGTCTCCACTAGGTTTCGTGGATGTTTCGCTTTTACTATTACAAGCCACTAACATAAAAATCAAAACAAGTCCAAGCAACAATACGATTACTTTTTTCATTTTTAATTACCCCCTTTTGATTTTGAAAACGATTACATTTCAAATATATCAAAATACTTGTAAGAGCAATGAGAGAAAAAGCAGAGGTCTATGTTCAAAAAATAGATATAATTGGAAATGTTATGATTGTTTCATGATATCGGATGGTGTTACCCCTGTTACCTTCTTGAAGATCTGACTAAAATACTGTGGGTTATCACCAAAACCTAATTTTTCAGCTAGTTCAAAGACTTTAATGCTTCTATCTTTTTGGATCAATTCTACTGCTTTCTCAATTCTTTTCGCCGTAACGTAGGTAGAAAACTTTTGACCTACTTCTTTTTTAAATAGTTTCCCAAGATAGTCTGCATTCATAAATAACTTTTTTGTCGCTATCCATTGTAACGATAGCTCTGGATGTTCAATATTTTCTTCAACGATTTTCATTAAGTTTAAAACAACCTCAGAATACTTTTTGGTTTTTTTCGTTTTAGTTTGGAAATAAAAATTTTCGAATACTCTTTCAAAAAAAGGTAAAAAGTCCTGTAAAACTGCTATATTATCAATTTTGAGTATATCTTTTATTCGATCCTCACTACGGAGATACACATTTCGTTTCGCAATCGTTAAATATAAATGAATAAAGTAGGATTTCACTAAATATGGTGATAGTTTTAAAGTCTCTATTTGTTTTACCGTTGTTTGAATCTCATTATTTGCCTCTTGGATATAACCACATTTTAATAGTTGAATTAACCTTTCATAGTCGTATTCATAGAGTTCGCTGTCATCTGTATTATGCAACGGTGTATGGGAAGAAATAATACTTCCCCCACCTAGGTAAAAACATTCATCTAGCTTTTTTAACAATTCGTTGTAAACGATTGGAAGATTTCTTATTTTACTCGTAGTACTAACTACTGTTGTAAAAGTATATCGATGAGCTGAATAAACTTTCTCCTTCAGTTGAGTAATCAAGGCACCTAATCGTTCCTCCTCATATTGATCTCTAATTAAAAGAAACAGCATGTTTTTTTCAACTGTATGTATAACAACGTTGTTATTGAATGCCTGATAAATTATCTTTTTCAACACTACCATGCTTTCCGAAGTGATAGAATTTTCTAAGCGAAATAATAATAATTTCAATCGATCTTGCTCATCGTGCAGCTTAAACTGTTTACAGATATATTTTGCCTTGTCTTCGGTCATGTCTTCACTAACGAATAATTGCTTCAGTAGTTCTTCACTCTTCACATTGGCCCGTTGCCCCAACTCATTTTCAACATTTCTAAGATAAGTAAATTCCTCTTCAATATGTTCTAACTCTAATACTACTTCTCTAAGGGCTTGAGATATGATCTCTTCATTACAAGGCTTAAGAAGATAATGTTTTACACCAAAACGCATCGCCTTTCTGGCATATTCGAACTCGTTAAAGCCCGACAAAAGAATCCACATGATAGAAGGATATTGTTCTTTTCCCATTTCAATTAATTTAAGCCCATCAATACCTGGCATAGTTATATCTGTAATCACAATATCTGGCTGTTCCTCGGAAATAAACTCCAATGCTTCAATTCCATTTCTTGCAGTTCCTACTAGCCTTGTTCCTTGTTGTTCCCAATTCACGATAGTTGAAATTCCTTCTAGTATCATTCTTTCATCATCAACTACTAGCACTTTGTACATGGTGAACGCCCCTTTCATATGGTAATCGTATATGAACCTTCGTTCCTTTCTGAATATGACTAACTATATCAACCCCGTATTGTTCGCCAAATAAGATTTGAATCCTTTCGTGTATGTTTTTTAAACCTAAACCATTCCCTTGTGAAACATAATCTCCTTTTTTAATTGCTGCAATCAATTCTTCTTCAATACCTGGACCATCATCTTCGATCGTAAGAACCATATCGTTATTATCGATTTTACAATACAGAGAAATATGAATGGTCCCGACAATTTGTTGCAAGCCATACTTGATAGAGTTGTCTACTAACGGTTGTAAAATAAATTTCGGAACCATACATGAATAAATACTTTTTGGAAAATCAATTTGGAAAGATAATCTCTCTTCAAACCGATACGATTGAATGGTTATATAACTTTCAACAATTTTTAATTCTTCCTCGAGAGTAATTAATGTTTCTTTCATATTAATAGAAGATCGTAAAATAAATCCTAGTGATTCTGCCATTTTCGATATTTGTTGGTGACCTTTCATTTTAGCAGCCCAATTAATCGATTCTAACGTGTTATATAAGAAATGAGGGTTCACTTGCGCTTGCAACGTTTTATATTCAGCATCTTTAATTACAATAAGCTTCCGGGAATTTTCCTGCATAAGAAACTGAATTTCTTCCATCATTACTTTAAAGTTATAATGCATTTGACCAGTTTCATCATTTGGAAAAGAAAGGTATTCACGCTCATCTAACTCCAAATCCCCTGTTTGGATTTTTTTCATTTTATGATTTAGGCTTTCTATTGGATTAGTGATACCACTCGCAAATCTAACAGCCAAAATTAATATGATGATAAACATAAAACTATAGATAAGTAGTACGGCATTTCTAACCGCAGAAATAGCTTCAAACAAGTTACGATAAGGAGTAACGATCATATAAGTCCAATTCGTATGTTTCGCAGTACTGTATGTAATAAATAATTGTTCACCTGAATCTCGGATTAATTTATATCCTCTCGGATCTTGCATCCGCACACTCAATAAATCTTTCGACAGTGTATAATTAAGTGGATAAAATAGATAGTTGGAATTATCTAAAATTAATAGTCTAGAGCCACTATGAAGGAGGCTATTTGAAAATGAGTTGGCAATCTCATTAATATTTATACGAACAATTATCGTTCCTAAATGTTCAAGAGGTAAGCTTAAATGGGAATAGGATCGTACCTCTCTAGCAATGATTAATGATGAATCGTCCTCCCCTGGAAAAATCCATTGAACTCCTCCCCTTTTACTTTGAGCATCCTGTATGATGTTTTGAAGTCGTGGATCTGGGAAACTAATTATTTGATTCCCTGATGCATGCTCATTATCGTAGACATCGTACACTTGAATGGAGGATACATACTTATTTAAAGCTCCTAGATCAAGCAAACGTTTCTTAACTTTCCTACTTAAAACAAACTGTTGATATGCTGTTTCACTGTCCCTTAACTCTGTTAAATATTGCTGGATTTCCTGATCTGTCGAAACAAGAAAAGAAAGCCTTTCCAATTTTATTAGTTCATTTTCAATCGATGTCGATGAAACACTTAGTGATTGAGCAGATTGTCTGTATATTTCCTCATTATATGTATTAAAAGCAAATTGTAAAATGGCTATACCACCCAGAGTAAATGCGAGGGTAATAAATGAAATTAATAAGAATAATTTATACTTTATTCTCAAATCTGAATAAAGCAAACTCAATCGTTTTACCATACATTCATACCTTTCCTAAATAAATTGTTTATTAGATTTAAATCAAAAAGTAGTTGGAATATTCAAACTTATATTCTCTATTCTACTAAATGAAATTGCTTTAGTGAAGGCAAATAAAAAGTAAAAGGCTCTTTTCTAAAACATTGTTGCTTTATAACCCTTAACTTAAGTTGGAAAAAACTTTAGACGGAAATATAACCCTTAAATTTGGAAGAAAAGAGCCTTTCATATTACATTAAGCATTGATAAATAGCACGGTTTGTGTAATAATCCGGCTTTTAGGATTTTTACGAAAGCAACAATCTTTGCGAAAATAGCCATTAAAAAAGAGAAACAGCTCAAGGAAAGCTGCTTCTCTAAAAACTAACTTATCGGAAAATCATCTCGCATTTTTCCCAATAATTCTAACTGTATAAACTGGATTTTTAGCTAAAAATCGAGATCTTAAACCAAATAATCAACTTTCTCAGTTATTCCAGATAAAAAACCTGCGTTAATTCCGTTGCCACTGGGCTATTATCTGAATTTGTTTCCATAATATCTTTCATATAAGCCCACCACTTTTGACAAACTTCCGTAAGCGCTATCTGCTTCCACTTTTCCTCATCTTCAATCTCAACATAGGCAAAGAGGTTATTCGTTTTCTTGTCTAAGAAAATAGAGTAATGATGGGCACCGTGATGTTTCAATTCTTTTTCCATCTCTGGCCAAAGCTCATCATGGCGCTTTTCATATTCATCGTGAAATCCTTCAAACACTTTCATAACAGACGCTTTTCGAATCATATTGCTTCCCCCCACAATTAACCTTCTATAAATTGAATGATTTTATATTCAAATTTTCCAAGACTACATTTACCAGGTTCCACTTTACGATTTGTCAGCAAATCAATCCCTGCCTGCGGAAGTGTTACACTACCTCCATTGCCATCCATATTGATAATAAACCAAACAGTATAGCCGTCGCCTTGCCGCGGAGCAACAATTGTTCCTTCTGTTACATCGGTTCTAAGTACTACCTTTGCTTGTTGCGAATAATGATTTACCAGGTTTCGAAGAAGAAGATCGCCAGCATCACCTATTGGCATAGAGCCCAGCATAACAATCCTTCCTTTACCAAGAGGGTGCTCTGTAAGAAATGATCTTCCTATAGAGAGACCTTCCTCAATCACACCAACCGCTGTCTCTTCGTTATATTCAAAAACCGAACTCCACAGCCCTAATGGCGCGGATACATCAAACGCACGACCCACGGTGCCACTTCCATCCATTGGGTAGGTAAATAAAACTTCTACCCCCACTACTTTTTCTAATTCACCTAATGCCAGGTCTGTGTGAACAGTGTGCTCCTCTGTTCGCCCTCCAGTTAAAGGCCCGACGATCCATATCCCACCATTTTCAACAAACTTTTTTGCTTGATTTATATAGTCAGTAGAGAGGTATTGGATAAACGGAGAAAATAAAATCTTATAACCTTCTAAGCTGGCACCTTCTGGTATTACATCCCGATGAATTCCCATTGATAAAATACGGTGATAAAAATCTGTTACTAAACTGCGATGATTTAAACTTCGATGGGGTTCCGTTTTAAAAAATACCTTTGATCGATCCGAATAGGTAATGGCTACTTCTGCTTGGGTTGGTTTAGTAGCAACTATTATTGGTTCAATCACTTTTCGCATTTCTTCAACTTCTAACACATTTACAAAACCGACTGTTGGTTTTCCCCACGCACTAATGACAGAACCATGTGGCTGTTCACAGCCTGCACGCTGTTGTCTCCACAGCCAATAACAAAATGCTTCTGCTCCTAGTGCATACGCTGCAGCTGCTTCGACTTTAAGATATCCATTCGGATGAGGATTTGCATGACTTTCCAATGATGCTGCATATGATGGACTCGTCTCCATCACCCAAAATGCTCTCCCCTTTTTAAAGTTTCTCCACAAATCACTATTGATCAGGTAGGCCGACAAGTTGTCGATTGTTGCATACGTATCAAACGATGCAAAATCGAGGTTTTTATATAGCCTCTCGTTATCGACACTAAAGAAAACTGAACTATTATGGGTAATCGGTACACTCGAATAGTTCCGAATAATTTCGGCCTGTTCGTCAGCAAACTCCGCAATTTTTTCCATCGAAAATATTTGATACATTGTGCTTAACGATGAGTTGTGTAAAAATGGTGCTGGACCTGGCTGTGGTACTTGCTTAAAGCTATGATAATACTCACTCCAAATTTGAGTACCCCAGGCATTATTTAAATTAGCAATTGTCACGTAGCGCTCCTCAAGCCATTGATGCCATTGTTCTTTACAAGTTTTACACATACACTCACTGACATGACATTTGAATTCATTGTCAAGCTGCCACCCGATAACTCCGGGCAAGCTTCCTACTGCCCTAGCTAGTTCCTCTGTTATGATCGACGCTCTCTTCCTAAAGTAGGGATGGTTTGTACAAGCATGTTGTCTCGAGCCATGCCCCATAACTTTCCCTTCCCTGTCTACATACATTCGCTCGGGATGTCCATGTGTATACCAAATCGGTGGAGTTGGCGTCGGCGTACACATAACCGTTTCAATTCCTTGTTCATACAGTTTATTAATGACGTCTACAAAAAAATTAAGTTCAAACTGTCCTTCAATTGGTTCTATCGTCGACCAAGCAAATTCTCCCATTCTAACCACATTAATACCCGCTTGTTTCATAAGAGAAATGTCTTCTTCTATAACTCTTTCATTCCAGAGCTCTGGATAATAAGCTGCACCGTGATATAATTTTTTACTCAACCTTATAACCCTCCTCTTGTAACCTACACTTTAATGAACCGTACAATTGGTAACTGTAATTCCATTATTCCTTCTATGACTAATTTTCCAACCTCTCTCGCTCCATGCTCACAGAAGTGTGTATTGTCCTGTATTCCCTCTGGGTAATTCGGATGCTCGTTTGCAGAAAGCCATGTGAACAACTGCTTTGAAGCTTCTGGCCCAAATGATTGATAGAGTCTTGCTGTTTTTTCCCATAGATTAATAAGAGGAACGCCAAGAGTTTCACTCAATTGCATCATTGATATTGGATAGTCACCAAGAGTGTTCACCAATTGCCCTTGATGATCAAAAGTCTTTCGGTGGACAGACGTAATAAGGATTGGAATAGCTCTTCGACCACGAGCCCCTTTTACATATTCGGTTAAATAAGCTTGATACGATGTAAAAGGATCAGTACCAAATGGTTTTTGGTCGTTATGTCCAAATTGGATAAACAAGTAGTCATTGGGTTGAATTAATTCAAGTATGGTTTTTAGTCGTCCCTCATCAATGAACGTATTTGTACTTGCTCCGCCTTTGGCATGATTTTGAATGTTAACATCATCCGTAAAAAAGGATTGAAACCACTGCCCCCAACCAGCCATTGGTGTCTCATGGGGAGGGCAATTTGCTACAGTCGAGTCTCCTGCCAAGTAAATAGTAATTGGTCTGTGTTCTCTTAACCTATCGTTCATAAAAACCTCCTCCTCTATCTACTCGTAGTCTGACTAAATTTTTCTGCTAATCTTTTTGCCAATTCGTCATCTGACAATGGATTACGGTGAGTATTTTCTAAGTATATGTATTTCTCTGTTTCAGGCATTAAAAACTCTTTATACCACAGGAAGAAATCTGGACTATCTCCTTGCATTCTTAGAAACTTTCGTAATGCCTCTAAGGAATATATGGTACTATCTATATTTGTTAGCCAGTCCCCACGGTAAAAATTCTTCCACTTCCCATGCTCGGCACGTTTTAAACTTAACTGACCATCCTTATAATGTCCGATTGACTGTGATACTTGAACAAATGCAAGTGGATAGTCATTGTTCATAAAAGTTAGATACGCCTTACATAATGAGAGAAATCCTTTACAGCCAGAGACATGTAGCTGTACATGAAGTGTAAGCTGATCGAAAAAACGTATTTGATCGTCCTCGGAAAGTTGGGTTGAAAGGATTTGGCATTGGGACAATAACTCTTCCCACCCTGCTAAGCCCACTTCGCATTTTTCTTGAAACCATTTCACTTGCTCATTAAAAGGAATTTCACCAGTAGCCCAGAAAAGCTTTTGCAATGGTAGCTCCGTTTTACCCTGAAGCCAATGGCCGATCAATTTCCTTGCTGGATGATGATAAAATTCCTCCCCTGCCTTGTCATCTAGATTCGGACCATAGGAGATGGATTTTTCGAAGTAACTTCGGTAAAGTGTGGCAATCTCTATATAATGCGATGAGTATAAACGCTTCACAAATGCATGGAAATGGTCTTCAACAGCTAGGGATCCATAACGCCACAACGTACTTACGATATCTAACGGATAAAGATGGGGGCGAATATTGCCGCTATTAAGCAATAGATAGGAAGTTGCATTCGCATCAAAAGCCTTTTCAACCTCTTTCTTAATTAATTCGGGTGGTGATGAAAACATTGTTAAATGGTTCGATGCTTGAAGATCATGGAAGGTAATATGATAATAAATTCCATGTTCATAGGCATCATTACCTGTAGGTAACGAAGGGATACGATTATTTTCATATCCCTGTCTCCGGGATACCATCTTTCCATAACCGTTATCCGCCCACACCTTTATTACCCCTTCTGGAACATTGATATGACCTTGTTTGTATAATTCTGAAATTTCTCCGTATAAAGCAATGCAGCAGACAGGTTTCTCTACATAGTTGGATAGCATTTCATACTGTCTGTATACCACCTTAGAAATCATAGCCCCTCTTTTTTCTGGCGTGTCAAACTCTGGATCATATTGCCAAAATGGGGCATCCCCTTGGCCACGAAACGATAGTACCCATATTATTTTTTTGTCTTTTTGTTGTTGAATGGCTTCCTCCCAAAGAGCTTCGAATAAGTCAGGATGGTTCTTATAACTTGGTGTTTTCCCTGGATAAGCACGCAAAAACATTTCCGCTCCAAGTGGTTCTGCATGATGATGAGTCACCCAGAGTCCCATCTCCGATGCTAGTTCGGCTTGAATTCCATGCTTGGGAAGATCTGTACCTGGTATAACCATATTTCCACCACAACGTAATAGCGTCTCAAAAACGGGTTGCCAAATCTCTTTTGAGGGTGGATAAGCTTCTTTCCATCCAATTAGACAGACTTCATCATTAACAAACCAGCCACGGTATTTGACCTTGTTTTCCAAGGAGTCAATATTTCTAACTGGTATATGAATTTTTAACTTTCGTTTGACGGGGATATCTGCCCAGAACCAAAAAGGATCAACTCCTAGGTATTCACGGCTATAATGTAGCAGGCCATAAATTAACCCTAAATCGTCATAGCCAGCAATGTGAAACACCCATTTCCCATTGCTTTCTATTAAGCGAAACCCGTAAGCTTCATTCCGCCAAGGGCAATCTTGCTCACTCGAAGCATATCTAATTACGATTGTTGCTTCCTTCATTGAGACCGTGTTTAACTCTGGCGCTTTTCCAAATACCTTTTCGTGATCTCTTGTAATCATATCAACAGCATACCTTACAGAAGTAGATAAGTTTTCTGATAGAAAAATAGAGGAATTACAATCAATCACTACAGTCGAAGTCGTCATCCTATTCATCCTCTCTTCACAATGTGTTAATTATCAATATTGTAAAGAACCTATGGAATTCCTCCTATTCCCAAAGGTTTCTAGATAGTTTTCTATACTATCACTCTTATATCCGGTAATATAAGTATTCTACTAATGCTAAAATCGCCATTGATTGGCCATAAGGCATAGCAGTAACCGGTATATCTTTGTAAAATTCTAATGTTTCGCCCATCGCTGTCCCAGCAGAAACATGTTGCAGTTCACCATGATCGTTGATATTTTCTAACACCGCATCAATGCCCTTTACACCCATTTCCAAATATCCTTTATCCACATAACTCTTACGAACTGCTCTTAAGATTCCAAACGCAAAACCTGCAGTACAAGAGGCTTCAACATATGAAGATGGGTCTAGCAACAAGGTGTGCCACATACCGTTTTCATTTTGACATTTTGATAACGTTTCCAATTGTCTCTCTAATGTATCAATTAGGACTTGTCGAACAGGATCATTTTTCGGAAGTTCAACTAAATCTAAAAATTCCGGAATTGCGATAGTAACCCAAGAGTTTCCACGGCCCCACAATGCTTCAGCAAAGTTATGATTACCTTCAAACGTCCACCCATGGAACCATAATCCAGTTTTCTTATCAAACAAATATATTATGTCGATTAAAAATTGTTTTTTTGCTTCTTCCACATATTCCGGTTTGTTTAGTAATAAGCCAATTTTGGTTAATGGAAGAACACTCATCATTAATGTATCATCCCATAATTGCTGGTAGTTTTCCGAACCAAACACAACATGCTGGATCCCACCGTCCTTCGTTCTTGGCATATCGTGATATAGCCAATCAGCCCAGGTTTCTAAATATGGGAGGTATGTAGGATTTCTAGTTTCTTCGTACAGATATGCTAGTGTCAACATTTGAACCATTGTATTAACATTTTTTTCAACGGGACCCTGTTTAAACTGATCATCAAACCACTTACTTATTATTGCTAATACTTCTTCTTTTTGGGTTAACTTATAGTATTTCATCATTCCACAAGGCTCTTTTCTAAAACATTGTTGCTATATAACCTCATTTTAGTTAGAAAAAACTCCATATACCGAAATATAACTCTTAAATTTGGAAGAAAAGAGCATTTCATATTACATAAGCAGTGATAAATAGCATGGTTTGTGTAAAAATCCGGCTTTTGGGATTTTTACGAAAGCAACATACTTTGCGAAAATAGCCTTCCATAAAGACCAACACCAGCAGTCCATTCCCAGTAATTAAAGCTTTTATTATCAATTTTCCGACCATCTGCCAGTGGAATTGCATATTTTCCATTTGGATCACTCAAGTTAATTAAGTTATTAATTAGGAGCTCTATCTTTGCTTCAATCTCAAGTCTATTCATCCGATTTGACCTCCTCAAGTTTTCTCATCTACGTTTAGAAATCATTAAATGAGTACAAAAATATAGCATCTACTTCATTATAGTTAGTACCTTTTCTAGCTTGAATGGAAATATCAGTTCATTTTCACAAAAAAACAGTGTTTTTTCCATGTTAAAAGTGGCTACATTGATTTAATTCTTTCTTCTAGAAAAAAAAGCTGGGACAAAAGTGTCCCAGCCATTATCCTTCCTTGTGAACCAGTTTAGCCAATAACATTGTCAGAAGTGTTACTTGATTCGGAAAGCAACCGCTCCCTTAGATCAGATGATTATTACACTTCGTTTGTTTTTTCCACTATCCTTACTTCATACTTTTCGAGGGTTAATTCACCTTCCATAGCCTCCCCTGTGATTAAATCCCGCACGATTGTTTCAAAAACAATTGGTTGTTTTTCCTCAGTAAAGTTCATGATAAAAATATAGTCACTTTCTGGAGATTGTCTTACTTGCACTGACACTCCTTCACCGTGCTTGACATGAAAAACAGGCTTCAGAGATAACTCATCTATCAAATCTTGATAGAAAGCTTGTTGGAAGGCATGCTCTAGGCGTCCACCAATATAATAAGCTTTTCCAGCTTGATATTGATGACTCGTAACAGCAGGTGTTTGGGCATAAAAATCATCCTCATAGATTCCTTCCACTGTTGCCGTAGCTACTTCAATGATGGTTGCATAGTCGTTCAACTGATAGGTGGTACCTCTAAATGTTACCGAATTTTGATCGCTTGGATATAACGTATCAGTTTCAACGGGCTTTATCCCAAAAATTTCTTGAAGATCCTTATGCCAACCACCTAAGTATGTTAAGTCATGTTCATTTACTAAGCCACTAATGTAAGTCATCACTATCGTACCACCGTTAGCAACAAACTCCTTGAAACGTGAAATCGTTTTTTCACTTACTAAATATAGCATTGGAACGATTAATAATTTATACGAGGAAAAATCGTGTTCCTTCGTAATCACATCTACTGGAATATCGCGTTCCCAGAAAGCTTTATAATGCTTTTGAACCGTTTCTGGATAAAGCTTCGTCCTCACCCCAAAGCCTTGAGCATCATTGATGGCCCAATTGCTTTCCCAATCATAAAAAACTGCGACTTCAGCCGGACGATTGGTACCAATGACTCCGGATAGCTTCTCCAATGTTTGTCCCACTTGAGTTACATCTTTGAACACACGGTTCTCTCTGCTATTGTCGTGATCGACAACGGCACCATGAAATTTTTCCGAGGATCCACGCGATTTACGCCACTGGAAATACAGGACACTATCTGATCCATGGGCAATCATTTGCATCGATGAAAGCAGGTGCATACCTGGACGTTTCGATTTATTCACATCATGCCAATTGACACAGCTTGGGGTAGATTCCATTAATAAAAATGGCTGTTGTTTTAGACTACGATATAAATCATTCATAAAGCCAACCTTCGAAGCTAAATCTGCAGTCGTTGTCCAATCATTATGCCATGCAGGATAAGCATCCCAGCTGATCACATCCAAATGCTTCGCAAACTTACTATAATCAAGTCCTTGAAAAGGAATTAATTCACGTGTATCTGCCATGAAATTTGTGGTAATTGGAATAGTTGGTGTTAACTCTCTTAACGGAACAATCTCATGTTCATAAAATGAAATCGTTTGGTCCGTCACAAAACGACGCCAATCTAGATTCATACCATGGACCATACTTTCACCAATTGGAGACGGTGATTCCACCTGTGACCATTCTGAAATTGTGTGACTCCAAAACGGCCCCCACCATGAATCATTTAATGTTTTTAAATCATGATTATATTTAATCTTCAAATATTCACGAAACGCCTCTTGACATGTTTCACAATGGCATTCTCCACCATATTCGTTAGAGATATGCCACATTAACAATGCCGGATGATTCCCGTATTTTTCTGCCAATAGGCGGTTAATTTTCTGTGTTTTTTCACGGTAAACCTCTGATGTAAAGCAATGATTATGTCTACCACCATGGAGTTGCTTAACTCTTGCAGCATTTACACGAAGCACTTCCGGGTATTTTTTTGACATCCATGCAGGACGTGCTCCACTTGGAGTCGCTAAAATCACACGCCCGCCAATGCTATGAATATTTTCGAAAATCTTATCAAGCCACTCAAAGTGATAGACTCCCTCCTCGGGCTCTAATGTACTCCAAGCAAAGATTCCGACCGAAAACGCATTCGTATGCGCTAGTTTCATTAATTTCATATCCTCTTCCAAAATATCTGGACGATCTAACCATTGGTCAGGATTGTAGTCTCCCCCGTGAAGCATAAATTTTGCAGCTGTAACATAGTTTTTTTTGTGGTTTGGCATTGGAATCCCCCATTCTGAATGCTGAGATAGATGTGAAGTAACGAATTTATCATTTTTCGTAAACATGTCGATTCGAGTAAATGAAAGAAGCTAGTTTTAAAAGATAGAAACTTTGTAAAACTAGCCAATCACTTTCGTATATTTACTTATCAATTGACCCGTATTAGTTGTATATTCATCTCTTCATATGAATGGGTCTGTCGTGTTGTCGTATTTGAGTCTGTAATAATATAGTGTATCTCACTTAGTTCTGAAAATCTGGAAAATGCTTGAACACCGAATTTTGTATAATCAGCGAGTAGATAAACTTCGTCTGATACTTGAATCATTTTCTTCTTTACTAATGCCTGCATTTCGTTTGAATCACTTAAGCCACGAATCGGGTGAATGCCCTGACAGGAAAGAAAGGCCTTGTTTACGTGGTACATATCTAATGCATTTTCAGCCTGATTCCCGACAAATGATTGGGACTTCGAAAGCAATGTACCTCCAATACCAATAACATGAATTTTTTCTCTCGACGACAATTCGAAAGCTACCTGCATGGAATTGGTTACTACGGTTAAAGGTATGTCTGGTAGTCGTTTCGCCATGTACCATGCGGTTGTACTAGCGTCTAAAATGATGCGGTCATTTACTTTTACGTACTTTACTGCTTCCTCTGCGACTGCCTGTTTTTCCTTTATGTTGGTTACTTCTCTTTCAAAGAACGGTGCTTCATTTTGTAGCTCTTTAATACTGACTGCACCACCATGGCTGCGTCGGAGTTTGCCTTCATTTTCTAACTTTTCTAGGTCTCTGCGAATGGTCTCTTCCGTAACACTAAAAATCTCACTTAGTTCTGTTACACGAATACTTCCTCGTTCATTAACTAGGGAAGTTATTTTTTCATGCCGTTCTGCTACGAGCATGCTGTCACCTCTTTTAAAACTTGCTTCATTTTCTATAGTATACTATACAATGTTACTCAGACTTACGAGTCTATTTACTTACGCTTCAAAAGAATATTTTCTTCATATCCTTTTACTTCCTGTAACCATTGCTCTTTTACTGGTACCCCCATGATCTCACAATAATAGTTCCAAATTGCCCCAAACGGATATGTTTTAAACTCTTCAAGAAGTGCAAGTCTATCGGTATAGTTACCCGCTTCTTGGAGTTGTCTTAAATGTTCATTTGGCATAAGCATTGCACTTAGTAAAGCTTTAATCATATTACGAGTTCCGATTGTCCAGGCAGCAACACGGTTGATACTCGCATCAAAGAAGTCTAGGCCAATAATCACTTTATCAATAGCATCGTTGCGAACGATTTCTAAGGCAATTTCTTTTAACTCATCATCGAAAATCACAACATGATCACTATCCCATCTCACCGGTCTAGAGACATGAAGGGCTATTTTTTCGCTAAACAATAACAGTGATGAAATTTTATTAGAAATAGTTTCCGTCGGGTGATAATGACCTGAATCTAGTAAGCAAATTTTATTGTTTTTCAGCGCATATCCCATATAAAATTCATGAGAGCCTACCACATATGCCTCTGAACCAATTCCAAATAATTTACTTTCAACAGCATCCATGTTGTGAGTTTCATCTACTTCCGCAGCAAAAATTTCGTCTAGTGACTCTTTTAGCCTCTTTCTTGGTGTTAAACGGTCGCTTGGGATATCTTTAAACCCGTCTGGTATCCATATATTTGTTAAACAAGGCGTCCCTAACTCTCTACCAAAATACTCGCCGATTTTCCTACTAGCAATGCAGTGATCAATCCAATATTTACGTATTTCTGGATCTGGGTGGGATAACGTTAGACCGTCGGTTGCCTTCTCGTGAGAAAATAAAGTTGGATTAAAATCTAGTCCAAGCCCGTGTTCCTTTGCCCACTTCACCCAATTAGCAAAATGCTTTGGCTCTAGTTGGTCTCTTTCAACCACTTCCCCATTTGTTTCTGCATATATGGCATGTAAATTTACACGATGCTTTCCAGGAATGAGCGATAATGCTTTTTCTATATCCATTCGTAATTCTTCAGGTGTTCTTGCTTTTCCAGGGTAGTTACCTGTGACGTCAATCCCACCTGACAATTCACCTTTATTTGTTTCAAAACCCCCAACATCATCCCCTTGCCAACAATGAATGGATATTGGAATCGTTTTTAACTTTTCTAATATCTCGTCAACATTCATTCCCCAATGCTCGTACTCTTGTTTGGCTAGTTCATATTGACTCTTAATGTTCATATCTATCCTCCTAGTAAAATATAAAATGTTTTTCACTTAGTTAGGCACATATTTTTCTATTTTGAACGATTGCTTAATTATGTTTCTCGCGCTATTGATGTCTTCAATTTGCCCAGTCGAGATAAATTGAGAAACTAAATTTCCAATCGCTGTCGCTTCAACAGGTCCAGCATAAACTTCTTTTTGAGTCACATCAGCAATCAACTGATTTAATAACCCATTTTGACAACCTCCGCCGATCACATTAATTTGCTTGTATTGTTTTTCTAACATTGCTTCAAGTTCTCCCACTGCTTCTTGGTAGCTTTTCGCTAAACTATGAAAAACGCACGCCGCTAGCTCTCCAGGTAACTGAGGGATTGGCTGGTTCGTTTCTTGACAATACTGTTGCACCGCTTCGATCATATTTTCCGGATATAAAAATCGTGAGTCATTCACATTTACGATAGAGCTAATTTTAGTTCTCTGTGATAATTCCATCAACTCGGCAAACGAGTAGTGATTGCCTAAATGACGTCTAACCTCCTGAATCATCCAAAGTCCCATTATATTTTTTAAGAAACGGTAACAAAAGTCAATTCCGCCTTCATTTGTAAAATTATAATGTAGAGCATTTGCATCACATTTCGGAGTCTCATTCTCCACCCCAATTAATGACCAAGTTCCTGAACTAATATAAATCGTTTCGTTCACTTCAGGTACTGCAATCACCGCTGAGCCTGTATCATGAGTAGCCGGTAAAACTACTTTCAAATCAAAGCCAAACTCAGCCACTAGCTCGTCTCTTAGAGTTCCTAAGACGGTATTAGGTAATGAAATTTCTTGGAACATTTCCCCGTTCAAACCAAGCTCAGTAATAATTCCATAATCCCAAGTGTTTGTATGAGCATTTACTAATTGAGTCGAAGTGGCATTTGTATACTCATTAGATTTTTTCCCGGTTAAAAGAAAATTGAAATAATCAGGGATCATCAGAAACGATTTTGCTTTTTCCAAAGCATCTGGAGATTTTTGTTTTAAAGCATATAATTGATAGATTGTATTAAACTTTTGAAATTGAATACCTGTTTTGTTATACAACGCTTCCTTTGGAATGATTTCGAATACTTTTTCCAGCATTCCGTCTGTTCTAGGATCACGGTAAGCTACTGCATCTGTTAATAGGTTGCCATGTTCATCAAGTAACACAAAATCAACAGCCCATGTATCAATCCCAATACTTTCCGGCTTAACTCCGAGCTCACGGCATTTTACCAGCCCACTTTTTATCTCCAAAAATAACTTCTCAACATCCCAACAATAATAATCGCCTTTCTTAACGATCTGGTTTTCAAAGCGATGGATTTCTTGTAAACTTAGTTTACTATTTTCCAGATGTCCTAGAATAACCCTGCCACTTGAAGCACCGATATCTACAGCTAAACTATATCTCGTCATTTGTAACACCTCTCCATTGTAAACGCTTCCCGAAATTTTCAATTAGAAGCTGGGTTATAATAAAGTATCAGACACCCACGAAAGTTCACTTTCACCAACACCGATCTCCATATGAATGACGTAAAACATCCAATCGAAGATAGTGAACTTTCCTGTAGAAGCTATTTGTAGAGTAGACACTTTTGTCGCACCCTCTATCATTTTCTGATTATCTAGTAAAGGCTGCTGGCACTCCACCGTCAACCGTTAACATACATCCTGTTGTCCGATCTGATTTCGATGAAGCAAAGAAGAGAATAGATTGGGCAATATCTTTTGGATAAATGTTCACTAATAATGTTGTGCGTTTACGGTAGTGCTCTTCAAGCTGATCTGGGTGAATACCATAAGCTGCTGCACGTTCTTCTCTCCAACTTGAGCCCCAAATCGCAGAGCCTTGAAGGACCGCATCAGGAAGGACAGAGTTCACGCGGATCCCAAACTCCCCACCTTCGGCTGCAATACATCTAGCAAGATGCGTTTCTAACGCTTTTACTGAACTATAAGCAGCGGCATTTTTCCCAGCATAGACGGAGTTTTTCGAACCAATAAATACCATATTTCCGCCGATACCTTGATTTTTCATATGTTTAAATGCTTCACGAGCAACTAGAAAATATCCTGTTCCAAGCACATTCATATTTAAGTTCCATTCTTTTAATGATGTTTCATCAAACGGGCTAGAAGTTGCAAGACCGGCATTGTTAACGATAATATCAACACCACCGTAAGTTAAGGCTACTTGTTCGAATGCTGCTTGAACAGCTTCTTCACTTGTTACGTCCATTTTCACTGCGAAAGCGCGGTGATCTCCATATTTCTCATTAATTTCAGCTGCTACCTTTTCAGCACCTTCAATATTAAGGTCAGCAATGACAACATGTGCACCTTCTGCGACAAATTGGCGACAAGTTTCACTACCAATTCCACCGGCTCCACCGGTTACAAAGGCTACCTTTCTAGAAAATTCAGCTTCTGCAGGTGCTAATGATAGTTTGTAAAGCTCTAATGGCCAATATTCTACATTATAAGATTCATTTTCGTTTAATGAAACGAAGTTCCCGAGTGTAGTTGACCCTTTCATTACCGCAATAGCACGGTGATACAACGCTCCACTTACGTTAGCCATCGCTACATTTTTCCCTGTATTCACCATTCCAACGCCAGGAATTAAAATAACACGAGGAGCTGTTTCAGAGATTTGATCTCCTTCGTTTTTATTTCTATCAAAATACGCTTTGTATTCCGCTTTAAAGCTAGCAATACCGTCTTTTATTTTTTCGGTTAGGCTTGTGACATCTTCAGATTGAGGATTCCAGTCAATGTATAAAGGTACCATTTTTGTATGTACCAAATGATCCGGGCAAGCAGCACCAATCTTTGATAGTGTTGGAGCATCAACGCTATTTACAAATTGCAATACATCATGAGCATCGTCATACGTTAGTAACATTTTCTTTTCATCACTTACTGCGCCGCGAATTACAGGCATTACTTGTGCTAATACCTTTTTACGGTCTTCTTCAGCTAGAGCTTCGTATTTGTGACCACCAAACACTTTGTCTTCTACTACTCTAGCTTGAATATATTGTTCTGCTTCATTAATAGTAGAGATCGTTTTTTCGTAGCTTTCTTCTGCTGTTTCTCCCCAAACTACTAGTCCGTGCTTTTCCATAAGAACTAGTTCCGCATTTGGATTGTTTTTTACGCCTTCCGCAATCATTTTTGATAATGTAAAGCCAGGGCGGATATAAGGAACCCAAACAAAGCGATCACCATAAATTTCTTCTGCCAATTGTCTACCATTATCAGCACAACAAAGGCTAATGATAGCATCTGGGTGGGTATGATCGACATGTTTAAATGGTAGAAAAGCATGTAGCAATGTCTCAATTGATGCACGTGGGTGTTTGCTATCAACCATACAATGAGCTAAATATGCAACCATCTCTTCATCAGGCATCTCATCTCGCTCGATTAACGGTCGGATATCATCCATTCTTAGCCCAGTAAAGTTATGAGCTTTCATTGTCGCTAAGTCAGAACCGCTTCCTTTTACATACATAACTTCAACGTCACGGCCTCGGAAATCCTTTTCAATTGTTTTCATTGATGTGTTTCCGCCGCCCCAGTTACATACCGAGCGATCTGAACCGATTAAGTTTGAACGATACACTAACTCTTCAATTCCCCGAGTTACTTCTGCCGCTTTCTCTTTATCCCATAAACTTTGAACCATGTTAACATCCTCCTCTTTTGTTTATATTTGTTTATTTCTGTTTGTTTTTATTATAAATTATTTTTGAATTTTTTTGAACTAATTTTATTTATTTTTGTTTTTTCAAAGAGATGATTTACATTTATCCACAGATTATAAGATCTTACTGATTTTGTTAATCATTAATAGTGATGAAACCTCTAAGACACTAGGCACAACCATGACTATTCATTTTTGTATGTTTTTGTTTTATTGTTTTTAGGTACAATTTTATTGTGTTCTTTATTTAGAATTTTGTGTTAGAAAATAGACAATCTTGATTAAGCCAGCCAATACACCTAAATAAAAAACGACCTCACTCCTTGCTTTAGCAAGAAACGAAGTCGTTATGTACGTTGGTAGATGGAGACTAGCAGGACCCGACCGCTGACCTATTGGCTGTAAGTGAACTATGGAAACCAAAATACGTTGAAAGTGGCGTAAAATAGGGCTTTTCAGTGTGTTTATTTAACGAAAAACATACTTTTTTAGAACAAATGTGAACTTTTGTGAACCTTTTTAGGTAAGTACATGACCATTGATTCGCATTAGAAATTTACCCAGTTCTTCATGATCCACCAAATAAAAAATTCAAGAATTAAATTATGCTTTATTTAGATGCCAACAATTATATAATTTAATGTTTCTAGAATATATTTGACTAAATGTTAAATTTAGACAACTAGTTTAAAACTGATGTAGCTTCTCTGATCTCTGATATATAAAACAAATCTAAGCCTTCGTTTAATAGTTTACATCATGCCGCCCCTAAGGTGAGATGTGTAATATCTTTAACGTGATGTGCGTAAAGTTCGGTATATCAAAGTTTTGTTAAATTGTGTCTGTAACATCTTTAACGGGATTTAACCGTTTTTTACTGGATTGCGTTAGCAAAATGTTAGCATAAACTAAAATTCATTATAGTAATTTTGCATGATAAAGGTATTTCTTCCCTTGCCATTTAGTTGGTCAAGATATCCAAGTAACATCCTTAATTGATTATTTGTATATCCCAATTTTATCCGTAAATCTTTAGTACTTTCATTTGGTAATTTAATTTGGGAAATCTTTGTCATTTCCCTAACATCATATTGTGTTTTAAAAACAATAAATTGAGACAAATATTCTGAAATATCTACCTCAAGAATATAATCTTTTTGTCCATCCCATTTAAAGATATTAATTTGCTTCTGAAATAAATCTATATTATTGCCTTCGATTAAAAAGCGGTAAATTAGATCACTTTTAATTATTGGTTTATCGTCTTCAATGTTCAGGTAAGACTTCTCCATTAAAAACACAACAATTCCCATAAATAAATCTACAATTTGAAGAGGGATTGATTTATGGGAGTCCTTATACCAAGCTTTATTAACATAATATTTCTTTCCACGATAAATTGCGTGTGCATTCATTTGCTTTTTTAGCTTTGAATATACTCTCATCTTTCCGTATTCAGGGCTGTGGTCAACAACAATTTCAACCGTTCTATAATCATCTGAAAGACCTCTAGTCAAACCGTAAAAAAGTCTTTCGGGAATTTTAACGTAAAACAAATTACGTAATTCTGTAACTGAAATATCAGCCCTTTTAGCAAAGTTAAATGCTATTTCATTATCTACAACAAAAATATTGATTTGAAAGTTTGTTTTGAGGAAATGATGTAAACAATATAAGTATGGAGCAATATCCTTATCATTGTTGTATTCAGTAAAATGATATTCACTTTTCTTACTCCTTAGTATTTGTTGGATATCTCCTACTATTTTTTCACACTTATTTTGTTCTGCACCATACGCACCATAATAAGAGTATTTTTTCTCTGCATCTAATTTATTTGACTCATCGAAAAAGATAGAGTATTTCAAAAGTCGTCACCCTCTTGACTATAAGTGAATATTTCATTATAATTTACATATATTATATCATGTATTACTTCCAGTCACCGCTTTGACGGGGAGTTATTTTAGAAAGACCATCCAGCCACCGTTTTGGCAGGATGGTCTTTTACTTTTTTACCTTAAAATCGTTAAATTTATGGTGATATTAAAAACTGTTCCATGTAAAAAAGCAGAACCTATATTTTCTATAAAATTAAGAATTGCCTTATCATCACCTGCTTTAAATAGAATGTATAAAAAGCTAGAAATACCATAAATAGTACTTTCAGAATATTGCTCATGTCTTTTTTGAAGATAAAACTCTTCAATATCTGTCACCATAACTTCCTGATGAATTCTATCATTAAAGTATGGAAGCACATGTTGATTAAGATAATACTGACTTTTTTTAACGTTGCCGCTGTAACCCTTTGTGAAGTGAATAGCGATGGTTTTTCTTTTTTGGGGGTTTTAGATAAGACTGAGAAGATCTTCGTTTCCAGTTTGGATTAAGATCACTTGTTTAACAAATTCCTTTGCTACTTTTTTTGTTTCATATGTTTTTTGTATTTGTTTGCGTTCGCCATCCTTTGTATACAAATCTAACGAACTTTAAATCGCTTCCCTTTTTCTGTTGCAACCTCTTTTATTCCAGGCATATTTATACTTACCTCCATTTGTATAATTGGTAAGCACGTCGTAGTGGGGCCTATCCACGTATTGTACAAATGGGATTAGGGCAGAAAGATATCGAAACTACTTTCAGATTATGGATATTTGTAGCCAAATGCGGATAAAAAAGCGATGGAATCCTTAGAACAAGAGTGGAAAGCACAAAAAGAAGTTACACGAGCCAGAATAAATGTGAATTTGTGTGAACTTAGGTAAAAAACGAAAAAACGACACAGTGCTTCGGATAGCCGAAAAACCGCGTCGTTACTAGGTTTAAGGTAGATGGAGACTAGCGGGATCGAACCGCTGACCTTTTGGCTGCCAGCCAAACGCTCTCCCAGCTGAGCTAAGCCCCCACAAATTTTATCAATAAAATGATTATAGCAAAATTAAAAAATTTTTCAACTGAAATTTTTACCTTGGCTTAAAATACCCAATACAAGACATAATAGGCTACTCCAGCAACAATTGCAGATACCAAAGCCGTAAGCACATTTTCCTTTTGAAGCTTCTTATGTTTTACATAATCAAAGATTAACCAGCCAACGAATATTGTAAAGATAAACACTAGTATCTGAACCAAGACGCCACATCCTTCGAAAAACTCTATCCTATCATATCATAACACATGTCCCCTTTTCCAATCGGTCACAAAATACAACGCCACAATTTTGGGCATACTATCCAGTACGAAAAATTTCGTACTGATTTTTATATTGTTTGAGAGGGATATACATGAACTTTGCTGCAGTTACTCACATCTATGCTCGTTTTCCGGTTATTCTTAGACTTTTTCTAATCGTTTTGTTCCTTATTATAACGGCTGGCATAGGGATGCACTTTATTGAACCCGAGTCATACCCAACTGTTTTTGAAGGTATTTGGTGGGCTATTGTTACAGCTTCAACTGTTGGATACGGGGACTACACTCCCGTAACACCGGTCGGACGAATGCTGGCCATTATTGTCATAATGTTTGGTATAGGAATAGTCTCTTTCTTTGTTACAACATTCGCATCTTCGACCATTACAACAAGGAATTCCTTAAAGCATGGTGAGTTATCATTTAAAAAGGAAGGACATTATGTCATCATTGGTTGGAACGAACGCGCCAAGAATATGATAATAAATTTACAAAATTTAAACCCTGCCCTAGAAATTGTCCTTATCGATCAAACTTTAAAGCAATGTCCATTAAGTGGCAATCTCATGCATTTCATTCGTGGAAATCCCTTGGAGGATGATACTTTACAAAGAGCAAACATAGAGCAAGCCCATACTGTTGTTATTACGGCTAATACCCACGCTTATGAGTCTGAAGCAGATGGAAAAAGTATTATTACATTATTAGCAATAAAGGGACTTAACCCTGATATCTATAGTGTTGTAGAAATTTTAACTCCCGAACAAAGAAACAATTGTCTGCGTGCTGGAGCAGATGAAATTATTGAGACTTCCTTACTAACTAGCTTAGCGATGTTAAATAGTACGATGTATCATGGCATAACAAGAGTCATTCACCAGCTTCTCGATCATCAAAATGATCATATGTTGTTATACTCAGAGGTTCCTACATCACTTTACGGAAAGACATTCAAGGACTGTATCTCAAATCTTAACAACACACATTCCCTAATTATTGGATTGTATCGAGATAATAAAGTGGAGTTAAACCCTTTACCAACAACTATTGTACAAAAAGGCGACCATTTTATTGAGATCAATAGCCTTGGTGGAAAGTGATTATCTTTAAGCGGATAAAATGACGACATGTCTAAGGATCGTTGTCGTCATTTTATCTGCTTTTCATTAATGTAAAATTTTAGTAAAATACCATAAAAAAATACTGATGTTATTATATATTTCCTCCTACCACTCCCTTATTATCTATAAATTGGTATATTTTTGTAGTATAATCTTTGATAAGGAGAGGAATTAATACATGGAAAAAAGACATACTTTTGCAGTCGCTACATTCGTATCCCTATACATCCTTTGTCTTACGTTTTCTACAGGGATTTGGACAACATACATAACTGCACTTTTCTCAGGTACAGCCATTTTCATTTCATTATTTCTTCAGGTCTACATGTTCCAAAGAGTCTCTGCCCCATTCAAAAATTTCATTTTACTTTTTATCGTTGGGACAGGCAGTTATTTGGTAGCTGAAGCTACTTGGACATTCCAAGTTTTGTTTTTATCTAACAATTCGCCTATCCCTAGTATCAGTGACATCTTCTATGATATCAATACGATCTCTTATATTCTAGGCTTCGTATACCTTGCATATGTAACTAATCAGCGTCTTCAATTTATCAATTTTCTATTAGACGTGACGATTATTTATAAGACGATGGTCGTTCTTTTAACGAGCTATTTATTTTTACCTTATTTTATTGCGAATGGGTTTCTACCTATTGAAATTACGATGGCAACCTTATATCCTGCATTGGTAATGTTGTTAAATATTTCAATTGTTATATGTTATTTTGATAAACATTTTATCTTACCAAAAAAATCAATGCTAATCTTCTTTACAGCTGCCCTAACACAGTTGATAGGAGATTCTCTTTTTGCAGTTTCTTATTACCAATCTTCTTTTGCTTCTGGCAGCTTACTAGATCCACTATGGAGTTTAACAATTATATTATATGGATATGGGGTATACAGTTTAAACGCAACTAGTAGTAATCATCTAAGCAATCGGTCTGAGGTAATCCCTAGTTATCTTTCGTTTAAATCTAGTGTATATAGAATGCTGTTACAAAGTCTATGCATCCTTTTACTAGCCTATTTTGTCTTAAAAGATGGAAATCTAGTATTACAACTATCGTTAATACTGACTATTATTTTAGTCTTAATTCGGCAAATTCTTTCCAGCCTGCATATCCACAAGCTTTTAAAGAGGGTTTCTACCTTAAAAGACGAATTAGAATTAAAAGTAAAGCAACGCACTGAGCAACTTTCAAAGAAAAATGACGAATTGTTACATGCGTTCGACCAAATTAACTATATGGCTTTCCACGATGACCTGACAGGTCTTCCTAATCGAAGAGCTTTGTATGAAAAGTTAGAAACGTGTAACAGGCACCAACAACCATTTACGCTATTATTTATTGATATTGACAAGTTCAAAACAATTAATGATACCTACGGGCACATGTTTGGCGATGATGTCTTAGTAGAGTTTTCAAAAAAACTAACCGAGGCAGTATACAATAGAAAAAACTTATTCAGACAAGCTGGAGATGAATTTATCATAATATTGGAGGGAACTAGCGATAACATTGAAGAGGTGATTATGCGTATTGATATTGTTTCCAAAGTACCACTCGTAATTAATAATAATGAAATAGCACTTAAATTTAGCATTGGTATAGCACACTATCCCACTGATACTACTGATATCTCAGAGATTATTAAAATAGCTGATAATGAAATGTATAAGGTAAAAAAAGTCTTCGAAAAACGAAGCTGACTCAAAAGATCATTGAAAATGACTTTCGAGGCTCAGCCTCATTACTTTATATAAAACTTATTGTGGACACGTATAATCACGTGAGACTCTCTTGCGTTACCTTTTAAACTTCCACTATCATCAAAAGGTAACGTGAGACTCTCTTGCGTTACCTTTTAAACTTCCACTACCTTCAAAAGGTAACGTGAGGCTCTCTCACGTTACCTTTTAAACTTCCACTACCATCAAATGGCACGTAAGACTCTCTTCCGTTACCTTTTCGGACTTCCTTGTTTGGTCGTGGTAAATATACAACACAACTTTTCAGATAAAATTTCATTTACTTCATCTTCATTTAACTGATAGTAACTCCAAGTTCCTTCTGTTTGTTTTTTAATAAATCCTGCATCTAATAATATCTTTAAATGATAGGATAGTTTAGATTGTTTCATGTCAACAATCTCACACAAATCGCAAACACATACCCTTCCTCTAACAACTAGTTCGTGTATAATTTGCAATCGCTTCTCATCTGCTAGTGCTTTAAATTTAGACTCGTATTCTTTAAAACATATCGGGTTACTAACGTTTAAGAGCTCTACTTCCTTCATAACTATCACCTACTATTTATTGCGCACAGCAAATTGTATGACAGCAAGGCTGTTCTTTCAGACTACTAACGACGTTTGCTAATTTACTTTCTTTCTTACCAAAATCAACTTTAACTATTTCCTGTAATCTTTCATAACGGTAGTTTGCCTCAACCTGTAAAAAGTATTGGTTAGTAAACATTGTAACATTCCTCCAGTTTATTTATCAATTTTTTTTGATTTATTACTTTTAATTCATCAATTTTTTTTGATCTAATTAGATTATACATCTGTACCCAATATTTAGCAATCTAATTAATCAATTTTTTTTGATTTTTTTCCTAACAGTAAAAGGCTAACACAAAAGTTAGCCTCTTACTTACAATAAACACTTAGTACAGTATGACTGCTTCTAGTTCCTTTACCAAATCCTTGCCTGTTTGGATCCACTCTTCTGGAAATGGCGCATCTTTATCAATCGGCGCTGAAAACTGGTTTACCCATGGGTTCGGGTCTGCAACCTCATCGTCTAATCCACTGACGAACTGATGGGCTAATAAAAAAGGTCTTCCTAATTGAACAATAACACCTTTTTGATCAAGTTCCCCATCAACGGCTGTAAATGGGACCCTTAGAAATAAGTATCTTTCTACATCATCCATTTTATAATCAAAGTATCCATGGTCATAGTCCCAGTTACCACCAATATCATACCCGAGTGGTTTTAATTTTCTTTCAAGATCAATCAGTTTATATTGTTGATTTTCAACTTGTGATGGCATTTCAATCATAGTAGACAGCCTCCTTAAGACAGTTGCTAGTTATAGCTTGTCCCAAAAAGCACCTTTCATGTGAAAAAGAAAAGACCAGCCCAAAAGAGGACTGGCATTCATGTACTATTTTAGTCGTGCTTCTAACTTTTCTTTTTCCTCTTCAAATCCTGGCTTACCAAGTAGTGCAAACATGTTTGTTTTGTAAGCTTCCACACCCGGTTGATCAAACGGATTTACACCCAATAAATATCCACTGATTGCGCAAGCTTTTTCAAAAAAGTAAACCATATAACCAAAATGGTAAGCAGAAAGCTCAGGAATAGAGACGATTAAGTTTGGCACTCCACCATCTGTGTGCGCAAGCATCGTTCCTTGGAACGCCTTCTTATTAACAAAATCCATGGTTTGGCCAGCTAAGTAGTTTAATCCATCTAAATCCGAAGATGCTTCTTCAATGACAATTTCTTTTTCAACCTTTTCAACATGTAAAATCGTCTCGAATAAATCACGACGACCATCTTGAATGTACTGACCCATCGAATGAAGATCTGTTGAAAAATCAACGGATGCTGGATAAATTCCTTTTTGATCCTTTCCTTCACTCTCACCATACAATTGCTTCCACCATTCTGATACAAAGTGAAGCGACGGCTCATAGTTAACCATGATCTCAATCGTTTTCCCCTTGTTATACAGCGCGTTTCGAACAGCTGCATATTGATAAGCGTTGTTTGTCTTTAAGTCTGGATTTTCAAGATCTTTACGAGCATCATTTGCTCCTTGCATCATAGCATCAATATCAACACCGCTCACTGCAATCGGTAATAAACCTACAGCAGTTAACACGGAATAACGTCCGCCTACATCATCTGGCACGACAAAGGACTCATAGCCCTCTTCGCTAGCTAATGTTTTTAAAGCCCCACGTGCCTTATCAGTTGTAGCAAAAATCCGTTTACGCGCTTCCTCGACACCATATTTCTTCTCTAAGTAATCACGGAAAATACGGAAAGCTATCGCAGGTTCTGTTGTTGTACCTGACTTTGAAATGACATTCACAGATACGTCTTTACCTTCTAATAAATCAAACAGATCACGTACATAGGTAGAGCTTATATTATGCCCTACGAAAATCACTTGAGGAGTTTTGCGAACCTCTTTAGGAAGCATGTTGTAAAACGAGTGGTTTAATGCTTCGATTGCTGCACGCGCTCCTAGATAAGAACCACCGATCCCCACTACTAAAAGGACATCTGAGTCATTCTTAATTTTCTCTGCAGCTTTTTTAATACGAGCGAACTCTTCACGGTCATAATTCTCAGGAAGATCAACCCACCCAACGTAATCATTTCCTGCACCCGTCTTGTTATGTAAGGCATTGTGTGCAGCTGTAACTGCATCTTGTAGATATGTAATTTCATGTTCTTGAATAAAAGATGTTGCTTTTGAGTAATCAAACTGTAACTTTCCACTCATAGAAAAACCTCCTCTTATTTAAATCCACATAAAGATAGTATATGTAACCTAAGAAAAATCTAATTATTCTCAGGCTGAAAAACTCTCACATTCACTTTATTAAAAGAACTTCAACAAATCAAGATTAGTTTTTACTGAAAGCGTATCCACTTGAAAAAAATATGGCTAAAACAAAAACATCGGGACACACCTAGTCCCGAATGTTCTTAATTAAAGTGATTTTGTTAATATTTCTACTACATCTTGTTTCTCAAGGTTTTTAAAGTTGCCAAAAGCACCTCTTGCCATTGCTTTCTCAGCCATTAGATCAATATTGCTATCATCAATTTGATAATCTTTTAAACGACTTGGAGCTCCTAGGCTTTGCCAGAATTGCTCAAGCTTTTCGATTCCCTCTTCAGCAACTTGCTCCTCTGTTTTATTAGTTGGGTCAACATTCCACACTCTTACTGCTAATTGGTTTAGTTTACGGAGCCCAATCTCTTTCACATGACGAAGCCATTGTGGATAGATGATAGCTAACCCACCCGCATGAGGGATATCATACACGGCTGAAACTGCATGTTCAATGTTATGAGAAGCCCAATCACCTCTAGCCCCCATTTGTAAGAAACCATTCAAGGCAATAGTACCAGAGTATAGAATTGTTTCTCGAAGCTCATAATTTTCTAGGTCATCGATTAATTGTGGTGCTGCATCGATTACCGTTAGTAGTACTGCCTCACACATTCTTTCTTGAAGTGGTGTGTTGGTAGTTGGATGGAAATATTGTTCAAACACATGAGTCATCATGTCCACAACGCCATAGACCGTATGATCTTTTGGCACAGAGAAGGTATTTACAGGATCAAGTATTGAGAATTTCGGAAAAACAAGCGGACTTCCCCATCCGTATTTTTCCTTCGTTTCCCAGTTTGTTATTACTGATCCAGAATTCATTTCTGAACCAGTAGCAGCTAGCGTTAACACGGTTCCAAAAGGAAGTGCTGCTGTTGGAATATGTTTTCGAGTTACAATATCCCAAGCATCTCCTTCATATAGAGCACCAGCAGCAATGGCCTTTGTGCAATCAAGGACGCTTCCTCCGCCAACTGCTAAAATAAATTCAATATTCTCTTGTTTACAAATTTCAACACCTTTATGTACTGTTGATAAACGTGGATTAGGCTCGACACCTGCTAATTCAAAAACTTCAGCACCAATCGTTTGTAATTGCGCTAGAACTTCATCATAAAGGCCGTTGCGCTTGATACTGCCACCACCGTATACAAGTAACACACGTTTCCCATATTGAGGAACCTCTTTTTGTAATTGCTCAAGCTGATTCTTACCAAAAATTAATTTTGTAGGATTTTGAAAAATAAAATTATCCATCATTCACCCCATCCTTTCTATCCTATTATGTACGATTTTTGTTTTTTTCGTAAAGTAATATGATTTGAACCATTTCCAGTTATCACGATGTATAAATTCTTGTTTACTTTGTCATTCTAACAGTAGAAGGTAGCTTCTTGTACTATCTTTTCACTTTATGGGTAGTATAAGAAAAACTTGTTAGGATTTCTTAGCAGGTTCTTCTGTTACTTACTAATCCCCCTTTAAGGAGGTGAGAGGAATGAGCGGAATTCAACGCTTTGCTTTAGTGCTTGCTATTATTGGTGCGATTAACTGGGGCTTAATTGGGTTCTTTCGCTTTGATTTAGTTGCTGCCATCTTCGGTGGACAAGCTGCTGGGTTTTCAAGATTTATTTATGCTTTAGTCGGACTTGCAGGTTTATATTGTATTTCAATCCTTTTCAAACCTGATGAAGAATTAGAAAGAAGCCCTCAAACTGAAAGATAGTCTTCTTTCTGCAGAGGCTGACTAGTAGAAGTTTTGTTGAATGGCGACGAACTTTTACACGGTCAGCCTCTTTTCTCATTTCCTAGGGAATAATTTTGTCATATCAAGGAAATAATACTGTAGATTTGTCCTAATTTTGAATATAAAAAAGCAACCGAATGGCTCGATTGCTGTTTTATTAATTATTTTTTTGTACGTTTGTTAAGATCTGCTTGAATTTCGTTTGATTGTTTTAACCAACCTTTTAATTTTTCTTCAAGCGTATTAAAGCCTTGGCTTTTCTCTTGACTAACTTCAACCTTTTTCGGTCTTTCAGTGCGAGGCTTTGCTGGTCTTGCTGGTTTTTCTGGAGCAGCTACTGTTTCACGAATTGAAAGTGAAATTTTCCCTGTTGCTTCATCAACCGACATTACCTTTACCTTCACTTCGTCACCAACTGATAGATGATCGTTAATATCTTTAACAAATCCGTGTGCAACTTGTGAAATATGAACTAACCCTTGCTTCTCTTCATCAATAGAAACAAACGCCCCAAAAGGCTTAATTCCTGTAACCTTTCCTTCTACTACACTTCCTACTTCTAAATGCTCTGACATAAAAACAACTCCTAACTATTTTTTAACTTATTAAGTATAGCATAGAACGTGACAATAAACAAAGACAGAGGTCTTCTAATTTACTATTACGACGAAAACTCGTTTTATTTTTACCATCTGTTAAACATAATATTGATTGCAGATAAAATTTCATGTCAATAACAGAACAAACGTTCCTTTATTTCTAAAAGGTTATTTTCGCAAAGTTTGTTGCTTTCGTAAAAATCTCAAAAGCCGGATTTTTACACAAACCATGCTATTTATCACTGCTTATGTAATATGAGATGCTCTTTTCTTCCAAATTTAAGAGTTATATTTCGGTCTACGGAGTTTTTTCTAACTAAAATGAGGTTATAAAGCAACAATGTTTTAGAAAAAAGAGCCTTCTAAAAAAAACACGCACTGATTGAATACCAATGCGTGTATTAGTTACTTATGATCTGACCATAAGCCTTTTTCATAGACTTCTGTCTTAATCAACTCAATTAAGCCAGATTTATTTAATTTAGAGTATCCTCGGATATTGTGTTTTTTCACGATCGCAATTAGCTCATCTTTTTTTCGATTTCCTAATAACTCTTCAATATCCTCCACGGCTAGACCGTCAACAGGCTTCTCCACATCTTTCGCGATAAACAGAGTTTCTAATCGGTTTTCGAAATGATCCCAATCATTTAAGATAAATTGGAATTTTTCTTTCTCCTCTAGTAAGACCTCTCTAGCTTTTTCATTTCCAAGTGCTTTTACCACCAAGTTAATCTTTAATTCAATCGCATCATACAGTAGAGAGCTACTTTCAAGCTCTCTTGTGTCAAAACGAGATAACTGTTCAATAGCTTTATCATAGTCACCAACAGCCGCATAATATTTGCTTAAGACGAATAGGACACTCGGTAGAGGTGCTATTTCTAGAGCTTTATTTATGCTGCTTTTTGCTTCCTCAAATTGTTTCAATCCTATATAGGCAGTAGCTTGTTCCACATGAATTGGTACATACATTGGGGAAACATCCTCAATTTGTTTAAACTTCTCAATTGCGACTTGAATATTTCCTGCTTCTAAATCGTCTTTAGCTGCCCTAAAAATTTCAGACATCTCATCATTTAATGATAACTCAATTGGCTTAAGTGAAATTTCCTGAATTGCTCCATCCAATCTAACAGTTACCGGCTTTTCAGTTTCTCCTAATTCCGCTAAGTTCGATAGGATAGCTTTTTTCAACCAATCCTCTAAGACACTTGAGATTAACAGCTTTTTACTAGTCTCAACGATCCAATGAGATGGGTGATTAGTAAAGTATTCAAGGCTCATTTGTTTTTGCTGCTCATCTCCGTCGAACAAACGTTGGACAGTCATGAGTTGTTCAAATCCACTATCCTCTTCCGCATAAAGAAATGGCACTTTTAAGTCTTCTTCAATAAATAACTCAATACTTTTTGCTAAGTACGTACTCTTTTCAACGAGAGCTTGGTCACTTTTAATACTTCGCAAAACTAAAACAGCCTCTTCATATTTCTGTTCATTACTTAATGCCAACGCTGTACGGTAAAGTGAAATTGACGACAGTTGTTGCTTTCGCTTGTAGTAAAGTTTTGTAAGGTCACTATCCAATTTTAGTACAGAGAACATTTCCACCATTTTTTGCAGCATATCATAATCATGATATGGATCTAATCCTTCACGCTCTTGAAAGGAAATTTCAGCCTTGCGGGCGTAACTTTCTGCTTCTTTTCCTTTCCCTAGTCTAAATAAAAATATAGCTCCTTGGATGAGCGCTAATACATTACGGTCATCTAGTTTTAAAACTTTTTTTATAAACTGATTTGCCTCTAGAAAATTGCCTAACATCCCGAAGATAACTGCTAAATAGTTCAGTGCTGGAATATACTCTGGATAGATTGACAAAGCTTTTTCAAAGTTCCCCCTGGCTTCACCAACATTCCCCTCAGTTAACTTCCTATGACCTTGTTGATGATACTCGAACACTTGACGAAACTTATGAGGTGATTTCTTTTGAAAATTACTTAAGCGTTCTTGAGTACCGACCAGTGGTGATTTTTTTATTTTATTTTTCTTTAATTGATTTCGTTTCATAGTTGATTACTCCCTTTCCGCCCATTAAAACCCATCAACTATTTATAATAATATAAAATAATAATTGACGCCAGTTTTAGGACTAAAATTCTTGTTTTTCTGCCATATAATCGACAAATTTCACATTTGTGTTAGTTGGAGAGGTGAATACGGTCAGAATTTTTCGGATTTAAATTGACAATTATTTAAATTCAGCTTATATTAATTGACATTACTTTTAGAAGGGCGTTTTTCATGTCAAAAAATCAATGGTCATCAAAACTCGGGTTTATTCTTGCCGCAGCAGGCTCGGCAATAGGACTTGGAGCGATTTGGAAGCTCCCCTATGTTGCAGGAACGAATGGCGGCGGTGCTTTCTTTTTCATTTATCTAATCTTTCTCGTTTTCCTTGGAGCACCTTTATTACTATCCGAGTTTATGATTGGACGAAAAGCACAAAAAGAAGCAATATCTGCCTATAAAAGTATTGCTCCAAATACGTATTGGCATTGGATTGGAATATTAGGAGTAGGTACTTCAATTATTCTCTTATCATTCTATAGTGTAGTTGGCGGCTGGGTCGTTAATTATTTCTTACGCAGCCTGACAGGTAATTTAAGTGGCCTTGGGGTAGAGGAGTACCAACGATTGTTTGGTACAATTATTTCTGATCCTATACAAGCTATTGCTGCACATCTACTATTTATTTTGCTAACGATTATGATCGTTCAAGGTGGGGTCCAAAAAGGAATTGAACGGGCGACGCGAATTATGATGCCTATCCTATTTATCCTGTTTATTGTATTAGTTGTGCGGTCATTAACTTTAGAAGGAGCACTTGAAGGAGTTCGCTTTATTTTATTACCAAACTTTTCCGAAGTCACATCAGAAACATTTTTATTTGCCTTAGGACAAGCATTCTTCTCCCTAAGCTTAGGGATTTCAACGATGGTGACGTATAGCTCATACTTACCAAAGGGCGAGAGTCTTCCTCGATCAGTAGCTTCCGTCGTTGGATTAACGATCCTAATTTCCCTTTTAGCAGGTCTAGCTATCTTTCCCGCTGTTTTTGCTTTTGGATTTGAACCAACTGAAGGACCAAGTCTAATTTTCTCTGTATTACCAGCAGTTTTTAACGAAATGGCATTTGGATCATTATTTTTTGTATGCTTCTTAGCTTTACTACTTTTTGCTACACTTACATCATCGATTTCTTTGTTAGAGATCATTGTCGCTTCTCTTACAAAAGGACGGAATGAAGAGCGGAAGAAAAAAGCATGGACAGCAGGACTAGTCATTTTTATCTTAGGAATTCCTTCAGCTTTATCATTTGGTTTATTAGACGCATTCTTTCTTTTCGATCGAACCTTCTTTGACCTGTTAGATTATCTGGTAAGTAACTTTTTACTACCGTTGGGTGCGCTCTGCATTGCAATCTTTGTAGGAAAGAAATTAACTCAAGAAGAACTTTACAACGAAATGACCCAAGGTTCTAGGATTTCTTCTTCGATATTCAAGCTGTGGTTTTTCTTAATTCGTTTCGTTGTGCCAACAGCTATTTTTATTGTTATTGTTCAAGCACTTGGTATTTTTTAAGTAGAAAAAGCTGTTCACTATTATAAGTGAGCAGCTTTTATTACTTAATTTTTATCGTGAAGTTTTCCAAAAGCTAATTCTTTTTCAGAAAAAGTTATTCCTAGCTTTTTTTGAAATTTATCAATAATAAAAAATTCTTTGTGGGTAACGAGCGTGATGACAACACCTTTTTTCCCCATTCTACCCGTCCTGCCTGCGCGGTGAACATAAGCATCATCGTCAACAGGTGGGTGAATATTGATGATATGTGTGACGTCATCTACATCGAGTCCTCGAGCCGCTACGTCTGAAGCTACAACAACCTCAATTTCACCCGATTGTAATTGCTGCAATACCTTAGCACGTTGGTGCTTATCACTATCACTTGATAAGGCAGCTGCTTTCATTCCTTTATATAAGAACTTCTCCGTTGTTTCCGCCACTTTATCTAAGTGATTAACAAAAATTATCCCACGTTTTACTTTTAGGCTGTGGACAAGACGTCTAGCCAGATCAATCCGATCACGATCTTCTACTCGTATGAAAGCATGCTCCACCTTTTTTGTCTCTAATTTTTCTTCATTAGAAACAAGTAAAACTTCAGCCCTGATCAGTGCTTCAATATCTTGGAGTAATTTCTCAGGAATCGTTGCCGAGAAAAACATGTACCTGGCTTCTTTATCTAACCGTTTTGAGATTTCGATAAAGGATTGACGTGTTTCTCGTTCTTGCAGCATCCGATCTGCTTCATCTACCACTAGCATTTTACAAGTGTGAATTTTTAATTTCTTTTGCTGTGCTAGTTCGAGTATTCGCCCTGGTGTCCCAACGATAATTTGTGGCTTTTGCTTTTTTAGTTTTTCTAACTGCCTTTTCACATTGGCGCTACCAATAAAGACATCAATGTAAAAACTTGTGTCAGCTTCAGCTACTAATTCTTCTAACACTCGGTATATTTGCATCGCTAGCTCGTGGGTTGGGGCTAACACAATTCCTTGCAAATCTTTTACTGAAGCGTCCATCTTCATTAATAGAGGTAGTAAATACGCAAGTGTTTTTCCAGACCCAGTTTTTGATCTTCCGACAACATGATGCCCAGCAAGTATATTCGGGATTGCTTGCTGTTGTATCTGTGTCGGGGTCGTGATGTTCATTTTTTCTAAACTACTTTTTAGAAAAGGAGCAAGCTCAAGTGTTTCAAATCCATTTTCCATTTAACCATTCACCTTTCAATTGTTTCGCTCTACCTGTACTATACAGAAAACTTCTTTAAAGAACAATCTAAGAAGGCAATTTCATATACCTAATACGATACATGACCAAAAGTTTATTTTTTATACTGAATAATTTCTGGCAATCTGGAAATGATATAAATGTATACAATTTAGTATTCCCCCTATTTGTAGCGAAACTTGAGAGAGTTTCGCTCTTTTTTTTGTAATAGGCTGTTTTCGCAAAGTTTCTTGCTTTAAAATTACTAAGAATTTTCTACTTATTTAGTTAGTACTGCTCTTTTCTTACATAATTTATTGGCTGATATCTTCATCTAGGGTATTTTCCGATTATTCTAGGATAAAAAAGCCACAATGTTTACGAAAAGAGCCTTGTAGAAAAGAAAAAACAGACGAACGAAAATGTTCGTCTGTTTTAACTATAACTTCTCAATAAAACGGTGGATCCTCGTCACTGCCTCTCTGAGATTATCTAACGAAGTAGCATAAGAACAACGGATATGTCCTTCTCCACCGCTTCCGAATACATGACCCGGAACAACAGCTACTCGTTCTGATAATAATAGTTGTTCAGCAAATTGATCAGATGTTAGACCCGTATTTTTTATTGAAGGAAATACATAAAATGCACCACCTGGTACATGACATGGGAGGCCGATTTCAGCAAATGATTTAACCATAAAATTTCGCCGCTGTTTATAACTTTGAACCATTTTTACGACATCGTCCATTCCATTTTGCAGTGCCTCAATTGCTGCATGTTGCGCCATAGTCGAAGCACACATCATGGTGTATTGATGAATTTTCAGCATAGCACTAGTTATATCAGGTGGAGCTGTCACAAAGCCCAAACGCCAACCTGTCATCGCAAATGCTTTCGAAAAACCTGAAATAATAATTGTTCTTTCTCGCATTTCTGAGATTGCTGCTATACTAGCATGCTTGCCATCATACGTCATTTCTGCATAAATCTCATCTGAGATCACAAGTAAATCATGTTCTTCAACAATTTTTGCGATCTCTTGTAGTTCAGCAAGGCTCATCGTTGAACCTGTTGGATTATTAGGAAAGCTTAGCATGATTGCTTTCGTCCTTGGCGTAATTGTGGCTTGAAGTTGTTCTGGCATTAATCGAAAGTTAGTTTCAACAGTTGTCCCAATGGGTACGACCTTTCCGCCAGCCAATGTAACTAACGGGGCATACGAAACAAACGTTGGCTCAACTACAATTACTTCATCACCTGGATCGACAATCGCTCGTAAAGCTAGATCCAATGCTTCACTAGCTCCGACTGTAACGATAATCTCGTCTTTTGGATCATAGAATAGGTCAAATTGTTTCTTCATATACTTGGCAATCTCTATTCTCAGTTCTAGCATGCCTGCGTTTGCTGTATAAGCTGTATATCCTCGTTCCAGTGAGGAGATACATGCTTCTCTGACACTCCAAGGTGTGATAAAATCTGGTTCCCCAACTCCCAGTGAAATAATGTTATCCATAGAGGATGCTAAATCAAAAAACTTACGTATCCCTGATGGTTGAATTCCATTTACTAACTTTGATGTCCTTACCCCTTTTGTTCTTGGCGTCATGGTGTAATCACAATCCTCTGATCTTCTTCACCGTCACTAAAGACTACGCCGTCATGCTTATATTTTTTAAGCTGAAAATGAGTTGTTGTGGATAGAACAGAGTCTAACGTTGATAATTTTTGCGAAACAAATCTTGCTACTTCATTCATTGTTTTCCCTTCAATGACAACCGACAGATCATATGCTCCTGACATTAGATAGAGAGCTTTCACCTCAGGAAAACGGTATATTCTTTCAGCCACTTCATCAAACCCTACTCCACGTTTAGGAGCAACTTTGACATCTATCATTGCGGTAACTGTTTCTGTTTCCGTAATTTTTGTCCAATCGATCACAGCCGAGTAGCCAAGGATTACCTTCTGTTCTTCAAGTTTTTTTATAATGGCTGCCGTTTCCGCTTCAGATAGATCAACCATTTTAGCCAATGTATCAACCGCAATCCGAGCGTTACTCTCGATTAATTGCAAAATCTCCTTCTCTTTACTATTCAAACCAAAAACCCCCCAACTAAAAATGTCGTACTTAAATTTACGAATGTTGTCTAGAATAATTTTATGCAGTTTATCATAACACAATTTATCATGCGTTTGGATAGTAATTTCTTTAAATTCTGAACTTTCATTTATTACCTATTTGGAGTAAGGAGGTAAACATCATTCACTCTATCCCAGATCACACAGCCCTGCTCATCGTCGATATGATTAATCAATTTAATTTCGAACATGGTAAGGAGCTTATTAAACAAACCGAACCTGTTGCTCAACAAATTCACATGTTAAAAAAGCGTGCTAGACAATCTAATATTCCCGTTATTTATGTGAATGACAATTTTAAAAATTGGCAAGCCGATTTTCAGGAGTTAATTAATGTCTGTTTAGAGAAGAATCAGCCTGGTAGAGATATCGTGAATTTACTACGACCTACAAAGGGAGACTTTCATATCCTCAAGCCATCATACTCTGGGTTTTACGCTACACCGCTTCACATATTGCTAGAGGAACTTAAGATAACTTCTCTAATCATTACAGGGATTGCTGGTAATATGTGCGTTCAATTTACAGCCAATGATGCGTTTATGCTAAACTATAACTTATTTATTCCCTCCGATTGCGTGGCCTCCCAAACTGAACGTGCTAATACGTTAGCATTAGAGCAGATGAACGTCATCTTAAAGGCGAATATTCTTCCATTAGATACGTTATTTTCATCAAAATGAAAGCATTTTCATCTTGGCATAGCAAGGGTTTTTTACTATAATAATAGTGTGAAAAGGTTTAATGTATAACGACGTTTAGACATTGGCCATTATACACCTTCCTAGTGTATAGAAAAAACCCCAAGGAATTCGTGGTTCCTTGAGGTTTACATGATTGTTTACAATCAATTTTGCCATATCCATTAGGCCAAGCGGAATACAATGCCGTGACCGCCTTTTGGATACTCCCATTTAATATTATCGTTTGGACACGCAATTCGGCAACTTCCACACTCATGACAGCCTTCGTAACCAACAAACATTCTATCGCCTTCCCACTTATATACATCACCCGGGCAAAATCTCGTACAAAGTAATTCGTCACATTTTGTCTTACATACTTCGTGGCTTAAGATTGTTAAATGTGATTTTTTGTCTGCTTTGTAGCGGACTAGATATTGTTTCTCCTCAATTGTTTTTGCCATTATTTCATCACCTTCCAAGCACGATATAGGTCTTGAACAACACCGAACTTACCTCGGCCAGCAGTAAAGGATTGCATAATCATGGCTTGTTTTTCCCGCTTAGGTGTGCCATCAACCGTAAAGAATTGACTCATTGCACGGTTCATTAACGGAATGTATTCGTTGAAATAATGTGGATGTGATTCAAATGTGTGCGTAAGGTCTTTATATTTTTTTAGGTCCTTCCCTATGAAGCTATTGAAAATATTCGTGCGGTAAGAAGCAAGGCCTTTCTCAGAAAAATCATCATTTGATTTCGCTTCAATAATAGCTTCGGCAGCCATTTTTCCAGACGCCATCGCCATATTTGATCCTTCACGGTGAATGGCATTCACAAGCTGTGCTGCGTCACCAATGACAACGACACCATCTCCTGTTAATTTAGGAATTGCATAATATCCACCTTCAGGGATTAAATGTGCTAGATATTCCGCTGGCTCTCCGTCATGAATATAAGGGCGGATCATTGGATGATTTTTCACGTATTCCAACAGCTCATATGGTTTCGCTTTGGATCGAATCATTCCGGATAGTGTTGTTCCGACACCGATGTTAATACTATCTTTATTTGTGTACATAAACGCTGTTCCCAATTGCCCTTGAGTTGCATCACCAAAGATTTCAACCGAACATCCTTCATTGCCTTCTAAACCAAAGCGATCATTTATTTTTCCTTTTGGCATATTCAGTACTTCCATTGCACAAAGGGCCACTTGGTTTGGCTTAAATTCCTTGTGAAAACCTAGTGATTTTGCTAGTAACGAGTTTACTCCATCTGCTAATACAACGACATCGGCATAGATATCACCATCTGGTCGGTCCGTTCGAACACCAATGACTTTACCATCTTCTTGAATACATTCTAATACAACTGTTTCATTAATTAATAAAGCCCCTTGTTCCACTGCTTTTTTGGCGAACCATTGGTCGAATTGCGCTCGCAAAACTGTAAAGTTATTGTATGGTTCCTGAGCCCATTCTTTCCCTTTGTAACCCATCGACATCATTGACTCTTTCTCTAAAAACCAAAACCGTTGTTCGACAACTGGCCGTTCAATCGGTGCTTCTTTCCAAAATTCCGGTACGATTTCTTCCGTTTGTTTTCGGTAAAGGATGCCACCCATCACATTTTTAGAACCAGGGTACTCTCCACGTTCAATTAACAGTACCTTTAACCCATTTTTGGCACAGACATTTGCACAAGCCGCGCCAGCTGGCCCTGCTCCTACAACAATTACATCAAATTTTTCAGGCATGGACTATAACACCTCCAACTTCTGTTAATGCAGCACGAAATTCTTCTGTTAACATTGGTACGATTTCAAACAAATCACCAACAATACCAACATGAGCTGCGTTAAAGATTTGTGCATCTGGATCGTTGTTAATCGCTATAATCGTTTCGGAGTTATTCATTCCAACGACATGCTGGACGGCACCAGAAATTCCAATTGCAAAATATAATTTTGGTGTAACTGTCTCACCAGTTTGGCCAACCTGGTGCGCATGACCAATTAGTCCTGCTTCAACAACATCACGACTTGCGCCAATAGTAGCATTTAGGACATCTGCTAGATCGCAAACAAGCTTAAATCCATTTGCATCTTTAACACCTTTACCAGCCGCAACAATAATCTCTGCATCAGCCAAGTTTACTTTCTTGCTAGTATCTCGAACAATTTGTAAAACCTTTGTACGAAGATCCTCTTCTTTGATCGAGATCGTTTCGACAATCACCTCACCAGTTCTACCAGCCTGTGGTTCTAGTGCCTTCATTACTTTTGATCGAACCGTAGCCATTTGAGGTCGATGCTTCTTACAAAGGATAGTTGCCATAATATTCCCACCAAACGCAGGTCGGCTTGCTTCAAATAATCTCTTATCTAAGTCAATATCAAGCATTGTGGTATCCGCAGTTAGCCCTGTCATTACTTCCGTAGCTACTGCACTTGCTAAGTCTTTGCCATTTGCAGTGGCACCGTACAAGAAAATCTCAGGCTTATACTTCCGAACTAAATCCCCAACTGCTTTCATATATGTTTCTGAGCGATATTGTTCTAAAATTGGATCGTCGATCATGTACACTTTATCTGCACCATATTCAAATAATTGCGCGGGAAGCTCGCTGACGTTATGGCCTAGAAGTACACCGCACAAATCCACCTCTAATTTATCTGCCAATGCTCGCCCAGCTCCAAGCAATTCAAGAGAAACCCCAACTACATTACCTTCGATTTGTTCAATAAATACCCAGACCCCTTTGTATTCTTCGATGTTCATCTTACCTACCGCCTTTCTGTTCAAAAAGCTCACGTTTTTCGAGGACGATTGAGACGAGTTGCTTTACTTGTGATTTGGCGTCGCCTTCAATGCGCATTGCACCTGCACTTTTAGCAGGCGGCCACATTTTCCCTACAATTGTCGGTGACCCTTTCATCCCTAACTGACTCATATCAACATCATCAAGATCTTTGACCGCCCAGACTGACGGTTGATATCTTGCAGCTTTGATCATATTTGGCAGTGGCGAGTATGATACTTCGTTAATTTCTTTTTCAACTGTTAATAGGCATGGCATAGTAGATTGAATAATTTCATACCCATTTTCAATTTTGCGGCGAATTTCTATGTTTCTTTCTTGCAAATCTACTTTTTCAATCTGAAGAACATTCGTAATTGGTGGAATAGACATTCTTCTAGCAATACCAGGACCCACTTGACCAGTATCTCCGTCAATCGCATGTTTGCCACATAAGACTAAGGAGATTGGCTCGCTTTTTTGAATTTTTTCAATTGCTTTCGTTAACGCGTAGCTAGTTGCTAAAGTATCAGCCCCCGCAAACGATCGGTCTGAGATTAATACACCTTCATCCGCACCAATTTCAATACACTTTTTAATAGCGTTACCAGCTTGAGGCGGTCCCATTGAGAGAACAGTTACCTTTCCACCATGCTGCTCACGTAACCTTACAGCTTCTTCTACAGCATGAGCATCGTATGGATTTAAGATTGCAGGTGCACTTGAACGATCAAGCGTGTTCGTTTTTGGATTAACTTTAATAATCTTTGTATCTGGTACTTGCTTAATACAAACGACTATATGCATGGACTCACACTCCTTACATGTTCTAACCTTATTTAGTTTTTCTAGACTATAAATCTCGAATTTAGACGTACGAAATGAACAAAAAGAAAGTTCAATACTTCACTTACTTTTTCATGATGAAGGAATTTGTTGGTGTTACTTACCAATTTGAAGAATTTAATAGTTGAAGACGAATAAGAGGGTTTTTACACTTGTAGAAGCTAACCTCCTCTCCATTTTGTAAGCGGAATTTTTTATACCTGGTTGGTAACCCTGAATATTGTTAACAGAGCTCCATTTTGCCAATCGCTACAGGTAAGTGCAAAAAAATATCAAATAACATTTTTTTACACATTTATAACAAGGAATTACATTTTGTAAGCGATTACTTAGTTTATTTATACCAAATTTTTCACATTCCAACAACTACTATTTGTTACAAAATAACATTGTCACAATTTAATTAACTAGTGATTTATTTAATTTTTCCACTAAAGAAAAGCGCAAGGCGCCCTAGGAAAAAGGGATTCGCTTTTTCTTTGCCTATCGGCGACAAGCAAATGTTCTGACAAGCAACATCCTGATTAATCTTCTTCGCAAGCTTTGCGACGAGTAACCGCAGGAGCAGATGGCGCCTGGAGCTAGACAATTTTTACGTGGAACTATATACTTTCTTAAACTGAAAAAAAAGCAGTAAGCTATCCTTACCACTTTTCCATTACGTATTTAAAAAACGGTTTTTAATGTCTCTTTCTCGTGATCTAACCAATATCTCATTAGCCTTTTAGCACCTTCTAAATCATGTAACTTCGCTTGGCCACATTCTTTTTCCGTAGCTGCTGGAACAACTTCAATCTCTAAACTATACGTTAGTGCAGCGTCCATCACATCAATGATTTCCTCAACAGAGGGGCTGCCACTAACTATTAGATAGTAACCTGTTTGACATCCCATTGGTGAAACATCAATCACATCAAAATGGTCATATTTTTCAGTGAATCTACGAATATTAATGGCTAATAAATGCTCTAATGTATGAATGACATCTGGTTTCATTGCTTGTTTGTTAGGTTGGCAAAAGCGGATATCAAACTTGTTGACTACACCGTCAGTGCCGACATTATGAGTTCCACAATGACGGACATAAGGTGCTTTTACGAGATTATGATCTAATTCAAAACTTTCTACTGATGGCATGAATATCACATCCTTTTAATTTATCACTTTAATAATTTACTATTATAAAGCAAGAAAGCTAATTTGTCTAAATAAACAGAAAGTAAATAAGGACAATACAATTTATATAATTGTATTGTCCTTTCCATTACTTCTAGCGTTTAAAATTACTTTTTTTTCGAGACCTTAGTAAATCCATTTTACTTTTTATTCTTTCTTGTTCCCTTGTTGTTTCTTCTAAGAGGAGCACAATGTTTTTTACTTCACCGTCTTGGATTTCAACTTCAATCATACTACCTTCTTTCGCATTTATTGGTAGCATTTCTAACCGTACGTTATATTCTCTTTCTTCATCCCCAACTAGTAATACAGCCCAATTACTATCAACAAAGCGATCAATTATGCCTCTCATTACTTCCTCCTTACAATGTCTTAACTTACTAATTCTTTCTTTTTAAAAAGTTTGATCGACAGTAGTAATAATACAATAATCAAACTTACTGTTACTATCAAGCTTACCCCAAAATACTCAGATCCATTGCCTGTAAGAATGATTGCATGACTATGTGTCGACAATTGCGCCGGACTCCAGTACATGTATTTTTTCATGAGTCCACTAAGTACGGAAAGGAGCATTGTAATTCCTAGCGTTATGAAGGCTATTGCACCATTACTCCTCATAACAGAACTGAAAAACAGTACCATTGTCATAATAAAAATGAGCCAGAGCGAATAAACAACAGCTCCAAGTAACAAATCTACAACGGCAAACTCTCCCATTAATATGTAGGTGTAGTAAGCAGAAAAGAGATAGCCTAGCAGAAAACTAGAGACAGCAAACACGACGATACTAGCCCATTTAGAGGTGATGTAAGCAGAGTGTGAAACTGGTTTAACAAGAATCATCACAAACGACCCTGATATGCGCTCATTTGATACAATTCCCATCGTGGCTAGTACTAAGATTAGAATTCCAATCTGGGAAAATTGCCCCAGAGTTGACACAATTACTTCTGGTGCTGTTGGAATGGGGATTTCTAAAACAGCTCCTTCAGGAAATCCACCAAGGTTTTCAAGTATCTCTGGAAGATAATAGCTGGTTATTGGTTGGGTCATGCCTAAGATTACAAACACTAACGGAACCCAAATCCATTTGTAATTCTTTAACATTTCTTTTTGTTCCTTCGAAAATAAAATTAGCCATTGTCTCATTTTTTCGCCGCCACCTTTAAGAAAAGATCCTCTAATGAAGTTCTCACTAGTTCAAACTTCCTGATCGGTAAATTGACGCTTCCAAAGTAACGTAACAATTCCCTTCTTGCTGTTTCCACATCAGTTACCGTTATTGTGAGAGTTTTCGGTGTATGACTAACTAGCTCAGAGACAAATGGATAACTATTAATCTCCGAAATCCATTTCTCTAACTCTAACTCACCTTCAACATAAATTGTTGGTTGTTGATGTTCCGTCTGTAATTGTTCTAGCGTCCCATTAATCGCGAGTTCTCCACTTTTAATAATATAAATATAATCACAAATCTCCTCCGCATCATGAAGCACATGAGTCGAAAACAAAATGGTTGTTTTTTCTTTTAATTGCTTCATAAGTGTCAATACTTCTCTTCTTCCGATTGGATCTAACGCTGAAACAGGCTCATCTAGGATGAGTAACAACGGGTCATTCATTAACGCCTGTGCAATCCCAAGCCGTTGTTTCATCCCTCCTGAATAACCAGAGACTTTACGCTTTTTTGCCTCAGCAATTCCTACGAGTTCAAGAAGTTCATCCGCCTTATTTGAAGCATCGCTTTTTTGTAATCCAGCTAACTGACCTACATATTGTAGGTACTCCTTACCCGTCATCCATCCATAAAAAACGGGGTATTGGGGTAAATAACCAATGTAGTTTCTAAAATCTCGATTAGCCACTCCGTCAAATGTTATTTCACCACTTGATGGTTTCATAATACCTGCCAACATACTCAAAGTTGTTGTTTTCCCTGCCCCATTTGGCCCAAGTAGCGCCGTACAAACACCTTTATGAAGTTCAATACTTAAATTGTTTACAGCAAAATTACTCCCAAACTTTTTTGTTATACCTGTCATTGAAACGAGACTCATTAATCAACTCTCCTTCCAAACAAGAAATAAGCGATTGGACCAAAGATATTTACAATCACTATGATGAAAATCCACATCACCTTTGGACCTCTTGTTTGTTCAATTTTAATGCAATCAATGAGAGCAATAACCACTAAAATAAGTTGAATAACAATAATAGGTGCGATAAGTGCCCAATTAATAGAAGATAAGTCCATTTGATAACAACTCCTTTATAATAATAAATGACTTTCTATACTCTATTATACGAGATATCCAAAACTTTAGTTTCATTATCGATAATAAAAATAATATTTTTTTTCGACAACGAAACTGAATATGGTAAGATCTATCTTGGTTATTCAATTCTATTTCTATATGGACATAAAGCGCATCATTCTTAGTTACATGTTTCTCATACTATATGGAAATTACACGAGACTTTATTTATCTTAGTTACCTATTTTCCCACTATTTAAAAGTAGTGTGCACTAAGATGCGGCGGACAATTTATAATTCCATTTAAATTCCTAAAATGTCACACAATTCAACCTCAATATGTTAATCTATTCTTAGTATTGTTACATTTTTTAGAAAATTCTTGTTTCACATCATAATTTTAGTCTTCCATATAGACTAACAACTCATCTAAGCCTCTTCATAACACCAGTGGAAGTATGTAACAGTATGAGTAAGATCATTCAATAATTCTATGACAACGCTTAGAGGTGGCGGAATGGATATTTTTGTGGCAAGACAACCGATATTAACGAGAAACGAAGAACTATTTGGTTATGAGCTCCTTTATCGCAATAGTCATCAAAATTCTTTTACTGAAATTGATGGCGATGTTGCTACAACTGACCTATTGGTTAATAGTTTCTTGGGTATTGGGAATGAAAAACTCTCAAAAGGGAAAAAGCTATTCATTAATTTCACAAGAAATCTTCTGTTAAAAAGAGTTCCTTGCCTATTCTCACCAGAAAAAATAATCATTGAAGTTTTAGAAGATGTTGAAGGTGACGAGGAAATTATTGTAGCTATTTCAGAATTTAGATCCTTAGGGTACACCATTGCCTTAGATGATTTCTTATTAAAAGACTCAAACAAAAACTTGCTTCCATATGCAGATATTATTAAGGTTGATTTTCTTACAACATCAAAAAAACAGCGGGAATTAATCAAAAAAATTGCTCGGATCTATAATGCAAAACTACTAGCTGAGAAAATCGAAACGCGTGAAGATTTTGAAACAGCAGTTCACGAAGGATATTCTTATTTTCAAGGTTACTTCTTTAGTAAACCCGTGATTCTTACTGCAACCGACGTACCTTTTTCTTCATTTAGTTATCTTCGAATTTTAAACGAGCTAGGTGAAGTAGAGCCAGATATTGATAAAGTAACATCTTTTATTGAATATGATTTATCCTTATCCTATAAAATTCTAAAATTTGTAAACACAACATCAAAAATAAAAGTCACTTCTATCAAACAGGCCATCATGATTTTAGGAATTAATGAGTTAGTTCGGTGGCTAACGATCATTTCACTTAAAGAACAGCAAACAAAAACATCTATAGCTAATGAAATCCTGCAACAATCTTTAATTAGAGGGAAATTTGCAGAGTTGTTTGGTGTAAAGCATCTAGGTCTACAGCGTAAAGCAGAATGTTTTATGTTAGGCATGTTCTCGTTATTGGATACCATATTACAACGACCTATGGAGAAAATCTTAGAGACACTTCCTCTTTCAGAAGCTGTTAAGCGCGCTTTATTGAAAGAAGAAAGTGAACTTGCTATCATTATGGAGGTAACCGAAGCAGTTGAGCAAGCCAACTGGGAAAAGTTAAATTCATTTGGCTTCTTAGCAACTGACCTCTCTACTTGTTATGAGACAGCTCTAAGATGGACAGATACGATTGTTGAAGAACTACATAACTAGGAAAAGCCAAACTTTATTTTCGTTTGGCTTTTCTATTTCTTTCGGCAAACCCCATTTTACACATCGACCAAGCAAAACTAGTCTGCTGTATTTCTTCAGACAAATCCCATAGAAAATCGACTATCCTAATTTCAACATTTCTTTTGATGAGTTCAGAAAATACGTCATCAACAATATGTTGTTTTATTGGCACTTGTTCTTTTTCGCTCACATAGTAACCAGCACATTCATCTTGTAGATAAAAATCAGTTGGATTGAACTCGTATAAAAATAATCTTGTGTTTTTCATTTTATCAAACCATTTGTGCTCAATAGCAATTACATGCTTAGTTGTTTCAGATGAAAAGTATCTCGATTTATCGTCTTTTGTTGTTTTTTCATTACAATAGTACGTGACTCTTGGACAATTTCGTGGTGTTAAAAAATTGGGTAAGCAACGATCTTCAATTGCCCAAACAAGTGCTTTATGAGGATCAAGATCAGTTCTAGTTGGTAATCTTGGTTTAAATAATTTGATATCATTTTCTTCGCTTACATGAAATAACTTCATTTTTGCCTCCACTAGTTATAGCTTTTTGATCGCAATGGCTAACGTTCCCCATTTTGCTTCTTGTTCCTTCGTATAAATCTCATAGGTGCCATCAACCATCTCCTCCATTGTCCAACCCTCACAACCAAATTCAGCAAATGGTATCATCTCATACATTTCTTGAAATGTTGCAAAAACGGTTACATCTAGAACCTTTACTCTTAGAGTTTCACTTTTATTTGGAACTTGTATAAACTCAATTACATCGCCTTTCTTAATTTGCCTTCGTTTTTCATCGTTTAAACGAACTTCAACAGTCTTCCGACCTTCTTTCATTGACCGTATGTATATAGTAATCTAAAACTGGGCCACAAACGCAACTGAAAATTCCCCCACTGATATAATAAACCCACAGGATTAATTTCCAAATCATGTGGGGAGATGAAAGTGGTGATTGATTTGATCAATAAGCAAGAGATTTTAC
>WPCK01195536.1_pt1 | contig 125606 bp, 99 predicted proteins | sample 5399851 | NCBI WGS metagenome assembly WPCK01 (sample SAMN12869471, study PRJNA574797) | sludge metagenome | isolation source: wastewater treatment of pH11 | place: China:Beijing | collected 2019-05-20 | reverse complement strand
CAGGAAACTGCCGTAGGAAATCGGTCACGGCGTGGGGTGAGGAGGTCTTAGGGGTGAGGGGTGAGGGGGCTTACGTTACTCGGATAGGCTCTAAGCCTGGTCCAGCACCTTAGGGGGTTCGGGTGGTTGAGCGGTCCAGGCCCAGGTGGGGGTGGGTCCTGGTCCACAGTCAGGCAGCGATCGGGCGACCGGTCGGGACGAGGAATATTTCGTGCTGTACCGGTAGTCGCAGTGGTAGCAGAATCCGGCTCCGTGCACGTAACCCGATAGCGGCCAACGTTTTAGGGATTTTTTGCGGTAAACTTCGGAAATCGAACTCTCGAAAGCCGCCCCGGCTGCGTTATATTTGTATCAGTGCATGTGACATTGGGCCTTCCCGAGAGAGGAGCTTGAAACGGCGCAAGACACGCCGCGAATATGACGGAAGCTACGATCGCGCTGGTCGATCCCAATTTCGTGTTGTCCTTATTCGGCGCGCGAGACCAGCATGTACGACGCATCAGCGACACCTTTCGCGTGTCGATCACTCATCGGGATGGACACATTCGTGTTGCCGGCCAGGTCGAGGGGGTGCGCCGTGCGACGGAGGCCCTGGAGCGGCTCAAGTCGCGGCTCGAGCGGGGCGATGCGATCCAGGAGGATCACATTGAAGAGGTTCTGGGAGACCTGACGGGGGCCGGCAACGGTTCACCTCCCAAGCTGATCGAAGTCCTGGCGGCGGGGAAACAAGTCCGGCCGCGCACGGCGGGTCAGGCGGCCTATACCGAGGCGATTCGCCGGTTTCCGCTGGTCCTGGCGGAGGGTCCGGCCGGAACGGGCAAGACCTATCTGGCAGTTGCCATGGCGGTGGAGGCCTTCAAGCGAGCCGAGGTCAAGAAGATTGTGCTCGTCCGTCCGGCCGTCGAGGCCGGTGAAAGCCTCGGTTTCCTTCCCGGCGACATGTACGCCAAGATCAATCCCTATCTCCGCCCGCTGCTGGACGCCCTGTATGAAATGATGAGCCATGATCAGGCCAAGCAGTTCATGGAGCGGGATACGATCGAGGTGATTCCGTTGGCGTACATGCGGGGCCGGACGCTCAACGAGGCCTTCATCATTCTCGACGAGGCGCAGAACACCACCGTAGCCCAGATGAAGATGTTCCTGACGCGCATGGGCCAGGGGTCCCGCATAGTGGTGGCGGGCGACATTACCCAGGTCGATCTGCCGCCTCATACGCAGAGCGGCATGAGCGATGCCATGCAGCGGTTGCGTCATATTGACGGCATCCACCAGATCCGCTTGACGCGGGTCGATATTGTCCGCCACCGGCTGGTGAATGACATTGTGCAGGCCTACGAGGAGGGGCGTAAGAAACGCCGCTGATCGCAATCTTTCATGTTCTCGAACGGCACTGCCGCGCGGTCGCGACCCGACCGCCTTTCGCATTTTGATCTGGGGCCGAATCGCCTGGCCCAGGCCTGGAATCGGCTGGCCCGCAGCGACGTGATGCTGCGGGCAGGCCTTGCCGTCTTGGCCGGGCTCTTGATGTGGAGCATGCACCGCGGGTGGCAGCCCCCCTTCCCGTATCGACTCGGCCAAGTCCCCGCGCGGGATATCGTGGCCAATGTGACGTTCGAAAAGGTCGACCCGGCCAAGACCAAGGAAGCGCGGGAACGGGCCCGGAGATCGGTGGAGCAGATCTACGACCACGATCCGACCTCCTTGATTGAGTTGCGAGCAGCCGTCAAGGGGAAACTGTTTCGCGTGCTGCAGACCGAATGGAAGGACGAGGCCGCACAGCTCTGGAATGAATTTCACCTGCCGGCGCCGGCAGATCCCAACGAAATGCCGGCCGCTCTGGCAGCCACGCCGGTCGGTCCGAGCGACGGCGAAGCGATCGCCGATGCCCGGTCGATCACCCCCGAGCAACTGCGGAAGATACTCCAGGACGATCCCGAATTATCCGAGTTCGAGCGGAAGCTGGCGAAGGTCTTTGAAGACGTGGAACAATTCGGTCTGCTCGACGATTTGCAGCACGATGTGGAAAAGGGGAGCCACCGCGAAATTACGGTCCGGCTCGCCAGCGGTAAGTTGGTCCCCAAGGTAGCCGTCGAGCGCGTACGGATTGCCGAGGTCAGTCATGCCCTGCGGGCACGGATGGACATGGAGTTCGACCATCCCAACTTCGCAGCACACCTCTTCGAATGGCTTAAGGCCCGCCTGCCTCGGACCCTCACCTGGAACACCGAGGCCTCGCGGATCGCTACGGATAAGGCCCTGCATGAGGTGGCTGCCGTGATGATTCGTTACAACGCGGGGGAAGACACCCTGGCCGCGGCCGGGAAGCCTCTGGGAGATCCGGAAATCCATCTGCTGGAACTCGAACACGCCACACGCCTGGAACAAACTCGACTGCGAGAACGGATCGCCCGGTCGGCGGGCAGTGCCGGCATGTACCTGGCCATGTTTGTGCTCTGCGGCAGCTTTCTCTTCTATCGCGAGCCGATGGTTCTGAAGAACCTGCGCGTGTTTGCCACGCTGCTGGCCCTGTGCGCATTGGCCGTCGTCGCCGCGCAGTTCTGCGGGCGCGACCCCTGGCAGGCGGAAATGGTCCCCCTGGTCATGTTCGGCATGACCGCGGCCATCGCCTATCGCCAGGAAGTGGCGTTTCTGCTGATCGCCACGATCGCCCTCACCGTCACCTTGGCGCTCGGAAAGGGCGTGGTCCATTTCGTGATCTATGCCGCCACGCTGGCCTCGACGGTGTTCCTGTTGCAGCATGTTCGCAGTCGGACCAAGCTGATTTATGTGGGGCTGCTGGCGGCCGCCGTGGCGGCCTGCACCACGATCGGTGTGGTGCTGGTTACCGATCGACCCTTGGAACCGTCTGTCCTGCGTTTGGGCCTCCAACAGGGGTTATTGGCGCTGCTGGCAGGTCTGTTGATGACCGCCTTGCTGCCATTTGTCGAGAATCTGCTCGACGTTCAAACAGAAATCAGCCTGCTGGAACTGGGTGATGTCGCGCATCCGCTGTTGCAGGAACTGGCGCGGCGAGCCCCCGGTACGTACAACCACTCCATTGGTGTTGCCTCCATCGCACAGGCGGCCGCCGAGAGCATTGGCGCCAATGGCCTGCTGGTTCGCGTCGGCGCCTACTTCCACGACATCGGCAAGATGCTCAAACCGCAATACTTCGTGGAGAATGAAGAACTCGGCATCAGCCGGCATGACGGTCTGCTGCCCGCCATGAGCACCCTGATCATCATCGCGCACGTCAAAGACGGTGCCGACCTGGCCCGCCAGCACCACCTGCCCCAGGCCATCGTCGACTTCACCCTGCAGCACCATGGCACGACGCTGGTCGAGTTTTTCTACGACCGGGCCCATCGACAAACGGAAGGGAATCCCGATGCACCGGAGATCGAAGAACACAGCTTCCGATATCCGGGACCCAAGCCCCAGACTCGGGAAGCCGCGGTCCTCATGCTGGCCGACGCGGCCGAAAGCGCCTGCCGCTGTCTGCCGGATCCATGTCCTGCCCGGATCGAAGGATTGGTGCACGACCTGACCCACAAACGCCTGCTGGACGGTCAATTCGACGAATGTGGACTGACCCTGCAGGAACTCCACAAGATCGAGATGAGCATTGCCAAGTCACTGCTCGCCATGCGCCATGTTCGCGTGCGCTATCCCGAACCTCAGACGGCATAAATCACGTCCGTCCCCGCGCTGCGGTATGGGAGGGACGGGACACGAACGCCACCAGGCCCCATGACCGACCCCTTTCAGATCGAATTCGCCCGTCGTTGTCCGCTGGTGCCGCTCGACGAAACCATCTGCCAGAAGCTCGTCACTCGGGGTTTGCGCGAGGCCGGGTTCCAGCAAGGTACCCTCAGCATTGCCATCCTCGATGACGCGGAAATCCAAGATATCCATCAGCGGTATCTGGGGTCCGATCAAACGACCGACGTCATCACGTTTCCGCTGGAATCCTCGGGCGATCGGCTGGAAGGCGAGATCCTGGTCAATGCGGAAATGGCAGCACGCCGATGCGCGGAGTTCGGCTGGTCGGCTGCGAGTGAACTCCTGTTCTACCTTGCACACGGCGTCCTGCATTTGTGCGGTCAACAGGACGGAGACGACGCCAGTCGTGCTGCCATGCATGCCGAGCAATACCGGCTGCTGCAATCCGTGGGGGTGAATGGCCCCACCCCTTCGCCTCGCTAGCACCTGTCACGCTGCTCTTGACCGGTTCCGTTGGGTCACCTATCGTCCCGCGACTTATCCACACAGGGGTGGGCGGTCCTTTTGCGCGATCGTGCGCTGTGCCTGGAGATCCCATTGCCCCAGACTTGTTTCGGGCTCAATTCCCTCAGCACGGAAGCCCTTCCCCGAAGGTGCCCAGGGTCTCGGTTCGCCCAGACCTGCCTGGCGGTAACTGCCATCATCACCTTAGGGAGTGGAGCGGGAGGCTGCGCCCCTTTGAAAAAGTCCACGCTCCACCTGCCCTTCGTCCCAGGTGCCAAAGTGGAACCCACCGCGCTGGAGGCCTCCACGCGACCACCCACCCAGCAGAACACGCTCGTCGAGAAGTTTCAACATGCCCTGGGAAATGACCGGTACGACATGTCCGAAGCGAAGCAGCGACATGAGACGGCGCAGCGCCAGTTCCAGGCCGCCACGGCCACCCAAGGCAGCGATCGTGCATCGCAGTTCGAGAAGGCGGCCAAGGACTACGCCGCTGCCTCCAAGCGATGTGCCGGCACTTCGCTCGCCGAAGACTGCCTGATGATGTCGGCCGAATCGTACTTCTTCGCGGACCTCTACCCCAAAGCGGTGGAACGCTACTCCGAACTGATCAAGAAACATCCCAATACCCGATACCTCGATCTGGTCGATCAGCGACGTTTTGCGATTGCCCGTTATTGGCTTGCACTCAAGAAGCAAGACTCTTCCATGGAAGTTGTGAACCTGACCAATTCCGAAAGGCCCGCCACCGATACGTTCAGCTACGCGGTCAAACTGCTCGACCGGATTCGCTTTGATAATCCCACCGGAAAGCTGGCGGATGACGCCACCATGGCGGCGGCCACGGCCAACTTCGAGCAGGGAAAATTCGCGGAAGCGGATGTCCTTTTCACCGACATCCGCGAGAACTTCCCACAGAGCGAATTCCAGTTTCAGGCCCATCTCTTGGGCCTCAAGTGCAAACAAGAACTCTACGAAGGACCCGACTACGATGGCGGGATGCTGGTCGAGGGTGAGAAGATCATCAACCAGATGGTCCAGTATTTTCCCCAGGAATCTGCCACCCACCGCGAACACCTCGAATCGGAATTGAAGGACATCCGTCTGAAGATTGCCCAGCGCGACTACACCATGGCCAAGTTCTATGACAGCAAGAAGGAATATGGGGCCGCCCGCGTCTATTACGACCTCGTTCGCTCCGATCACAAGAACACGAACCTCGCTCTGGAATCCGAGGCGCGCCTGGCACAAATTGGCGGGCTCCCCACCGATCCGGAAAACTCCATGCAGTGGCTGGCCGACATGTTCCCCAAGGAAGAACCCCCCAAACCGCTTATCGCCAGGAAGACCGTCGGCAGCGTCAAGCGATGATTCGGCAGTCGATCGCCCGCCCGGATCGTGAACACGATGGCTCCCTCGAAATCCGCCACAGTACACAAGACCTCGGCCGCCATACTCGGGATCCTTGGGGCAACCTGCCTGACGGGCTGTGCCAGCTATTTCGTGGGCAGTCCCACCCTTTATCGACCCGATCTCCACACGGTCCATGTCCCCGTGTTCGAATCGAACAGCTTCCGGCCGTTCCTGGGAGAACGACTCACCGAGGCCGTCGTGAAGCAGCTGGAACTGAAGACCCCCTATCGCGTCGGCCCCTGCGTGGGGGCCGATAGCACGTTGAGCGGCCGGATCCTCCAGGATTCGAAGTACGTAATTGCTGAAAACATCAACGACGAGCCGCGTAGTCTCGAATTCCAGATCCTCGTGGAAGTTACTTGGCGAGACCGCAACGGGCAGCTGCTGATGGGCCCCGAAGTCTTCGCACTGCCTGGCGGACTTGTGGAACTTGGTCAGGCAACGAACTTTGTTCCCGAATCTGGACAGTCGCTCGGCACCTCGCAGCTGGAGAACATAGACAAGCTGGCGGAGCAGATTGTGTCACGCATGGAAATCCCGTGGTGACACCATGCAGGGCGCGATCGGCCGCATCGGACCGCCCTGCCGCCCATCGTAACCGTTCACGAAAGTAGCCATCTCGCTCCGCGAGATGAGCAACTGGGCGCGTCGATCCGATCCTTTGGCATTCGGGTGGAGCGTCGTCTCGCCAAGCGAGTTGGCTACGTGAAACGGCGCTGCATGACCACACGCCTGGCAAAGAAATTCTGTCGCGCCTCCTGCCCCAACTGGGCAAAGGCGATGGCCCGCGCATCCATCGACCGAATCGTGCCAGGTTGCGGTTCGCCCACCATCGAACCCGAATTCGAACCGCCATCGGCCGCCTGGAACTTGTTCAGGTTCCAGATTCCAAAGTCCGAGCCATCCGTGCTGCCATCCGCATTGAAGTCGCCCGTACACCAGGCCGTGCCGGAAGTGAACTTGTTGGCGTTCCAGATGCTGAAATCGCTGCCATCGACGGCAAAGTCCAGGTTGGCATCCCCAAACAGGGTTTGCTTCAGGTTCAACACCCATTCGTTGAGATCCGCCGCGTCGACCTGGTTGTCTGCTGTGACATCATAACGCAGCGGGTCCAGGCCACCTGCGATGGCCCTGCTTAGTCCATCGATGTCATCACAATCGAGCGTGCCATCCAGATCGAAGTCGCCGGTGACGGAATTGATACCGGCCGCCAGGTAGTACTCGCCCGTTCCCGTTTCCGACTGGACCTGCACCAGGTAGGTTCCCGCCACGGGGGCGACGAACGTCAACCAGGCATTGTTTCCATCCCCAGCCGAATCCATGTTGGCAGCCACCAAGCCATTGGCCGGATCGCGAATGGTCAATTGGGCATCCAGATCGTTGAGAGGAGAATGTCCCGCACTGTCGAACGGGGTATCGGTGAACAGCGTCACCCGGTCCCCAGCGTTCAAGGCAAGCTGATAGGCATCCGTATCCGAGAGGAGCAAGTCGAGGACATCCCCATTGGCGAGCGACGCCGTGTTGAAGCTGTACTGAGTGGCATCGGAGGCAGTTGCCTGGAATCCAACGGTGGCACTCGCGCCGAAATTGTACGTCGCATTGCCAAAATCGATATCTTCATAGGCGTACCGTGCGGCGATGGGCCCCGATTCAAAAAGCTGCAGCTGGAAGGTGGCGCTGCCTACATTGGAGTAATGAGGTCGATTCTCCCACTGCACAATCAACGTGCGAATACCGCCCACCAGCTGTTCCTGCCAATAGACATTGCCCGCCGTGCCATCGAAGTCGTCCCAAAATGGCAACAGGGCCTGGCCCAGGCCTCCGTTCGGGAGCGTCGCGTTCGTGAAGTCGAGCCCGAGCCCTGCCCCCCCCAGGATGCCGCCGTTGTTGCCCACCGTGACCTGGCCCACCGGAAAGATCAGGTTGCCCACCGTCGTGGTGATCGTCGCCTCGTCGTCATCCCCCAGGTTCAAGGGGGTGCCGGTCGTCGAGATATCGACAAATGCCCCCGGATTGTTCGATCGCACAAACTGCCGCTGGCTGCCACCCAGGTAGCCCAAGGCCCCCTGGGTGGTATTCAGCAGACGCAAAGGTTGAGTTGCCAGGTTGTTGGGCTCGATGTCCAGTCGCAGCCGTTCCGAGACCGTGACCTGATAATTGCCCGTAACGCCCGCCGACAATCGCACCCGATAGACGCCGGGCGTCGCCACGAAGTGATCCAGAATGGCCAGGTCGAACCCTTGTCCGGCAGTTCCCAGTGGATTGGTGACCCCCGTCGCCACCACGACGTCGAGCGGATCCACCAGTTCCAGCAGCGTGGACGTAAACGATGTGCCTTGTCCGTTCAAGACGACGTCGATCTTCCGTCCTGCGCTGGCGGTCAGGTCGACGGTGAATTCATCGACATCCGTGTTGGGCGCCAGGGAGAGTAAGTCCAGCACGTCGCCATTTTCCAGCGAGGCCGTATCGCGACTGAATTCCAGGGCACTGCTGGCACTGGCCTGGTACCCCACGGTGGCACTCGCGCCGAAGTTATAGAGGGGATCCCCGAAGTCGACGTCTTCATAGGCAAACCGGGCGACGACGGGCCCTGTTTCAAAGAGCTGAATCTGAAACGTGGAATTGCCAATGTTCGAGAACCGCGGCCGGTTTTCCCATTGCACAATCAAGGTCCGAATCCCCGATACGAGCTGTTCCTTCCAGTAGACATTGCCCGTATCGGAATCGATATCATCCCAGAGGGGGAGCAGCGCGGCGGCAAACGAGCTTGAGGGCAATGCGGAATTGGCCGTGGAGAGATCGCGACCTCCGCCCGCAAGAATGCCGCCGTTATTCGCCACGGTCGTACTGCCCGCGGGAAAGAATGCGTTGCCGACCGTCGTGACAATGGTGGCCTCGGTGTCGTCTCCCAGGTTCAAGGGTGTGCCCGTGGCAGAAATGTCAATGAACTGGGAAGGATTACTACTCTGCGACCATTGCAGGTTTCCTGAACTTCCGCGCGCCGTACCGACGGCCGCGAAGCGGCGCCCCGATCCAAAGGAAATCGCGGAAGGATCCAGCGCAATGGGCCCCCCTTCGATTCCCTGCGCGGTCACGTCCACATTGCGGTACAGGTCCAAGGTGTAATTCGACGCGACGTCGCCGCCGACGACCACGGTATCGGTCCCCGTGGTCACGACCCCCTGTAGGGACAACGTGACAGGGTCGCCCGGATTGGTTGCCGTGACCGTGGTCCCTTGATAGGTAATGGAGAGCCGCGACGCGCTGTTCCCGGGTAGGACCCGGAAGGCCATCGTCTCACCCGCCTCCGCATCGAAGGCGAACGGATCCTGGTCCCCTGCGAAATTCATGAAGCCCAGATTGCCGATACTGGCTGCCGCCAGGCTGCCGAGCAGCCCCGTGCGTACGAACGGGGAGACACCGACGGGCACGCTGTTTCGATCCACGAGGAAGTCCAGTACATAGTCGCCTCCGTTCACCCCATTGCCGGTGGGGGTACCGTCACCGGAACCACTCGGCTCGCCATCCATGTCGTTCCCCACGCTGTCTTCAAAGGCACCGTTGCCGGAAATCAATCGCAGCCGGTAGTTGCCTTCCCCAAGCGATCCAAACGTGGCCGTGAAGGAATACGTGGCCGGGTCATAGGCGACGCCGGTCGCCGCGACCGTCTGATTGGTCACGAGTTCGGTCAGGGTGACATCGTCGACGCCCGGGGTTCTCAGGCCCCGTCGCGCGCTCGATAAGGTGAAGAGGTCCTCGTTCATGGTCGCGCGAAATGTCAATCCGCCTGGGCTGAGCGTCGCGTCGCCTGGAAACGAGCCTCCGTTCCACAGCGTGGCGGTCACGATCGGTCCCGTCGTGTCCAGCTCAAACGACCCCGTGAAGCCCAGATTGCCCTGGTCTTGCAAGTCCCGGGCAAGGCCCGCGCTCAACAGCACAGCATAGGTTCCGTCGCCGATGTTCGCCGCCGGATCGACGCCGAACGTCAACGTGCGGCCATCCACGACGGTCAGACTGGTGGCTGCCAGTCCACCGATCCGCACATCGGCTGGGGAAAGACTGGAAAGCAGCATCGTCTCGGAGAATTCCAAGGTGAGCGCCGTGGGGAACACAGCCAGCTTCATACCATCAACCGGCGACATCCCGGCGACGAATGGGGAGGGGTCCGCTGCCGTCGAACCCGCCACCGACAACTGATAAGCGCCGTCGGAGTCATTGGCTCCCAGGATGTGGACCCGGTAGTTGCCGCCCTGCGTGGCAATATGCAGGATGCGGGAGTTATGACCATCCCCCCCCGAGTTGTCATCCATGGCCACCAGGGTCTCGTCGGGCGCATAGAGTTCCAGCTTGGGATCGAGCGTGTTGAGAATCGCCAACGGGGCATCGAACGGTGTCCGCGTCCTCAGGTCGAGCGAATCGCCGGCCGAGACGGGAATCTGATACCAGTCGTTGTCGGAAAGGGGCGAGACCGTAAAGTTCCCGGCCCATGTGCTCCACAGAGGATTGGGCGATCCGGTCAAGCTGACTTCGTTGACGGCCCAGAACGAATCATCGACGGGGTCCACCGTGACCCCACTGTAGTCACCCCCACGGCCGCCGGGGTAGCTCTCATTGCCGGATTTGACGAGTGCCGGGGCCGACAAGGTGCCTGGCACCGCTCCGAAGGCCTGACCGGTGACGTACATCGACACGAATTGCGAACTGGACGACTGCATGTAGGTGATTCCCAAGTCCCCTCGGTCATTGATCGCAATGGACGGGAAGAAGGTGGAGATGCCAGGACCCGGGTCGATGTTCCCTTGTTGCGTCAGCGTGGGGACGCCACCTGACGTGTCAAACTCGTACCACCGCACGAGCGACTTGCCGCTGACCGACACGGATTGCGTCGAGACCAGTCGCGTGCCACGCGATTCGGCGTTCAGCATCCGCGCATCGTTCGTATTGAAGCTGCCCCCTGGCTGCGGTGCATTGGGCAGATCGCCGCTGGAATAGCTCGGTACGGGGATCAGATACTCGGTGTACGTCGGAGTGGCACTGGTGGGATTGGCCATCTTTACCACCCGAACGTTGGTACGCGTCCCTCCATAGCCTGATTCCTCCACGAGCCACATCGGATCGCCGGGGGCCGATTCGTGCATGCTGGCCACGGCCATGGTGAAACTCGTATCGGGCCGCGAAGTGATGTGGTGGCTAAATGTGGCTGGATTCTGATCCAGTACGGTCGACTTATCAATGGAGAGAATGTCGACATATTCATAGGCCGAGGTCGAAAACATGTTGAGGCTGAAGACGTGCGCATCGGCATTGAAGCCGATCTTGGGATAGTCCGCGAAGAGGCCGGGACTGACTCCCCCGAAATTGATCCGATGCTGCTCCGAGAATCCTTGCGTCGGGTCGGACGTGTTCGATATCGCGTACAGCAGATCGGACTCGGCCGACGAGGACGATGCCGCGATCAAGACCCCGAGCACCCAGCGATTGGCCAGGTTGTCATAGGCGATGACAGGGTCGAAGTCGAATTGTTCCCCCGCCAGGATGGAAGGCTGGAAGAAGCTCTGGAACTCGGTCGGTCCCTGGGCAATGGTGCCATTCTTGTTGTAGATCGTAATGGCGGTATTGACCACCTCGACAAAGTGATTGGGGCCGACGGCGCCGTGCGTGTCGGGTGGCTCGCAGCCACAGCTGGTGCTGTTGGAATTCATGCCAGTGAAGTTGCTTTGCAGCACCGTGCCCGAAAAGCTCTCGGTGGTGACGCGCCCCAACACGTCGCGTGTCGGCTGGGCCTCGACGAAGCTCAGATTGGGTTCTGCTTCGAAATCGGTACCTCGCGTCACCAGCACGGTCCATTCCGTGCCGCTGGCGGCGGTCCCCTGCGAGACCCGTGCCAGATAGGTCGTGGCGATTCCGTCGGTCGTTGTATCAGTGAACCGAGGGATCAGCTGCCGGACGTTTTCTGCGGTAACACCCGAGGCCAGGACCGTGCTGCCGCTGGCATCCAACAGATCAAGCACCATGCCTTCGGCGTTCCCCCCCAGCGCGACGGTGGATTGCTGGCCGTCGCTGAGCGAAAACGAAACATAGTCGAGCGGATTGGTGGCAGTCGCCGTGCCGAGCATGGCCAGGCGATCGACGCCCACCGCGCCCCAGCCAATCGACGACGACCCGATGGGCACCGCCGCTGCGGGCAAATCATTGGCGGCCCCGCCATAGGCCTCCAATTCGACGTCGGCATTGATCAAGGTGGTCAGCACATAGGAACCCGTCGTGCCTCCCGTCCCGGTGACGGAAATGGTGTAGGTGCCCGCCAGTGAGATATCGAGATTCTGCATTAGCGCCGTCTGATTGACGGCCGCACCGTCCGACCCCAGGCCACCGATCGGTCCGGTCACCGACACCATGGGGGCCAGGCCACCACTCGCTTGAGCAAGGATCGACAGCTTCTGGCCGGCATCGAGCTGCAGCGCGCTCATGTCGATCTCTCCCCCAACACTGATCGTGGCCTGTGGCATGGCATTCCGTTCGATCAGCGATCCAAAGGGGATCGTATCGAGTGCCAGGAGCCAGCGGGATTCAAGGTCCTCCAGCCGCAAACTGCGCGATGCGGGCCGATAGCCTCGTGATGTGGAAAACCGGACAGGGTTCCCGGATCGACCAACGTTCCGCTCGCATCCAACCATGTGCTCACCCTTTCGTACTTGCCACAAACCAGAGGACCGTTGCCCTTGTTTCATCCACACGGATTCGCCCGGCCGCTCACCTGAATCCACGTCCCCGATTCTAGGGTACAGGTCCGGTGAATGCACCCTGCTCAGCGTGGCTTTGGGCCAGAATTGGCGGCATCGTCGCCGCCGCGGCCCAGCGCGACGGTTACTGTGCCAGTCCCATCAGGATCGGGGCAATCAGGCCGGTCCAGCCGGTCTGGTGGCTGGCACCGCAGCCGCGCCCCGTGTCCCCGTCGAAGAACTCATAATAGAGAATACGGTCGCGCCACGACGGGTCGTTCTGAAACAAGGGAATGGATCCCAGATACGCCCGTCGACCGTGCTCGTCGAGCAAAAAGAGCCGCGACAGACGCCGTGCCAGCTCGCGCGAGACCTCGTCCAGCGTCATCATCTGGTTCGAACCGGTGGGACAGGCGACTCGAAACGTGTCGCCATAGTAGGCATGGTACTGCTTCAGGGCAATCATGATCAAGAAATTCACTGGCAGCCAAATCGGACCGCGCCAATTGGAATTGCCGCCGTAGAGATCGGTCGTGGATTCGCCAGGCTCATAGTCCAATCGATAGCGGTACCCGTCCAGGTCCAGGTCGAGCGGATGATCGCGGTGGTATTGCGAAACGGATCGCACGCCATGCGGCGACAGAAACTCGCGCTCGTCCAGCATGTGGGTCAGCATGCGACGCAGTTGATCCGCTCGAACCATCCCCAGGATCACGGTCTGGTTCGGACCGGGCACAACCATCGGCTCCACGCTTTGGATCAGGTCCGGCCGGTGCTTGATAAACCACGCTCGACGTCTCTGGAACCCTGGGTACCGGTCAAAGGTATCTGCGGGAACCGCCTGGGCTCCGAAGAGGGGCACAAACCCTACCATGGTTCGGGCTCGAACCGGCATTCGCTGGCCGCTGGGTGCCACCAAGTGATCATAGAAGAATCCGTCACGCTCGTCCCAGAGCGATTTGCCCGCAGTACCCTGGCCATTCATGGCACTGGCAATCGAGATGTAGTGTTCCCAGAACTTGCTGGCCAGATCTTCATAGACGGCGTCCTGCTCGGCCAGCAGCAACGCAATCGACAGCATGCTCTTGGCAAATGCAGCCATCCAGCCGGTGCCATCCGCCTGCTCCAGGCGATATCCGGCGGGGATAACATCCCGGTTGAAGGGGCCGATGTTGTCCATTCCCAAGAAGCCCCCCTGGAAGATGTTCTTTCCCATCGCGTCCTTGCGATTGACCCACCAGGTGAAGTTCAGCAGCATCTTTTGAAAGACGCGCTCGAGGAAGGCATGATCGCCAACACCTGTCATTTGCCGTTCGATATCAAATACGGACAGAGCCGCCAGCGGCAGCATGGGGGGATTTGCCGCACCGAAGTCCCATTCATAGGCCGGGATTTGACCATTGGGGTGCATCATCCACTCTCGCAGCATCAGAATGATCTGATCCTTGGCGAATTGCGGATCGATGTGTGCGAGCGCGATGCAGTGAAAGCCCAGGTCCCAGGAAGCGAACCAAGGAAACTCCCACTTGTCGGGCATGGAGATGACGTCCCGTGCAAACAGGTGCTTCCAGTCGTGGTTGCGCTCGATCCGCCGCTGAGGCGGCGGGATCGGTTCGGACGGATCCCCTTCGAGCCAGTCATGGACCACATAGTGATAGTACTGTTTGGACCACAGCAGGCCGGCCAGGGCCTGGCGTGCCACGCGCCGCGCGTCGTCTGTCATGGTGGCCGGGAGTGCGGCCTCGTAAAAGGCGTCCGCTTCCTGTCGCCTTTGGTCCATGATGGTATCGAACTGGTCCAAGGGGGTGGCCTGCATTCCCTCGGCGCCTGGGGCCGCGAGTCGGAGTTGTACGACCCAGGACTCTCCAGGATCCAGGGTTCGCCGGTAGCGGGACGCGGCCTTCGTCCCCGTTTGCGCGGGATTGACCGCCCCGCGCTGCCCGCCCACCACGTAGGCGTGAAAGGCGTCCTTCACATAGGGGCTCGCCGAAGGGGCGCGAAACAAACGTTCGTTATCGGATTCGTTCTCTGTGAACAGAAGTTCATCCGCGCCGCCACAATAGAGCACGTACGGACCCAACTGCCAGTGCTCGGCCAGCAAGTTGCCCGGCGACGGAACCGCGCCTGCCTTGTCGGCTGCCGCGCGAATCACGGGCCTTCGATCGTCGCGACCCCAGGACCACGTATTGCGAAACCAGAGCGTGGGAAGGACGTCGAGCACCGCCGGCAGGTCTCCGCGGTTACTCACCCCAATGCGAATGAGCAGGTCCTCGGCAGCCCACTTGGCATACTCCACCTCGACATCGAAATATCGGCCCTCCGCGAAGATCCCCGTATCGACCAGTTCATATTCGGGTACCAGTCGGCTGCGACGCCGATTCTCGTCCACCAGCTGCTCGTAAGGGAATGCCGCCTGCGGGTACCGATAGAGGTACTTCATGTACGAATGCGTCGGTGTGTTGTCGAGATAGTAGTAATACTCCTTGACATCTTCACCGTGGTTGCCGTGGTCACCCGCCAGCCCGAACAGTCGTTCCTTCAAGATGGGATCGCAACCGTTCCAGAGCGCCAACGCGAAGCACAGGTATTGGTGGCGGTCACAGATGCCTGCCAGTCCGTCCTCGTTCCAGCGGTACGCCCTCGAGCGGGCATGATCATGGGGGAAATACGACCACGCGTCCCCTTGGGGGCTGTAGTCCTCGCGAACGGTGCCCCAGGCGCGTTCCGCCAGGAAGGGGCCCCAACGGTTCCAGTGCCCCCGACGCTGGCGAGTGGCCTCGAGGCGAAGGCCTTCCTGCGTCTGACCTAGGCGAGATCGAGTCAGTCCAGTCTCCTGCCGACTATTTCGTCAACGTGAAGTCGACGTGTTCGTTTTCACCGGGCTGTACATCCGCAGAAAGCCCAGCAGCCTTTGGATCCGCATACCTTGCGGGAATGGGGACATACGCGGAGGGGTTGCCGAATTGGATCGAGGCGGTGTCGACGGTTACAAGGTTCTTTCCCAAGGGTGCTCGATCCGTCGAGTAGGCCCCCCCTTCTCCGATCGGGGTTGCGGTCGCCACCGGCCTGTCGATCGCTTGGAAGCTGATCGTTCCGGCCGGGAGCGGTTTGCCATCGAAGGTGACGATCCCCGAGACGATCGCACGATCCTTGAGGATCTGCTGCTTGGGACGGCAACCCGCCATCGCCGCCAAGACACCGCAAACCAGCGCCAGTCGCAGGCCCCATGGCAGGATCAACGCATCGCGTCCAGGTGGGTGGGACCGTTCGGACGTGCTCATGGGGGGTCCAACCATGCGGTCTAGTTGTCCACATCCAGGCCGTCGCGGGGCAAGACGTAATGCCGCCATCCGAGCGAATCGATCTCCGCAATGGTCTGTACGCTACCGTCCAAGAGGAGTGTGCTCATTGCGCCAGGGTGGGCCGTTTGTGTCAGCAACGGATTGCAACGGGTGGGGTTCGGGGCAACCTGAGGCACGTCGAGGATCGCGGGGGTGAAATCGTCGTCGTTGGGGTTCAGTGTCCACCGGTTGTTCCAGGCGAAAACATTGTCGTACTCGGTGGCGCGAGTCCCTAGCCAATGCGTCCGCCCGTTGCTCCAGCGAGGCGGAGTCGGGCAGACGGCGTAGCGTTCGGCGAATGCAATCGTCTTACTCAGCCCGTCGCTGATGTGCTTGAACTTCGGATGCGTAAATGCGCGCGGTTGGGTATATCCCGCCAGCACATTGGCACCGACTCCCCGGAACGGATCCCGGTGCCACCAGTGATTCAGCGCCTGGACATTGGCGACGTAATTCCCGCCACCCCAGGATGCTCCAGGGTCGTCTTGCATGGCAACCAGGCTCTTGGGGCCGGCCGTCGTCTCGGACGGACAAATGTAAACCGCCGGGGGGAGCATTCCGAGATCCCGCAAGAAGAAGCCCTGAAACGTCCAGCCGCGTCGCGACATGTATAAGGGAGTCTCTTCCAGAAATGGGAGCAGGAAATACTGAATCGTGCCCAGATTTGCCGGTGGCGTGGTACTGAGCTGGCTTGGCGGCGGTGGATCCGATTTTCTTGCCTTGTCGCGCCCCGGATAATATCCCGCCGTCTGTGGCATGGCTCCGTGCGCACCATGAGTCTGGTGCAGCGCGATACCGATCTGCTTGAGATTGTTGAGGCAATGCGCGCCACGTGCCGCTTCGCGGGCAGATTGCACCGCAGGCAGCAGCAACGCCACCAGAAGGCCAATAATGGCAATCACCACCAACAACTCAACCAGCGTAAAACCGCTGGATCTCTTGGTAACTGCTGATTCGCGTGGCATACAGGACCCCCGGCCCCGAACCCCGTCACCGCGGCGATCCTTCCGTCGCGCGTTGCGGCGCCGACCGCAACGCCGTAAGGCAAGGCTATCGAATCACTCGCAGGCGTGCGAGAAAGGCTCCGATCAGGCAAACGATCGCGGACCAGGCGGCCGGCTCCGGGACCACCTGGCTTCCGTCCGAGGAAGTGAACTTGTTTGCGTTCCATGTTCCAAAGTCGGAACCGTCCACGACTCCGTTGGCGGTGAAGTCTCCTTGACACCAGGCAGCCACATTCGTGAACTTGCTGGCGTTCCAGATATTGAAGTCGGAACCATCCACCGTCCCGCTGAGGTTGGCGTCTCCCGGACGGTATGCTCGACCCGGCCCGAGGTTGACTTCGCCGGCCTCGGACAGCCAGGCATTCAGGTCGTCCCCGTTGACGTTTCCATCCCCCGTCAGGTCAAACGACGCGGTGTTGCTGCCTGCGGCAATATCCGCCACCAAGGCGTCGACGTCCAGACAATTGTAAAACCCGTCATCATTGAAGTCGCCATTCACCACCGAAACCAGGGTGGCCCGCAAGATCTGCCCATTGCCGCCAGAAACGATCGACAGGTCGATGGAACCCATGTCTTCCGCGACTTGGACGAAGTCCGAGCTGATGGTTTGAGCGGTTATCAAATCGAACGTAGCCCCTGCGCTGAAGGTTCCACCCAGGATGTCGACATCGATTTCGGCGCCCGTCATGTCGGCCAATCCGGCCGCGTCGATGATGCTTACCCCGGAATTATTGAGGATCTCAAAAATCAGCGTGCCGTCGTTGTGCTCGCCACCGCTTCCGACACGCATATTGTCGTCGGGGTTGGCCAGGAGATCGCCACCTAGTGCAATCGTGCCGGCGGAACCACTGACGATCAGAATGCCGTTGGCATCGAGGGCCTGCCCCTCCGTGCCGATCGGCGAGGGCGGAGCGTTGCTGGCCAAGGCACCTCCCACACTGAGATTGCCCGAGATGTCGATGGCCCCGCCGGAAACCTTCATCGTTCCGGTGCTCGAATCGAAGTCCCCCAGGAAGATACTGGTCAACTCGGTCCCGCCCGTGACCGACCCGCCGCTCAGATTCCACTGCGCGACCCCGTCGCGGCCGATACTGTAAAAGGACGGTCGGCCCAGAATCGTGCCGGCCGCGATCGTACCACCCGTCTGGTTCACCACGGCGCTTGCCTCACCGAAGACCCCCAGGAGCACGTTCCCCGTGTTCACGGAAGCGGTGCCACTGACGTTGTAAACATTGTTTGCAAAGTTGTCCCCCACCACGAAGTCGCCATTGCCGCCCACGACATTGAGGGTGCCGGCCGAGTGAGTGAACGTCGAGTTTCCTTCGCGGCCGAGCACAAACGCGCTGCCAATATTCATCGTGCCGCCGGTCTGCGTGAGCACGGACGAAGCGCCACCCGAGAAACTGCTGAAGACAAAGCCAGCAACATTGACTTCCCCCGTGCCACTGAGATTGAACGTCGCATCGGTGGCACTGCCGAAAGCCAACAGAAGATTGCGACCAAGGACGTTGAGCTGGCCGCCGCTGACGTTGAGCGTTCCCGTGCCGGTGCCAAAAAGGCCCACAAACATCTCGTCGTTGACGTTGACCGTTCCCCCCGTCATCGTCATCGTTCCCGTGCCGTTGTCGCCCACCAGGATGTCGGCCTCGGCAAAACCGCTGTTGGCAGGCCCATTGACATTGATCGTCCCGCCACTGATCGTCAGGTGCCCCGTATCGAATGCCCCCACGCCCAGCCGGAGCGATGGCGAAAAACCAGGCCCTATCCCCGTATCATCAAGCGACAGATCCCCTCCCGTGACTTGGAGAGTTCCCGTCCTCGTCTGACCCGACAACGGATTGCCGCCGATGTCCAGCTGATCGGCGACCTCACCCACCTGGTCGATCGTGACCGTAAGGCCACCGTTGATCCTGGTTTCGGGGATAAACACACTGGGCTCACCCGCATCCCAAATCAGCGAATCGGACCAGTTTCCCGAGTTGACCGCATTGGTCACCTGAGCCGCTACTTCCGTACTGAGGACCATCGATAGGCCGATGGCAGACAAGACGACAACAGCCGAGGCGATTCTTGGTCTCATAGCGTGTTCTCCCGTTGCAATGACCTCTGATCCGATCGCTAACCATCGTAAAGAAAAAAAATCATGAATCAAGACCCTGAACGCCGGCCGGGAAACGATTCGAGGGATCGGGATTTGGTTCCCTTGGCTTCGCGTGAGACCGAGCCAACGGGAACTCGCAGGGCCTCATAGATCGGTTCATTCCCCAGCAAGGTCGGAACCAGCATGGCAGCGGCACAGGCGGCCAGCATGGGCAAGAGCTGTGTATAGCTGGCCGTCAATTCAATGACCAAGATGATCCCCGTCAGCGGCGCGCGGACCACGGCGGCGAAAAAGGCGGCCATGCCCGCTACGGCGAAGGCGCACGGATCGACAGGTGCCTGCGGCAGCCAGCGATCAAGGTACGTGCCGCTGAGACGGCCCGCCTGGGCTCCCAGCACCAACAGCGGTGCAAAGAGACCTCCGGGTGTACCCGCGGCATACGAAATGGGTCCCAGAAGGAAGCGAACCAGCAGAAGAAGTGGTACGACGGTAACTGCCATGGTTCCATTCAGCGCAGCTTGCGTCAGTTGGTCACCGCCGCCCACCCACGTAGGTAGGTGCCAAGCGAGCAGCCCCACTCCTGTACCGACCAGCGCCGCGCGGAGTTCCACGGGCCACGGTTCCATTCTCCGGGCCACTTCCAGGGCACCCAGGATGAGGCCATTGTACAAGACACCCAGGAACCCCAATGCCGTGCCCAGGACGAGAAAAAGTGGGAGCGCCTGGAGCGCTGGATGAGCCAAGGGTGCCACGTCGAAGTCGGGTTGCGTCCCCAGCAAGACTCGTGCGACTCCGATGGCCGACGCCGACGCCGCGCACGTCGCAATCGTCATTCGCGTATCGAAACGGCGGGCCAGCTCCTCCAGCACAAAGATCGCACCGGCAATCGGCGCGTTGAAGGCGGTGGCCAGACCGGCACCGGCACCGGCAGCGAGCAGGATTCGGCCGTCGGACCCGCCGAGGCCCAAGATGTGCCCCACCCGATGTGCGAGACTGGCTCCCATCTGAACACTGGGCCCCTCGCGACCCAGTGCCAGGCCAGCCCCGATCGACAACAGGCCGCCCAAGAACTTGACCGGGATCAGCTGAATCGGCGCCGGTGCCAGTCGGCCAGCCAGCACGGCTTCGACATGCGGGATGCCACTGCCGGATGCCTCGGGTGAAATCCTTCGGACAAGCCAGGCTGCCAGGGCGGTGGCCATGCCGCAAACGCCCGCGACGATCAGCAACCCATCGCGATCGCGGACATGGGCCCAGGTCAGCAGACTGTCGCGCCATCCGTCCGCTTGCACGAGCGTCAGGCGAAAAACGGCACACACGCCACCCGATATCGCGCCCGCCACCAGCGCGATGAACGCCAACAGCAACAGACTGCCTCTGTCCGCCGCGACGGTTGCATCGTCGGGCACTTCGCTGGTTTCGTGGGCGAGATCGTTCGGGTTCATAAGGAGTTTTGAGATTTGAGATCCCGGATCATTTGGCTAGGGTATGGAGTATCTTCAGGGCCTCATGCAGAGTGTCAAACAGGTGGTCCTGGCCCAGAGTCTCCAGCAGGTGGTGGCGTTGGAGATCGGATCGCAGCGACGCAGGGTCATGCGCCAGCAGCAACGTAATTTCCTCCCCTGACAGTTCGTCATGCAGGGCATGCAGCATTCGCGCGGCGGAATGATCGACGCTCGTGATCGCACCCGCATCAAGAATGAGCCAGCGCACCCGATCGGCATCCCGGCGATCCGTGCGTAGCCAAGCGACTGGGGAATGCTCAGCGCAGCCAAGGTGATCCCCGCCAGCACGTCGCGGAAGAGTGGCCCGCGGATGGAGGAATCAAGTGAGGGAAACCGTCCTCGGCCCCACCGGCCGGCGCATGACGCCGACTCAGCGAATGGTGCGGGCACGGCTCGGCGGAAACGGTCATGGGTCATGTTCTTTTCAGTACCGCGACCTTCTCCAGCCGCCGCACGTGCCGGGTGGCCTGGCTGAACCCGCCATGATCGGTGGCAATCCCCACGCGCATAATCGATCCTCCGCAGTTGAGATCCCCATGCCGGAACGTTGCGACCGACTGCCGGGTCCGCGGCACAAATGACATATATCTGTCACTTGGGAGCCAGCCCCGCTGCGGCCTCCTGATCGGCCAACAGCACCGCCTGGTCTTGACGGACCCGGCCCGCGGGAATGGCTGGGTCACCGACGCACAACTGACCCAACGCCCGAGCCTTGTCGCTGCCGGTGACCAGCCACAGGATCCGTCGGGCCCGATTCAGCACAGGATAGGTCAATGTTAATCGCCGTCGTCCCTGGTAGATACCGGTTGCCGCCACGTCATCATCCTGCACTTCCACGACCGGATCCCCTGGGATCAGGGATGCGGTGTGGCCATCGGAGCCGAGTCCCAGGTGAACCAGGTCCAGCACGGGCGGCGATCCTGCAATCGCGCGGAGGGACTCGGCGTAGCTGCGGGCGGCGGCATCGAGGTCTTCCAGCTCAACCGGCATGGCGTGAATCTGGTGGGGCGGGAGCGGGGCGACTCCGCTCAGGCAATCACGCAAATGCATGAGGTTTCGGTCAGGGCTTTCGGCAGGTGCGACGCGTTCGTCGACCTGCACGATGTGCACGGCGCGCCAGGGCAGATTCTCGGCAGAGAAGGCTCGCAACATCTGCCAGGGGGTACGTCCGCCGCTGACCGCGAGCAGAAAACGGCCTCGCTCAGAGATGGCAACCCGCGCCTGGCCGGCAATGTCACTCGCCGCGCGTCGCGCCACCGCGTCCACGTTGGGGAGCACCTCGATTTTCATGGCAGCCATCCTCGCACTTCGTTTCCTCCGCGTCCATAGTCCGTCAAACCAGGAGGTCGCGAGGCCCGACGGCCGCAGGCTCCCCTGCGCGAATCGATCCCGGGACACAGCAGGATGACTACGATCTGCCACCTGGCCCATGCGCGTGCTAAACTGGGAAGGGGCCTGACCTGGACTTTCACGCAGGGACTCTTTCCCATGTCCGATCCAGCGGACGCCGATCCGGCGGAAAAAACCGTAGTCGATCAGGCAGTGGCCGGGGACCGCGATGCCCTGACCGATTTGCTGAAGCGATACGGGCCGGGATTGCAGGAGCGATTGCGAAGCGAGATCGGCGGCCGGTTCCAGTCGATGCTGGATGCCGAGGACATTCTGCAAGTTTCGTTCCTGGAGTGCTTCCTTAGGATTGGCAAGTTCGAGAACCGGGGCCCAGGTGCGTTCGAAGGTTGGCTCTCGCGAATCTGTCGACACAACCTCCTGGACGCAATTCGTTCCTTGGAGCGCGCTACGAGGCTTCCGCCAGAGAAGCGACTGGCATTCTCCAATGACATGGAATCTTCCCTGGCCCTGGTGGAACTCTTGGGAGTCACCTCCACGACGCCCAGTCGGCAGGTGTCGACCGAGGAAACGCACCAGCGGGTCCGCCAGGCGGTGGCAGACCTTCCGCGTGATTACGGTCAGGTGTTGACGCTTTACGACTTGCAGGCCCAGCCCATGGACGAAGTGGCCGGCACCATGGGCCGCAGCGTGGGGGCGGTTTACATGCTTCGCGCGCGGGCCCTGGACTGCCTGCGGGAAACGCTCGGGAGCGAATCGCGAGTCTAGTGTTCGGCTGCACTTGCCCCCGCCGTGTGACCATCGATTCCCGATACGATAGGATGTTGGGATGAGGGGCATGGAAGTTGGCCAATGTGCGAGAGCGGACCTCCTATGTCGAGCGAGGATGTTGCCAGACCACCGTACCCACTGGATCGGCTGATCGCCGATGCGCGCGAGCAAGTCGAACGGGTGGCGTTGCCGCAGGGACCACGCCCGGATGCCATCCGCGGCTACGAACTGATCCGCGAGATCCATCGAGGCGGTCAAGGGGTCGTCTACCTGGCCCTCCAGCGGACGACTCGCCGCCATGTGGCAATCAAGCTCTTGAGGGAGGGTCCCTTTGCCGGTCTCGGGGAACGTGCCCGCTTCGAACGCGAGATTCAAATCCTGGCGGCCCTGCAGCACCCCAACATTGTCGCCATCCATGACAGTGGCAGCGCCTCGGGTAACGACTACTTTGTCATGGATTACATCGAAGGATCTCCGCTGGACGATTGGGCCGATCGTCAGCGAGAGACAACGTCCCAGGTCCATACCGCCGGCCGCGCCAGTGAAGGGAGACGCAGCCGCCATGCTCCGCTTCTGTCGATATTCCTGAAGATCTGCGATGCGCTGAATGTGGCACATCAGCGGGGGGTGATCCACCGAGACCTGAAGCCGACAAATATTCGTGTGTCCGACCACGGCGAGCCGTTCGTGCTGGACTTCGGACTTGCCAAACAGACGGCGAGCCACACGCAAACGGAAGATCACCGCGGACTGACCGTCACGGGTCAATTCCTGGGGACTCTGGCCTGGGCCAGTCCCGAACAGGTCGAAGGCAAAGCCTACCATGCCGACATTCGCAGCGATATCTACGCACTGGGTCTGATGCTCTATCGGACGCTTACTGGCCGGATGCCCTATGCGGTCGATTCGAGCGTGGCGGAGGTGATCCGGGTGATTACGCAAGTCGAGCCGTCTCGACCACGAAGCCTGGTGAAGCACCTGGATGTCGACCTGGAGACGATTCTCCTGAAGTGTCTTAGCAAGGCCCCGGACCGCCGCTACCAGACCGCGGCCGACGTGGCCGAGGACCTGAAGCGTTACCTTCGCTACGAGCCCATCGGAGCAAGAAGGGACAGCGGCTGGTATTCCCTGCGGATGTTCGCACGGCGGCATCGGATCGCGGTGGGCGTGACCGGCGGTCTGATCGCACTGCTGGCCGGTGCGTCGATCCTGCTGGCCTTTCTCTTTGTGCGGGCCAGGTCAAGCGAGCGCCTGGCACTGGCCCGGGAGGCCGAAACCCGCCAGGTCGCCGAGTTCCAGGCAGCTCAGTTTGAAGGTATCGATACCGCGCAGATGGGAACCTACCTCCGAGAGGAACTTGTCCGCCTGGCCCAGGCAAAGGATGCGGCGGGGTTTGAATCGTCTCTGAATGCGATCAACTTTACCGACCTGGCACTAAAAACGCTGGATCGCCACATGTTCCAGCCGGCGATCGAAACGATCGATCAGGAGTTCTCGGAACAGCCGCTGGTCCGCGCCGCACTCTTGCAGACCGTTGCCGATACCCTGCGCAACCTCGGGTTGCTCGATCGAGCCGTGGAACCACAGGCCAAGGCCCTGGAACTCCGTCGCAAGGTCCTTGGTGACAACCATCCCGATACCCTCACTTCATTGCACCGACAAGGGAGATTGCGGGCCGGACGAGGTGATTCGGAAAAGGCACTGGCCGATCTCCGCACGGCTTTTACCGCCCGCCAGTTGACCTTGGGACCGGAGCACCAGGACACGCTCGCCTCCGAACATGAACTCGCCGGCGAATTGTTGTCCCTGGAACAACTGGAGGAAGCCGAGCGCCACGTGCGACATGTGCTCTCAATTCGGAGCAGGAAACTGGGCGATGAGCATCCTGACACCCTCTCCTCCCAATGCGAGCTGGGGACGATTCACGTCCGGCGGGGAAACTTGAAAGTGGCCGCAACCTGCTTTCGCAAGGCGGCGGAAGCCTCGCGGCGCGTCTCGGGGCTGGAACATCCAGAGACCCTCACGTTGCTGAATAACCTGGCCCATGTCCTTCGCAGCCAAGGGCACTGGGACGAAGCCATCACGCTGCACCGCGAAATCCTGGCCGCCCGCCGCCGTGCGCTCGGCGACCAGCACCCCAGTACCTTGAACGCCATCGACAACCTGGCATCCGCGCTCGCCGTCCGCGCGCAAACCGAAGAGTCCCTGGTACTGCGGCGGGAAGCGATTGCTGGCTACCAGGCCACCTTGGGAGATCGACACCTGCAAACCCTGCGCTGCAAGGCGGGAATGGGCCATGTCCTGATTCAGTTAGGAAACCCGCGAGAGGCGGAGCCCTATGTGCGGGAAGCATTGGAAGGGTGCCGCGAACGCTTGGGCAATGACCATTCCGAGACGCTCGTTGTACTGCGACAACTGGCCAAATTGCTCGCGTCGACCGGCAGGATGTCCGAGGCACTCCCCTTGCAGCGCGAGGCCGTGGATCGGAGCCTGCGCGTGCTCGGCGAACGTCACGCAGATTCGATTACCGCCCAGGCCGATCTGGGGTCCCTGCTCAATCGAATGGGAAACTCCGAACAGGCCGAACCCCTGCTCCGCAAGGCACTCCAGGACCATCAGGCCGTCCTGGGGCAAACCCATCCGTCCACCCTCAACTCCATGGTCATGCTGGGCAATTGTCTGGAATCTCTCGACCAGTTCGCCGAAGCGTTCGAACTCTACAAACGGGCCCGGGATGGATGTCTGGCGACGCTCGGACCGGAACACCCCAATACGATCGGCGCAATGCTCAGTATGGGCCACGCTCTCCAGTCCGAAGGCAAACTCGCGGAGGCCCTGCCCCTCTATCAATCGGCACTGCTGAGTTACCGAGCCGCCCTGGGTGAGCGGCATCCATTTACCCTGCGCACGACCAACCTCCTGGGTGAGCTGGCCCTGGAGCAGGACGACCTTGACGCAGCGCACCAGCGATTTCACGACACGCTGGCCACCAGTCGCGGCAGCTTGGGTGAGGATCACCCCGAGACACTTCGGTCGAAAATCAACCTGGGGAGCGTCCTCTCACGCCTGGGGCGCTTCGAGGAGGCCGAATCCCTCTTGCTGGAGGCTGCCAACTCCACCGATGCGTTGCCACCTCGTCACGTTCAGCGGCTGAAAGTCGTCGAGCAGCTGGTTCACCTGTATGAGGCGTGGGACGCCGGGGCCGAACAAGGACCCCATGCCGCGGAACTGGCAAAGTGGCGAGAAGACCGTACATCATCCCGCTGAGGGAAAGGACGCGGCCCCTCGGGCAACGCCGTCACCGACATCTACCGCGGACTCCGAACTTCTGATCCCGCTCCCCTACGCTTCGTGGGGGAGCGGGTTGGGGTGAGGGGGAAAGAACGGTGGTATGGATCGAGCATCCGCGATTCGGAAATCGGTCACGGCGCGACCCCTCGAGGGCAGTACGCCATGAACCAGCGATTCGCGCGGTTCCGCTCAAAGCGCACGAGGTATTCGCGATTCACGATACGCGGTGCGGCGGGTCAGGCCCCCAGCTCGCGAATTCGGTAGCCGGCCACGATGACAGTCACATTGTCGTGGCCGCCACGCGCCAGTGCCCGTTCCACCAAAGCCTGGCAGGCCATTTCGGACGTCGGCATCGCGGAAAATGTTTCGGCAATCGACGCGTCCGGAACCATATTGGTGAGTCCATCGCTGCAGACAAGCACGCGATCGCCATCTTCCAGCCGAGCCGTGTGGAATTCGGGCTCGATACTGCCCGTACCACCCAATCCGCGCGTAAGCACATGCCGCAGGTGATGCCTTGCCACATCCGCCATCGGGATCAGTCCGAGATCCGCCAGGTCCTGCGCGAAGGTGTGGTCCCGAGTCAGCCGCACGAGCTGGCCCTTTCGCCATAAGTAGGCCCTGGAGTCTCCCAGATTGACGACCAGCAAGTCGCGTCCCAGACTGGAGGCAATCGTCAATGTCGTCCCCATGGCGGCCAGTTCGGGATGGGACTGCTGCTGCTCCGAAAGGACGCTGGCCGTCTGATGCAGGCGTTCTTCGGTCCGTTGCTCGACCTGGGTCAGGTAGGGTTCTTCCCGTGACATGATCCAATCTGGAGTCTGCAGCACCAGATCGAGCAGGGTGGTCAGGGCCAGCCGGCTGGCAACTTCTCCTCCTTCCTCGCCGCCCAATCCGTCAGCCACGGCCATGGCCCAACCCGTCTGTTCAAAACGGTGCGGTATATCCCCGGCGGGAAGGCTGGTGGCCAGGGGGCGGAGGTAACGGCCGAAATCAATCGCGAGATAGTGATCCTCGTTATTGGTCCGTACCAGGCCCGGGTCGGACAACGCCGCCAGATCGACATGTATCCGCGGCGCGCCGAGACCCGACGGTTGAAGCGTCGCGGACCGCGGCCGGATGTAGTCATCGGTATCGAGCTCTTCCGGACCCGAAGTCGCCATGGTGCCTTGCCTCCAGTCGCTCGTTCCGGATGGCTTGCGATTCACGACAAGGTCAACGCGCCATCCGCACAAAAACCCTCGGTACCAAACGTGGTCAGCGATTCGTGTCCCATTCCATGGGCAAGGGACAGCCACAGTCGATTGTGGGGCGCACCCTGGAAATCGAGGGCTCGATCCGTGACGAACCCTGCGCCACCGCCCAGCAACAAGAAGGGGATATTGGACAGGGAATGCGAGTTTCCCTTGCCGAGCTCGTTGACCCAAACGATTTGCGTATGGTCCAGCATACTGCCCCCCACGCCGCCGGGCTCCGGTATTTCCGACAGTCGCCGGGCCAGAAACGCCAGCTCGCCGGCAAACCAGGCGTTGATGCGGCGGAGCTTATCTTGGGCATCGGCATTCTCGTCGGGCTCGTGCGACAGGGAATGGTGCCCCTCGTCCACGTCGAGCCACCGCATGCAGGCCTGTCCCACCGACCTCATGTATTGGAGGCTGGCCACGCGGGCCATGTCATTGGCCAGCGCGTTCACAAGCAGCTCGATCTGCATGCGGCTGATCTCGGGCGTATGGTCATTGACCAGCTCGATATCGGGGTCAATTTCTGGTTCGGGGTGGATCGGCTGCGACTGCGTCGCTGCCGTGGCGATGTCGGCCTCCATTTGGCGAACATGCTGCATGTGCGCATCCAGCAGTTGGCGGTCCTCGGGGCTCAGCTGCCGGGATACTCGCCGCAATTCGTCGTGCACGTCGTCCAGCACGCTGCCGAGAATCTTGCGGTCCTGTGCGCCGCCGTACAGTTTCTGAAACATCTGGCGGGGGTCATCGATAGGCGCCAGAGGCTGATTGTTTCCCGCGTAACACATCCGCGTCCATGGGTCGGCGCGGTTCGGAACCGCCACGCCGAATTCGAGCGATCCAAAGCGGGTTCGCGATTCCTGTCGAGATTGAAAGTACTGGCACACTTCCTGATCAATCGATCTGCCGCGCGCCCAACCCGCCGGTGCGTCCGATCCCCCCTGAATATTCCCAGGGTTTAGTTCGGTGGCGGTCAACAGGCACGACATGCCGCGCATGTGGCCGTCCCCGTCCCCACGGATCTTGTTGTCGATACCCTTCAGCATCAGGATCCGCGCGCGAAACGGTTCCAGCGCCTGCAGCATGGGCTTGAGTGACAGTTTCTTGTCAGTCCCCAGTTCGGCGGGCCAGAAGGCGTCGGGCAGGGTGCCATTGGGGGAGAACAGGATCACGAGTCGGCGCGCCAAGGGAGCCGTCTCCGACCCCCCCTGAAGGCTGCGCAGGCCGGATACAAAGGGCAATGCCGCAGCGCCAATCCCCAAACGGCGCAGAAATGCCCGGCGACTGCCGAATCCCATGGTCATGGCGTGGACTCCTCGGACACGGCTCGTGCAGGACCATCTTCCGCCGTCCAAGTCGCAATTGTAACCACGAGGTTCCGCATATTGAATTCATCTTCCAAGAAGCGTACCAGGAGCCGGTCCGCCAGATTTGCGTCGTAATTGGCCGAATCCTGCTTGACCAGGTGGTGAAATACCTGGGCGATGAACGCGCGTTGTGCCGAATCGCTCGACGCGGCCAACTCGGCGATGTCGCGCGCATTGTCGACTTCCAGTGAAGCGCCCTCCGCGGTGACGAGTTGGCTTCTTGTGTCGAGCGGCTTGTTTCGGTCCTCGGTCCGCCAGCGGCCGATGGCGTCGAAGTTTTCCAGGGCAAAGCCCAAGGGATTGATGACCTCGTGGCAGGACATGCAAGCCTGCTCGCGAGTCAACTGTGTGACCTTTTCCCGCATGGTGAGCTCTGGCGAGAATTCGGCCTCTTGAAAGGCCACGGCCTCGGGGGGTGGATTCAGATGCCGTCCCAAGATTTTTCGCGTCAGGAACACACCGCGATGAATGGGCGACGTGTTGTTCGGATAGGCCAGTGCCGAGAGCAAATAGGGATGGGTCAGTACACCGGCATGGCGGTTCCGCGAGAGAACCACGGGCCGGAATTCGGTTGGCCACGAGTCAGCGGCCGCGGGCCCCTCGTGTGGCGATTTCTCGATCCCAGGGGGATCGAAGGTGCCAGGCCCATAGAATGGGCGAAGGCGATCATTCAGGAGCACGTAGTCGGCCAGCAGGAGCTGACGGTAATCCGACGCATCGCTCCACATCACCTGGTCCGCGAAGAGTTCCAGCGAGTGTCGGAGATCGGCCACGACCGCCTCGTCGAATTCGGGGAACATTTCCCGATCCTTGGCGAGGTCGCGTTCGTCGATCTCCAGCCAGAACCGGAAGAATTCCTGCATCTTCGTGCGGGCACGTGGGTCGGCCACCATCCGCCGCGCCTGCGCTTCGATTTCCGCCTGGCTCGAGAGCTTCCCTTCTTCCGCTGCGCGATCAAGGATCTCGTCGGGGATCGAATCCCAGAGTGCCAGGGCGAGTCGCGCAGCCACGGAGAACTGGTCCGGGGGTGCGTCGGACCGTGGAAGATCGGTGTAAAGAAAGTGGGGCGACACAATCAGGTGAACGAGGGCAAGGCGTACCGCCTTTTCTGGGGTGTTGGCCTTTGCAAAGGGGACCTGACGCAGCCACTCCGCTTCCGCGGCACGGAGCGGTCGCCGATAGGCCGCGCGGCCAAAGCGGACGACAAAGTCCTTCAGCAGGGTCTCCCGATCCATCGTGGAGTTGCCCGAGGAGACGAGTACTGGCAGTCGTTCCACGACTTCCGCGGCCGTGGCTACGGCTGCGGTGGCCGCGGCCGCGTGCCATTCCCGTGAAACGGAACTGCCTCGCTCATAGCCCAGACTGCGATCGTCCGCGGGAAACGGCGTCTCCAGGGCGAACACCCGAGGGGAATCTGACGTGACCAGGTAGGTACGGTCCAGGACTCCCCAGACACCATGCGGAGGCTTCCACTCCAGCTTGATCGATGCCGACTTGTCCTGGTACTTGAAGTACTCGACACGCAAAGGGTATCGGCGGCCACCGAGCAGGAACGCGCGCGCGGCAGCGACTCGGGGCTGGCCAGAACTCACCCAAGCGTCGATGAGCGCGGACTGCCCCGCCAGGGAACTGTCGTCGCGCAGTTTCGCCAGCCCCTCCGCCGGGTCCGTGTTCAGATAAAGCCGCGCTCCGTTCTCTGTGCTCAAACGAAACTCGTACCAGCCCGTGTCGGTCGCCAGCAGGGACCCGTGCCAGACAATGGCAAACTGATCGGCCGTGATCCCGGCCGCCGGGCTGCCTACGCCGAATTGAAAGTCAATGTGCGGATCGACGCGCTGCAGGATCCGTTCGTTGGCCTTGCTCATCCCCTCGGACCGATAGTATTCAGCCCTGAGACCGGGCTCGTCTTCTCCAGTCGCATGGTCGGCCGGTCTGGGGGCGAAACGGCCCACGAGATCAGCGACCGCATTGCGGAACTGGGGCACGGTCAGCCGTGCGAGTTCCACTCGGGGAGCCGGGATCAGCCCCCGCCGCATGCGAGCCTCTTGGGAATAGAACTGCCGATAAATGTACTCGGCCACCTGCCGCGCGTCCTCTCCCACGCAGGACGTCGGGTCATCCTCGGGCATGTTGCGGTCGATGAACCGCGTAAGGGATTCCAGGGAACGATCCCCCTGCAGCGGCTCTTCGTATTCGTCCGGCTGGCCCTGCCCGTCGGCACCATGACAACGGGCACAGCGAGCGCGATAGATGGATTCGCCCCCTTCACCGGCCAACACGCCGGCGGCGGGAATCGCAGCAATCAGACAGAGGGTCGCGAGCCGGCTGAAGCGGACGCAAACATGGCAGGGCATTCTCACGATACGATTCCTCGAACCCATCGTATTCGCGATCGATTGCCTTGCCAAGCTCGCGTATCTTGTCTCCTTCGAAATGGACGCCTTCGACGTTCCGTGTCGGCGTCCATCCGCGCCAGGCGCTCAGGTTGATCCGTTACTTCGCCGACGCCAGATGGCCACGGCCCCGATCACGCTGCACATCAGCGGCCCCCATCCATTCGGCTCCGGAACCACCGCGATCGAGAAGTTGTCGTAATAAGCCGTGTAGGCATTGCGGTCTCGGCCCAGGGGATCGGGGTCCACGGCATAGACGACCAGCGAACCTCGGTTGAGTACCTCGGACATGAACCCGTCGGCAAAGGGCTGGGTTCCAAGGATCTCACCGTTCAGCCGGTAGGTCGTCATTCCCGCGGCGAAGTCCAGGTCCATCCCCAACTGCTGATATTGGCCGAGGCTGACAGGGCGCTCGAAGAGATAGCTTCCACCCGCACTATAGCTATAGGCGTGTCCATCGGACGAAAGGGACATCTCGCCGACGTTGCCATCGGTCGAGAAGGCCACCAGGTTGACGCTGAGAAAGTCCCCTGTCACTCGGTCATCGGTCTGCGGAGTCAGGGGGCCATCGAGCCGCATGTCGGCCTGGATCCGCACAATGGGAGATCCGGCCGCTGCCACATCGAAGTCGACGAACTTGCGGTAGGAGCCCACGTCGTAGCCAACGCCCGTGGGGGTGAGATCGGCGCCCTGGACGAGCACCGATTGCAACCCGCTGGCGGGATGTGCAGTAGAGATGGCGGCATTGGGTCCGAGTGGCGAGCCATTGAAAAGCTGGATGACCCAGCCGTCCTGTCCGACAAGGGGCTGGCCCGCCACGAAGGGAGGATCCTCAAAGCCCGTCTGGTAAACGTTCTGCGCTCGTGCGGCCGGCACAGCACCACACAGCATGGCGATCAGGACACAACATTCGATCTTGCGACTCATGATCATGACTCCCTCGAGACTGCGGAACGGCCGGGGAGAACACCGAGTCCCCCCAGGCCGGTCCTTGAGAATGGAACACACGACATGAGTCCATGCGAAAACGAGAGTCAGGCTGTTCCACTTGCTCCGCGTGGAATTGGCCAGGGCGATTCAGAGAGCGCAAGAGCTCGGTGACGACAGTCGACGAATCGCGCACGGTCATTTAGGGCGAGGGAGCATGTCGCGCCATTTCTTGGCCTTCTGATCGTATCCTTCGGAAGGATGGGCCAGATCCATGGCCGCGTAGAGTGTGGCCAGCGCTTCTACAGAGCGCTCATAGCGACCCGGCGGTACCTCGGTTGCCATGCGAAGTGATGCTTCCGCCTGCAGCAATTCCGACTCGGCCTCGTTCCACCGGTCCAGCGCCATCAGCGTCTTCCCCAGACCGATTCTCGGATTGGTAGCTTGCCAGGCATTCTGGCCATGTACCGCATCGAGGATTTGTATCGCCTCGCGGAACAGCGGTTCTGCCTCGGCGGGCTTCTTGTTTTCTCTCAACACCGATCCAAGGTTCGTCGCAAGGAGGGCGAGATGGGGATGCCCGGGTGGCAGTACCTGGCGGAGGGTCTTCAGCGCCTCCCGCAACAGCGGTTCCGCTTCGTCCAGCTTTCCCAGGTCCTGCATCAAGGCACCGAGGTTGGCCAATTGCCCCGCAAGTTGAGGATGCCCCGGCGGAAGTCTCTTGCGAATCAGTTCGAGCGATTCACGAAAGAGGACTTCGGCTTCCGCGAGCCGTTTTTCACCTTGGAGAACGATGGCCAGGTTGTTGATCCCCTTGGCGATGTCGGGGTGCCCCGGCGGCAAGGTCGCGCGAAACATGGCAACGGCCTCGCGAAGCAGGGGTTCGGCTTCGGCCCCCTTCCCCTGGGCGGCCAGTTGCTCACCCAGATTGTTCAGGGCCACGGCGATCTGGGGATGTTGTTTGGGCAGGGCCTGGCGAAGGACGGTTAGTGCTTCCTGTGACTGAGTAACCGCCTCTTCGAGCTTGCCCCGCGCCTGGAGGATGGATCCCAAATTGTTCAACCACACGCCGATGGTGGCGTGTCCTTCCGGCAGACTCTGTCGGGCTATCTCGACCGCTTCCCGCACTTGGGCCTCGGCCTCCCCCAGTTTTCCCTGGGATCGCAAGACCTCCGACAGGTTGTTCAGGGCGTCCGCGACATCCGGATGCCCCGGTGGCAGTTCCCGCCGGCGGGCTTCCAGCGCGCGTCGGATCAAGGGCTCCGCGTCATTGATCTTGCCTTGCATCAAGAGTGCACTGGCGAGATTGCTTTGTACCCGGGCCGATTCCAACGTTTCTTGCGGAACCAGTCGGTGATGGATGTCGAGCGAATCCCGAAAGATGGCCGCAGCCTCCTCAAGTCGATTCTGGTCAAGTAAGGTGAGCCCCAGGTTACTGAGGATCCCCGCGACACGTAGTTCGTCGCCCTCTGGGTCGCGGCGTGCGATGTCGAGCGCCTGGCGCCACAGCGCTTCCGCTCGGGAGTGATTTCCCAACTGCCTCTGCACGATCGCCTGGCCATTGAGGGCATTGGTCATCGCGCGATGGTCTGCCTCACCCGCCGCGCGACGCAGTTCGAGAGCCCGCCGAAAGTTGGACTCCGCATCCTGAAAGCGGCCGAGTGCGACGAGTGTATTTCCGATCGTTTCCCGCACTTCGGCCTCGACCCGGGGTTGGTCCCGCAGGGTCCCTTGATCGAGCTCGTTCACGGCCGCGGCCATGGCCTGCACGACGGTCACCTTGTCTCCCATGAGTTTTCCCGGGTCTGCCCGGGCGAACATATCCGATAAGAACTTGCTGACCGCCTGGGCGACGGCAGCTTGTTCCACCGCGATGGCCCGCTGCCGCGACTGGCCAATGAGGCCGACCGTGGTGCCAGCCATTCCTGCGACCAGCGTGGTAAGGATCGCGGCCGTGGCAATCACCGGGCCGCGGTATTTTCGGATGAACTTCGCGAGTCGGTACCGCCGCGAAGGGGCCGCGGCCACGACTGGTTCGTCGGCCAGATAGTGCATCACATCCGCCGCCAGGGCCGAGGCCGACTCGTATCGCCGGGCCCGTTCCTTTTCCAGGGCCTTCATCGTGATCCAGTCGAGTTCGCCACGGAGCATCACGTCCAACTTTCGAGGCTCAATTGCCCGTGAAGCGGCGACCGATGGCAACGAATCCTTCAAGCCGTGCAAACGCGTACTGGGTGTCGGTGGATCGACTTCTCGGAGGATCCGCCTCATTTCGTCGTATGCCTTGCTGCGCAACTCTTTGGGGTCAAAGGGTGTGGCGCCTGTCAACAGCTCATAGAGCAACACCCCCAGGCTGTAGACGTCGCTGCGGGTATCAATATCGAGCGATCCACCAGCCTGCTCTGGGCTCATGTATTGCGGTGTTCCAATCAGCTGCTGGAATTCCGTAAACAGCGTTTTTTCCGTCAGTCGCGCGTCGGTGGCTTTGGCGATGCCAAAATCGATGACCTTGACCTCCGGCCGACCGTCCTGCAACGTAACCAGGACGTTGGACGGTTTGATGTCGCGATGGATCAGTCCCTTCACGTGCGCGTGCTGCAGGGCCTGACAGACCTGGATGAAAAGTACCAGGCGCTGCGCGATGGGAAGCCGGTTCTGATCACAGTATTCTGTAATGGAAGCCCCTTTCACCAGCTCCATCACGAAATAGGGTCGGCCGCTCTCCGTGGCACCTCCGTCCAGGACCTTGGCGATATGGGGATGGTCCATGAGTGCCAAGGCCTGGCGCTCGGCCTCGAACCGGGCCACGATCTGTCGGGTGTCCATCCCCAGCTTGATGATCTTCAAGGCAACGCGGCGCCGGACAGGCTCTTCCTGTTCGGCCATGAAGACGATGCCGAATCCCCCCTCGCCAATCTGCTCCAGAAGTTTGTACTTGCCGATCCGCGTGCCGGGCCCTTCGGCAATGGGGGCCTCGTTCGGTGCGGAGTCCATTGCCGGAAGTGGAAGGAAACTGGCAGCCTCGTCGTGGGCGGCCAGGAGTGCTTCCACCCGCTGCCGGAGTTCCACATTGCCACCGCAGGCCTGCTCCAAGAAGGTGTGGCGGTCGGCAAGGGTCCCCTGGGCCAGGGCCTGATGGAATACCCTCTCAACTTCCCTCAGTTCCACGGACATGGCGGGCTTCCACGTTCTCTGGGTCCGGCCTCCATGAGGCCAAGTTGATCTTCCTCGCGCCCATTCCGGCAAAACAGGACGCTGTCGATGTACCGGAGCTCCGGGGTATTTTACCGAAGGGATGTCGCCGAAAAACTCAGACGCCAATCGACGGGCGGCAGCCGGTCGGATCGCCCGTCAAGGATCCGTGCGAAATCGGCACGAGACCTGTTCCATGGAACTCCGTCATTCCGAGACCGAATGGGAGGCCGGGCACGGCGTTCGGAGGGCGACGGCGTCCGTCTCCCCCTTCCCAAGCGACTGGGACGGGGGAGACGGTCGAGGTGAGCGGGCAGAAACGGCGGTATGGATCGAGAGTCCGCGGTTTGGAAATCAGTCACGACGCCGGGTGAGCGGCAACGCCATGACCGATCGTCAACCGCAGATTCCGGAGTTCTGCCCCCTCTCCCCCGTCCCAGTCTTCTGGGATGGGGGGGAGGGCAGGGTGAGGGGGAAAGAACGGCGGTGTGGATCGAACATCCGTGGTTTGGAAATCGGTCACGACGCTGGATGAGCGGGTACTTGCACCTTGGGAAAGGTCCTAAACATCGTCCTCGGTTTCGGCGGCCCCGCGGATCGCATCAAGCAGCCAGGCCCGCGTAAAGACCCATTGGCGATAGGCCGTGGTGCGTGACAGGCCCAACGCTCGCCCCGCGTCCCCCAAGTTCAGCCCCGCGAAATAGAGCAGCTTTACCAGATCGGCCTTGGCGGGATCCTCTTCCGCCAGTCGGTCGATGGCCTCGTTCAGGGCCAGCAGGTCGTCGAACTGGTCGCAGGGAGACGAGATGGCGGGCAGGTCGTCATCGAGCGGGATCCGCTCCAGTGCGGCACCCCGCTTGAGTGCGTTCTTTCGCCGGGCATGCTCGATCAAGATCCGACGCATGGCCTCGGCGGCCGCGGCGAAAAAATGTCGGCGGCCACTCCATTCGCGTGGCCGATCCTCCACAAGTCGCACGTAGGCTTCATGCACAAGGGCCGTGGCCTGCAGCGTGTGGTCCCTCCGCTCTTGCGACATCTGCCATTGCGCCAGCTTCTTCAGCTCCTGGTACACCAGTGGCATCAGCGCTTCCGCCGCGCGGGGATCTCCGTTGTTGAGCGCTTCAATCAATCGCGTGGCATCGGACATGACATCGCATGGTACCATGCGGACACGGCGCAACCCAAGTCTTGGTATCGCGCCACTCCTTGCCTGGGCCCCCTGCCGCATTCGGGTGGTTCGCTGATGGGCCGGCCGGCCAGGGGCATGCGCCCACGTCACGGCCCGCAAACTCGCAGACCACGTCTACGAAAAGAACGGGCACAGCGCCACCAGGCCAAACCGAGGATAAGACCCGCCGCTGGCTCGGGTACCGCCGCGGACCCGTCCGACGCGGTAAACTTGTTTGCGTTCCACAGCCCAAAATCGCTTCCATCGGTCACTGCGTCGCCGTCAAAGTTGCCCTGGTCCCATCGCAGATTGGAGGTGAATTTGTGGGCGTTCCAGAGACCGAAGTCGCTGCCGTCCACCAGTCCATCCAGATTCGCGTCACCAGGCTTGTAGGGGGAACCCAGCCCTTGGTCGATTGCCGCATCCGCCAGCCAGATCTCCACATCGCTGTTGTTGATGACGCCATCGCGGTTGAGATCGAAATCGTCGTGGCCCGTTGCCGGTACTCCGGGAGCCACCGGCCCGATGGCCAGAAGCTGGTTCAGGTCCAGCACGGTACACACCTGGTCCTGATTGAAGTCGCAGCGCGCCACGACGAACTCGTAGGCGCCCGCGTCAAACCCCAGACCCTGGGGGCGAAGTGCGCCGGCCAGGTCGAACAGGGGTGCGGCAATGGGCCCCCCGTTGAATTGAATGGCCACACCAAAGTCTCGCGCGGCACTCGTCGGAGACAAGGTAAAGTCCTGACTGGCATACGCGGTGAAAAGGGCCTGCATTTGGGAGAGGGTGAGCATCTGGGAGTTCATGTCGTCGCCCGTGAGCATCCTCCAGGACGCCAGGTCGATGGCCTGGGTACCATCGACCAGCGAAAAACGCGGGTCCAGGAGATTGAAGTCGCTCACCAGTCCCACGTCGCTCCCTTCCAGTGCCGAAATGGCGCCACGCAGTGACGACTGGTTGTGATTGAACAGGATATTGTTGAATACGGTCACCCCGGTGGCACCATTGCGGAGATTGATCGCCCACCGGGCGTCGCTGGCTTGAATGATCGTGTTGTTGATGATCTGCCCTCCCGTGGACGGCGCGCCGCCGTCAATCTGGTAGAGCGAAATACCGCTGGCATGATTGTCATAGAGGAGGTTGTTGATGATGCGGGCGTCCACCACGCCATCCCCGTTGATGCCCGATCCACCCCCCACGCCATTGCCGTAAATGATGTTATTGGCCACCAGCGGCTCACGGATGATGCCATCGACGTCGGGCGATACCCCTGGGTCGCCCGTGAAGATATCTCCATTCATATGGATGCCATTGGCACGATTCTGAAAAATAACATTGTTCCGAATGATCGGCCGGTCGCCGCTGTTGCCAACGTAGATCCCGTGCTCATCGATCGCGCCACTCGTGCGATTGTGCTCGATCAAGAGATCGTGTGAGAATCCCGTCAAGATGCCCCATTTTCCCCAGCCGGCGATGGTGTTGTTGCGAATCGTGACCGACTCGCTGAAGCGGCCGTCCACGTATCCGAATCCGTCCCCCACCACGCGGATCCCTGCACGTGTCGCGGGGTTGGGGCTATTGAGCGTGAATCCATCGATGACCACGTGTGAGGCGTTCTCGACGTTGATTCCGTCGCGGTCGGTCACGGGATTGACCTGATGGATCACCGTGCCCGGGGAGGCCAGGAACGTGATGGGATTTGCGGCGGTCCCGCTGGTCCGCAGGTCAAAGCCTTCGTAGTTGCCGGGCATGGCCCGCACGGTGTCACCGGCTCCGACGCGGTCGGCGGCGAATTGCAGCGTGGCCCAGGCTTGACCCAGAGACGTACCCGAGTTGGCGTTGTTGCCCCCCGGGGCGACGTAATACGTGGCCGCAGTGGCCGGTAGGACGAACCACAAGGCGAAGCATAATACCAATCTTCCGAGCGCGCTGCAGCGATGCATCGCATCAGCCTCCGGCTTCGCCCCCACGGTTGCCAGAGTCTACCATTCACTGGCGGAGTCTGGCAATTGAGGATTTGAAATTTGAGATTTGAAATTTGAGATCAGATACCGATCCATGGAGTCCTATGTCTCAGCTCTCAGCTCCCAGCTCCCAGCTCCCAGCTCTGAGCTCTGAGCTCTCAAATCTCACATCGCAAATCTCAAATCTCAAATCTCAAAGTCCACACTCTCCCTCCGATTCCGCGGGCGCATCGCGCACACGCCTCTGTGCTGCCTCCCGCTGCAGCTTCTGTTCCATTTGCTCCCGCCATTGGCGGTGCTGTATCTCGTAGTCCCTCCTCTTCTTTCTTCGTTCGAATTCGGCTCGCGCCTTGTCCGTTAAATGACGAGGCCCTTCGATGTCGGAATTCTGCAGGGCGTTCGCCCAACCGCGAATCTGTCGCGAAATGGATTCACAGCGACCCTTGAGCTGCATCAGCTGGTCGTGCCGCGACACAAAACTGGACATGCGTTCCATCACACACAGCATGCTGCGTACTTCCGCGGCGGAACCGCGAGCATAATACAAGAACGCGATCAGTTCTTTGGTGGTGCCCCGTTCGAACCCCTCGGCAATGTTGTTGGAAACCGACAAGGTCGCTCGCCGGATCTGATGGACCAGGTCCCCGTTGATTCGAAACTCGGAAAGGCGAGTCCAGGTGAACATCTCGGCCGCCAGGTCGGCGGCATCCTTCCAGACAGGCACGTCTTCGAAACGGTCGTACGTCATGGCAACCTCTCCGAATCGAAACGCATCAGGATCCCGCGAAACATGATCTCAGATTTCAGATCTCAGATCTCAGATCTCAGATCTCAGATCCTGCCCCTACCCTACCCAATGACTGAACAGGTGTCAATGTAACAGGTCGCCGCCGGCCATGGTGCCCGCGCCGGATCACTCCCGGCGTGGAACATGTCCTGTAACACGTCGCGATCCATTCCGCTTGAAACTGGGGCAACGGTCTTCACATCCCAGGGGAATTCCCATGCAGGTAGCACCGAAACGGTTCGTCGGCCATTGGTTTGGCAAATCCCAGGGGGCTCGCGCCCGCCACTCGCGGCCCTGGCGGCCCGGACTGGAGACGCTGGAAGACCGCAGCTTGATGTCCTTCACGGATCTTGGAGGGATCAACCTCAATAACTTGCCCATGATACAACAGGTCGTCTCCGCAGGGAGTTTCAGCTACAACGCTTCCAATCGCTCGGTCACGGTTAGTGGAGCAGACGCATACGACGACCGGGTGAAGCTCACGATCGATGCGCGCGGCACCTTTTCCGCCGCCGATGACATGTTGGGGATTTCCATTACCAATATAGGGACCCCGCTGTCGGCACAGTACCGCGTTTCCGACGTCAGCCGCGTATTTGTCAGCGTGTTGGGCGGAAATGATACCGTGGACAACCAAAGCTCCATGCGCATGACTGCCTACGGTGGCCCGGGGATCGATATTCTGCTGGGCGGTTCTGCCGATGACGCATTGCTGGGCGGCCCCGACAACGACTTCTTGGATGGACGCCGCGGAGGTGATTCCATCTGGGGCGAAGGAGGTGTCGATGCACTCTTCGGTGACGACGGGATCGACATGATCCTGGGTGGCACGGAAACGGACTATCTCTTTGGTGGAAACGACGACGACACGCTATACGGTGAAGGAGGCAACGATCGGCTGTACGGTGGTGCTGGTCGCGACCGGCTCGTCGATCCGCTGGGAAGCAACACGTTCTATAACGACTTCGGCCCAGACAACTCCGTATCCGCCAGCGGCTTCCAGGCGTTCGATTGGTTTGATCGAAATTTGCGAAACGCCGATCTCCGGTCGCAGGTTCGATTGCTGTATCGCAACGGCCTCCTTGAGCGAAATGACATGTTTGTCGTCTATGCCGGGATCGCGTCCGACAACTACGTCAGCTCCACGGAATTCGCGGATCTCAAGACCGTGGCAGCGACACCCCGGCTGAATACGTCGGCCGATGTTCGGTTCTTCATGAACAAGATTGCCAATGGCGACCGGGCGAACCAGCGGTATCGCGGCGGAGCGCTCGGCAACCTGGCCGCCGGCAGCAGCGGCGACCGGCTCCATAAGCTGGTGGACAAATGGTTCAAGGGGGGCGATCTGCCCGCCATCAGCGGCTCAGGTGCCCATTATGAATATGTCTACGGCAATTTGTTCGTCGGTGGCCCGAACCACACCGACGTGGACCAGGGATCGACCGGCGACTGCTACTTCCTGGCCACCCTGGGCGAGACGGCCTTCCGGTCCCAGTCCACGATTCAGCGGATGTTCGCCAGCAACGGCGACGGCACATTCTTGGTTCAATTCTTTCGAGGAGGCACTCCCCAGTTCGTGACGGTCAACCGGTTCTTGCCAGCGGACGGTCGCGGCAATCCCCTTTATGCCGGATGGGGAAGTGCCAACGGGACTTCCAACGCGCATGACGATCCAAACAATGAACTCTGGGTCGCCCTGGCGGAAAAGGCGTATGCCCAGGTCAACGAGTCCGGGTGGATTGGCCAGGACGGTACCAACAGCTATGCGGGGATTGACAGTGGCTGGCCATCGAATGCATTCGCTCACATTACGGGCAGGACAGGGAATAACTCCAGCCTGTCCAATTCGGGTATCATCAATGCGTTTGGTGCCGGCAAGGCCATCACGCTCACCACCAAGGCAAGTGGCACAACCAACAACGTGGTGTCGAATCACGTCTACATGCTGGTCGGGTACAACTCGGGAACGGGGAGATTTCACCTCTTTAATCCACACGGTTTCGTCACCGGGGGAACCACGGAATTGTTTCTGACCTGGAGCCAGATCGTGGCCAACTTCCGGGAGTCAACCTCGGTGATGCTGTAGGAGAGCCGGGGCGAATTGTGAGATCAAGCTCGCCGTTCGGCCCAGCGCTTCGGCCTGGCCGAACGTGCCCTGGCGATTCGGGATCAACCGTTTCCCGGTCCGCGATCCAGCACCACGATCAGAAATGTGGCGATGGGACCCAGCAGCAGGGAGATCAGAAACCACGCCAGGCCGCTGCGATCCTTCGCCTGGGCCAGTCCCGCGTTGATCAGTGCCAACGTACCCCAGCCAATCCCATAACCCGTTGTTACGACGGCATCCACAGGCAACTTCTCCTCCACCTGAATCGAATCGACGTGGTCGAAACACCGGGCGCCCGTGGGTCGCCCTGACACATTGGCCTTGCTTCCGTCAATTGGAGCTGGCAATTCGAGTCATCGGATTGTACCATGGGATTCTGCTCGCCATATGGTTTGCAACCCATTCGTGTCCCGCGAAGTGAACCGTCCGCCACGGTGACATTGGGCCCGAGTTCCGGCCTCCCTTAAAAGGGGGAGGGTTATCGCGTCCTTCGCAGCTTGCATGGAGAGAATCGCAATGGCCCTTCCGAGCGCGCGGCGATCCCTGAGTGGAAAGTCCTGGAATCTGGAACGACTCGAACCACGCTGTGTGCTCTCCGCCAGCCCCCTGTCGGCGCCCATGTTTCAGCTGCGGCTCGAGGCGGTCGACCTCGAAGGCAACCCGATCCAGCAGGTCCAAGCCGGATCGGAATTTGAGGTTCGGATGCTGGCGTCCGATCTGAGGAGTGGTACCGTGGCCAAAGGGCTGTTCGCCGCCTTTGCCGACATCGTCTACCGCTCGGACCTGCTGCAGCTCGCCGCCGGAGACCAGGGGGGACCTGCCCAGTTCGGCAAGGACTATGCCAATGTGCGACGCGGAGATTTCTCTCGCCCGGGGGTGGTCAATGAGTTCGGCGCAGTGGCGGGGATGACTCCCGTCGGCGCTGACGAATTGCTGGTGGGAAGTGTCCGCTTTGTCGCACAGGCAGCCGGCACGGCGCGTTTCGGGATCGATCCGTGCGAAGACGTGGTTCAGCACCAGCTGCTGGCATACGGATTCGATCAGGGAGTCACGGACGCCACGCGTCACCTGGGTACGACACTGCAGGTCGTCCTTTCAAACGGGGAATTCGTCCCCGACGATGGCTGGATGCCAGCCGAGGACCGGAACATGCGAGGCGTCTCACAGACGCCTGACCATCAGATCGAATCCTTACCCGGTGATCAGGCCGGTGCCCAAGTCATCCGCGTCGAGGTGACGACCACGGCGGAAGTGATCCTTGACCCATGGTCGTCCGAGAGCATCGATCCAGACATGGCCATGATTCGCGAGTTCGCGTCGAGTGAACATCTCTCCGCAACCACCGTCTCACCACCCATGTCGATCTCGTTCGATGAGGTCCAGGCGGCAGCGAGGATTCAGCCGGCGCAGCTATTCGACGCAAACCACGAGTTGCTGGCGTCGCGGCAGGATCGCACGACGCGGCTGCCCGCCCTTGTGCTCGATTTCAACTGGCCGTAATCTGGGCAGAACCAGGTTGGATTCCGATGGCCGGTGGTGAATTGCGATGAATCCCTCAGACCATGATGCCCTTCACCGGCGCGGTCGCGCGCTGGAAGAGGCGTTCTTCAAAGATCGAGACCAGAAACTGCTGCAGGTCTTGCGACGAAAGCTGGCAGCGGACGAAGCCCGCGACTTGCTGGCAGCCGCCACCGGTGTTGCAGACCAGATTGTCTTGAAGGAACTCGCCGACCTCGAGGCACCGCAGCTGCTCGCCGTATTGGGACTGTTCCCACTGGCCGAGATGGCCTGGTGCGACGGCAACGTCACGCCCGAAGAACGCAGGGCCGTATTGTCCGCTGCGGCCGAGATGGGTGTGTCCGTCGAGTCGCCCCCGCACCAGCTGCTCGATCGCTGGCTCGAAACGCGACCACTCGCCGCTGCGGAGTCTCTCTGGGTCGATTACGTGAGCGCCATCTGCCAGACACTCAAGCCAGCCACCGTTGCCAAGCTGAAGGACAATGTCATGGATCGCGCTCGCAGGGTTGCCGAGGCCTCGGGCGGCATCCTGGGTATGGGGAACAAGGTCTCCGCGGCCGAACAGGCGTGCCTCCATCAATTGGCTCAGGCGTTCGTCCTGCCCGCGAATCCATGACCTTCCCGAAGCGGCCCGTTCACGGACCCGACGGCTTGGTCCCTGCTTGATCCTGGGATTCTCCGGAGTGCGCTCGTCAACCGAAACTCACTGCCAGCACCGTGGCCAACAGTCCCAGCAACAGCCCGAACGCCACGATCGACATGAGAATCGTGGCGATCGCCCGCCACGCATGTTGATCGTCGAGCTGCTGCTCCCTCAGCTCCTCAGGCGAAAACCATTGGGCCAGATCGTCGGTAACGCTTCCTGCCACGTGGACTCCTTTATCTTCCATCATCGCGCCTCACATTTCCATGATGCAGTTGCCGCCGTGACTCCCCGCCGCCACTGGGTCTGGCATGGCACCAGAGTGTCGAGAACCAGTTTCAAAAACCGGGGACCAGCGCCCAATGCCACTTACTTTCTCGCAAATGTCCGGGAGGGCTTGTAGCGGAGCGGCGCAAGCCGCCCGGTTTTGTCGGAATTTATTCATAAACGTACCGGACGGCTTGCGCCGTTCCGCTACCCAAGTGAGTGGCAATGGACGAGTGCCCCGCGGCTCACCCCATCCGCCGGAACGCGCTCGCGTCCGGTTTCTTTGGGAAGTTGTGAAATATGCTCTCCATTCTCTCCACAGTGTATCGCCGAAGACCCCGACGCAAATCCCCGGCTATCGGGAAGGAGTTCCTTCCTTGACGCGTAGCAGCTGATCTACTTTCAGAAACGCATAACCCCTCTGTTGCAGTTCTTGGACCAGGCGATCCAATTGACTTGCCATCTTGTCTTTGCGCTCGCTGCCAAGGTGCAAGAGGAGCAAGTGCCCATTCAGTCCATCGGCCTGCTCCCGTTCGTACGAAAGGATCCCTTCCAACAGCTTAGCGGAAGGCTGGAACTGAGGATGCGACTCGGGTATCCAATCGCGATGCGACCCACTGCCAGGGGTAAACGTGAACAGTAGATTGCCCCGTTCCGAAGCCCAGCGTACATGGAGTGAGTTGTACCATTCAAAGGGCGGAATGAAGTAGATCGGCTCCCGTAGCGGGATCCCCTTTTGCCGCAAGGAGGTCAGATTTCGTGCGAGGTCATCCTTGAATTCTTTCTCGGAAACCAGGGACTGGCTTCGATCGTCCCAGGAACAAAGCAGTAGGTGTTTGTGCGAATGGGGGCCTACGTAGTGCCCATCGGCAACCATGCGTCGCAAACAGGCCTCGTTCTTGGGGTCATCGAGGTACGTTCCCGTAAGAAAAAAGGACGCCTTGACGTGGCGGTGGTGTAATGTGTCCAGGATCTGCGGGGCGCCTTCACCGAACTGGTCGGCGGTGAAAACCAGGGCGATTTCGCGCCGATCGCTATCTCCACGGACCACGCCTCCCTCGACCATCGTCCAGCTCGAACGATGCCACCGATCCTCGGCGGTCGACGCCGAAGTAACGATGCAGGCCAGTACGACCAGGGCGGCAGCGTGTTTCTCGATCGTCATGATTGGTCCATGCTCGGCAGAACGTGAAGTGAGTCGCTGTGATGCTCCACCGTGGCGGAATCTCTTACCGCGAACGCCGGAATGCTCCCCCCAACGTCCCCGTTCCAGTCCGCTGGGACGCGGCATCGGGATGCTGGGTAAGGTCGTTGTCAACCGCCACGCACCACCCAAGCAGGGGCATTGATAGGATCTCCCAGCATGGCATAGGCGACACCAAGATGCCAGGGATGCGATCCGCGGAAAATAGCCCCACTGACGCCCTTGCATGACGGCGATCCCTCGCCTGCATCTGGAAAAGTGGTTTGACCAGATCTGCCAAGAGCCGGTATCGGCCCTGTTAAGTCGCGCGGACAGGAGGCATCGCAAGGGAAATGGAATCCTCGACTCAAAGTACGACGCTGGGTTGTAGAACGCACCCATGCCTGGACGAATCGCTTCCGAAGGCTCCGTGTCCGCCAAGAAAGGAAAGTCGACAACGATCCAGCGTTCCTGCACTTCTCGTTCGCTTGCACCACACTACGATGCGCATTGGATTGGCCTGTGGTCAAGCCGGCCTGTGGGTCAGCAGGACGACATCCACTGGAACGCCAACAAGTTCCTCAGCATTACTTCATTTCGCGTTGGCTTCCATGTCGCCGAGCAGCTTCTTGAAATCCTCTCGATCGCGCAAGGCATCGAGATCCGTATCCTGCCTTATGCGGGCGAGATTGCCGTACCCCGCGGCGACCGCCTTCGCGAACCAGTCCATGGCCAAATCGGCCTCCGTTGCGGCCTCGGCGGGTTTGTCCGTCGCACTCAGGACGGCCGAGGTCACAGTGCGATAGCAGGCGGCCGTGTAGAGACTGTCGGCATCAGTGCGCTTCAATTGCTCCCACTTCTGGGCCGTTGCCTGGCAGCCTGAGGCGTCTTGTTGCTTCTCGAAATGGCGGATGCGAAGATCGAGCAGGGCCGGGATGAGGCTTGGAGCGACCGCCTTTCCCTCAGCCGTTTCAAGCGTCTCGTCAATGAGCGGCACGGCTTCCGCGCCGCGATCGCACGCGATCAGGCTTTCCGCGAATTCGTGCATGCTCGCGAGCGTTAGGGGATTGTCGGAGCCAAGTTGCTCCTTCCGCAAATCCAAAACTCTTTCACGAAGCACGAGGGCTTCGTTGTGCAGGCCGAGAAGCGCATAGGTCTCGGCGAAATTTCTCACTGGTGTCGGCATTTGGGAAAAGTGCGGGAACATACCATCCAGATTCGCAACCACGTCCTCGCGCCACTTCCGCACTTCCTTTGTCAAAGCGGCCATAGGGTCCAGCTCATCGGGGTCGCCAGTCCCGAACGCTCGTTGCCGGCGCTTGTGAAGTTCTTTCCGCAGCTGAAGCGCATCCTCGGACCTGCCAGCGGCGTCATACTCTTCGGTCAGCAAGTACATGCTGTCGAGCGTTCCCGTATGGTTGGGACCGATAAGTTCAGCGTTCAAGGCAACCTCTTGTTCGCGCGACTTCAGGGCCTCGGCGCGCCGACCAAGCGCAATGAGGGCCTCTGCCCGCGCCATGTGGCAATTGCGCAGAAACTCCTGTGCTTCGGCGAGCCGCGGTTCCTCCGCGAGAACCCCCTCGAGTCGAGCAATGGCTTTTTGCAGCGAATCGAGCGCCGGTGCCGGCTGCCCCCATTCAATTAAGAGAAACCCATAATTGCAGTAGAGCCCGCCCAATTCGATCTGATGATACTGGAGGTCGGGCCCGTTCGAAGTGATGCGCTCATGAATCGCCAGAGCTTCGCGATACGCCTTTTCCCCTTCTTCGCGCTCTCCCGTTTCGAGAAGTACACTGCCCAAGGAAATGTAACTCGTGGCCAGTAAACTTTGGTAGATCGGAACCGTCGGAAAAGCCACGGCCAGCCTTTTCCGAAGACCGAGCGCTTCGCGAAACGCCCCTTTCGACTCCTGATACTTTCGCTGTCCCCTAAGGGCGATGCCAAGGTTACCAAGACTATGGGCCAGCGAAACCTTGTAGCCTGGCACCGTCGGGAATGTGGCGACAAGTTTCTCCTGACAATCGATCGCTTTGCGATAGTTCACCTCCGCTTTGTCAAATTCTTCAAAGGGCCTCAAGTGAATATTGCCTAGGTCATTAAGGGAAATCGCCAAACTAGCTGCGTACGTCAATTCCTCGGGAAACTCCGCGGCGAGCTTTTCCTGGATTTCCAGTGCTTGAGCTAGTGCTGCCTTCGATTTCTCATGTTCCCCAAGGTCATTCAAGAAGGCGCCCAGCATCCTATGACTTTCCGCCAGCTTCTGGCGGTTTACGGGATGTTTGGGAAAGTCGGCCACGAGTTTTTCTCGATCGTCGAGGGCGCGACGCAGATCGGTTTCCGCCTCTTCGTGTCGTCCCATTGCTATCAACATGTGCCCGAGATCATAGTAGCTTGTGGCTAGATTCTGGCGGGCTGCTTCGTAAGGATCGCGGGAAACGACGCTTTCCAGAATCTTGATCGCTTGACGGTATTCGGCTTCCGCCTCCGTGTATTTCGCCAAGCGGTCCATTATTGTTGCACGATGATGATGGCCAATCGCCAGGTCGTGGCGATACTCTGGCTCATCGGGAAACTTCTTATGGAGCCGCGCGAAGATTGCCTGCATTGACGCGACATCCTGAAGTGCCGCTTCGTTTTCTCCCAGAACCATGCGGATTGTTGCCAAGCGGAGATGTGCATGTCCCCTGGCTGCTTCTGACTTCGGATCGTCGCTCTCGTGTGCGGCAATCCGTTGATAAAATGGAAGGGCGCTCTCCAGCAGAAGCTTGCGCAGACGGGTGAAGTCGGCCTGATTCAGCTCCGGCGCGTCTGTCACCGCTCCCAAATAATGTCCGACCGCATCGTTGGCGAGGTCAAAGTTGGCGTCGGCCCGCTCCTTGGCCTGCCGCTCCCCCGCGGCGCGCTCGGCCTCTGCTTGGCGTGCCTGTTTGGCGCGCACCAGACCGATGCTCGTGCCCAAAATTCCACCGAGCAACGTCAACAGCACCATCGTACCAGCGAGGACCGGGCCTTTGTTCCGTCGCACGAATTTCTTGAGGCGATAGAGGCGTGAAGGGGGACAGGCTTCTACCTCCTCGTCGTTGAGATATCGCTCCACGTCGCGCGCCAGGCCGTTCGCGGTTTCGTATCGTCGCGCGCGCTCTTTCTCCAACGCCTTCATGACGATCCAGTCGAGCTCCCCCCGGACCAGCTTCGTTAACCGGGCCGGCTCCGTCTGACGCTGTGCCGAGATCGAAGCCAAGGCCTCTTTCGACTCACTCAATCGCATGCTGGGCCGCGGCGGATCCTCCTCGCGAATGAGTCGCCGCACTTCATCGAAAGCCGCCCGCTTCAACCTGCCCTTGTCCAGCGGCGTCGTCCCGGTCAGTAATTCGTAAATGAGCACGCCAAGGCTGTAGACGTCACTGCGGGTGTCCACGTCGATGCTCGTCATCTCCGCCTGCTCCGGGCTCATGTAGAGCGGCGTACCGACCATCTGCGCGAAGTTCGTGAACAAAGTTTTTTCCGTCAGTTGCTGGCCGGTCGCCTTCGCCACGCCAAAATCGATCACCTTCGGCATGGGCACGCCCTCGTGCAAAGTCACCAGAACGTTCGTGGGCTTGATGTCGCGATGGATAATTCCTTTCGTATGCGCATGTTGCACGGCCCGGCAGACTTGGACGAACAACCCCAGCCGCTCACGCGTAGAGAGCCGGCTTTTATTGCAGAAGTCGGTGATCGGCACGCCATGCACGAGTTCCATAACGAAATACGGGCGTCCTGTATCCGTGGCTCCGGCGTCCAGCACCCGTGCGATGTTGGGGTGATCCATGATCGCCAGCGCCTGCCGCTCGGCTTCGAACCGCGCCAGGACCTGGCGACTGTCCATTCCGGGCTTGATGACCTTCAAGGCCACCTTGCGGCGCACCGGCTGCTGCTGCTCCGCCATATAGACGACGCCAAAGCCTCCTTCGCCGATGCGTTCCAGTAGCTTGTAGCGACCGATGGTGGCCCCGACGCATTCGGAGGAGGGTGTCAGATCGTTCGTGGCCCCGGCCGCCGGTTGCTCCATCACCATCACGGCGGGAAAGAGTTCGCGGATCCGGTCGGCCAGCTCGGGGTGTCTGGCGGCGTATTCCTCCATGTCAGGCTGCTCGCCGGCGCGGTACCGGGCCAGGAATTCGTCCGCCAGCGCAGCGAGCAGGTCGTCGCCAGCTTGAGTCTCAGGATCGGGCGCGGGTTCGCTCATGGCCGTAGTTCCGTGAGACCGCCGGGCAGATCGGACAAGATCTGCTTCAGCCGCCCGAGTGCGCGGAGGTATCGCTTGGCAGTCGCTCGTTCCTGGATCCCCAGAACCTGTGCCGCTTCGGCATTGGTAAGCTGCTCGAAATGCCGCATCGCAAGGACCTCGCGGTCCGTGGGGTCCATATCGTCCAGTGCGTCAGCCAGCCGCGCCCGGACCTCGCCTCGAGCCGCCGCGGCACTGGGACTCGTCAGGTGGCCGGTCAGATGCTCGCAAATGGCACCCGACGTATTATCCCAATTCCATGATGCCTCCAAAGGCCGTTCTCGCTTCATGTCGCGCATCCGGGTCCCCAGGTGCCGGCGATGTAACTCCATTAGTCTGTTGCCGACTACACCCCGCAGCCAAAGAAAAAGCGGCACCGTTGTGTCGCGGAAGTACGCATCCCTGTGTTCCCACGCCTCAAGAAAAGCCTCCTGAACGACGTCGGCCGCGTCGAGTCGACTGGCCAACCGGGGATCCATGCGAAAGGCGACCATCCGCGTCAACCGTTCCTGCTCGGCGGCAAGCAGCGCCCCCCAGGCAGCTGCGTCTCCCGCCTGGGCCCGGACGAGCAGGGATTCGGACGTCTGTGATTCGTTCCCCATGCAGCGTGTCCAAGAACTGAATTGCGCGCTTGCGGTAGTACGAGACAATTTCGTTGTCGGGATTATAGCCGCGCCATGGTCAGCCGGCACGGCAGCATCCGCCTCGTTTACCGTTGAATAGATCGACCAGAAGCCTGCAGAACGCACGCGCCTTCCCCCCTCTCCGAAGCTCGTTTTTCGCGCCGGGAGCCCCATTTGCGGTTGGAGTATTTTCGAAAAGTGGGTCATCGGTCTGTCTCGCCGGTGCTTGAATGCGCACTTGCTAGGTAGAGGCGAGTCCGATTCGGCCACATGCATGGCAGTTGGGGACGCTTTGAGAAGCAGAACGAATTGTGTCGCCAGACCAACGGAAAAGAAAGGAGCATTCTTATGCCTCAAACATCCTCTCGCTCTCGGCGCCATCTCAACGTGGAGCTCTTGGACGATCGCCTCATGCTGTCGGCAGACATGGTTATCCAGTGGAATGACGTCATGCGTGACGCCATCCGCACTGGCGGGACATCGGCGACCCCCGCCTCGCGCATCGCGGCGATTACGCACGCCGCCGTGTACGACTCCGTCAACACGCTGACTCGAAGCCACGAGCCGTATCTGGTCGATACGCTGGCCCATCCACGTGCGTCGCGGGAGGCAGCCGTCGCGGCGGCGGCCCACCGAACTCTGGTCACTCTCTACCCGGACCAGTCCGCCACGCTCGATGCAAAGCTGGTCGATTCGCTCGCTACGATCCCGGACGGCAAAGCCGAGGACGACGGCGTGGCGCTGGGGCGCTCCGTGGCCGACCAGATCCTGATGCTTCGTCAGAACGATGGGTCCGGTGTGGTGTTGCCGCCGTACCTGGGCGCACCGGGACCTGGCCAGTGGCGACCGGCACCACCTGCCAATACGCCTGGCCAGTTGCCCCAGTGGGCGGATGTCGCACCGTTCGCGATGACAAGCCCCGATCAGTTCCGGCCCGCCGCACCGCCGGAACTCACCAGCGCCGTGTACACGGCCGCATTTGATGAACTCAGGGAACTCGGCTCGGTTGCCAGCACCACGCGGACGGCCGACCAGACAGCCACGGCCCGGTTCTGGGCCAGTGGCTCGGGTACTCCGTCCGCGATCGGTCACCTGAACCTCATGGCCCAGATCGCCGCCGATCAACTGGGCAACACGATGGAGCAGAACGCCCGGCTGTTCGCGCTGATCAACATTGCCATGGCCGACGCGACCATCAGCGGTTGGGACGCGAAGTACGAATTCAACTTCTGGAGGCCGCAGGCCGGCATCCGCGAGGCCGCGGACGATGGCAACGACGCGACGGCTGCCGATGCCGCCTGGACGCCTTTCCTGAGCACGCCACCACACCCGTCTTACGTATCAACCCTCAGTTCGAACAGCAGTGCCGCGGCAACCGTACTGGCCGGCTTTTTCGGTGCCGACAACGTCGCCTTCACGCTTCCGGCACAGAGCGCCACGCTTCCGGCACGGTCCTTCACCAGCTTTTCCCAGGCAGCGGCCGAGGCGGCCAACAGCCGGATCTATGCCGGCATCCACTGGCGATTCGACAACGAAGTCGGCCTGGCCGTCGGTAACACGATCGGACAGTACGTCATGGACAACTTCCTGCGGCCAGTTGCGCGAGACGCAGCGGCTGGCGTGGTCAACGGCGAACTGATCGTCATCGGCACGGACCACCGTGACCTGTTGCACGTCAACCGCGGGGGAAGCGAAGTGATCGTATGGTCTAACGGGCGACAGCTCGGCGCGTTTGGTTCGGGGATCAGCGGCATCGTCGTGGACGCCCGCGATGGCAACGACCTGATCCTGATGGGGCACCAGGTTCAGACGAACGCTGAACTCTACGGAGGCGCCGGAAATGACCTGATCAACGCGGGTAGCGGCGACGACCGCATCTACGGCGAGGACGGCGACGACATCCTCCTGGGGCACTCCGGCAACGATCGACTCGACGGCGGCGCCGGCCACGACTTCCTGTTCGGCGGCCTGGGCGACGATGTATTGCTTGGCGGCCTGGGCAACGATTGGCTGTTCGGCGGTCCGGGTGCAGATCTTCTCGACGGTGGCCCAGGCGCCAATCGCCTGTTTCAGTGATCAGCCTTGAGCGGCAGGCGACACAGGATCTTTCCTGTTGCGTAATCCCCATGTTGTTTCGGAATGAGTTCCCGCTGCCGGGGCCATGATCTCGTCCAGCAGACCGACCGCTGCCAAGGCCTCGCGAACGTCTGAGGCGTTGAACTGCGGCCGGCATAAACGGACATTTTCTTCCATTGTTTTGTGGAAACGATGCCCAGCGTCATGGAAACGTGTCGCCAACAAAAACGAAACACGTTCGCCTTCGTCACGGCTGCGGTTCAAGCGCAGCTCTCGCACCAATCCTGACCATCTCTAATCCCCGGTGCGTGAACGGTTACATTGTCGGGTTACCAATACAACTTAATTCTGTTCGCCCATGTCCTCCGCTCCCTTGGTCACTTGTTCTTGCAATCAAATTCAGGGACGGAACTCCCCTCGCTCAATGTCCCGCCACGCTCGATCCTGCTCGCCGAACATTGCGGAGAGTCCCTCGACGAAGGACAAGTCGAGACCCTTTCTCGCGCGATAGACATCCCTAAGCGCGTTGCGATTTCTCACGCGGGCGACTCGCTCGAGTTTCTCTGCGGCTACCTCGGCCAGATTCCTGCCGAACGCCGCTGGCCAACGAGCTTCAGTACCGGACTAAAGGTCATCGACGGCCGGGATTTCCAGTTGCATTTCTTCCCGCTCAAAAGCGATTGGATGAAGAAGGAACCAACTCAAGCCCAAGTCCGGACGCTTACGTTCGATCCCGCCGCCATGAACGCCGTCACCATTTTGTTAGGGCCGCGCCGCCCTCCTCGGAAGCGTTGCCTAGGCCATTTCTTGATCGTCTATGAAACCCGATAGCCGCTACATCGAGCTCAAGCGATTGTCATTGGAGCGAACGGGGAGTTTTAGGGACTCAGTGTCCTACTTGTCAGCATTTGGAGCGATCGCGGCCTTCTCGGCAATTGAGATTTGTTTGGGATCGTTGATCTCGATCCGAGGGATGCCTTGAACTTCTTTGACCACTCCTTTGGCTCGAATTTCTTGGTTCTCAAGATGTTTGGCGGGATCCTTGATTCCAATTTCCTTGAATCGGTTGGCCCCTTTTTCCGTGATGACGATCGCGAAGTTCTTTTCATCACGAAAGTTTGTTTCGCTATCGATATAGATTTCACCCCTCCATTCCAAGCGGTCCTTGATCGCAGCTGGCTTCATCAGCACGACGATCTCTTTGCCGACTTGCTGACGCGCTTCGACTGGCGTCAACGGCTGTTCTTGTGCCTCCGGACTTCCTGTGCTTTCTTGGCTTAAACTGTTTGAAACGCATACAACAAAACACAGGAGCATCGCCGTCAACGATTTGAGTGCGGTCGCGTTCATATTGACCTCCTAGGAGGTGAACTCAATGGGCGTGGAATCACTGGGAAAAACTGGCGACCTGAAATTGCGGGAGGCTTGGGTCGTCGCTTTGTTTGAATCGAATGTGGGAGTGTTTCGCCATATTGGATTTCCCTCATGCGATCGTCCGAGCGAAGGAACCTCCTGTTCGACCAGTCTAGCGGACATGGAAATCCAATTGCAAGTCGTGTCGGATCTCACACGTTGGCGGCTTCCATGGGGTCAGACCCCACAGGGTCACATTATGGGCACGAGAGTCCTTTATCGGTTGACACCCGCGTTGGCGGTAATTACGATCGCTTCATCCGGCGTGTCAACCCTGCCAAGAGCGATCTTGGCGAGTAAGCGCACGAGATACCTTCGAGAACGACAGGCCGTTTGGATGGCGCTGGTCTCTGCGGTTCTGCCGCAGTCCGGCGCACCCGCCTCACGAATGGCTGATCGCCGTCTCGACGTGGTAATTGGCAAGCTTGAGCGACTCTGATGAACCTCCAGGAGACATTCATGACAATGGTGCAGAAATTAATGGAACGATGCTTGGCCGCTTTGCTGACCTGTACTCTGGTGGCGAGTTCGCATGCAGCCATTCAGGTCTATTCTGAGAACACCACGCCGGGCGATTTTTTCACCAATGCCGGCGGTACAAACACCGGCCACGATTTCGACGGCTCTGGTTCCGCCTGGCTCTATAACAACGTCCGGGCCAAGGGTTTCGTAGGCATTAACACCACCTACGCCCGTTCGGGCAACGGGTCGGCCTACTTCTCGACGCCGGCAGTCGCCTCGCCAGGGACGACGAATGGCAAAGCCGATATCGAGTTCTATTCAGATCCGGTGGCCAACGTGGCGGGCAACTTCGGCCCACATGCTTCCGTCGCATCCATTTTGGGATCGCTCAGCGATCTGACCTCGTTGGGCTACGAGTGGTACCGCGATGCCAGTTCGACCAACAGCGCAGTTCAGCACCCTTCGTTGAGACTCTTGGTCTCCAATGGCGTGAAGACCGGATACCTGGTGTACGAAGGCGCCTACAACGGACTGCTGGCAGCCGCGACCAACACTTGGGTAAGCGACGTCGTGGGCAGCAGTTCCAATCTATGGTCGACCGGTTCGCTGGACGCTTTTGTTCCGGGCAGCGGCCTATACACATCGACGCTGTTGGAGTGGCAGAACTATCTCACTGGCTATAGCGTCATCGGAGTAAGTGCTGGCGTTGGCTCTGGATGGGGCCAGTTCGTCGGCGCCGTCGATAACATCACCTTCGGCTTCGGTACTGGGTCGGGTACGACCTACAACTTCGAGGTACGTCCGGACGGCGTCGTTCCGGAAGCGGCCACCGTGGTCGTCTGGTCATTCTTGGGCGTTTGTGCCTCGATCTTCGCCTGGCGTACCCGCCGCACGAATGGCTAGTCGGCGCGGCTTGCTTCGCTATTCCTTGGCATAGGCCAACAGGTAGTCGGTTTCGGCCGGTTACCTGTTTTTTTTGCGCAGTCAGCTCGCGGTCGACTGTCTCGGCAATCCCTCCGGCGGCTCCAGTTCGATCGGCGGCAAACGGTATCCGCTCTTGTCCGGAAAAATACGCGGTCTCCGACCGATGGCGCTTGGTCCAATTACGAAAGCAATCGCAAAGAGCTGTTGCCGGATACCGTGCCAAGCGGATTTCAGAATTGAAGCAAGTCGAGTGCCCCCTGTTGGACTCGAACCAACAACCTACTGATTAAGAGTCAGTTGCTCTGCCAGTTGAGCTAAGGGGGCCCAAGGCAAGCCCCGCATTGTACTATGTCGCACCGGTCCGCTTCCAGCCCTTGAAATACAGCCATTTTCGTCAATCGGATCCGTTGGCGATGAGTCTGTTTCCTCGCACCGCGTCGCACCTTCCACGCACCGTTTCGCGCGCCGTGAGCTGCGCCAGGAGCTGCGCGCCTCGTCGGTCCCGGTCGGGGCGAGCGCGTCGACCGGTGCGAGGACCTCCTTCAGGCTCTCGACCGCTTCGGCCTCCGCCACTGGTTTCCAATGACCGTAGGTGTCAATGGTGAGGGTGATGGTCGAATGATACATCACCTGCTGGACGACGTTCAGGGGAACTCCGGCCATCACCAGCCAGCCGCCACAAGTATGGCGGAAGGTGTGGAAGTCGATCGACTCGCACACGTCGTGCACCTCTCTTAGGAAATCAGATCCCTGGTCCCCGTGTCGTCAGAAAGGAGCAAAGCCTGTAAAACGGTCTCGAATTCAAGCGGCCCGTTCATCACGTATCGTTCCGTGCGACCAAGAACGCGCGCACCCTATGCACAAGCATCTTTCGGTCCTGACACAATTGGCCATCGGCCTGGCCATGGTCCTGTGGTTGCCGCGATTGATGGAGCGGCTGCGAGTTCCCGGCGTTCTCGGGTTCATACTCGCCGGCATCATCCTCGGCCCCGGCCTAACCGACGTCCTGCGGCCCGACAGCGAGAGCATCTTGCTCTGGGCAGAGCTTGGCAAGCTGCTGTTCATGTTCTTCGTTGGTTTCGAAATCGATCTGCACCAGTTCAACAAGGCTCGAGCCAAGGCGGCGACGTTTGGTTTCCTGACGTTCGTCATTCCGTTCGCCCTCGCGGTTCTGCTGTGCCGTTTCGGCGGATACGGTTGGCCAGCGTGCACGCTGATTGGGTCCATTGTCGCCTCACATACGCTCGTGGCGCACCCGATTCTTGTTCGGCTCAACTTGTTGGATCGCGAGTCGGTCCTGGTCGCAATCGGCGGAACGATTTTCACCGACGTTGCCGCGATGTTGGTGCTTGCCCTTGCCGTGTCGATTTATCAGGTCGGATTCAGCTGGTCCTTTCTACTGACCGAACACTGGGGTAACGAAGTGAGGAAGATGTCCGGGCAAAAGACGAGCTTGAAGCCTCAAGAGTGAGATTGAGTCAACCGGTGCAGTAAGCTCTGAGCCCCAGCGATAGAATACCTCGGATCATCGCTGAAGGAACCTGAATGACATCGCACATCAGGCGACCTGATTGGAGAACTGTTGAGGACAACTGTTCTATAATGGACTTTTGTTCGACGAGATCGTACCAAGAGCGCGCAGGGGGCCTCTTGCTGTCACGGATAGATCTTCTTCCAGTCCTGGCGCATGTTGACGACGGTCCAGCCCCGTGACTTCGCCTCGTCGAGTGCCTTGTCGAGCTTGCCGATGCGCGAGTCGCGGTCGTAGGCGAATTCGCGCTGGGAGTCGGTGTGATGGACGATCAGGCCGAAGCGGGGTGTCTTGTCATCCGAGCCTCGGGGAATGGTCGTGTACTGGAGCATCTCGAGGTCGCCGTCGGAGTTGCCTGCGGCGAAGAGGGGACGGCGGCCGATGTAGTGGTTAATCGCGATTGGCTTCCCCTCCTTGTCGTCGACGAAGTTCAGCTCCGGAAGCTTCACGATCACGGGCACGCCATCGCGCAGCTCGTACTTCGACTTGATGCTCGAGCCGATAATCTGCTCCGGCGGGATCCCATAGGTCTCTTCGGCAAACGCCCGCAGGAACTCGATGCCGCCGCCGGAGACGATGAATGTCTGGAAGCCATTGGCGCGCAGGTAGTCCAATAGTTCAAGCATCGGCTGGTAGACCATGCTCTTATAGAGCCGGCCCGATTGCGGATGCCTGGCCGTCGCCAGCCACTCTTTGGCGATCGTGCTAAACTGGTCGGCCGTAATGCCCGCGTGACTGACGGCGACGATCTGGCCGAGTCCTTTCATGCCCTGAGCCGCCACGGACTTTAAATCTCCTGCGATCACGCTCTTGAATGGCTCCTGGTCCTTCCATTCCGGATGCTGCGGCGCAAGCGCCTTGACGCGATCCATGGCAAACAGCGCCTGGAAATATGCCGGCTGCTCGGCCCAGAGCGTGCCGTCGTTGTCGAAGGTGGCGATACGTTCGCGCGGCGGCACAAAGTCAGGGCCGCCTTCCTTCGTCACGCGCTCAACAAATGCGATGATGGCCTGCCTGGCCGCGCCGTCGTTCCAGGAGGGGAGCGGATCGGTCGATGCGTCTGTCTGGGCCGCGGCGTTGACAATGCGCAACAACAAAATGGCGATGGCAAAATGCATGCGAGCCGTTTTCATATCATGCCCCGGCTCCGGATACTGGTGTTCCACACGCCGATGTCGTCGCCCCGGATAACGAGGATGTTGGGCTTCAACTGCTGTGCTTCGGCCGATCATAGCGACACAAGGCCGATCATTGCCGTACGCAGAATGGCTTGGGACTTGATGGTATCCTTTCTCCGTAGGAGAGGAAATGCCCAGAGAATCACAAGAAACCGCGGGTCGAGAGGACCTTCCGAAGTGACCCTCTCGCGATCCCCAATTGCGTATACTATTCCTTCGGGCCGGTTGGTAGTACATGTGGTCGACATCTCGTGGCATCCAGAATTGACAATGGATTTGGCTGCCGGGGAAGTGTGTCGGGGGCCGCGAATTGTAATGGCTCGTGGGGTTCATGTCGTCCTAACCGGCCCGTCGAGGGGGTGCGGATGTTGAAACGTTGGCAGGTCCTTACTGAGGATTTGCTTAGGACGGGTCCCCAAGAAACAGAGAACTCATCACCCATTGAATTGACCGATTATTAGACTGCGGAATGTCGACAATGCACGCCGAATCGACCCCCTCACCCCGACCCTCTCCCCCATCCCAGTAGACTGGGACGGGGGAGAGGGGGCAGGATTTTAGAATGCGTGGCAAGAGAATCGGTCACAGCGTTGCCCCTCACCCCGACCCTCTCCCCCATCCCAGTAGACTGGGACGGGGGAGAGGGGACAGGATTTTAGAATGCGTGGCAAGACAATCGGGCGCGGGGGTAGCGATCCCGATCGATGGCGAGTGGACGTTCCAGGACCCGAGGATGCAGGGAATACCATGATCTGTCGCCTACTGAAGCCAACGCTATGTGGGACTCACATCGTGCTTCTGTGGATTGTCGTCGTGGCACGCACGCTTGCCGCGGCTTCCGATGGCGAACGCCCCAACCTGATCTGGATCATGGCAGATGACCTGGGTTATGGCGAGCTCGGCTGCTATGGCCAGCGTTCCATCCAGACGCCCAGCCTGGATCAGATGGCAAGCGAGGGATTGTGCTTCACGCACTTTTATGCGGGTGCGACGGTCTGCGCACCTTCCCGATGTGTCCTGATGACGGGTCAGCATCAGGGGCGGACACGCGTTCGGGGCAATGCGGGTGCGGAGAATGCAAACGGGCAGGCATTGCGTGCTGGCGACACCACGATCGCCGACGTCTTGAAGCACGCGGGCTTTCGAACGGCCCTGGTTGGCAAATGGGGGCTAGGAGATGTGGGGCCGGCGGATTCGGGCTTGCCCAGGAAACACGGATTCGACGAATTCGTGGGCTATCTGAACCAGGTCCATGCCCACAATCACTTTCCCGAGTTTCTCTGGCGCAACGAGGAGCAGATACCGCTTCCCAATGTCGTCCAACGTGTGGGCACGAGTGGCGCAGGTTACGCCACCAAGGCAGTGCAATTCGCCGATGACTTTCTGGCGGACGAAGCGATGAAGTTCGTGGTCGAGAACCAGGGTGAGCGGTTCTTTCTCTACTGGAGTCTGAGCATTCCGCACGCGAATAATGAACAGACCGCGGCATTAAAGAACGGGGCGGATGTCCCCGAATGGGGCGTCTATGCCGACAAGGACTGGCCTGAACCTGACAAGGGGCATGCCGCGATGATTACGCGGCTGGATGGCTATGTCGGTCGCCTGATGGCCTTGTTGCGTTCGCTCCACCTGGAAAACGAGACGCTCGTTCTGTTTACCAGTGACAATGGCCCGCACGACGAGAGCAATCACGATCTCGCCCGGTTTCGACCAACGGGGTCATTTTCAGGGATCAAGCGGAGTTTGACCGACGGTGGGATTCGTGTCCCCATGGTCGCCTGGTGGCCCCGAACGATCCGCCCCGGCACACGATCGGATCATGTTGCCTACTTTGGCGATTGGATGGCGACTGCATCCGAACTGGCACATGGCACGATGCCCAAAGACTGTGATTCGATCAGCTTCGTGCCCACGCTCGTCGGCAACCCCCAGGGGCAGAGGAAGCATGAATTCCTCTATTGGGAATTCCATGAAGGCGGGTTTCAACAGGCGGCCTTGTACCGTGGTCGCTGGAAAGGGATTCGCTCTGGCGATCCGGATGCGCCCCTGTTGCTGTACGACCTGGATGCTGACGTCGCCGAACGCACCGACGTCGCCGACGTGCATCCCGAGATCGTCGCCAGGATCCGTGACTTTCTGAATAGCGCTCGCACCGAATCGCCAGATTGGCCGGGACGACCGTTGTCTCGGCCCGGTGCGTAGGACGTGCGGTGATCTGTCACCGCTTGGAATTCCGTAGAGGCGTTTTTCAGGGGAGACCGCAACGATCAGGCGACCTCGCGGTCGTCGTGGCGGCCAGGGGTTGCACGTGTACGAGCGTCCGCGTTGGGAACGATGGTGCGCACCGCACGGCATGGACGCAGGTATTCAGACGTTATCTCCTTCGGTCGACGTGCTGTCGGTGTGGCCGTGGCCGTGCCCCTTCTCTCCCCACTGCCAGTCGCGGATCGCCGGCATGTCGTCGCCGTATTCCCGAATGTACTCCTTGTGGTCGATCAATCGCTCGTGGATCGCCTGCTTGAAGTAGGCCGCTCGGGCACCCAGTTGAGGTAGCCGGTCAATCACACTTTCCACCAGGTGAAACCGATCGAGATCGTTCAGCACGACCATGTCGAACGGGGTCGTGGTGGTTCCCTCTTCCTTGTAGCCGCGGACGTGCAAGTTTTTGTAGTTCGTCCGGCGGTAGGTGAGTTGATGGATCAAGGACGGGTAGCCGTGGAACGCAAAAATCACGGGCTTGTCCTTGGTAAACAGGGCATCGAAGTCATGGTCGGACAGTCCGTGGGGGTGTTGCTCGGGGGACTGAAGTTTCATGAGATTCACCACATTGACGACACGAACCTTCAGTTCTGGCAGATGTCTGCGCAGCAGGTCGACGGCAGCCAGTGTTTCGAGCGTTGGGACGTCGCCGCAGCAGGCCATCACGACATCGGGCTCGGAGCCCTTATCATTCGAGGCCCATTCCCAGATGCTGAGTCCCTCGGTGCAGTGTTTGACGGCCTGGTCCATTGTGAGCCACTGGGGTGCCGGCTGTTTGCCGGCCACCACGACGTTGACGTGATTACGGCTTCGCAGACAGTGATCCGTAATGGATAGCAGGCAATTGGCATCGGGAGGCAAGTAGACGCGAATGACCTCGGCCCGTTTGTTGACGACATGGTCGATGAATCCCGGGTCTTGATGGGAAAAGCCATTATGATCCTGTCGCCAGACATGGGAACTGAGGAAATAGTTGAACGAGGCGATGGGTCGTCGCCATGAGATTTGGTTGCATACCTTGAGCCACTTGGCATGCTGGTTGAACATCGAATCGACGATATGAATGAAGGCTTCGTAGCAGGAGAAGAAGCCATGCCGGCCGGTGAGCAAGTAGCCTTCCAGCCACCCCTGGCACTGGTGTTCGCTGAGCACCTCCATGACCCGACCATCGGGACTCAGTTTATCGTCTTCGGGATAAATCTCCGCCATGAAGCAGCGCGTGGTGACGTCCAGCACGTCTTGCCAGCGGTTGGAATTATTTTCGTCGGGGCTGAACAGTCGGAAGTTTTTCCCTTCCAGGTTGCATTTCATCACATCGCGAAGAAAGGTCCCCATAACGCGCGCGGATTCCGCCGTTGTTCCGCCGGGGCGGACCACGTTCACTGCGTAACTGCGAAAGTCGGGCATTTTGAGGTCGCGCAGGAGGAGTCCGCCGTTGGCATGCGGGTTGTCGCTCATCCGGCGGTGCCCTTTGGGGGCCAGTTCGGCGAGTTCCGGCCTCAGGCGACCGGACGTGTCAAAGAGTTCTTCCGGCCGATAGCTCTTCATCCACGATTCAAGAATGCGGATATGTTCAGGCTTATCCATATCGCCCATCGGTACCTGATGACTGCGCCAATAGCCCTCACATTTCTTTCCATCGATTTCCGGCGGGCAGGTCCATCCTTTCGGAGTGCGAAAGACGATCATGGGCCAGGTGGGCCGGCGGACAATTCCGCCGTTGCGCGCTTCGGACCAGATTGCTTTGATTTGGGGGACGATCGTGTCGAGGGTGCTCGCCAGTTGTTGATGGACATCCTCTGGATCGCTTCCTTCCACAAAGTAGGGGTGATAGCCCATGCCTTGGAAGTACTTTTGAAGTTCGTCCTTTGGGATCCGCGCCAGGAGGCACGGGTTGGCGATCTTATAGCCATTCAGGTGCAGGATGGGCAGCACGCAGCCATCGCGTGCCGGGTTGAGAAACTTGTTGCCTTGCCAGCCCGTTGCCAACGGGCCGGTTTCCGCTTCGCCGTCTCCGACCACGCAGGCGACGATCAGTTCGGGATTGTCAAACGCCGCGCCATAGGCGTGGCTGAGGGCATAGCCGAGCTCGCCTCCTTCGTGGATGCTGCCTGGCGTCTCGGGAGCGACGTGGCTTGGGATGCCGCCAGGGAAACTGAACTGTTTGAAGAGCCGGGCCATTCCTTCTTCGTCCTGGCTGATGTTCGGATACACCTCGCTGTAGGTCCCTTCCAGATAGGCATGGGCCACCAACGACGGTCCGCCATGTCCAGGGCCGATGATATAGATCATCTTCAAGTCATCCTTTCGGATGACTCGATTGAGGTGCACGCACAGCATGTTGAGACCCGGCGATGTTCCCCAATGGCCGAGCAGGCGCGGTTTGATGTGTTCTCGTTTGAGTGGCTCGCGCAGCAGGGGATTGGCGAGAAGATAAATCTGGCCGACGGCGAGGTAATTCAGCGCCCGCCAATAGGCGTTCAACTTGTGAAGCTCGGACGCGGGTAGTGGCGCGGGGACCCCCGGTTTGGGTTCTCGTGTGGAGGGCCGTTCCGGCCGTGTTGTCGCGCTGGACATGGAATGTTCCTGTTACGAGAGCTGAAAGCTACGGGATGGAAGTGCTCGGGCCTTGCTCCACCCTCTGGGTGTTGGTGACGGCAGTCGAGAGCCGTTCCGAAAGCCGAACGACCCCCTCATCCCAACCCTCTCCTCCACGAAGCGTGGGGTACGTGTTTAGCGTGCCAGCTTCTGCACCCTCTCCCCCAAGTATCGGCTTCTTAGCCGTTACTCGGGGGAGAGGGCAGGGTGAGGGGTCTTTGAAGTAGCAAAACGTCCCACACTCCTGCCCCCTCATCCGGCCTTCGGCCACCTTCTCCCCCGAAAAACGGGGGAGAAGGATCGTGGCTGTCACGCTCAACACGTACAGCGTGGGGGAGAGGGGGCAGGGCTTCGGCATTCGCGGCAATAAGAAATCGGTCACGGCGTTGCCCCTCACCCTGCCCTCGACTCCGAAGACGGGGGCGAGAGTAACCAGCGTCTTTTCGGAAAGGTGCTTTGGTCCTTGCCGGCACTGGCGCAGTGGCAGGGCGCTGGGCATTGTAGCCAGTTACCGATCGCCCGTCACCGTGCGACCAGGGATCCGCCAGGCCACCGTTCGGCGATGGCCCTTCGCCACACGATTCCCATGGTGTCCGATTGAGATTAGGTCTTAACAGGCGAGGGTGATGGCGCCTCCCTGTCGAGACGACTTCTCAAAATCCACGAGGGAGCCAGCGATTCCACGGATGTGCTGGCAACTCGTGCAGCTCGGGCAATTCCGATTCGAGATCGCATTCGCTAAAATCGATGGACCGGTCCATGTGCATTGCAACAATATCCTAGCCGCTCGGCAGTGCTTGAAACGAGCCGAACGGGCGCAGGACAAGTTCGACCACAGAACAGGCGTCCGTCCCGTGCGATCGTGAGCCGTGCGACCACGCCGAAAACCGAATTCACCATTTGCTGTCAAAGGAGCCGTCATGCTCAGCGATATCATTCAGAAAGCGCTCTGTGATCAGATCAATCTGGAGTTTCATGCCTTTTATACTTACCTGGCCGCTGCGGCCTACTGCGAGCATCGCGGGTTCAATGGTTGCGCCCATTGGTTTCGCATCCAGTGTCAGGAGGAAACGACCCACGCCATGAAGCTGTACGATTTCATGCTGGCGCGTGGTTGCCAGGTGGACTTGCGCGCCATTCCAGCGCCGGAGGCCACGTATTCGTCGATCCCTCAGGTCTTTGAACGAGCCCTGCAGCAGGAACAGCATGTTACGGCGTCGATCGACCGGCTGTATGAACTGGCGTACCACGAGAAGGCCTTCGCGGCACTGGTCGAACTGCAGTGGTTTATCAAGGAGCAGGTCGAAGAGGAAAAGAGCGTCCGCGACATCCTGGCGAAGATCGAATTGATCAAGAACGACCCGTCGGCCATGATCGATCTGGATCGGGAACTGGGAGGACGGACTGCCAATTCAACGTCCAGCGTGACGGCCGCCGGATGATGCCGGGGATCCCGTGGACCCTCTTCGACCCATCGACTTGACGCAGTTTCGCGGTCCGCCGGAAGACGGGGGCATACCGCTGGATGATCCTGTTGGTATGACGGCGGAACGAGGCGCGGCGGCCGCCGATCCGTATCAGGCCCTGCCGGTGGACTCGGCGGTGTCGTTCGAGCTGCCGGGTGACCTGCCGGCACTCGAGACGGAGGACCATGCCTGTGAGATTACGCCCCGGAGCATTCTGGAAGCCATACTGTTCGTGGGACATCCGAGTGATGGGTGCCTCAGCAGTCGTTACCTGGCGGCGCTCATGCGTGGGGTTCGCCCGGCCGAAATCGATGCCTTGGTCGGGGAGCTGAATGACGAGTACCGCCAGAACGGGTGTCCCTATGAGATTACCGCGGAGGCGGCTGGCTATCGGATGGTGCTGCGGGGGGAATTCGAAGGCCTGCGGGAGGTGTTCCAAGGAAAGATACGCGAGGCGCGGCTCTCGCAAACGGCCATTGATGTCCTGGCGGTCGTGGCCTACCACCAGCCGGTCGAACGGGAACGGATCGAGGAATTCTGCGAGTCGGCAAGTCCCGCACTGCTGTCCCAGCTGGTGCGACGTGGGCTGCTCTCGGTGGAAAAGTCGCCCACGGGGGGAAAGCACTCCCTCTACCGCACGACCGATCGATTCCTGCAGCTTTTTGGGCTGGAATCGCTGGGCGAACTGCCCCAGAGCCAGGAACTAGGGGAGCGGTGATCGGGGGTCGTCCAAGGGTGACGGGACCGAAGTCCCGCCGTCGCCCGATTCCAGGTACGCATTCAGCAAGACCTGTGCCGCGAGCATGTCGCGGCGCTCACCGCGCTGCTTTCGGGACAGCGAGCCCGCGGCCAAGAGTTCGTTCGCTTCGCGGGTCGTAAATCGCTCGTCAAAAAAGACGACTTCAATCCCCGTCTGTTGGTTCAACCAGGTGCCAAACTGGCGAGCTTCACGCGATTTCTGACTTTCGTCGCCGCTCAGATGAATGGGCAGCCCGACCACGAAGCGGCCGATCCCTTCCCGCTGGGCGAGTTCTTGAAAGAACTTCGCGTCGGCCTCGGGCTGGCCGCGCTGTCGCATGGCCAGCGGACTGGCGATGAGCCCCCGCGGATCGGAGATGGCAATGCCGATTCGGCGAGTCCCATAGTCAATGGCGGCAATTCGGAGCATGCAGCTTGGGTTCCTGATGTGATCTCCATGAGACCGCGTCTCGCAAAACCGTAGCCGTTTCTTGTCGTTTGGGTCTGGAAAACACGACGTGGACCACGCGATACGTGCGGGTGATTCGCGCTAGAGATACTCGTTCCACCCCTGTTGTTCCAGTTGTTTCACCGCCTGACGGACATTCTCTTCCTGATCCCGGCGTACGACGAGCGTCGCGTCGGGCGTGTGGACAATGACGCAGTCCTCGATGCCGATCGTGACCACCAGGTGCTGCGGATCGGTGCGAACGATGGTATTCCGGGTGTCGATCCCCAGGAACCGGCCTGTGGCCAGGTTGCCATCGGCGTCGGCCGTTTGTCGGCGAGCGATGGCCTGCCAGCTGCCGACGTCATCCCAGGCGAAGGGGGCCTCCACCATCACCACCTCGCGGGCGTTCTCCATGACGGCATAGTCGATGGAGCGACCTTGAATGGCGGCGAACTCCGATTGCAGTGTCCGCGAAAAATTCGGAGTCCCTTCCGACTCGGCAATCCGTGCCAGGTGTGCATGCATGGGCGGATCGTTCTGGGCGAGCTCCCGCAGGATGGTGGCCGCCTTCCAGACAAAGATGCCCGAGTTCCAGAAGTAGCCGCCATGTTGCAGATACTGCCGAGCCACTTCGGCCCTGGGCTTTTCATGGAAGCGGGCCACACGGTAGGTGGGGATCGTCCGAGCCCGCGAGGCCAGTTCCGGCCCCTGCTCGATGTACCCGAACGATTCGGCCGCATACGTGGGCCTCACGCCGAATGTCACCAGGCGCTCCGGCTGCTCGCGGACCAGATCCTGTGCGTGGCGCAGCGCCGACAGAAACGCATCCGTGGGAGTGATGACATGGTCGGCCGGCATGACCGCCATCACTGCTTCCGGATCGTGTCGCATCATCAGGAAGGCCGCCAGACCGACACAGGGTGCCGTGTCGCGTTTGCAGGGTTCACCCAGGATGGCGGAGCCGGGCAATTGGGCCAACTGTCGTCGGATCTCCGGCACCAACCGCTCGTTGGTAATGATCAGACAGCGTTCTGGCGGCACCAGGTCTCGGATTCGATCGACGGTCTCCTGGATCATCGATCGCGGACCCGCCAGGTCCAAGAGCTGTTTCGGACGAAGATTGCGGCTGGCAGGCCAGAATCGAGTACCCGATCCACCGGCCATGATCAACGCGTGCAGCATGGTTTCCGTTTTCCTTGACTGCGAAGGATGAGCACGTAGCTATTTCAGGGAGTCTGCAGGTACGGTCGGACCAACTGCGACCACAGCGCATATCCGTTCTCGTTCAGATGCAGCTGGTCGTCGAGATACAATTCGGGGCGGGGGAGCCCGTCGGGTCCCAACATGGGGGTCACCACGTCCACCATCTCCAGAAACTCGTTCTGATCGGCCACGCAGCGCAACAGGCGATTGGCCTCCTGCGTCTTCTGGAAATACTTCCATCGGGACGGGCTCGGCTTGATCGCGATGACAACGACTCGCGTTTCGGGCAGGCGGCCGTGGATCCACGACACGAGGGAGCAGAAGTCCCGGCAGACCTGGTCTGGGGATAGCCCCGCGGCAATGTCGTTGTCACCGGCGTACAGGACAATGGTCCGCGGACGGATGGGGCAAATGATGCGTTCGGCGTAATACCGCAGGTCATGGTAATGAGACCCACCAAACCCGCGATTGACGGTGGCAAGTTCCGGGAAGGACATGGGCAGGTCCCACATGCGAATGCTGGAACTTCCGAGGAACAGGGTCCCTTCCCACCCGGCCGCGCTCGGATCGTTCGGTGGTTCCCAAGCCCGGATTTCCGCTTCGAATCGCTGTGGGTCGGGCCTGGGCGACTCGCCGCGGGCCAGGTTGGACCATCCAAAGCCGAGTGCCAAGGCCAGCAGAATGGGGAGCAAGACGCACCACCCCCGTGGAGCGGACGCTGTTCTTCCGGCGAGTGTCGGGTAATTGCGTTTCAAGGACTCCTCACGAGGGTAAGGCGTTGCATCATACCACCTTGCACCGAACCAGCCGCCTCGTCCAGCGTATAATCCCTTCACATGGCCGGTCTTATCGACAGCGGAGGTCGCGGGGTACAGGCGATCGAGTCCCAAGTGGCCGACCGGTGGTGGAATTAGGGCCCAAAAAACTTTTACGAATCCGGGGTTATGCCTACAATCAGAGGGACGCCGCCACGGGACCGCAGGCGGCGTCCGAAACCGAGTCGAGGGTTCGATTGGCCCCGGAAAAGCCATTGAGCCAGGGCGATCTTGTATGGTACGGACCCGGATCGAGGGGCTTCTGAACATTGGATGTGCCGAGGTGAAGGAATGACATGGTGTGGGATTGGCCTTGGCCGGGACGTCCGTCGCGCCCGGCCGAAGCAGCTCTTTCGGATAGCACTCGTCCTGGCCTGCGGACTTGCCGAAACCTCGGTTGGCATCACGATCCGGACCGACCGCAATGACGCGGACTATACGACAGCCTCGGCCGATCGACGGTTCGAAGCCGCCGGTGCGGTCAGTTATTTCAATGTCCCGGGCAATAATTTCTGGTGCTCGGGCACGCTGATCCACCCGGAATGGGTGCTGACGGCGGCCCATTGTACCATCAATCTTCCCTCGTGGAATTACACCTTTTATCAAGGCGCCAATCGGTCCAATCCCACGGCGACGATTCCCATCGATATCAAGAACCCCAATCCAGCGTTTAACGGGAATAATGCCGTGGCGGGCGGGGACTTTGGGCTGTTGCATCTGACCACGCCCGTGCTGGATGCGACCCCTGCACGCATCTATCGGGGCGCCGGGGAACTCAATACGAATGCGTCGGTGTTGGGATACGGTTTGACCGGTACAGGGACGACCGGAGTGAATAGCGCCCTGCCCAACGGGATCCGGCGCGCCATGGAGAACCGCGTGGACGCGTTCGGTAACTCGTTTGGCTGGTCCAGCAAGCTGATGCTCACCGACTTTGACAACCACGACCCGGCCCAGCAGGCTGCCGACAACACGATTTCCTTTGGCCCGGCCACCCCTTTGAATCTGGAAGGCAATGTGGCGCTCCACGACAGTGGTGGTGGGTGGTTCCAGCAGATTGGGTCGATCTCGTACTTGACCGGCGTGACCTCGCTGACAGCAAACGCCGACGGCACGGATAACTCGGATTATGGAGATGTGAGTGTTGCGGGGCGGGTTTCTCGCGACCTGACCTGGATCGACACCAACTATGATCGGACCCTGTACTGGAACGTGGCGTCGGGCAATTGGAATCAGACCTCGGGTTGGGACGGTGGCATTGAGCCGACAGCGGCGAGCGCTGCGGTGATTCAGTCCGGACAGGTCTCCGTCGTCCAGGCGGGGGAAACTGCGGAGTACATCTTCCTGGAGAAGACTGGAAATCTGATCCTGGCCAACAATCTGGCGTCCAGCTACCTGCGAATGCGAGATACGGCACAGCTCAATATCGGGGCCGCCACCGGTCAGGCCAACCTGGGGGGAACCCTGCGGCAGGATGGAGGAACGATCATCTTTGACGTTCAGGGGATTGCCGCGGGACAATTCGACCACCTCACGGTGGGCGGCGCTGCGTCGCTGAATGGCGACCTCGATATTCGGACTAATGCCGGGTACCTGGGCCCTGTGACTCGTGGCGACGACGATAGCTTTTCATTGCTCACCGCCACCACGCTGCAAGGGGATCCCGCGAGTATCGTGTACGACGGGCAGGAATTGTCGCTCGGAACGCGGTCCTACACGGGCCAAACGAATGGCGGCCAGGACGGCCTGTTCAGCACCGTGGCGATGTCCGGGAATCAATTGGTCCTCACCAATTACCTGGCGCTCCCGGGTGACGCCAACGGCGACCGACTCGTGGATGGATCCGATTTTGGCATCTGGAACGCCAACAAGTTCCGCACGGGAACGACCTGGACCACGGGGGATTTTTCCGGGGATGGCGTGACGGACGGAACCGATTTTGGCTACTGGAACGCGAACAAATTCACGAGCGCAGGGAGACCGGCGTCGGTGGTCCCCGAGCCGACCGGGCTGGCTGCCTGCCTTTCCCTGGCAATCTTGGCTAATATGGCTCGACCCGGCCGCCATCTCCGCCGGACGCGCCCATAGCTCAGCTGGATAGAGCAGCGGACTTCTAATCCGCAGGTCGTAGGTTCGAATCCTACTGGGCGTAGCTTGCAGCCTTCGAGATCCCGCACAAGGCTGTACGAGCGGGTAACCGTTCACGGGTGGGTGTGATTTTCGCTAGATTGTAGAACAATTGTCTCAATTGTTCGGCCCACTCGCAGCACAGAAACAATTGGGACAATGGTTCTACAATTCCACGGATGATCCGTCTCTCCGACCGCAATCACTGCGGTAAATATGCAACCTCAATTTCAAACGGCAGGGCAAAAAGTAGGGTGTCTGGATTCCGTGGTCATCGCAAGTCGCCATCAGGGTGGTTTTCCCTGGCGATGCTGATTCATCCGTACGCACCCCGTACCGGGTGCCAGTCGCGACGGGCAGTTCCTTCACTTCGCTGCGCTCCGTTCAGGATGACATAGGGCTGCGCTCCGTTCAGGATGACATAGGGCTGCGCTCCGTTCAGGATGACATAGGGCTGCGCTCCGTTCAGGATGACACGGGGCGGCGATCTGTTCAGGATGACGAGCTGCGGCTTTTTCACGGTACGAGCGTGCCCCCCCCATCTGTCATCCTGAGGGAGCCGCAGGCGACCGAAGGACCTGCCAGTCGCGGGCGACCTGCAAAGACGTGTTGGGTGCCCAATCCCATCGCGCGGTCATGCCCCTGCCCGATCCAGGTGGAAGCCAACGATGGGACTGCCTGTCCGCGGGGCCCCTGGCCGACCGCGATTGGCCCTAGGGAGCTGGCCGACGGCCATAGCCTTCGAGGATTCGCCCGATACCAAAGGCACAGGTGCCGAACACGAGCATCACCAGCATGTCGCTGACGCCGAAGGGGCGCCCCAGGATGTCGGTGAGCTCCATCAGGATCGCAACGGGCAATAGAATCAAGGCCGAGATCTGCAGTAGTCGACCCAGGAAGATCATCCTCAAATCGTAGCACGCACCTCGGCCTCCTGCACGTCGGCAGCAGGCGCGTGACACTGGTGTCGGTGACGTTGAAAGTCGATTCGCTGACGTTCCTTCGCCAGTGACATTGGCAGCGGGCGGCGCACACTGCACCACGACGCCGATGGCTTCTCGTGAAGCCAACTCGGCTGCACCGTCGATACATGAGGTGAACCGATCGACGGATGCGAGCGGAAAAAAAATTTCCAGATTGCCTCGAAATTGTGGATAACGTGTTGCAAATATTCCGTTAATCGTTACAAATAGGGGCGTTAGTGGCAGTCACCATGTAAGGTATCGAGACCCTGGACGGTCTTGGATACGCCCGCAGTGGGACATGGTTAGGAAGTTGGCAAGTGCGATTCCGAAGACCTGGCGACGCCGGGATGACGGAAACGAACTGCCAGGAAACCCTTGATAGGAGGACGAAAAGTGGCCAAGAAGAAAGCTGCCAAGAAATCTGGTGGAGCGAAGAAGTCCGCCAAGAAGGCAACGAAGAAGGCAGCCAAGAAGAAGGCCGCGAAGAAGAAGTAAGACGCTTCTTCGCCAGAAAGCACGGACGGGCGAAGGCCCCAGTTGCTGGGGCCTTTGCGAAATCCGAAGCGAGACAGGTCGATGGCCCAAACTGTGCCATCGGCCTTTTTTTGCCACCTCCGCCCATCGTTGACGGACGATTTGGCCAGTCGTAGACTGGCCTTCAGCGGGCCATTCCGGCCCGGCACCCATGGTGGCTGTAGCTCAGTTGGATAGAGCGCCAGATTGTGGCTCTGGAAGTCGCGGGTTCGACCCCCGTCAGCCACCCCTGCAAAAACCCCTTGAAAACCGGTCTTTTCGAGGGGTTTTCGCAACCAGCGGCCGACTTCCCACGTGCCCGCTCGGTCCCGTTACGGCGATTGTCAACGCCGCCTGCCCGTTGCCTTGGCACCCGGAGTGACAACTATATGTCAGTTCCACCGGGCAGGGGACACGGGCGGAAGTGCCCCCATGCGGGAATCGGTAACCGCGAGGGAGCGCCCACCGGGGAATGCCATCTCGTTCCTCCAACCAGGGAGGCCGTCGTCCAGGCCGAGGCCGCCAGGTCGCCGATTCCAAGAACCAAAACACGGCCGGATTCTCCAGGTGGAACATGCCAAAGGCACCGAGCAATAAGAGCGCCCAGGGGCGCGTCCACGTCGTCCACCTACGAGGCCATAGTTTCCGGTGAGTGCCGCTTGCAGGCCGTTTCCCTGAAAGGCCGGCCGATGAAAAGTGACGGAAATGCCGTCCTGACACCTTTTCTTCATCGTTGGCGATAGCCCCTTGCCTGCGATACCATGAAGCTGTTCCTCCAGCCTCGAGTCGCGCCATGCCTCGCAAGTCGCCCGAAGTCGATGCCTACATCGAACGCTCGGAACCATTTGCGCGTCCCATCCTCAAGAAGTTGCGACGACTCTTCCTTCAGGCGGCGCCCGAGGTCACGGAAGCGCTGAAGTGGGGCGTTCCGTACTTTGAGTACAAGGGCCTTGTGGGCGGAATGGCTGGATTCAAGCGGCACGTCGGCTTCGGCTTCTGGAAGAGCAAGCTCATGCGGGATCCCGAGGGGCTGTTCCGAGGAGATCCCAAAGCAAGCATGTGCTCCCTGAAATTCTCCTCGCTCAAAGACTTGCCTTCGAATGACGTGATCCAGGCGTATGTTCGTGAAGCGGTCCGGTTGAATGAAGAGGAAGTTGCCGCACCGCGACGGAAATCGGTCCGTAAGGGGCCACCCCAAGTCCCCCCGGATCTGCAGGCCAGGCTGCGGAGGAACGCCGCGGCACGCAGGACGTTCGAGGCACTTAGCCCCGGTCACCAGCGGGAATACATCGAGTGGATTGAAGAGGCCAAGCAAGAGGCCACCCGGGCCCGCCGCCTGGTCACCACCGTGGAATGGCTCTCCGAGGGGAAGCGTCGAAACTGGAAATACCAACGATGATGCCCACGGAGCGATGGGGATTGGGGAAAGTTTGCAGCGTGGATTCGCGGCGTAGGTGGCCAGCCTGAGGCTCCCATCGGCAAGCGATGGGGATCGGAAGGAGGTCGATCCGGCCGAACCGCCGAAAACGGCCTCCTCCTTGCTGTCACCAGCCACTTGCACTCACGGGGACTGTGGCAGAGTCGAGCGGGCCGCCGGCCGCTGCGATGATGCGATCGACATGGTCAGCCCGGGAGTGATGGCTCGGGTTGGCTCCGCCATGCTAGTGTCGTGGACGAGCAGTCCTTCTTCCCCCACGAAATAGGAATGGAAGTCGGCGACGATCAGGTTATAGGCCTCTGCCTCGCCACGTAGCTGTAGCTCGGAAATCAGAATGCCCCCCCGCAGTGAATGAAGCTGCTCGTCCGGTTCCAGGAACTTGGCCATTTTCCAGCCGCGACCATCGACCCAGAACAGATGCCCTTTCGTGGCCACCACTTCCTTCGCTCCAACCTGGATGCCGAGGAGGGGACTGGCGGGCCGGATCGTACGGTTCACGACGAGCTTCAGTGCCAATTCCCCCGTCTCGACGTCCTGGGACAGGATACGATCGCCAATCTCGATTTGCTCAATCGCGCGAAGACCGGTTTCGGTCCAAACCGGTGTCCCGGCCACGAAGCAAGAAGGCATGACACCCACGATCTGCGGACAATCGCCGCACATGAACGGATATGCATGGCGGTCCGTGGTGGAATACTCGGGCTTGTAAGAGCCCTCGACCTCACGGTAGTCGGTCCACCAGTCCCACCATTCCGAAGGAGACCTTAGTTGTACTTCATTCAAGGATTTTCGGAGCACGTAGTCGATCCGTTCGTTCGCGGCATCGATGGCGAGATTCAGGATGACCACGGAGTTTTCGGTGTTAGCAATCCGCCGGCGGGCGGCCGTTTCTTGTATCTCGGCGAGCTGCCGCTGCATCGCCCATTGGTTCGCAACATCGCTGAGCGATAGACTCGGATCACTCTGTCGCAGCGGCATGAGCACACCTGCCTGCTTTCGCAACAAATATGGCACCCGTTGCAAGTTGGATATGGCGTCGACCTGCTGATGGTGCACCCATCGGGCGTTCTGATCCTCCGACATGAATGCATGTTCGTGTCGGACTGAGCCACGCGCGTCGGTCACAATGCGATACTGCGTGCGAATTGGCACTTGCAGCAGCGAGAGCAGCCAGGGGACATACTCGTATCGTGACCTGGACTTGAGTTCCTGTACGGCCAGATCGACAGGGCCATCCCAGGGGAGACCGATGGCATGCCGCGCGAGCGACAGCGTGGCGGCCCGGTCAGGGATGTGAGCGAGCATCCGGACGACCGCCGCAGCCAGCTCGTCATCCGCCGAGGAGAGATGTGCCTCGAAGAGCGAGATCACTTGTGGATCCCGTACACGCTCGATTTCCTGAATCACGTGTTCTCTTGGAGTAGCCCGCGTTGACTGAAAATCGTTCAGCCAGGCGTCAATTTGGGGTCGCCATTGTCGCTCGAGGCGCTGGAGTGACTCGCCATCCCGTCGATATTGTTTCAGGTCCTCGGCGCTGAAGTATTGATTGCCCTCCCGCACCAGTCCCAAGCGGCTTGCGGCGGAGGCCGCCAGTCGCGGTTCGCCGAGTGAGACGACGCGTTGCAGGAACAGCTGTTCCCGATCGGTCCAATTCCGTTCGCGGGCCCACCTGGCGAGGGCGAGCTCCAGCCGGGGGCTCCCCAGTGCCTGATTGCGCTGATCAACGAATTCGATGGAGTCGCTGGAACCGGCAATGGCCGCCGCGGCCTCCGATGCGGACAACCAGGTTCCGTCGACGAGCACCTTTCCAGAATGCCAGTTTGCGGCGGCCAGATCAGGAGACTCGGCCAGCGCCTCGTTCAATAACCGCTGTCGTTCGGCCGGCAAGCGACGGACGTCGGCCATCAAGGCCTTTTGGACCCGATCATTCCCGGCATCACCCGGCTCGCTCGCCGATAGCGTGGCGCCGGCAACGAGCGCACCGAGAATGGCCAACCACCGAAGTGCACGATGCGAGGAACCGTACATGGCAGCACCTCGACCTGTCCGAAGTGAGTTTCCGCGGGGCGGCGAGGACGTACGGTAGTTTACACCCGGTTCGTTGCGTCCGTCAAAGAACAGGCCGAATTTCCGGGCCAACGGAAGCCTGTCGCCCCTGCAGGGCTGTCCCCCGCGCGACCGAAGTGTCTCGGGCAGCCGATCGCGAGACGACATACCCACGACAATCGCGATCAACAGCGGTCCGTGCAGCGCGCTAGGCACCGGATCCCGGCTGCAGGTCGTCGTGGAGCGGCCGATGAGGCTTGATGCCGAGCCCCTCCAAGTCGCCATGATAGGCGCGAACGGCATCCGCCGGCTTGGCGTTGCCGTCGGCCAACGCGCGCAAGTGCGTGATGAATGAGAGCTGATGCTCGGCGCTGTTGATCTTGCGACCAAAGAGCGCAGCCCGGGCGCCATGGTTCCTTGCTTCCCACAGCATGTGGAATGCGTCAAACGTCGTGCCTGACGAGCCCCCGAGAATGCCAACCACGAGGGAACTGTCATAGCTCACGAGCTGCTCCAGCGCGGCCGGGCCGAAGTACGGAATCTTCAGAAACAGCGGACGCGTCGTGGACCCAACGCCGGCGAGCATGCGCACGATGTGATCGTTGACAAATCGCGGCACATCGGCCACTTCCTGCGACGGCGCGTTGGGAACGAAGAGTTCCAGGAAGTGGCGAAAGCCAATGCCCTGCGCCTCTACGCGGAAGTCGCGATAGGCCTGCAGCGTGGCGCGGTCGAGCGTCGCGTCGTGATTGAACGTGCACGAGTACAGGCCCAAGTTGACCAACGGCCTTGCGCCGCTCTGCCCCATCGTTCCTTGGGCCTCTTGCAAGATGGCCGTGCGGAAAGGAAGCGACGGCTGCTCTCCGTAGACGGTCTTGCCGCCGGCAATCCAAATGTCGGTCGTGTCGTTCGCGCGGATGGCCGGCGTGATGGCGCTCGACTCAAACAGTTTCTCCTGGATGGCTAGCGCTTCGCTTGTGCGGACGCTCATCAGCATGATGTCCACAAGCTTCTGGGCCACGATTTCGCGAATCTGGTCGCGAAACTCTTGCGACGTGCGAAAGCCCGTGCGTTCACCGGCATGGCTGTACTTGGCGCCGAACGCGGAAATCCCGAACGCCATGTCGGCATCCTTGGCGTCGGCGAGAATGAAATCGCCGCAGGAAGAATCGGCGGCGATGCGGGCAAGTTTCCTGTCCAGCGTCTTGTGCATGCGATGATTGTAGAACGACTTCAGACATCCAGAAACTGGCGAGGGCCTGGTGCGATCGGCCGGGACCTCGAATTGGCAGCCGACGGACGCGGTGAAGGCAGTCGGCCTCGGTGGTGGCGCGATGAGGCATCCCAGGGGTCGGCTGGGTGGCACGGGCGTGTCGCCCGTGCCGATCGGACGAATCGACGTGACCTCACCGATTCGCGTTCCAGCGGAGCAATTCTGATTTTGCTGGAGATTTCTGCGACGAGCTTAGGGTTCGAGCCCGTAGTCGCGAATCTTCTTGTGCAAGGTGTTTCGGTTGATGCCGAGTCGAGTGGCCGCTTTGGTCTGCGTGTTATTGCAGGCTGCCAGGACCTGGACCAGCAATTCTCGTTCGACGCGGTTGACGATCTGGCTGTGCAGATCGGAATCCTTGGGGGAAGCTTCGGCCAGGCCGCGGGCAACGACTTCGCAGGTCAAACGATCGATGTCAATCGCACCATTGGTCCCGCGGGTGTGTGGGATCGGTTGCAGGATTTCCTCGGGCAGCAGTTCTCGCGTCAGGCAATCCGATTCGGCCATGACGACGGCTCGTTCCATATAGTTCTGCAATTCCCGGACATTGCCAGGCCAGTCATATGCCTGCAAGGCCTGCAAGGCATCGGGTGCGACATGGGTGACGCAGCAGTCATTCTGGTCACTGTAATGCCGGAGGAAATGGAAAATGAGCGGGAGGATGTCTTCGCGGCGTTCGCGGAGTGGCGGGATACGGATGGGCACGACGTTGAGTCGCCAATACAAGTCTTCCCGGAACCGGCCCGAGTCGACTTCGGCCTTCAAGTCTCGGTTGCTGGCGGCGATTACCCGCACATCGCTCCGAATCGTCTGCGTATCCCCCACGCGTTCGAATTCCTTTTCTTGCAGGACGCGGAGCAGCTTTACCTGGAGTTTCAAGGAGGTGGAATCAATTTCATCCAGCACGATGGTGCCCGAGTGGGCGGCCTCGAATCGCCCCGTGCGGTTGCTGACAGCGCCCGTGAACGACCCGCGAACGTGCCCGAACAGTTCGCTTTCGAGCAGATTTTCCGACAGCGCGCCGCAGTTGACCTTGACCAGTGGACCGTTGCATCGACTGCTCAGCCGGTGCAATGACGTGGCGATCAGTTCCTTGCCGGTGCCCGTTTCCCCCAGCAGCAGGACCGAGGCGGCCGACTGCGCAGCCTTGCGCGTCAGTCGATAGACGGCCTCCATGGCCCCGCTGTCTCCGATGATTCCGGGGATGGGAGGACCAGTTCCTTTCACGGCCGCACCTTGCCCAATCGAGATCATGTCTTCCGGCTGGACGTGGAAGGCGGAAAGGACAGTTGCTGCAAGACAGCTTCGGCCAGCCCTGCGAGTTCCACCTGCTGCAAGGCAGCTGTCAACTGTGGTTCCAACGAGCGAAAGTCCAGGGCGTACGGCCGACCCGTCTGGCGTGTCACCTGGGCCAACCACACGAGCGCCTGCTCTGCCCACAGCAGTCGCTCCGCCGCATGCGTCGGTTCCTCGACGCCCGAAAGCAACTGTCGCAACAGGTTGCTGAGTGACGTGGTGTCGGCGGGTCGAGGAAACACGATCTCGTCTTGTACCGGTTCCAGTTCGATCCGATCGTCACCTGCCACTTCATACAGGATGGCCAGTGGCAGGTGGGCAGTCAGGGGATCGTGCCGCAACTGCTGGATCAATTCGGAATAGGACGGGGTACTGAGGTCCCGGTGAATGAGCACGGCCTCAAAGTCGGGCGATTCCCGCAGGAGGCGAATGGCGTCCTTGGCCGTAGTCACGGACATGCCCATGAATCCGAGGTCCGAGGTACGGTGGGCCAGTGTTTGGCCTCGCAGGCGCGCCGGGTCGACGACCAGGACACGCCGCTGGCCCGTAGCTCGAATCGTCCGCCGCAGTTCGTCGAGCACATCGCTGGCGCCTTCGAAGGGGGCATCGGGCATTCGCTGTAAGGTGGCCGCCAGTGCAGCGTGTCTCACTCGCGGGTGCGGGTGCTCAATCGCGCGTCTCAGCGGGCTGTTTGCCAGGGCTGCCGTGGGATCGGCCATGGCGCGCAGGATGTCCAGGCTGGCGACCGCCAGAGGGACGTGATTCGCATCCAGTGCCTGACCCAGCACGGCCTGCACGCGCTCCACGGGCGCGTGGCGTCCGAGGGAAAACACGGCCGGACTCGTCTTTGACAGCGGCTGCGTGGCCCCAGCAGCCGCCTGGGCCGCCGCCAGCGTGGCAGCCAGGTAGAGCTGCTGGTTCTGTTCATTTTCGGGATCCAGCGCGATCAGGTCTGCCGCCAGCTGGCTGGCCAGGATGTATCGTTTGATTTGCGGGCGCTGCCAGCGCGGGTCGGGCGCGAGCGTAGCACGGTCCCAATACCACAGCGGGTGGTTTACGGTGGCGGCCTCGGCGTCCGGGCGCCGGAACAGCAGGGACTCTGCCTCGGTCCGCAGTTGCGATTCCACCAGCGGCAGCGTGGGAATCGTCGTCAGGGTACGGAAGAGGGCGCGATGCGCCAGGTCGCGGACCGCTGGGTCGGCCTGCGGATCGTGCACCATGCGAGACCAGAGCTGGATTGCTTCCGGCGAGGGTTCGCCGGCCGCCAGTGCCTGAGCGGCTGGCAAGCTGAGCTGCGGGATATCGGTTCGGACCGCGGCGATGAGGGGAGCCGGGTATGTGGCCGCCAGCAAGCCGAGCGCGGCCTGCAAGCGCGTTGTTGCCGGGCCGTCGGGTGTCCGCGCCCGCTGCTGCAGGACTCGGGCAACTCCCGCTTCCCCCGCGTCCCCAACAGCCCAAAGCCCTGCGCGCCGCGTCTCCCGATCGTCCGATTGCAGGTCGGCGACGTGGCGATCCAGTTCGGCAATGGCCGGGTGCGCCGGCGGGGCCGCCATGGCGACGCCGCAGATTCCCCAGCCGATGACCATGACGATCAGGAGTCGGCGCATAGTCTTTCCTTCCAGCGAGTGATCTGTGCCTCGACTTCCACGGGCGCCGTCGAGCCATACGATCGAAATGCGAGAACGGCCTGCTCCGCGCCGAGCACCGAGATCGCGGAAGCGTCCAGCTGAGGACTGACCGATTGCAGCACGTCGATGGGGAGTTCGGCCAGCGTGCAACCTCGTCGGGTTGCCTCCTGTACGAGAGTCCCTACCTGGTGATGTGCCGATCGCTGCGGAACCCCGCGAAGGATCAGGTGCTCCATCAGCGTCGTGGCATCCAGAAATCCAGCCGCGAGTCGGCTGGCGATTTCTTTCCCACGGACGCGGGACTGCCGCACGAGGGGCTCCGCCATCTGGAGTGAAGCCTGCACGGAGTCCGCAGCCGCGAACAAATGCACTTTGTCTTCTTGAAGGTCCCGGTGGTAACCCAGGGGCAGGCCCTTGGTCAGCAGGAGCAGTCCCTGCAGCCCGCCAACGGCTCGCGCCGCCCTGCCCCGGATCAACTCCAATACGTCCGGATTGACCTTGTGCGGCATGATCGAGGAACCCGTGCAGTAGGCCTCAGGCAATTCCAGGAAGTCGAATTCCGTACTCGACCACAGGATCCACTCTTCGGCCCAGCCGCTTAGGTGCAAGGCGATCAGCGAAAGGCAAAATGCCAGCTCCAGGACGAAATCCCGGTCACTGGACGCATCCATGCTATTGGCCATGACACCATCGAAGTCCAGGGCGCGGGCCACCTGTTCGCGATCGATGGGCAGGCTCGAGCCCGCGATCGCCGCCGCCCCCAGCGGCGACCAATTGGTCCGCCGACGGCAGTCGGCCAGCCGCTCCACGTCCCGCTCGAACCGCTCGCAGTATGCCAGCCAATAGTGGCTCACCAGTACTGGCTGCGCACGCTGCAGGTGGGTATATGCCGGTACGATCACTCCCTGGTCCGCATCACACCGCGCCACGAAGGCCCGCTGCAGGTTGTGAATCCCCTCGGTCAGCCGATCGACCGCCTCGCGGCACCACAGCCGAAGGTCGGTTGCGACCTGATCATTGCGACTGCGCCCGGTGTGCAGCTTTCGCCCCACATCTCCCAGCTGATCAATCAAGGCCTGTTCGATGTGCATGTGGACATCTTCCAGACGGGGCCCCAGCTCGATTTCACCTCGCTGGAATCGATCGCCAATCGCTTTCAGGGCGTCTTCAATCTGGACCAGCTCACCCGGCGTCAGCAGACCCACTGCCGCCAGCATCTGCGCATGCGCGTGGGACGCGGCCAGGTCGTGCTGATAGAGCCGCCGATCGACCGAAATGCTCTCGGTAAAGTCCGCAACGCGACGATCGACGTCGGCGGCGAAGACCCCGCTTCGGGATGGACTCGACACGAACGTGCCCTAATCTTTAACAGGACCCTTGGCGGCATTAACGCTGTAACCCATTCAGGCTAAACAAGTTGAATCCACTCGTCAACCGACGGTGTCAGGACTTGTGCAAGGCTGCCTGAATGGCGGGCAATGGCTCACGATTGCGAGACTTGAGGGGCATAGGCGAGGCGTCGGCAGCTGGGATTGCCGCAGCGGACCAGTCCCGAACTGAGAGGCGTCGCCTGCTCCAGCGACGCGCGGCAATAGGGGCAGACGGTGGGGTCCTGAGGTGGTTCGGGAGTATCGGTCGCGTCGCGTTTGCCGATTGAATCCATTCGATGGGGATTGCGATCGACGAAGGTGGGTTCTCCGTCCAGGCCATCGACCAGTTTGCGTTCCAGGAAATCGCTGGCGAGCCACATGGTCAGCGCGCCTGCCAGAAAGCCACCGATATGCGCGTACCAGGCGACGCCGGCCAGCCCCTGGGGATCGGCGGACGCATCCCAGAGTTGAAAGCCGATCCAGACCAGGCCGAAGACGGCGGCGGGGATCTGGACGGGAATTCCACGCAGGCCGAGGAACAAGAATCCGCGGATATTGGCCTGTGCACCGAAGGCCACCGTGTAGGCGCCGATCAGGCCGGCAATCGCGCCGCTGGCCCCAATCAGGGGGACTTGCGAGTGCCAGTTCATGGCCACGTGGGCCATCCCCGCGGCCAGTCCCCAGAACAGGTAGAAGTTCAGCAGGCAGAGCGAACCCAGACCGACTTCGAGTGACCCGGCAAAGGTCCAGAGCACCACCATGTTTCCGGCCAGATGCATGGCGCCGCCGTGCACAAACATGTGGGACAGCAGGCCCAGGACCTGTCCCTGGGCCAGTTCTTGAGGGACCAGGCCCCACGATTCCACAAACTTCGCTTCCGCCGCGGGGTTGCCTTGATGTTCCACCAGCAGCCGCATCTGATAGGCGTAGACCAACAGATTCATTCCGATCAGCAGGCAAGGCATGAGCGGAAACGATCGCTGTTGAACGTTGTCGCCTACGGGAACGAACATGACGGTGGACTCGCCAACGCGGAGTATTCCAGTCTCACATATTTAGCTCTTGGACAAGGAATTCATCCGGCAAACTGCGAACGGCACGCGTGACCGACGATCCCTCGGATTGTTGCGGATGGATTAACTGGCATAATCACGACAATCGCGTTCCGGAACGGGAGCGGTCCATTCATGGGGGGGACGATGACGAGTCCATCGACGATCAGCACGGAGACGTTGGCGATCAATACGATCCGCACGTTGGCCATGGATGCGGTGCAACAGGCCAACAGCGGGCATCCCGGCACGCCCATGGCGCTGGCACCGGTTGCCTACGTCCTTTGGTCGCGGTATCTGCGTTTTGATCCGCAGGAGCCCCATTGGCCGGGACGAGACCGGTTCATCTTGTCGTGCGGGCATGCATCGATGCTGCTGTACGCGTTGCTGCACCTGGCTGGCGTGCGTGGGGTTTCCCGCGAGGGAAAACGGCTCGATCACGAGGCCATAAGCCTGGACGACATTCGTCGATTCCGCCAGTGGCACAGCCCTTGTGCAGGCCATCCAGAATATGGCGATGCGGCGGGGATCGAGACCACCACGGGACCCCTGGGACAAGGGCTGGGGAACAGCGTTGGCTTGGCGATTGCGGCGAAATGGAGCGCGGCGCAATTTGGGCGTCCCGATTTCGACATCTTTGGGAACCGGGTCTTCGCACTGTGCAGCGACGGTGACGTGATGGAGGGCGTCAGCTGCGAAGCGGCATCTCTGGCGGGCCATCTGGGGTTGAACAACCTCTGCTGGATCTATGATGACAACCACATCACGATTGAGGGCCAAACGCGGCTGGCCTTCAGCGAAGATGTCGCTCGACGTTTTCAAGGTCTGAGCTGGAAGACGATTCGGGTCGAGGATGCAATCGACTTGGATGCCATGGCCCGGGCGCTCGACACGTTTGAACGAGAAACGACATGTCCGACGCTTATCCTGGTGCGGAGCGTGATTGCCTGGGGGTCGCCGAACAAGGCCAACACGCACGGCGCGCATGGCGCCCCCTTGGGTGAATCCGAGGTCAAACTGACGAAGCAGGCGTATGGCTGGCCACCTGACGAGCACTTCCTGGTACCCGCTGAAGTGAAAGAGCATTTCGCGAGGACTTTGGGCGAGCGGGGGCGCGTGGCGCGGGAGCAGTGGCAGGCCCAGTGGGAATCCTATGCGAGCCGCTTTCCCGAACAGGCCAGTCAATATGGTGACCTGTTGGCGGGCCGGCTGCCGGCCGACTGGGCGAGTGCATTGCCGACGTTTCCGCCGGGGGCCTCGCTGGCCACGCGGGTTTCGTCGGGCAAGGTACTGAACGCCCTGGGAGCGAAGATCCCGTGGCTCTTGGGAGGTTCCGCCGACCTGGCCCCTTCCACCAAGACCTTGCTCGAATTCCCCGCCGCGGGATCCTTTTCCGCCGAGCAGCGGCAGGGGCGGAACTTCCACTTTGGCATCCGGGAACATGCCATGGCAGCGACGGGCAATGGCATGGCGCTCGCCCGGCTGCGCCCCTATGTCAGCACGTTCTTCGTGTTCAGCGATTACATGCGCCCCTCCATCCGATTGAGCGCGATCATGCGACTCCCTGTCGTGTACCTCTTTACTCATGACTCGATCGGGTTAGGAGAAGACGGTACCACGCATCAGCCGATTGAACATCTGGCCGCCTGTCGGGCCATACCTCGGTTGGTCGTGATTCGGCCGGCCGATGCCAACGAGGTGGTCGAGGCCTATCGGGTGGCCCTGGGGCGCAGCGACGGCCCCACGGCGCTCGTCTTGACGCGGCAGGATGTCCCCACGCTGTCGCGCGAGCAGTACGCATCGGCCAGCGGATTGGCTCGGGGGGCTTACGTCCTGGCGGAGTCGCAGCCGGGAACCTGTGAGCTCATCTTGATGGGGACTGGCAGCGAATTGCACATTGCGCTGGCGGCCTACGAAGTCCTGCGCGGGCAAGGCCGCCAGGTGCGTCTGGTGAGCGTCCCCAGCTGGGAGCTGTTTGATGCGCAGCCCGAGTCGTACCGGAACGAAGTCCTGCCGCCCGGCGTGACACGGCGGATTGCGGTGGAAGCTGGCATCGAGCTGGGCTGGCAGAAGTACTTGGGAGCCGACGGTCAATTCATCGGTCTGGCCGACTTCGGCGCATCGGCTCCCTTTGAAGAGCTGTACGAGAAATTCGGCTTGACCTGCGACCACGTCGTGGCGACCGCCACCGCCATGCTCACGTAAGGTGGAGGACGCTAAGACGGAGACAGTCCCCACGCGGGCGGCAGGGGAACTACCGATTGCGGCGCTAAATGACCGTCTGCGATGACTCACGCATGCCCCTGGAATGGTTCCTGATCCGTGTCACGCCGGGAATCGAAAAGCACCCGACGTGAGTCGGGTGATCCGTTCCGCCCCTGACCTAGCCCGCCGAGCGTACGTGATTCAAGCGGCCGAGCTGTGGAGGATCCCTCCGTGCGCACGTTGCCGAGGCCGCAATCGTCCGATGGTAGCTATCGAGGTCTTCGGGGAGCGTTGATTTCGGCCTCGCTGGGCGCGAACCCATGGCTCGTCGCTTGCTCGGCCGAGGATCCCTGTACCCCCAGTTCTAGGCCGAACTTGAAGGGGGTATTATCAGGTTGTCGCCGACATGAGGCTGTAAAAGGCGGGGTTTTCGGGGCTCAACGCTCCGAATTGAAATGCGCTGTTTCTGGAACGTTTCCCGGTCCCTAGATCGACATGCCGAGAAGGCCGAAGACCCGCTGCTGATAGGCCGTTGGCGTTGTCAGTTTGTCAAACGCGACTTCCAACTTCGGGATACGGATCCGATTCTGGCATATTGTGGCGAGATCCTTTAGCACATCTTGGAATCCTTGCACCGGTAGATCGTCCTCGGTGCGGCGCGTCCCGTCTTTCCGCTTGGCCGCTTTGGAGCGTTGCGCCGCTGCTACGATCGATCGGCGCGAGGCGGCTGCGGATTCCCGATCATGGTCTTCAAAGAGGATCGAACGCAACTTCGCGCGCATGTGCCATTCCACGTAATAGGCCAGCATGCAGATGAACACATGCGATCGAATCCGTTCGTCATTCCGGTGGTAGATCGGACGCAGCGACAAGTCCACGGTCTTCATGCAACGAAACGCTCGTTCAACATGTGACATAAGAAACCCTGGCGGTGAGCCGCTTCAACACGAAGGAGTCACTAATTGACACGCCGCGATTGGTTGGTAGACTTCCGGCGTTTCTCATCTCAGGGCCACTCCGAGTCCCACCAGTGGCCATCTTTGCTTTGCCAGTTTGAGCCATAGGTTGCAGGAGGATTGTCATGCGACACGGTTTTGGACTAGCGCAAATGACAGGGCTGGGACGGTTCTCGGTCCTTTCGGGATCGAGTCGACGTGCCAAGCGACGACGCGCCGCAAGTCATTTACTCTTGCTGGAGACCTTGGAGGATCGGCGTGTCCTCGCACTCGGTTCGGGGCTGTATACATCGACGGACCCTGTACCAAATGATGAAGATTGCGTGTGCCCTGACGATAACCAAGGAACCAACACCGACGAGGACGTGTCGCTGCCAAATGGATCGACTTACCCTAGCAGCAACACACGACGGAATATGCCTTCGGGGCCGGTGACTAGTGCGCCTCCACCACCGCCGGGGATGCCCTGGCTGCCCAATCGTTTTGGCGGCGGCCCCAGTCAATGGACCGGATCGACGAGCTACTCATCCGACACACAGCCAGTAGGGCCAGGTAGCGGTCCAGAGGGCTACGACTATAGCGAGGAAGGGCGGCCAATCGTTCGGGGATTCCATGAACTGCAGGGAGGATCATCGCTTCTCAAGGTGGACTTCAAAGTAGGCGGCACCCTCGAAGCCACGTTTTACTATAACATCTCAACGATGGGCTCGACCGACGTCATCCAGGTGGCAGCCGTGCTCGATACATCTGGGGCGCCGTTCAAGAAGTACGACTATTCGTTTGAGTTCTTCGAGTATTCCCTTCCGCAGGATCCCCCGACGAACCCTTATTCGATCTACAACAATTGGTACGTGGCCCAGAACCGGCTGAATTCCGAATTCGGCAGGGGTTGGTGGCTCGACGATTTGCAAATGCTGGTCGAGGACTTTGACGGGTACATGACCCAGTTCAACGGCGTTGCGCTGTTGCAGCCCCGTAGCCGTGGAACGCTCTTCACTGGTCCCACCGGAGGACCATTTGCGAATCCTCCGGGCGTCTTTGGCACGTTGACATTCCTTGGCGTCTCAGGGGAACTGCCAGAGCGCTATGAGCTTCGGGATGTGTATGGCGAGGTGACGGAGTTCCGCGAGGTGGCCGCCAATCAGGGCACATGGTTGGTTCACGCCCGCAAGGACGCAAACGGTAATGCGACCGTCTTTTATTACAATGACCAAGACGGCGATGGCAATTCAGATGAACTGGTGTCGATTACCGACCCCTTTGGTCGAGTGACGGAGTTCGCCTATGCCGACGGTCGGGTGGACTACATCAAGGCGGTCTCCGTTCCGAAGACGTGTGTTTGTTGGACTGAGGCGACTTACCACCGCTTTACGGATTACAGCTACTACGAAAGTACGAATGAGCTCCAGGAGGTCAAATACGAGCAGGTGCTGAACGAGTACGGTGCGCCAATCAACCCCAAGGATCAGTTCGGCTACGCCGGGGCAGCTCAGTTGTTGGCCACGCGCACATCGCCTCGCGCCAACCCAAGGTCCTTTACCTACGGCAACGCGTCACGACTTACAGGCTTTATCGACTACGACGGCACAACGCAAACCCGACAACCGGCGGTCGGCTTCGGCCTGGTCGACGCCGATTACGCACCGGGAAGTTCGCCACAGAATCCTCTTCCCGCGGTCCGGCTCACGGATGTCAAGCCTATTCGCACGGATCCCCACGGCTATCAGACGACGGTTACGGCGGATGGATTGGGACTCCTCACGTCGGTGCTCGATCCGGCCGGAAACCAGTTCGACTGGGTCCGTGATGCCAATGGGCTGCTGCTGAGTTACACCGAGCGAGTCGACACGGGTTCGGAGGCCTTTGGAAACTTGGGGACGTCCACGGCGACCCATGCCTATTCGTACCACACGCCGCTGAATGGTCTTCCCACGCCGTTTCTAACCAAGGTGACCAACCCAGGGGGTTCGTCCTTCCAGGAGTATTTGGACTTCAATGCAATGGGCCGGCCGAGGGAGCTCAAGGATGAACTCGGACGCCGAATCCTACTCGAATACGACCAGGTCAATAACGGCCCCAACGTCACCAAAGTAACCTACCTCATGGGGGTCGCGGATGGATTTGTCGGCGCCACTACCTCGATCGTCTATCAATACGAGTACACGGACGGCTCGCCCACGTATGGGAGCCTCCCCAAAGGCTTGTTGGCCAAAGTCATCGACCCACTGAATCGCCACACGGTCTACACCTACGAACAGAACGCACAGACTCCCTCCTTTGGCTGGCTGAAGACGATCACCTACGCGGCCAACAAACCAATCCCGGATACATACTCGATCGCCTACGACGCATACGGCAACGTTGCGTCCGTTACCGACGATCTACTTCGTGTAACGACATATGAACACGACAAACTCGATCGGCTGACCAAGGTGACCCGGCCGTATGTCCTGAAGAGCGCCGGACAGGTGGTGAGCCCGCAGACGCTCTTCAAGTATGACGCCGAAGGAAATCTGCGCTTCGTCGTTGACGCTGAACAGAACACGACCGAGTACCAGTACGACGCGCTGAACCGGTTGGTCAAGATGATTGAACCCGACCCGGATGGATTGCCGCAACAGGGACCGGTTACACAATACCGCTACGACGCCGCAGGAAACCTCATTGCGCAGGTCGATCCGGAGGGCCGAATGACGACATGGCAATATGACGCTGCGGGTCGCATGGTTGCGATGGTCGAGCCGGACGTTGATGGCCAGGTACTATATGGCTGGCACAATCCCGCAAACGCGCTGGATGTGAATGCGGATGGCAAGATCACGCCGGCCGACGTCGCGGCATGGGATTTCGCGACGATGACGCCGCTTCAGGCCCCACTTCAGAACCTCAATGACCTGCCGAACCTGGGCAAGTCCACGCTCCCGCAGTTGAACGGTAAACCAGCGCTCTACTACATCGACGTGAATGCCGACGACAAGGCGGACATCACTGACACAGGCCTTATCACCGCCTACCTGGCCAATCCCGGCACGCCGCCCACGCCGGATTATGACGCAACCCACAACGGCCGCCCGTTCACATTGTATCAGTACGACCCCGCCGGGAATCTCCGCGCCGTGATCGACGCCGAGGGACGCAAGACGGAACTGGAACGGGATCTTCGCGGCCGCCTTATCAAGGAAATCCTCCCCGAGGTGCCCAATCCGGCGGCGGGGAACCAGTTGCAACGCAAGCCAACTTACTCGCGTGACTGATGCCCTGGGCCGGCAAACCGATTACGACTATGACGACAAGGGTCGGCTTATCGCGCGGATTCTCCCCGACGCCAATGGACAGCCTTCCTCCCTCTGGCAGAACCCCCGCTTTGCCCTGGATGTCGATCGCGATGGGGACGTCGATGCAGCTGATCAGGCCGCAGTCTACAACGAACTTTCGAACGGGCATCCCGGCCCCTATTACAGCTCGTTCCCCAACTTTCTCACGACCGGTGGACCCACCGGTACACAACCAGCGCTCGATGTGGATGGGGACGGAGAGTTGACCTTGACCGATGAGTCGATCATCGCCGGTTTCCTGGCTACCGGGAGCTTGCCGCAATCGATCCTGGATGCTCGACTGGGAACCCAGTATTTTTACGATGCCGCCGGTAACTTGACATTTCAGATGGACGCCATGGGAAGCGTCACGGAGTACAAGTATGACGAGCGATACCGCCTAACGTTCGTCATCGAAGAAGTCCCCAGCGGCCCAAAGAGCAAGCCCAACCTACCCGTGGACCCGATCGTCGTGCGCCCCAGCCGGCCGGTGACCGAAAACGCTTACGACAACGGGAACCGACTCCTGTACCGGATGGACCCGCTGGAAAATCGGACGGGCTTCACGTTCGACGCGCTCGATCGATTGCTCATGCTCACGCTGCCGGATGCCGACGGCGTGACCGGCGGCAATGACCAGCCCGTGTACGAGTTTCAGTACGACCTGCTGGGGCATCGTACCAAGAGCATCGATGCGGAAGAGAACGAGACCGAGTTTATCCTGGATACGCTCTACCGACTGCGACAAGTGGAGGAACCCCTAGTGGATAACGGGTCGGGAGCGTTTCAGCATCCCCTAACCACGTATTCCTAGGATGCCTCAGGTCTCGTGGAAAAGGTGGTCGATCCCTTGGGTCGAGAGTCCGAATACGAATATGACGATCTCGGGCGCCTGACCAGGCAATTCTTCCCCAATCCCGCGACGGGCCTGGCAAGCGGCACGCGGCCTTTTACCGAGTTTACTTACGACCTGGTGGGTAACCGCCTCTTCGAGGAAGACGCACTTGGCCACGAGCGGCAATGGCAGTTCGATCCGCTCAACCGCATGACGAAGGCTTTTAACGAGGAGACTTTTGCCACACTTTACACCTATGACCTGGTGGGAAACGTGCTCTCCCTGACGGACGCGGAGGACAACACCACGGCCTGGGCGTATGACGCCCTGGATCGCAAAACGTCGGAAACGATCGTGCTCGACAAGGACGAGCTCATGCGGCTATTTGCTTACGACCTGGTCGACAACCTCGTGAAAAAGACCGACCGCAGGGGCTGGTACATCGACTATGCTTACGACCACCTTCATCGAATGAATGTCGAATCCTGGTATGGTGGACCCGAGGGCGGGCGGATCCTCTCGTTCGAATACGATCTTGCCGGGAACATGACCAGCGCCAAGGATCCTGATTTCGTGTACGCCTACCAGCCCGATAACCTGAACCGCATCGTAAACTCCCACCTTCAGATCATGGGTCTGTCCCCAGAGATTGACCTAGACTACGACTATGATCGCATGAATAACCGCACGAGTCTGCAAGCGAGATTCCAAGTTGGCGCGACCGTCACACAGGACTTCTCCACCAGCCTGGAGCACGACGCGCTGAACCGGCTTGCGGTGATCATGCAGCAGGATCAGGCCGGAGCCAATCCAAACGCAGTGGCGAAAAAGCGCGTCGACGTGAGATACGATCTGGCCGGTCAACTCTTTCAGGTTAAGCGATATGCCGGTCTGCTGGTAACGAACCCGCTCGTCGTCAACACGAGCTACCAGTTCGACAAGGCGGGACGCATCACGTTTACGGGCCATAACAGCGGAGTCGCAGGCGCACCCCTTTTGGCGAGTCACACTTGGCAGTGGGACCTGGCCCATCGCATCACCACTTACACATCGTCGCTGGATGGAGCTGCAAATTACGAGTACGACGACTCGGACCAATTGACGGACGCGACATATATGGAGGCGCCTCCCGTCCAATTGGACGAACACTATCTGTACGACAATACGGGCAATCGGAAGTCAGTCCTGTACGAGGACAACAACCCGCTGGACCACGCCGCGTATTGGAAAGCCGACGACAACTCGGGAACGACATCGACGCCGCGTTCGGAGGCAACCCCGCGTGGGAAAACAACCCAGCCAATCTTAATCTGGACATCCCGAACAATCTCTCCGCGGTGTACTACGGTCCGCAGCAGGTCTCTTTCTTGACGGCCGGGACACTGGCGGATAACGGCTGGCATCATGTGGGCTTCAGCATCGACCGGGAGGGTCAGGCGGTAGTCTACATCGATGGCCTGGCGGTCCGAGCGGCCACCAGCACCAAGGATCGCAACATTGCGCCCACGACACCGTTCTACATGGGCCGGGCCAACAGCAGTCCGACGGCATCCAATCTACGCGGGCGGATCGATGAAATCCGCGTCTACCATTACGCGGTGGGCCCGGAGGACTTGCGGAACCAGTATGCCAACTCCGACTATGGCGGCAGCGCTACGTACGAGAACGGCTTTTACAATCAAGTGCTGGCGGACGGCACCTTCAGCTACCAGTATGACGCGGAAGGGAACCGCTTGACGCGATTGAACCTCCCGGGGATGGGTAATGATACGTACACGTGGGACCACCGGAACCGGCTGGTGAAAACGGTACGCACTTCCCCGCGCGAAATCGTGCAGTTTGATTTCGAGAGTTCCAGCCCGCTGATGATCGACGCGCTGGCTAACGCACAAGATGGCACCTTGGAAAACGGTGCGGCCATGGTGTCGTCATCGTCGCATGGCGGTCACAGCTATGCGGTCCAGCTTGACGGCATCAATGACTTCGGGATCGCCGGCATCCAGGATTGGTTCAAGGCCCAGCCGGAGGGGCTGACACTCAGCGCCTGGATCCGCCCCGAGTCCAAGGCGGGAGCCAATGGCATCTTCGCGTTCGGCGGGACCGCGACGAATGAAGTAGGGTACTCCCTCACGCTCAATTCCACCACAAACCAGTTTAGTTTCACAATCAACGACGGCACGGACAGCGCCCAGTCGTTGTCTTATACGCACGGCAGTTCGCTCCTGAACGCATGGCATCATGTCGCGGTGACCGTGGACCCGGCGTGCGACCGGCTGGATCTGTTCTTGAACGGCACCAGCGTGGCCAATCTGTCCACCCGGCTGGGCCAATACGCTCTCCGTGGAATACACCTATGACCACCAGAACCGGCTGCTGTCAAGGATCACGGATCCCGATGGGACTGCCGGTCCCCAGCTGCCGGTCACGGAGTACTTTGTTCACGATGGCACGGGACAAAGTGTCACCAGCGCCACCCTGGACCCCAACAACCTACGGGAGGTGGGGCAAGTGGTTCTGCGCCTTGACGCCGATGGTGATGTCCTGAATCGCTATCTCTGGGGCCCCGGGGTGGATCAGCTTCTGGCGGACGAACAGGTGGACTCACCCGGTGTGCCCGGGGATGTCCTCTGGTCGCTTACCGACCACCTGGCCACGGTCCGCGATCTGGTGCGGTTCGATTCGGGGGCGAACGAAGTGGAAACCGTTGTCCATCGGACGTATGATGGATTCGGGAATGTCACGTCGGAATCCAACTTCGAGGCCGTGGAGGTCCTGTTTGGCTTTACGGGTAGGTTGTTCGATCAGGCCACGGGCCTGCAAAATAACCTCAACCGATGGTATGACGCCGAGGTTGGCAGGTGGATAAGCGAAGATCCGATCGGATTCGCGGGAGGGGACGCGAATCTCTACCGGTTCGGTCAGAACAACTCTTTGAGGTACGTCGATCCAACTGGATTGACTATAGGGATTCCGTCATTTGGTGACCCCGGCCCGCCACAGCTTCATTGGCTCCGGCTGCCGAACGATCCGACGGGTCTTCCCCCTGAATGGAAGCGGGATCCGTCCCATAAGGACCCCAATGGGGAGCGGTGGCGTCATCCAAACGGCGATTGCCTCGATTATACCACGAAGCAACGTGGGAAACCCGGTTGGAGAGGAAGAGACCACTGGCACCATAATGGTAGCAAAGAACATCTGAGGCCTGGTGATCACATACCGGATCCTAGCCCACCTCCCCCACCTAAGCCTACACCGATTCTTAGGATCCCGGATTGGCTTTGGATTCTCATTATTGCGTGAGATATGACTGACGTAATCGAACTTCATGACTCCGTTATCCAATCGCTTTCCAACATCGGTCCGGACATCCACCTGCGACTGTCGCCCGCGATTCTACATCGTTCCGCTGGTATCCCCAGTGTCGACAAAGGGCATGTCTTTACCGTTGACGTAATCGTGAAATTGCAGGACGGGGATATGTCCAACAGTCTTGGTGGCTGTCCGGTTCTCCTGGCTGACGGCAAATTGATCATGGGACGCGAACACCATGAGAATTCGATTCCAATACCTCTTCGCTTCGTAGGTAACATTGAGTTGTCATTGCAAGACGCCCGAGGAAGCTCCGGCATTATTCGAGCATCCGCAATCTCAGTCGAAGCGATTTCGAGCGAGGTGTACCTTGAGGCGTTTCCGGGTTCCGAGAACACGGATCAATAAGTGGGTTGAATCAGGGGAGAGCTAATTATTGTGCGGACGTCCAAGAAGAGGGATGAACCGTGAGGGCGGAGATGTCGGCGCGGACGATCAGCGCCCGAAGTGACTGAGCTTGTCTTCCAGTGGTTTTCAATCGCGTTTCTCAGCGCGTGTCCCGGATGCAGGTGACCGGCCACGTAGCGTCCCAGCGCCGTGTGCGGGCTATCGAAATCGGGCGGAGGAGGCTGTGAATTCAACATCCACTCCTTGGCGGCAAGGTCAGTTTCCAGCTCGCGAACAGCTTCGTAAGTTGCCGCAGGAACATCCAGCGCGCACCATCCAGGGACAGCCCCCCGCAGCGCATCACGCTAGGAGTCTTGTTGACCGTCGGCAACCTTCACAAGTTCGTCAACAATAGCGTCACAATCGTCCAGTGCGTCCTGCAAGATATCGCCAGCGTCGTTGCCGTATTGCCGCCGGAGCTGCTCCCCCGCCTTGCGCAAGATCTGGGCCCACCGCCCCAGTGTCTGGCGCGCCGCCCCCACGTGGAGTAACTCGCCGCGATTCTGATCGAGATCCAGCTCCGCCAGCTCGGCGCGTTCCGTTCTCCATCTCTCTAGGGCGGGTGAGTCGCCACCGGCCATGATGGCATCATCTTGGCTCACCAGGTTCGCCAGAAAATCCGCCAACCAGGCGAGGACCGCTCGCAGGTCCACCGGCTGTCGCTTTTCTTCGGGATACGGCATTCGATGCTGCTCCCGCCACCTCAGCAGCTGTTGCGATGGCCTCCCCATCATTCGCGCAAAGTCGGCTTTCGAGCATTTCCAATCCTTGTTGTCGTTGGGCCGGATCATGGTCACTCCCTCACATCAACTTTTCGGATCGTGCGGAAATAAAAACTCTTTGATATGCCGGGCGAAGCCCTGCCCGGGATGCGAACCGAAGGACCCGAATCGCTCCCTGAGCCGTCGATCGCTTTGTAGTCGCTTAAGCTTGTGCTACCTTTCGTCGGCGAGCTCGGGCAGCTCGATCGAGATACCGTTTCACGTCCCGTGCATGGAGCTTCGCCAAGCTCTGGGGCGGATCTGTGCCAAGGACTTCGACCAGGGGGTTGCTGCTCGCTTTGTCGAGCTCGTCCGCAACTGGTCATCGATCCCACTGACAACACGATCTACTTAACGCAATACGGCACGAAGTTCAGTCCGACGTCGTTATCGCTGTTGGTGAAAGACTACGTCGACCGCGCCAAGATCGGCAAGAAAGGCTCGTGCCACATGTTCCGTCATTCGATGGCGACCAGCATGCTGGAAAATGGTGCGGACTTGAGATTCATTCAGGCCATGCTAGGGCATGCCAACCTGAACACGACACAAATCTACACGCAGGTCGGCATCAAGAAGCTGCAACAGATCCACGAAGCAACGCATCCGGCGAAACCAGAACGCGCAAAGAAAGACGACGCATCGAAGGACGGCGCAAAGTACGACGACGACCACGAAAACGGTTCCCAGGCGAAGGCCTCCTGACGCTGGTTCACAGCCGCACTTCTTTCTTTAGCTGCTTAGCCGCTACCGGTTGGCCTGGTTCCCAGCTGGTGGCGGCTTCTCTCGACTGCAAACCGCGTGGCCCACCGCCGATGTTGCTTTACGTAGCTGCCTTGGCGACGCTAAAATGGCGGGATGGTAGCGTTAGCCGACAAGCCGCTGGGCGCGAAAGCGCGCACATTTGAAAAAGGGGTCAACCGGCGCGCGCACCTGCGACTACGACCAAATCCGGCTGCAACGCGCACGCAACCCGAAGCCGCGTTGGGACTTACGGATCTGTGGCTACGAAATCGCGTCAGGCTAACTAAATTCAACCGCTGGTATGACGCCAGCGTTGGGAGATGGATCAGCGAGGACCCCATCGGCTTCGCCGGCGGGGACGCGAATTTGTATCGGTATGTCGGAAACGGCACTCACGGCACTGACGCAACCGGGACCAGCATTACGATTATTACAAATCACGAGGGAGCAGGTGGCAACGGACACACCGGCGCCATCATTGGTGATATTTCGGAAGGATACTACTACTACTCGTATGAAAATGATGGCACGGTCAATATGTACTTTGAAACATTCGACGATGCGTGGACTTTTGCGAAGGACGAGCAGGGGTATGACAGCTACTATGGCTATTATACGACGCTAAAGGAGGATGCGGCTGCTCGCGATGAAGCAGAACGGCAAAGCAAACTCAAGTATGATCTCTTTCGGCACAACTGCGAGGACTCGGCTATTAGCGCGGCACGGGCAGGCGGCAATAACACGAAAAACAGACTGAAGCCGAACACCAGCGAGGTCCAAAATGCACGAAATGCGGACTATCGATCTGATGATCATGAACCAGATTGGTATTGACCTGGTTTTGCCAAGCGTGCCAGACGCATGAACAGGAAATCTTCGAAGCCTCAATGATGATACTGATACATCACTGGACAATTGTTTTCTTGCTTGGTTATCAACTTGCTGGAGCTGGTTCGGGAACTGGCGCCAACAAGCTAAACTCACCATCGCCATCCATGGCGTCTGCCAAGTCACATGGTGTCCTACTTGGAGAGACGAGGATTTCAGAATTCAAACCCACCGGAATTGCGAAGTCCTTGAAGGTTGCGGAGGCGTGGCGAGAAGAGGTTGTGGAAAGGGACGAAGTTACGCTCATCAGGAATCGGCGAGTCGGCGAGCGACTTTGCATTCGATTCAGCGACGGGAATGCCGGCAAGAGCGACGAGTTCGACCTGTTTTGGATCGGCGCAGAGATTGCCGATGCCCAGGGTGTGAAGCCGCGGTACGGCGAGTGTTTGCAGTTGAGAGATGGTGGCTTTGTGATCGCCATTTCCACACGAGCGACAACACTTCCAGCAAAGGGAGATGTTCGACTCTTCGATTCCAAATCGAAAAAAGACTTTGCACGGCTAAGATACGGAGGCTAAGAATGCTTCTATTGACCGCGGCGCGGCCAATGTTCAAGAAGAGGGATAAGGACGGTGATGTCGGTGCGGACGATCAGCGTCCGAAGTGACTGAGCTTGTCTTCCAGTGGTTTCTTAGGCTGTCCGGTTATGCCCTCTTGGCTTTTGGACTCCTTGTCGTCGGGAGTGCTGTGTTTGCAGGTCCTCATGCGTACATGTGGAAACACTCGGGATGGTACACGCTAATGATTTGCGGCATTGCGTGTGCAGCTTGTGGCCTTTATATGCTGGGCCGGTCGCGTTATCGTAAGGTCAAGAAACTCGAAGAAGAGGGGTGAATCTGGGGACGAGTGAGACCAGGGCGAAGGATCGGCGCGAGGATTGAGATTGAGTCGTTCCCCAGTGGATTTCAATCGCGTTTCTCAGCGCGACGGTACTGGGAATGGATCGTGGGCAGCCGGCGGTTCCGCGCGAAGTCACCGCGCGCTGCAGCCTGATGGCCGTGATCGGAGGAGGTTTCAGCTCGGAATCGGGACTCGGCGCGGACCGCGAACCGGCGACGCGGAATCAATCGACGTTTCTTGTGGTGGTGGCGATCGTCGAGCAAGCCCGGTTCCCTCATGGCGGCGCGCGCCTCCGAGCGGCGTGGCGGTGCGGCTGGTAGCATTCGATAAACTCGAAGTCCGTCCCCAGGCAGCGTGGACACCGCCGGGGTGCGGCAGATCCGGCAGACGGTGCGCATGGGGTGACTACCCTAGAGCCATGCGGCTTGCTTATGCGCCCGCGTAAAGCTGATGCACATCCACGTCGCCCAGGCTCAGTTCTTCAGCAAGCGTATGCTTAGCCGTTTCCTCTTTCAGGGCCGCCGCCGTACTCAGCTTGGATCGAGGCGACAGAATTCGGGCAACCACCAATGCCAGAATCAGATCGCGTTCGCGACAACGGCGAGAGCCCAAGATCTCTTCCAACCCCAGCATCCTTGCGGTTTCCAGGACAGCCATCACGTTGCCATGAGGCAAACTTCTGGCAATCTCGAACGGCGAATGAGGGGCATCGGCCTCTAACTCCCCATCCAGTCGCCGTTTGATGAATTCGATAGTATCGGCTGGCAAGTCGGAGAGATTGCCGACGGTCTCATGCTTGACCTTGCCATTGACGCGATAGCTACGGCGCAAAAGGACCGAGGAATATTCCTTGCCTTTGTGTTTTCGCTTGATGATTTCGACGCGAAGTTTCTTGGGTCTTGCAGACATGCACGAGGTTGTACACAACCCCTCCAAGGCTAGCTAGCCCTATTTGCAAAATTTCTTGGAAACATTCTGCATTGTGAAAACGGCACAAAACCGCACCATCCTCGAGCAAAACCCTTCAAACTGCCAATTCGCACGCTTCAAGTTCGGTTTAGCGTGCGGAGGGGACCTTGGTGCCGAGCAATTCTTCTGCGAGTTGCCGATAGTCTTCGGCGCCATGCGAGCTGGGTGCATACTCGAAGATTGATTGGCCATGGCTGGGTGCTTCCGCGAGCCGCACGTTGCGTCGGATCTTGGTTTCGTAGGCGGCCGCGCGGGCCCAGGGACTCTGTGGGTCGCGTACGCGTCGGAAAAACTCGGTGACGTCCTGACTGACTTCGGCCGCCAGGCGCGTTCCCGATTCGTACATGCAGAACACGACGCCGCCCAGTCGCAGTCGGGGGTTGAGCCGCCGGGCCACGATATCCATCGTTCCCAGCAGCTTGCTCAGTCCGTGCAGTGCCAGGAAATGGGGCTGCATCGGCAGCAGGACTTCGTCGACCGCTGCCAGCGCGTTCAGGGTCAAGACTCCGAGCGAAGGGGGGCAGTCGATGATCAGGAAGTCGTCGGACAGTTCCGCGGCGGCGAGCCGATCCCGCCACACCACTTCGCGCCCTACCTCGCCCGCCAGTTCCACTTCCGTGGCCGCCAGGTCGATGTGGGAGGGAATGAGCGTCAATCGAGGTCGCACCTCGCGAACGACTTCCAGCACGCGGGCCCGTCCCATGAGGACGTCGTAGATGGTTCGATCCTGCTCACGCGCGGCAACCCCCAGGTGGAGAGACGCATGGGCCTGGGGATCGAGATCCGCGAGACAGACGCGCATCCCCTGGTCCGCCAGCGCCGCACTGAGGTTGACCGCCGTGGTGGTCTTGCCAACCCCCCCTTTCTGATTGAGGATCGCAATGGATCGCATCGGGACGGCTCCTGAATCGGTGCGCGAGGGTCTGTCGAGGCAGGGGGAATTATAAGGGCGTTCCGGTGAGGCCTCCTAGATCGATTGGAGACCTTTCCAATTCGGCGGTACGCACTACAATCGTGGGCAAGGCCGCGGCCAGTGCGGTGGCATGGGCTGCGGACCCTTCCCGGATGGTGATCGTCGCATGCGTCAAATCGGTTCCTTCTCCGATCGCGAACAGGCGACCACCTTCACCGACTACCTCGTGTCGCAAGGCGTCGCCGCGGTCTGTGAACCGAATTCATCCACCTGGGAAGTCTGGGTTCGCGATGAAGATCGGGTCGAGGAGTCCCGCGAGTCGTATCGACGGTTTCGCGCTGAGCCCAATGCGGCCGAATATCGGGATGCGGTGGTGGAAGCGGCCAAACTCCGCCAGCAGGACGCCCAGCGTCGCCGAGCGGCGGCGGTCAATTACGTCGACGTCCGCCGCCAACTGTTCCACCAGCCCCTGATCCGTCGAGCGCCCCTGACGGCCACCTTGATCGCTCTCTCCACGCTCGTCACGTTTGCCTCGGACCGCGGGAGGAACGCCGAAAGCCTCTTCTATCGCGGGCTGGGCTTCACCGATTTGCGGGACTACCGCAGCGTGGAACTTGCTCCCAAGGATGGGCTCGCCAGCATTCGCAAGGGAGAAGTCTGGCGGCTCGTGACCCCCATCTTTCTCCACTTCGGACTGATGCACCTCGTCTTCAATATGGTATGGCTCTACGTCCTGGGCGTTCCGATCGAGATCCGCAATGGTCGCGTCTGGTTGGGACTCGCCGTGCTGGCCGCCGCCGTCGCCGGGAACGTCGGTCAGTACGTGGCGGGACAATCTGCGCTGTTCGGCGGCATGTCCGGCGTCGTCTACGGTCTGCTGGGATACACCTGGGTGCGACAGCAGTTCGCTCCTCGAGAACAACTGACCATTAGTCACGAAACGCTCGTCTTCATGCTGATTTTTCTGGTCGTGGGGTTCACGGGTGCCATCGATGGTATCGCCGGGGGCGCGATCGCCAATTGGGCGCACCTGTTTGGCCTGGCCGCGGGTACCCTGGTCGGCTTTTTGAAGCCCGTGGAGCCGCCGATCCCCAGCATCAAGGGGTAACGCCGAGTGACTTGTCGACACCTGGAGTTGGTCCCGTCAGCCGGAACGCGCTGACGTCCCCTTGGTATCGCGAGGTTCGATGTCCAGCGGCATGGCCCGGTGAAGCATCGTACGAAGAAACCGTGGGCCAGCGCCCCATGGCACTTACTTTCTCCCAAATTTCCGGGGGGGCTGATAGCGGAGCGGCGCAAGCCGCCTGGTTTCTTGCGGTATTCCTCCATCAACGTACCGGACGGCTTGCGCCGTTCCGCTACCAAAGTAAGTGACATTGACCGTTGGCCCGGCGAAACCCCGGCAGAACGCGAGCCGTACTTGCAAACCCCGGTCGCATCGACTAGCGTACTTGAGACAGAGTCTCAATTCCTCGGACAGCGCCATGCACAGCCAGATTCCACTCCAGTTGGTAACCTCCCCAAACCGGGCAATCGTCGAGGCCTTGGTCGGGGAAACGGCCGAAGTCCGGCGGTTGCAGGAGCTGGGCATCTTTCAGGGGGTCGTGCTGGAGGTCATTCGCGCAGGGAGCCCGTGTATTGCTCGACTGGGTGAGCGCGACCTGTGTCTGCGATTGGGCGGTTCGCTGCACATTCTGGTGTCGATACCGGAGGCGGCGTGAGGACCATCAGTGACTTGCGGATCGGCGAATCGGGCACGGTACTGGCGGTCGTGCGTTCCGATGTGCTGGGATCGCGGCTGCTGGAGATGGGGCTGACACCAGGGACGGAAGTCTGTCTGCGGGGTGTTGCTCCGCTGGGGGATCCACTGGAGTTGGAGGTTCGGGGCTACCGCTTGAGTTTGCGCCGGGGGGAAGCGAACTGCGTTACCTTGGCGGAACCTCCCAGGCCCTAGGCCGGTCAGGCCAGGGGCACCCGGGAGCTGCGGAACGACATCATGGCCACGGCCGCCGTTTCTCGATGCACCGTCGTGCTCTTGGGGAACCCCAATACGGGCAAGTCGACGCTGTTTCAGGCGCTGACCGGCGTTCGCCAGCGAGTCGGCAATTACCCGGGCGTCACGGTGGAGAAGCGGGAGGGGACCCTGGAGTTTTCAGGCCAGGAGTTCACGATCGTGGACCTGCCGGGGACCTACAGCCTGGCACCCCGGTCTCCGGACGAGATGGTTGCGGTGGACATTGTGTTGGGTCGCCGGGCAGACACGGAGCGACCCGATGTGATCTTGTGCCTCGCGGATGCCACCAACCTGGCGAGGAATCTATTCCTGGCGAGCCAGCTGCTCGATGTGGGGACGCCCCTGGTTTTGGCGCTCAACATGATGGACCTGGCGCGTGACCGGGGAATTGAGATCGACGTGGCGGGGCTTTCCAGGAGGCTGGGCGTTCCTGTCGTCCCGCTCGAGGCACATCGGAAAGTCGGATTGGAGTCGCTCAAGCGGGCGCTGCAGTCGGCTGCGGGGCAGCCCCCCCATGCACCGCTGCGACCCATGCCTGCGGGTTTTCAACGGGAAGTGGCGGGTATGTCGCGCCTTCTCCGCGATGCCGGCGTGGACTGGGACGAGTTCCTGGTCGAGCGGCTGTTGCTGGACACGAGTGGTCCTTTGGAGCATGCGGCCGACCTGCGCGGCGTCGTGCACCTTTCGCAGAAGCTGCGGGAAGCTCGCGCACGATTGACGGAACAGGGGCTGCCGGTACCGGCAGTCGAGGCCATCAGTCGCTACGCCTGGATCGGGGACGTGGTCTCCGAGGTGCAGACCGTCCGACCACGAGCCCAGCGCAGATGGTCGGATCGGATCGATGGAGTGCTGACGCATCGCTGGTGGGGCTCGTTGATCTTCCTGGCGGTCATGCTGCTGGTGTTTCAATCGATCTTCACCTGGTCCGAGCCGGCCATGCGGGGCCTCGAGCAGGCGATGGATTGGCTCGCGCGGGGCGCCGCGCGGGGGCTGGGGGAGGGACCCTTGTCGTCCTTGGTCGTCGATGGGGCCTTGGCCGGTTTCGGAAGCGTCATCGTCTTCTTGCCGCAGATCGTGATCCTGTTCTTCCTGCTCGCCCTTCTGGAAGATTGTGGTTACTTGGCGCGGGCGGCCTACCTGATGGATCGCCCCATGTCGCGGGTGGGGCTGAGCGGCAAGTCATTTATTCCGCTGCTGTCGTCCTTCGCCTGCGCGATCCCGGGAATCCTGGCCACTCGGGTGATTGAGAACCGACGTGACCGTCTGGTAACGATCCTGGTCGCGCCCCTGATGAGCTGCAGCGCGCGACTGCCGGTCTACACGCTGTTGATCGAGACCTTCATCCCCAGTCGTCGGATTCTGGGAGGATGGATCGATCTGCAGGGAGGCACCATGTTTCTCATGTACAGTCTGGGAATCGTGGTAGCGATCGGTGTGTCATGGCTCATGACGGGGACGATCTTTCGCGGCGAACTGTCGCTGTTTGTCATGGAGCTTCCCAGTTACAAGTGGCCTTCGCCGCGGGTGGTCTTGGGGCGCGTGATCGATCGGGGATGGGCGTTCGTCCATCGCGCGGGAACGCTGATCGTGGCAGTCTCCATCGTGATGTGGGCCCTGGCTTATTTTCCGCGAACGGCTCCCACCGCAACCGATCGCAATGGCCAGACGGTAGAATCGATCGATCGCCAGGCGGGGGATAGCCTGCGGCACAGTTACTTGGGCCGGGCTGGCCACTACCTGGAGCCGCTCGTTCGACCCCTCGGTTGGGACTGGCGGATCGGATCGGCCGTGATCGCGTCGTTTCCCGCGCGAGAAGTTGTCGTGGGAGTGATGGGCGTTCTGTACAATCTGGGATCGGAACAAGACGAGTCCTCCATCGCACTGCGTCAAGCGATGCGACAGGTGACGTGGGAGGGTACGGATCGGAAGGTCTTCACGATCCCAGTGGCCTTGTCCCTGCTGGTCTTCTTTGCGCTGTGCGCCCAGTGTGCCGCCACGCTGGTGGTGATTCGCCGCGAAACACAAAGCTGGAAATGGCCATTGTTTGCCTTCGTCTACATGACGACCCTGGCGTATGTTGGCGCGCTGATAGCCTATCGTGTGGGAAGCTGGTGGCTGGCATGAGTTCCTTGCCGAGTATTCTCCGAGCGGGGCTGGAACCATTCTTGGTGGGCCTCTTGATTCTGGCGGCCCTTGTGTATCTGGCGCGCCGATGGCTGGCGTCGTGGCGTCGCACGTCCACACCGGGTTGTTCTGGCTGTGGATCCAAAGCGTGCCAATCCGCCCCGAATCTTGTGGACATCTCCAGCGTGCCAGCAGGGGGCCCGGGGAAGACGGCGAATTGCGATGCCGACTCATCAAAGGTACATTGATGGGTTCAGGTGAATCCAGTTCCAGGGTAGAAGGACCCTTCGATGCGCAACGGCAGGGTTTCCGTGGAGAAGTCGACGGACAAAGTGGCCCGGTTACAGCTGGACGGTCGCGACTTCACGCTGCCGGTGGTGGTGGGTTCCGCCGGCGAGAAGGCCATTGATATCAGTACGTTGCGAAAAGATACGGGCTACATCACGCTCGACCCGGGGTACATGAACACGGGTGCCACCACCAGTGCCATTACCTACATTGACGGAGATCTGGGAAGCCTCCTCTACCGTGGCTACGCGGTGCAGGAATTGGCTCAGCATTGCGACTTCGTGGAGGTCAGCTACCTGCTGATTTATGGCGAGCTCCCCACGCCGAGGCAGCTGGAAGAGTTTCGTTCCTCGATTCGCCAGCACACCATGCTGCACGAGGATATCCGCTCATTCTACAGCGGTTTTCCTCGCGATGCGCATCCAATGGCCATCCTCTCGTCGGTGGTCAGTGCCCTCTCCACCTTCTATCAGGATTCGCTCAACCCCAAAGACCCCCAGCACATCAAGATCTCGATTCACCGCTTGATGGCGAAGCTCCCCACGATCGCCGCCTACAGCTACAAGAAGTCGATTGGCCAGCCCTTGATCTATCCGCAGAATGACCTCGATTATTGTGAGAACTTCCTGCAGATGATGTTCGCGGTCCCCAGCGAGCCTTACGAAATTGATTCGGATTTCGCCGATGCACTGAACTTGCTGTTGATCGTGCATGCCGACCACGAGCAGAACTGCAGTACTTCCACGGTGCGCCTCGTCGGCTCGTCGGAGGCCAATATCTTCGCATCGATCGCCGCGGGCATCGCCGCACTGTGGGGGCCGCTTCACGGTGGAGCCAACGAAGCGGTAGTCCAGATGCTGGAAAAGATCGTGGCCGATCATGGGAATGTCAAGAAGTATGTGGAAATGGCCAAAGATGGCAATCATGCCTTCCGACTGATGGGATTCGGCCATCGCGTGTATAAGAACCACGATCCCCGGGCCCGCATCATCAAGGACGCCTGCGATCGGCTGCTCAACAAACTGAAGATCCGCGATCCGCTCTTCGATGTGGCCCAGGAACTGGAAGAGGTTGCACTGAAAGATCCGTACTTTGTGGAACGGAAACTCTATCCGAACGTCGATTTCTATTCGGGCGTGATCTATCGCGCGATCGGCATCCCCGTCCAGATGTTCACGGTCCTGTTCGCCATGGGCCGTCTGCCCGGATGGCTGGCGCACTGGGCCGAAATGAGCGAAATGCCCAATCCGCGCATCGGCCGACCGCGTCAGATCTACACGGGGGCCATCGACCGTACGTTCGTCCCTTTGCAACTCCGCAAGGGTTAGCGACGGGACCACCATGTTCGCGGAAGTCGGCTACCTGCGGTACGAAGAGGAGGCGAACCGCTGGATCTGGGAAGAACGCCGAGAACGCCGCAGCGGACAGCGCGTGCGCGTCCGACATGACGACGAGACCGTCGGCAGTTATGAAGTCGTGGTGAGCGGAAGGCCAATTTCCCTGGAGTTTTCTGAATTCCAGATCATTAAGGTGTTGGCACAGCGACCCTATCATGCCTTCCGCGGGCAAGAGATTGTCGATGCCGTCCAGGCGGCGGGTGCCGCGGGCATTACGCTGGACAACCTCCGCGAGGCGGTGGTGGAGCTGCGAGGCAAACTGGGTTTCTTTCGGGATTTCATCCAGACGGTTCCGTATATCGGATATCGCTTTCGGCCGTGAGGATCGCACGGTGTCGTACCTGGTTGGAGTCGACGAGGCAGGCTATGGACCGAACCTGGGTCCGCTCGTGGTCGCCGCCGCGGCCTTTGAGGTGCCGGACGAGATCACGCATGGGTGCCTCTATGAGCGGCTGGCGGACGTAGTGGATCGCGATGGCGGGCGTGCCCCACTGCGGATCGATGATTCGAAGCGATTGTTTCAGGCAGGAAAGTGCCTTCGCGGTCTGGAACATCCGGTGCTGTCCGCCGTTTGGTCCCGCTACGGCAAGATCCCCGCTAGCTTTCAGCAGGCCTGGCGCCAGCTGGATGGCACATATGCCAGGGACCTGAACCGGATCCCGTGGTTTGCGCGGGTGGATGTGCCGTTGCCGGCGGCCTCGGACCGGGCGGAGATTGCGGAATCGGGTGGCCTGCTGGCCCAGGGTCTGGCGCGACAGGGGATACGTCTGGCCGCGCTGGAGGCGGTCTTCGTGGTGGAAGGCCGGTTCAATTGCCTGTTGCGCCACCGGGGCACGAAGGGGGCCGTGCTCAGTGACCTCACCCTGCGGTTCCTGGCAGATCTGATGTCGCGGCTGCCCCAGGGACCCGTGCACGTGTGCTGTGATCGGCATGGAGGCCGGCGCCGATACGCCGCGCCACTCCAGAATGCGTTTCCTGCCGACCTGGTGCGCGTCAGGCAGGAGCGGTCCGACTTCAGCAGTTACGACGTGCGAGGTCGGGGCCGTTCCGTCCAGGTCGATTTCATTGTGCGAGGCGAGCAGTTTCTGGCGACGGCCTTGGCCTCCATGACCGCGAAGTACCTGCGGGAGCTGGGCATGCAGGCCTTGAACGCCTATTGGGCGGCCAGGCTGCCAGGATTGCGTCGGACCTCGGGTTATCCCGTGGACGCCCAGCGCTTTATGCGCGACATCGGTCCGCTGGCCAGCCGCGTCCCCCGCGGGCTCCTCTGGCGCACGCGGTGAGCGGCAGCGCCGGAAGCGATTTTCGAACCGCGAACTCTCCATCCATACTGCCGTTCGTTCCCCATCACCCCGGCCCTCTCCGCCACGCTGTACGTGTTTAGCGTGCCAGCAGCGTGGCAGTGGGGACGCGGACGAAAGCCCCCAACGTCAGTTGGGGGATCGTTCCGCACCTCACCTGGAAATCGGCACCGAGGGGCTTCTTCGGCCGAGGGGGCAGAATTCCGGAATCTGCGGTAGTCGATTGGTGACGGCATTGGGTGAGGGCGCGGAAACGGCCGGAGTGGTCGCGATTCCGCGATTTGGAGTTCCGGCACCGCGTTGGGAAATCGGCCGCGGGTCGCCTCACCAGTCTGGTGGCTTCTCCCTGACTCGGTGAAACCGCGCGCAACGACACGTCTCGCACCAGGTTAGAGCCGCTATCGCGCTGCGCGCTTCCCTGTGTTGGTGACAGGAACTTGTCAGTCTCCCTTCCCTGGACCATCCCGCATTCTCGCTAGAACTCCTGGTTTTTCTCGGTTGTGTGAGTGCTCGCGGCATGTTTTCCCGCGGCGGCACGCCGCTTGCGTTCCGGTCCAAACTTGTCGGTGGCTTCGTGCACACACGGAGTCGAGGGGAAATGGGTTCCGGTTGAAGGGAAGGCCAGGATGAACTCGGCAGATCGCACGTTGTTGGAACGAGAAGGGGACGAGCTGGTGGTGGCGACGAGTCGCGTCGTGCCCAGTAGGGCTCGGGAACGATTTCGAATGGCCTATTCCAAGCAGTTCAACCAGGTGCGCAAGGCCCCCACGGGGTTCAACGGAATGCACCGGCGGCGGCGGAAGAAGGTTTGGTAACGCAAACGATTTCGAAGGACGAGAGAGCGTAGTGAACAACTAGGCGGACGATTCACCTTGGAGGTCGCGGGCGGTGCCGCGTCGCCGAGTGCTGGTATGCGCTCGGCTGCGGTATGGGTCCGTGGATCGGGGGGTCGTGCGCTGAGGGTCGACGCGTGGCATAACCGCGCAGGGCGGTGATGGCAGGCTATCGGTATGGCCTGGCATTGCGGTCGTGCGCGATTTGTAGCAGGCATCGGCAGCGGGTCGCGTCCGAGGGGGCGGGGTTCGGCTGCATGGGAGTGACATCGTGAACTACTAGGACGACGGGAAGGGCTTGGGCCGCGAGGGATCGTTGCGCCACCGCAGGGGACTGCGCTGGCGGACGTCCTGTGGTTCGGTCTTCCTTGGTGCCGAGTCGGAGTGAACAGGCCGCGAGTGCGGGGAGTGTGTGCGGGTCGCTTGTGCGATTCGCGTGACTGCCGTCGCGCTCCGGATGAACCAAGTATGGCGGCGCGCACGCGCTGCAGGAGTTAGGGACATAGTGACTACCTAAGCTGCTGGGAATTTGGAGGACGGGTGATCCTCTGCGCCGTCACGGTGCGCCGTCAGGCTGCGCTGCGCGGGGTAGGGGTCCGGGACTGTCACCGTGCGTACCGTCGGATCGGTGCGTGGGGCGGGCCGTCGTTACCGGTCGTGCGCCAGGGCGCAATCGGCCAGTGACGCGTCGCGCTGCCCCTCGCATGGCCGATCGGATGAAGCGACGGTCGTCGACCGCGACGACCGAACGCGCTGCGGTGAACGGTTACGGTCGGTCTGCAGAGTTCCTGCCAGCCTGGGTGGTCATGCGTATGTCCCTGTCGAACCCCGCGCATTGAAGGTGAAAGAGATGTTAGCAGAACTGGAAGTTCAGCCGGTTGCCACTCGATCGAACGCGCGAACGCGTGTCGATGCTCGGCAACCCAAGCGGCGGCATACCGCACATCGCTGTTGCCTGATTGTCTCGGCACAAGTGGATCGGCAGCAGATGCTGGCGGACGCCGCGGCCGACGGGGGGTGGGAGACCTTGGTCTGGGATGGCTGGGATGCGCAAGGAAGTTTGCCGCAGCCCGGTGAGTTTTCGCTCGCCATCGTCGATCTGCAGGATTGCACCTTGCCAGAAACCGAACAACTCCGGCAGCTGTCGGCCTCGCGCATCGCCACACCCGGTTGCCTGCTGATCGTCTGTGGCAACCAGGGGGATCCGCAGGAAGAGCTGTGGGCGCGGCAGCTGGGCGCCTGGCTGTACCTGCCGGGCGTGAGCCCTGGCTGCGACGTAGCCACGCTGTGTCAGCAAGCCCATGAGGTGGCCGACCGCCTGGCCGCCCGAACCACAACGCCAGCCGAGTGACCGAATTGAACCTGCGAGGTGCGGCGGTGAGCCGGCCAAGCCCAATACCGACTAAGTCCATGAGTGGAGTTCCTGACGAAACGTACTGATTTCACGCTACTACGAGAGGGTTTGAACAATGAACGCAACGATCAACCAGTATTACGACGGACCTGAGTGCGAATTCAAAGTTGAATTCGGGTCGAGTCGTACGTCTTTCCAAACCAAGGTATCGCATCGCCCGACGTACTCGCGGCGACGTGGAAAGACACCGCTTCAGTTCAACGGCATCCACCGTCGGCGGCGGAAGAAAATCAAGTGGTAGATCGTGGCGACACGCAATTTGACGAATCCATTGCAACGACACCTAGGAAAGGACAAACGATGAACTACCTCAATGGCAATTTTGAAGATGACCAGGCGAGCTACACGGTGAGCTATCGCGCCGCTGCCAGGCCGGAAAAGCAGGCCCGCGAACAGCGCGGCGGATTTGGCCGACGACGAGGTACGTCGCCCGTCCAGTTCAACGGGATCCACCGCCGCCGTCGCAAGAAGATCCGTTGGTAAACCGGGGACGAGTCCGGAAACGGACCCGCTCCGCCAGGTGCCCGAATCGGACACTGGTGGGGCGCCACGTCCCGCGTGCCGCCGGCGGCACGCCATGACCAGAGACACGTCGCAGACCGCTGGAATGCTGACGAGAGAACTCGGTGGTTCCGAGCATTGACCACCGATTGCATTGGAACGTTGGATGCGAGTTACGTTGTTCGTTCTTGGGGGAGAACCGTTATGAACGCTGCGGTAGAGGCCGTATTGGCCGACAGGGAGCTGGATTTCGAGGCCGAGGACATCCTCGCCCCCTCGAAGCCCAAGGAGAAGTTTCGCATGTCGATCCCGGGTCAGTTCAAGCAGATCCGGAAGCGACCGACCTCTTTCAATGGGATCCATCGTCGGCGACGCAAGAAGATTCAAATGTAGGGGGATCGACGTTGCGGCCACCTGGAGGACCGCGGTCTGCCGTATTCCAACCGATGCCATCCAGGCAGGTGGTTGTATCGCGCAGGGACCGTGCCTCTTGGGCGCCATCGCGTCGGCGGCGGGGCCGTGGCCCCAGCCAGGCCGACCCGCGAGAAGGCGAACCGGTCGCCGTCGGAGGGGATGAATCCACAGCGAGAGGGTCCGGACTTACACCGGACAGCTCACGACGCGCGGTCGAACTAAGGTAGAGTTCCATCGCCCCAATGGTGGAATGAGAGTTTCGCACCACCTGAGATGAGTCGGTGCGCATCACAGATCCCCGGCGGAGGACGGGTGGGTTGGACCGAGGTGCTGCCTTTGGAAAAAAGGCATTGCGGGAAGAGACAGACCGAGCAGATTGAACGCTTCAGAAAGGGCGAGTTTATGTATCGTGCCGGACGTAGATGCTCCGGCCGGAGAGGTTATGTCAGACCCCAACGCCGGCGCCGAGTCGCCGAGGGGGCCCAACACAACCGTCCGGTGTATAGCCGGATCCGGAGCCGGAAACTGACGCTGCGGAACAGCCGCATCCTCCACCGCCCACGGTGGACAGGCTGCTCGCGTCGACGTCGAAGTTTCCGATAGTCGCAATCCACAAGTCCTTTGAGACGGGCGTATGGTCCTCACACACCCAAGCCACTTTGCCATGGACCGCTTCATCGGTGAGTCCCCCTGGACGCACCGCGTGCGCAAACGCGTCCTGCAGGTGGCCAATTACAACTACGGTGTTCTGATCACGGGCCCCAGCGGGACGGGCAAGGAGTTGATTGCCCGCGCGGTTCATGCCCACAGCGATCGCGAGCAGCGGCCATTCATCCCCGTGAACTGCGCGGCCATTCCGCAGTCTCTCTTCAGCAGCCAGCTATTCGGCCATGTCAAAGGTGCCTTCACGGGGGCCCAGTATTCCTCACTGGGATGCTTCCGCGCGGCCGAAGGGGGCACCATATTCCTGGACGAGATTGGCGAACTGGACCTGGAATGCCAGGCCAAGCTCCTTCGCGTCCTGCAAGAAAAGGTGGTCCTGCCCGTCGGCAGCCATGACGGTACCCCCGTCAACGTCCGCACCATTGCCGCCACCAACCGAAACCTGCTGGAAGAAGTCCGTGCAGGCAGATTCCGACTCGACCTCTACTATCGGCTGAATGTCCTGGCGATTGAGACGCAGTCGCTGGCCAGCCGTCCCGACGATATCGCGCCGCTCTCCCGCCACTTCCTGGCCAAGTGCTCGGTCGAATGTGGCGTCCCCCTGAAGCGGTTGACGCCCGAGGCGCTTGTTCTCTTACAGTCGTACGATTGGCCGGGAAATGTTCGGGAACTGGAGAATTTCCTGGAACGCGCTATGGTCCATTCCGAGGAGGAGTGGCTGGGGCCCGAGTCCTTTCCCGAGATCCATCCCCCCGATTTCCGTCGGTTCGACGAGCCGGAGGCGACGTGCGGGCCTGACCCATTTGCGGGCTCCCCCCCAGGTCGACGGGAGCCCTCCCAGGGGTACGTGCCGGCCGACGAACGCCTTGGTCCGGCAGAATCGGACCCGGACACCGATCACTGGCCCTCGCTGGAGGCCGTAGAACGTGCCCATCTTCAGCGCACGCTCCGGGAAACCTATTTCAACCAGAGCGCGGCGGCCCGACTCTTGAAGATCGACCGAAAACTACTGGCTCGCAAGATCAAGAAGCATGGCATTGAGCCTCCCGTAAACCGGCCCTGAGTGTCCCCCGCTCAGGGCGCGCCGGGTAGTCCGAATTGCATCTCAGCCCGTCCGTGGCCACCCCGGTGGCCTGCTTCCGATCTTCCGCCTGAGGGCGGGCAGAAGTAGGATAGAACGGATGATCGAGATTCGCCATCGACAGACGGGTGCGCCGCTGTTGAAAGTCGATTCGAAATCGCTCAAGGGTGTTCGGCTCAGCGGGGCGCACCTTCCCGACGCCACCTTCCAGGGGCACGACTTGGAGGGTTGCGATCTGAGCAATGCGGACCTGCGAAACGCGGATTTCCGCAGCGTCAATCTCAAACGGTGCAATCTGCACAGCGCCTGCATCAAGGACGCCACGCTGGACGAAGCCTGCCTGGAGGAGACCGATTTCACGAACTCCGTGATGACCCGCGCTTCCCTGCAGCGGGCCAACCTGCAGCGGGCCCTGTTTCGCTATGCCCGACTCCACGAATGCAACTTCTCCAAGTCGGACCTGACGGGTGCCGATGCCAGTCTGGCGGACTTCAGTGACGCGATCCTGGCCGGCTGTACGCTGATGAATGCCGATCTGCGCGGGGCCGACCTCCGCAATGCGGACCTGACCGGCGCGAACCTCGTGGGGGCCAAGCTCAGTAACGCCAAGCTCTCCTGCGCCAAGATGCTCCAGGTGCGGACCGATCGCACCGTGGCGGACGCTTCCAAACGGGCCCAGGGTCGCGCCACGCCAGGCGATTCCAAAGGCTGGTGGCAGTTCTGGAAGTAGACAGTTCAGCGGGGCAGGCACGTGAACTGGCAGACGTCGATGTAGCCCTCGCGAAAATAGCGCGAACAGCCCTCGAGATACTTCACGTAACGGTCGTAGTCGGCTTCCGACTTCAGTTGCAGCGCCTCCGATTTCCGCTCCTTAAGGTTCTCCGCCCAGAGGTCGAGCGTGCGGGCGTAGTGCTGCTGCAACGCATGCACCCGGGCCACCGTAAAGCCGGCCTCCTCCGCCAGCTCCACAATTCGCTCCGGTCGCCGGAGTGCCCCACCTGGAAAGATGTCCTTGTAGAGGAACTTCACAAACTGGACAAATTCCGACGTTACCTCGAGCCCCTTCTTACGCAGATCACTGAAGTCGTGCGCCACGATCGTATGGAGCACCAGCCGGCCATCTCGGGGAAGCAGGTCCCGGCAACGAGTAAAAAAAGCGGCGTGCCGTTCATGCCCGAAATGCTCAAAGGCCGCGATACTCACGATCCGATCGACCGGGTCTTGAAACGCTTCCCAACCCTGAAGCCGGACATCCACCCGGCCCGAGCCGGGCGGCAACCCCGCTACTTGCTCCTGACAATGCGCCTGCTGGGTCTTGCTGAGCGTCAGTGCAATCACGTTCACGCCATACTTGGAGGCGGCGCGATAGCAACAGGCACCCCAGCCACATCCAATCTCCAGCAGCGTCTGTCCTGGCTTCAAATCGCACTTGCCCAGGATCAGGTCCAGCTTGGCAACTTGCGCTTCGTGCAGTGTCATCTCCGGCTGCTCGAAGTAGGCGCAGCTATAGAGCATCGTGGGATCGAGAAACAGCTCCAACCACTGCGTCGTATGATCTTGATCGTAGATCGATTGTACGGTGTCGAAAAAGGGTTCCAGTTGCGCCATGGCGTGAGACTCGCGCGCGAGGGAGAGAGACCGGTTCAGCCGTGTGTTGTAACAGTGATCCCTCACCTGGGCCACCCGGCACGGAATGCTCGCGGAGGCCGCGAAGATGGCGCGGAGGCCGCGAAGATGGCGCGGAGGCCGTGAAGATGGCGCAGTGGCCGTGATGAGCTCGACAAACCGGGGACTTCCGTTGGCCATTTGGCCCATGGGCCAAATTGAGGCAGCAAAACGAGATTCCCCGGCAACCGTTTGCCGCGGTATTCTGGGACCCCATGTGGAGCCGTGAATTGAGGGATCAGCTGAGGGCCGTGGATCGACGCCGAACTGGGCTTGTTACCACCTTGCCGCGACTGCCCATCCCGCCAGGAAGCCTCGCGCGACAAGGCATGTCGCTCGTCCAGGCAATCGAATGCCGCAACGAATTTGGCCGGCACCTGTTGATGGAGCGACCGCTGGAGCAGATCTGGCCGGGCATTGGAGAACGCGCCGAGGAATGGCGAATCGCGACGTCCAAAGATTCGCCCGTGTGTCCTGGAGCGATTTCCTTTCAAGAGGCGTTCCCACAGCAGACGGTCTTCTTGGACCTGGAGACCTGTGGGTTCGCTGGGACGCCGATCTTTCTGATTGGGATCATTCAATCGGCTAAGGGCCTGTCCCAGGAATCCTCTGTCCCCTCTCCCCCGTCTTCGGGGGAGAGGGTCAGGGTGAGGGGGTCTTCGCCCCTTGCAACGGGTTTGGTCCTTCGGCAGATCTGGGCGCGGCATTACGGCGAAGAGGCGGCTGCCCTGGCCACGTTCTGCCAGATGGTGGGCAGTGCCCGCAGTCTGGTTTCATTCAACGGCAAGAGTTTTGACTGGCCGCAAGTGCGGGACCGAGGCCTGATCCATCGCGTGGCGTTTGATGCGGCCGAAACGCGCTTGTGCCATTGGGATATCTTGCCAAGTGCCCGACGTCGCTGGAAAGCGCGCGTGCCCAACTGCCGCCTGCAGACGCTGGAATCGTACATCTGTGGTCGTCGGCGATGTGAAGACCTGCCTGGCCATCGAGTACCTCAGGTCTATCACGATTACGTGCGAACCGGAGATGACGCGGAGATTGGAGGAATCCTCCGGCACAATCAATGGGATCTCCTGACCCTGTTGGAACTGGCGATTCGGCTGGCGCCTGCTACGCGCTAACCTGCGAAATCGGAGCAATCGTTATGCTCGGGAACGCAACGAGGCCAGGCGGGCATAAGTCGGCCCAGGCCGCGATCCGATGATTTCCGAGGAAGGCGGGGGAACGTGGACAGTCCGAGCAGGCGTAAGCGAGCATGCCAATCCGATGCGTCTCCCCGTTGCGGCCACGAAGACGTTGGTGGATAGGCGGCTGTCTGTGCGTCCTGGCAGTGGGCTGCCATGGTATTCGGCGTCCGGTCAGCCACATCGTTCCTTTGGGTCACGCAGCGCACGGTACGCTGCGTGCACAGGGTCAGCACGTCTGTCCGCTGACGGAGGCGAGGCGCTCCCTGGCGGAGGCTGAACGGCTCCACGCACTCGATCAGGCGGCCTGTGTCGACTGGTACTTTGCCGCGGCACAATGGGCATGGCAAGCGAGCCGGCCGGGCGGGGCAGAACCGCCCGATCTCGAAGCCGCAAGCGATTGCTACCACGAGGCCTTGGTAGGGGTCTTGTCGGCAGGTACCGCCTTCGGTCGGCTGGATCCCCGAAGTGGGCTCTCGGTTCGGCAAGGCAATGCGCAGCTCACGGTCCCCGCCGTCCACCAGTTCACCTCATGGAGCTCAGCCGATTTCCACCAGCTGCTCGAGCCGCCGGCGGAGCTACCCAAAGGGCTGGATCGTTGCCATGCCCGTTCCGGATGGGGCGTCCCCGTCGTGGTCCGGCGATTCCAGGCCCCGCAGGTCGCCACCGAACAGCGATTTCTGCCACGCCAGTCGGACTTTGCTGCGACTGCGGTCTTGCGGTTTGACGACCAGGCTGGCAGCGGCGCCGTGCTCGAGTTTCTGGATCCGCTGCGCACGACGCAGGTTCACGTTCAAGGTCGGACCCTTGCTCTGGCAGCCGATCTGACCGCTCCACTTGCACAAAAACTGCACGATACGCCCCGGACGTACATCGAAGGCTTCGTGGAACCAGGGGCCAACGGTACCACATCGCGGTTGGAGTTCCTCGAGCCCTACCAGGCAGGCCGCATCCCGGTGCTCTTCATCCATGGGCTACTTTCGGACCCCCAGAGCTGGGCGAACATGGCCAACGACCTTCGCAGCGATCCCTGGGCGGCGGAGACGTTTCAGCTGTGGGTATTTCGCTATCCGACGGGTGATTCCTTTCTGAGGTCTGCGGCCGAGTTGCGTCAGGAGCTGGCCGCTGCGCTGCACGCCTGTGATCCCGCGGGAATGGACCCCGCACTGCAACAGGTGGTGCTCGTCGGGCACAGCATGGGCGGACTGATCGCCAAGCTGCAGGTTACGTACTCCCAGAATCAGATCTGGCAGTTGATCGCCAGCCGGCCGCTGGAACGCCTCCGCACCACGGACGAAACGCGAACCCGTCTGACGCAGCTGTGCTTCTTCGATCCGAGTCCTTCGGTGCGCCGTGTGATCTTTATCGCCACACCGCATTGCGGTGCCACGGAGGTCAGTGGTGCGCTGGGGGACCTTGCCTCGGGACTGGTCGATCCAGATCCCCAGACACTGGCCGCACACGACCAGCTGATGGCCGACAATCCAGGTGTTTTTTCGGATTTCGTACAAGAGGAACTCCCTACCAGTGTGGACCTCTTGGCCCCCGATTCACCCTTGTTGCGTGTCATGCGCGAACTTAACGTCTCGCGGCGAGTCACATTGCACACCATCTACGGCGACGTGCGTCGGCTGGGTTTGGATGGTCCCTCGGACGGCGTTGTGCCCGTTGCCAGTGCAAGGCATCCCGGTGCGGCGAGTGAATGCGCGATTCCGGAATCGCATACGCGGATTCATGGCAGCCCCGATGCGGCCGAGGCCGTGCTGCAAATCTTGAGACAGCATGTGGCGGAACTCGGTGGGCACGTGCCCCCGTCGGCAGGCATGACGCCGTGACGCGCTGCCGGCTCCTTCCCCTGGGTGCCTGTGCGCTGACCGTCTATGATGTCCGGTCCCTTCTTCCCCGAGGACGGGGGGACACGCGGCAGCAAGCGGACAAGGAATCGAGCATGACCGAATTGGGACTCCATGCGGTGAAGCGGGCCATCGTCAGCGTCAGCGACAAGACAGGTCTGGCGGGATTCGCTCAGGGCCTGGCATCGCAGGGAATCCAGATCTATAGCACGGGTGGGACCGGGCGCTTCCTGGCATCGGAGGGGATCGCCGTCACCGACATTGCGGACTATACGGCATTCCCAGAGATGATGGAGGGCCGGCTCAAGACCCTGCATCCCAAGGTCTTCGGCGGGATCCTGGCGCGACCAGACAGGCCGGGGGATGCGGCGAGTCTGCGGGACCATCAGATGACGACCTTTGAACTGGTCGTCGTGAATCTGTATCCCTTTGAGGCGACCGTCGCGCGGGGGGGCGTCACCGACGCGGAGATCATCGAGCAGATCGATATTGGTGGCCCCAGTCTGATCCGCGCCGCCGCCAAGAATCACCGCTTCGCGGCCGTGGTCACGGACGCGTCGCAGTTCGCCGAGGTCCTGGACCAGATCCAGGTGGAGGGGGGCACCACGCTAGCGCTGCGGCGCCGTCTGGCCGCCTCCGCCTTTGCCCACACGGCGGACTACGATCGCGTCATTGCCGATTACTTTGCTCGCTGCCCCGACAGTCCCTTTGGCCAGCGCTGGTCGATCGTGGGTCAACGGAAGTCGGTGTTGCGTTACGGGGAGAACCCCCACCAGCGCGCGGCACTGTTCCAGGATTCCCGCAGCGCGCCCGATGCGCTGGTCCGTGCACGTCAGCGCCACGGAAAGGAACTCTCGTACAACAACTACCTGGACCTGGATGCCGCCGTGCGACTCGTGAGGGGACTGCCCCAGCCTGCTGCGTGCGTGATCAAACACAACAATCCCTGCGGCGCCGCCCACGCGCGCTCGTTGGCGGTGGCCATGGAGCAGGCCCTGGCGGGAGACCCGCTGAGTGCCTTCGGAGGCGTCGTCGGGGTGAACCGACCCGTCGATGCGGAGACGGCCCATGTCCTGACGCGACCAGACCAGTTTATCGAAGCCGTCGTGGCGCCGTCGTTTCACGAGGAAGCCCTGCACGTGCTCACCACCGTCCCGAAATGGAAGACCAGCGTCCGACTGATGGAACTGGGGGCCCTGACGCCGGCCGCACCGTCATGGGGAGTGCGGCCGATCGACGGTGGCTTTCTCGTCCAAGACGCCGACGTGTTGGCAGACCCGGAATCGGAATGGAACGTCGTCACCCAGCGGTCGCCGGATGCCGAGCAATGGGAGGAATTGCGATTCGCGTGGCACGTGGTTCGGCAGGTGCGGTCCAATGCCATCGTCGTCACGCGCGACGCCATGCTCCGAGGAGCGGGGGCAGGCCAGATGAGTCGCGTCGACTCCGTCGAGATCGCACTCCGCAAGGCGGGGGACGCGTCGCGCGGAGCGGTCCTGGCGTCGGACGCCTTCTTTCCCTTCCCCGATTCCATACAGCTCGCGGCCGATGCGGGGATCACTGCCGTGATCCAGCCCGGCGGCTCCCGCAATGACGAGCAGGTCGTCGCCGCCTGCAATCAGCGAGGCCTGGCCATGGTCTTCACCGGGCGCAGACACTTTTCTCATTGAGAGCCTATCCGAAAACTGGAAGACCCCCTCACCCTGCCCTCTCCCCCGAAGCGGGGGAGAGGGTACTTGGATAGGCTCTGAGTCCCGATCGCGCGACCGGGCTCGCCAACGTGGAAGGGACACAAGCTACCAACGTGGAAGGGATACAAGCTACCGGGTTCCACCTACTCCTCGGTAAGCTCGACGTCTGGTTCCGGCAGCCAGAAACAGAGGATACTCCCTGCCAGGTAGACAAAGAGTGCCACACCGGCCGCCGCGACGGCGGTCTTCTCGGCGGGCGATCCACCCGGCATGAAGGGCTGTGCCGCCAGGCGACTGGTCACCAGCGCGAAGGACGTCCCCAACATCCTGCCACCAATGTTGGCTGCAAAGCCCTCTCCCGTACCTCGCAAGTGGACCGGGTACACCCGCGGCAGATAGTTGCCCCAGAAACTGAATTGGGCCACCGTGAACAGGCCCGCCAGAAAGATCCCCACGTGAAACAGGGTAACTTCCCATCGGCCGAAATGGATTGCGTACCAGTTCCAGTGCATGGGCCAGTCGATCACGAACAGGACCGGATTGGATCGGGTTGCCTGCCAGAAGATGAGCGGTATCAGGATCAAGCCAGGCAACTGAAAGCACCGCAGCAGCCATTGCCGGCTCAGGATCCGGACCGCCAGGATGGCCAGCAGGAATCGACCTGTCAGGCCGCCAATCTCTTGTACTTTGGTATAGGTGGACGCCTGCTTGTTCTCGACGTCCTTCGTGGCCCGGGCCAGGACCGCTGGTGCCAGTTGCTCGCCGGACACCTTGGCCCGCTCCTTTTCCGATTCGATCGCGCGGGCGACTTTGGCCTGGACGTCCTCCAGCCCGGGCGCGATCTGAGGCATCAACTGGATCGCGCCGAAGGCGGCCCCGAAGCTGCAAGCAAACATCAGCGTTGTGACCACGGTGGTGCGGACATGCCGTGGCGTAAAGAGCTCCCGCAGGCTGGGCCGACGCAGCGTCCCCTGCGCCCGCTTTTCCCGCCAAATCGGGGACTCGGGCAGAAACGGCCGAATCACGATCAAGGGAAACGCCGGGAGCAGTCCTGACATCAGCGCATACCGCCACGCCGCATGCGGATCGCGGATCTCCCCCAGGAAACTCAGGAAACCGGGCAAATGAATCGCTGGAAGCCGATTCTGACGCGACAGGTCGACGGCCACGCCAAAGGCCACGGCCACCATGAAGCCGCCAATGGAAGAAAAGGCCTGCGTGTATCCCAGGACCCTCTCCCGCTGCTCGGGATTGGGGAACAGCTCCGCCAGCCAGGCTACCGCGGCCACGAATTCCACGCAGACACCCACGAAGGTCAGACAGCGCAAGAACAGGAACATGGGGAGCGAGGTGGAGAACCCCGCGGCAAAGGCCGAACCGGCATAGAGCAAGATGCTCCAGGTCAACACCCGCCGCCGGCCAAGGAGGTCTGTCAGGTAGCCACCCAGCAGTCCGAAAATACCGCCACAAACGGCTGGCCAGTACATCAGCCGCCCGAACCAGATGGCGAACTGCTGATTGTATTCGGGCGTCCCCTGCGTCAGCTGGGAGAGCTCCAGGAAGGCCGGCCGCGCGACCAGCGGCAGCATCAACAGCTCGTAGGTGTCAAAGGCGAACCCAATGGCCGCCACAACACAGACGGCCCACTGCACGGCAGTCAAGCGAGGTCTCTCAGTCATGAGCTCGGTTCCACTGCGGTTCGGTCAGCGAGCGTCCAGCACCGCTGGACCGCCGCCGCCACAATCACTGCAAAACATCCTATCAGAAACACCGTCGCCACGATATTGATCCCCCCCTGCAGGATGACTGACATATTCTTGTCACTCAGGCCGGCCATCAGCGACTGCCAGAAGTTCCTTGTAATCAGCTGGTGCGCGGCGGTGAGGGTGGTCGTGGTCACGAAGAGCAGTGGAAGCAGGGTGACGGCCACATAGCGACCCTTCCCCTCAGCCACCAGCACGGTGGTGACGATGCACAGTGCGATGGCGGCCAGCAGTTGATTGGCGATCCCGAACATGGGCCAGATCGTTTCGATCGACCCGGTCCAGATCAGACCTCCCCAGGCCAGGGTGACGAGGGCCGTGCAGAGGACTGCGCCGGGCAGCCAGTCGACGCGATCGAGCGGCGAGTAGAACTTCCCCAGCACTTCCTGCAACAGGAACCGTGCGATGCGCGTGCCGGTATCGATCGTCGTGAGGATAAAGAGCGCCTCGAACATGATGGCGAAGTGGTACCAATACTTGATGACCGCATCCAGGTCGATGGCGCCGCGGGAGATGCGGTGCATGGCCTCGGTCAGGATACTGGCCATGCCGACCGCCAGCGTGACAGCCCCGCCGGTGCGACCGCGCAGCGACTCCCCCCCGACCTGCCGCTCAATGTCCGCCAGGTGATCCTGGTTGGCCTGCATCTTCTCCAGCGTCTCGGCATAGCGTTCCACCTTCGATAAGTCGATGTTGATCGCCCAGTAGTCCCCCTGAGGCAGCGACGCAGCGGCAATCAGGGCGACGACTCCCACCAGTCCTTCGATCAGCATGGCGCCATAGCCAATGGTGCGAATATGGCTTTCCCGCATGATCATCTTGGGGGTCGTGCCCGAAGAGACCAGCGCATGAAATCCCGAGATGGCCCCGCACATGATGCAGATGAAGACGAACGGAAAGATGGCTCCGCTGAAATAGGGCCCGCCACCCGCTGCGAAATAGGGATTCACGGGGGGCGCATGCAGGCGGGGATTGGCGACCACCACGCCGACCACGAGCAGCAGGACGGTACCAATTTTCAGGAAGCTCGAAAGATAGTCTCGTGGGCACAGCAGCAGCCAGACTGGCAGGACGGACGCGATGAATCCGTAGGCACAGATGGCCACGATGGTCTGGCCGCGCGTGAGGGAGAACCAGGATTCCCAGGCGGAGCCAGGGATCCAGTTTCCGGCCACGGTCGCGGCCAGGACCCCCGCCGCGCCCAGCAGGGATGCCTCCAGGACGCGTCCCTTGCGGATCGTGTACATGTAGAGCCCCACCAGCAGGGCGATGGGGATGGTACAGGCGATGGTGAACGTGCCCCAGCTGCTTCCGGGCACGATCTCCGTCGATCCGGCAGGCAGGACGTAAGTGCCGGCCTCGGTCGCGGGTTCGTCCATCGCTGGATCGTGGCCGGTCCGCGGAAGTGCCACCACGAATTCGTCACTGCGGATCACCGTGGCACCGCTGGGATACGTAACCCGTGTGCCTTGGGGGAGCTCGATATGGAACGACGAGGCGTGGGATTCGACACGCGCCTCACGCCCCGCGGCGGGCTCGAGTCGGGTCCCCGCCGCCAGATGGATCTGTTCCCCCCCCAGGGCCTTCACGATCACCACCCCCAGGCCAGATAGCGCAATCACGACGATGAAGATGATGGCCAATGCCGCGGCCGTCCCCGCCACGGGCCCGATCGACGTGCGGGCAATCTCTGCCAGCGATCGACCTTGATGCCGAACCGATGCGGCCAGCACGAGCATGTCTTGCACCGCACCAGCCAGGCAGACGCCAATCACGAGCCACAGCAGTCCCGGCAGGTAGCCGAACTGAATGGCCAGGACCGGGCCGATCAAGGGCCCCGCCCCGGATATCGCCGCGAAATGGTGGCCGAAAAGGACCCACTTGTGCGTGGGATGGTAGTTCTGCCCGTCGTTGAACTGTTCGGCCGGGGTGAGGCGCGTGTCATCGAGCGTCGCTACCCGCGCTGCCAGAAACGCGCTGTAGTACCGATAGGCGATGGCCATCACGGCCAAGACACCCAGGATCAGGGGCATGGCGGGCATCGTGGTGGGGGTCCTCCTCGCACCTGGGAATGGCCCGCTATGATATCCCGAGAGCTGTCACGACGCTATCGGAACTTATTGCGCGGGCTGGACCCTTACCATGGACCCCTGCTCTCCTTCCCTGCTCGACAAAATCGTGGCCGCCAAGCGGCTCGAGGTGGAACAGGCCAAGTCGTCGCGACCCCTAGCCGAATTGCGTGCGGCGGCTCGCGATGCGCCGAGTCCCCGTGACTTCTTCGCGGCCCTGGCCGCCGGTGGGCCAATTAAATTGATCGCCGAAGTCAAGAAAGCCAGTCCCTCGCTGGGGGTGATCCGACAGGACTTCCAACCGGTGGCGATCGCCGAAGCCTACGCGCGCGGTGGCGCCACGTGCCTCAGTGTCTTGACCGATGCCCCGTTCTTCCAGGGTAGCCTCGACGACCTGCGACACGTCCGTGCCGCCGTGACGCTCCCCATCCTGAGAAAGGACTTCATCCTCGAGGAATACCAGCTGTGGGAGGCGCGCCAGGCGGGGGCTGACGCCATCCTGCTGATTGCCGAATGCCTGGACGACTGCCAGCTTCGGTCTCTGCATCATCAGGCCCTGGACCTGGGCCTGACCCCGCTCGTCGAGTTTCACCATCCCGACCAGTGTGCGCGAATCGTTGAATTGGGTGCGACGCTGATCGGTGTCAACAATCGTGACTTGCGGACCTTTCAGACCGACGTGCAGCACACCCTGCGCATGCGCCGGCAGATCCCCGACGCATGCGTCGTGGTCGCGGAGAGTGGCATCCGATCGCGTGAGGAGGTTGGTCTGCTGCAAGCGTGCGGCGTGGATGCGATACTGGTTGGCGAGCGGCTGCTGGTCGAGCCCGATGTCGAGCGAGCCGTGCGGAACCTGCTGGGAAACTAAGCGCCGATCCGCGGGACTGGCCGATAGAAATTTTTCGGAGCTGGGTCCCGGCAAGTGGTACCGAGGGTCCTTTTTCCGTAACGTCCATGCCACTCGGGGCTTGTGCGAAGATGCTAGCATGGATATCGTGAAGAAACCGCGCAGGCCGGTTTGCCGCAACCTGTTGCTGACGCTCATCTTAACCGCTGTTTTCTCACCAGCGTTGACGGCTCCGGAACGCTGGCTACAATCACGCCCCTGTGCCATATGTTGTAGTCGTTAAGACGTGCGCTACAATATATTGTGGCAGCGGACGGTTTTTTCGGGGATTCTGGGCGTTTCGTGCGGGGGGAAAGGGTTCAAGCTTCAGTGGCCGGCTGACGGATGATAATGTATACATATGTATATGTTTTCGGGCTGGGAGGCCACCACGGAGGAGCTGGGTTCTGGTTAACAAAGGAGGGACGAAACGGATGTCACTTACGCAACTGGGGCAGGCCACCATGGAAACGGGCAAGCGCAAGAACGGCGTGATGGGGCCTCGTGGACAGGCAGCGGGGCCGCGGCGGAAAGGGCTGACGGTCGAGCCGCTCTTCTGTGACGAGCAGGTCGCGGATCCCATGGACACGGTCACCTGGGAGCACCGGTCTGCATCGATTCGCGACGAGATGGGAGGGGTGCTTTTCGAGCAGTCGGGTTGCGAGGTGCCCAGCGAGTGGAGTCAGCTGGCCACCAATGTTGTGGCCAACAAGTATTTTTATGGGGAGATGGGGACTCCGGAGCGGGAATCGAGTGCCCGGCAGCTGATTCACCGTGTGACCCGCACGATCGCCGACTGGGGTGCCGCGGATGGCTACTTTGCCACACCTGAGGATGCCGAGCAGTTCTTTCGCGAACTGACGTGGCTCTGTCTGCACCAGTACGGCGCGTTCAACTCTCCGGTCTGGTTCAACGTGGGGCTCTATCCTGCGTATGGCGTGCGGGGGGACAAATGCAATTGGATCTGGAATGAGGCGAGCCAAAGTGTGGAGCAGCCGGAGAACCCCTATGAGTATCCGCAGGGGTCGGCCTGCTTCATCCAGAGTGTCAGTGACAATATGGAAGACATCATGCGCCTGGCGACCAGCGAGGCGATGCTGTTCAAATTTGGTTCCGGCACCGGGACGGACCTTTCGACCCTGCGATCGCATCGGGAACGGTTATCGGGAGGGGGCAAGCCTTCGGGGCCCCTGTCCTTCATGAGGGTGTACGATCAGATTGCGGCCGTCGTCAAATCGGGTGGCAAGACGCGTCGGGCTGCCAAGATGCAGTCACTGAAAGTCTGGCATGCCGATATCCTGGAGTTCATCGAGTGCAAATTCAAAGAGGAGCGGAAGGCGCACGTCCTGATCGAGAAGGGAGGCTACGACGCGAACTTCAATGGTGAGGCCTACAGCTCGATCCTCTTCCAGAATGCCAATCTTTCGGTCCGTGTCACGGACGATTTCATGAATGCCGTGCAGCAGGATGCCGATTGGACGACGCGTTGGGTGACGGATCCTGGCAAGGCGGGCCCCACCTACAAGGCTCGAGGTCTGCTGCAGCGCATGGCCGAATGCGCCTGGCACTGTGGCGACCCGGGAGTCCAGTACGATACGACGATCAATCGTTGGCACACCTGTCCCAATTCGGGGCGGATCAACGCCAGCAACCCCTGCTCCGAGTACATGTTCCTGGATGACACGGCCTGCAACCTGGCCAGCATCAACCTGATCAAGTTCCGGCAGTTCGACGGCAGTTTTGACGTCGAGCGGTTTGTGGCGGCCTGTCGCATTTTCTTCACGGCCCAGGAGATTCTGGTGGATCACGCCAGCTATCCCACCGACCGAATTGCCTTCAACAGTCATCAGTTCCGCCCCTTGGGTCTGGGATATTCGAACCTCGGCAGTTTGATCATGGCTTCGGCGCTGGCGTATGATTCCGATGCGGCTCGCGGGCTCTGCGGGTCATTGACGGCCATTCTGCACGGTGCGGCCAATCGCACGAGTGCCGAGTTGGCTGGGGCTCGAGGTCCTTTTGACGCCTATGAAGCGAATCGCGAGCCGTTCCTGCGCGTGATGGAAATGCATCGCGACGCGGTGGAGACCATTGACGACGCCGGACCGGATTACCTCAAGGAGGCCGCGCGAGACCTCTGGGATGATGTGCTGAAACGGGGTCGCCGTTCGGGGTTTCGCAATGCCCAGGCAACCGTCCTGGCACCCACGGGCACGATCAGTTTCCTCATGGATTGCGACACCACGGGGATTGAACCGGACATCGCCTTGGTGAAGTACAAGCAGCTGGCCGGTGGCGGCATGCTGAAGATTGTGAATCAGGTGGTCCCCACGGCGCTCAGTAACCTGGGGTACACGCCGCAGCAAACGGCGGAAATCGTCAAGTTCATCGATGACCATGACACGGTCGAAGGGGCCCCCGCTTTGCGGGACGAACACTTGTCGGTGTTCGACTGTGCATTCCGACCCGAGCAAGGGCAGCGGAGTATCGACTGGCGAGCTCACGTGGCCATGATGGCGGCCGCGCAGCCGTTCATTTCCGGCGCGATTTCCAAGACGGTCAACATGCCCTCCGATGTCACGCCCCAGGACGTGGCGGATGCCTATGCGTGGGGCTGGGAATTGGGGCTCAAGGCCTTGGCCATCTATCGCGATGGCTCCAAGCAGAGTCAGCCGCTGGCCACGTCCAAGGAAGGTGACAAGCGAGAAGCGGGTTCCGCCGGACCAGCTCGGCCGCGTCGCGAGCGACTGCCCGATACCCGGCGTTCGCTGACCCACAAGTTCACGGTTGCCGGGCATGAAGGCTACATCACGGTCGGCCTCTATGACGATGGCCGGCCCGGCGAGATGTTCATCACCATGGCCAAAGAGGGAAGTACCGTGGGCGGTTTGATGGACTGCTTTGGTACGGCGATCTCCATCGCCCTTCAGTACGGGGTGCCCCTTCCAGTGCTCGTGCATAAGTTCTCCCACGCGCGCTTTGAACCCATGGGTCACACCTCCAATCCGGAGATTCGCATTGCCAAGAGCGTGATTGACTACATCTTTCGCTGGATGGGGCTGGAGTTCATCGACGGATTTCGAGAATCGCAGCAGCATCAGGCGCCGCCGGCCGATCTGCTGGAGTCCCGGAACGGTCACGGGGCACGGCCGCAGGGGGAGAGCACGAACCGTACGGTGAAGGAGGAACCGGGAAGGCCGGGTATGACGGACGAGGTCGACCTGTCCTGGGACCGGCTGCAACGCGACTTCGGCCGCTTCCAGATCGACGCCCCCAGTTGTGACAACTGTGGTTCCATCACGGTTCGCAATGGGAACTGCTACCTCTGCCATAACTGCGGCAGCAGTATGGGGTGCTCGTAACCGGGCCGGCACCTGCCGAAGTGTTACGGGAGGGGCCAGTCGCTGGACATCGGCCGTGGCACGGATCATGTGCCCGGGGTCGGCCGCTTTCGAACCGCCTGCTACGACACGTGTCGCGGCAGGCGGCGCGAGTACGGTGGCTGCGCCGTCGGTGGCGGCGATTGCCCAGACTCCACGCTCCAGGCCTGTCGCTCCTCCTCCGTCGCGTAGTACCTCAGCCACAGGTCCGGGTCTTCGCTGGGATCGAGACAATGCCAGTGCAGATATCGCACGGAGAGGTCCAGTTTCTTTTCCGGCGAGGGCAAAATGTCCCGCATGATCAGGCAATACAGCTCACGATCGGACAGATGATCCGTAAAGTCCAGGATGATCCGCATCTCACAGAGCTTGTGCACCGTCTCCCACAAGGTGCTCGTCAGCTCTTCCTCCGTGAGTCGATCCGGGTGAGTTAGTTGCAGCCTTGGCTCAAACCAATCGCCGATGGGAAGGATGGGCGCCCGCTCCCACGCCAGCATGGAGGCCAGATACTCGTTTTCAAACGATGTCGGTTTCGCCCGAACGGTTACCAGGTCAATCGATTCGTCGAGATAGGGCTCCAGCTCGTCGCGCAATCGGGCATTGAGCAGCAACTGGTCTACGTCATTGGTGTCGTGTGAATTCATGGCTGCTGCCAGGAGTGTGCGGCGAAACGCGTCCGGCGCTGGTTGCTTGCCATCCTCGGCAAGCCCATCCCCAGCGCGAACCGTCCTCGGCGCATTCCTCGAATGTATCAGACGCAATTTCTCTTTCAAAGCAAACAGGATTTGCCGTGAGGCGATTTTTCAACATTCGCCAAGCGCTGCCCAATCACTACCGACACAATCGATCGAGCCCAGCGGCCGGCGCCGTTACCATCGCTACAACCGGCAAAGTCCGATGCGCGCCGTTAACGCAGAGGCCGCGAGCTGCCGATCGGTTGCCCACGAGACCGCTCCCGACCTTCGGCTGACGAGCGGCGCGCGGCACGTGCAGGATCAGGGGGCGCGATGCAAGGCCGATTCAATCGCTCCGATCTTGTCCACACGGCTCTGATGGCGCCCGGCAGAGAAGTCCTTGCGGAGCCACACATCGACGATCGCACAGTTCTGGTCGACCGATACGTCGGATGCCGCCAGGCACAGGACATTGGCATCATTGTGGTTGCGGGAAAGTTCGGCCATGTGTTCCGTCGGGCAGAGGGCCGCGCGAATTCCCGGGAACTTGTTGGCGGCGATGCTCATGCCAATCCCCGAACCGCAGATCAGGATGCCGCGGTCGGCAGCACCGTGGGAGACGGCTTCGGCAACCTTGGCGGCATAGTCGGGATAGTCAACCGAAGCGCTGGAGTGGGGACCGACATCATGGACCTGGTGCCCCTGGTCCTGGAGCCGCGCCACCAGCACGGCCTTGAGCTCAACTCCCCGGTGATCGGAACCGATCTCAATCCTCATGGCATGGTCACCTTATCGAACGACCTGCGTCAGCAGCGACTTGGGGTCCCATTCGGCGAGCCGGTGCTGGATCGCGTTGGAAAGTTGATCCGCGCACTTGTCATACAGCTCGCGTGGCCCGCCGATGGGATCGGGTACATCCCGACCATCGGGGGACAGCAGAAAAGTACGATCGGCGGCGTCGGGCCAGGCGCCCAGGATGGTGGCACGATGACCCTCGGTCATGGCGAAGATCATGTCAGCGTCCCGCACCAGACGTTCCGACACGGGCTGGGCCGAGTGCCCCGACAGGTCCAAGCCGCGCTGCCGCATGACTTCGATCGCCTCGTGCGCGGCGGGGGAACCGTCCATGGCGGAACTGCCGGCCGAAATGATCACAACGCCCCGGTGCTCCAGGTCCTGGATGGAACATTCCAGTCGGCTGGCAAACTGCTTGCGCATAATGGCTTCCGCCATGGGGCTGCGGCAGGTGTTCCCGGTACAGACCAGGACCACCATAAACGATGCCAGGCGCTGCAATGCAGCACGGGAGACGACCCCTTCTCGCAGAACCTGCAGTCCATCGGCGTCGATGCGGACGACGGTCGAGGAATCCCCGAACCGGCAGGGGCCATCGTCCAGGACCAATCGAACATACTCGCCAATCGTCTCAATGGCCTCTTGGCCCGTAGTCGCTTCAGGCTGCCCGGCGCGATTGGCGCTGGTCAATGCCAAGGGGCCTGCCAGGATGTCGAGCACGTCCAGGATGACAGGGTGTGCCGGCACACGAAAGCCAATCGTGCCATTGGGGCTGACTGCCCGCTGCACCGACTCGGGAAGCTGGTAGACCAGGCTGTCCGGATCCTGGTTCGGCAACACGAGCGTGACCGGCCCCGGCCAGACTCGCCGCGCGAGCCGGCGGGCGATGGGGGTCAACTGGGGAACGTAGTCCCAGGCCGCTTCGGCACTTCGCACGGCCAGTGCCAACGCGTGTCCCGGGGCCCGGTCCTTGATAGCCAGAAGTCGTGCCACGGCCTCTTCGCAGAGGGCGCTGGCCGCAACCCCATAGACCGTCTCGGTCGGGAAAACGACCAATTCGCCCTCCACCAAGGCCTGAACGGCCCGATGGACGACGTCACGCCCATCCTCTGTGCGGCGAACGTCAATGACAATGGGTGCCATGGGTACCAGATTGGATGAGCGGATAACGAGACGGCCAGTCCACGACCGCGTCATGGCCACGACCGAGCCAGATATTTCGCACTGCTCCCTGTACTTCTACAATGTATCCG